>Ga0181517_10000110_pt1 | contig 110395 bp, 96 predicted proteins | sample PEATcosm2014_Bin_31_FD_119748 | JGI IMG/M metagenome (GOLD analysis project Ga0181517, IMG submission 119748) | Peatland microbial communities from MTU Mesocosm Facility, Houghton, MI, USA - PEATcosm2014_Bin01_30_metaG | ecosystem: Environmental > Terrestrial > Soil > Wetlands > Peat | place...
AACCGAGCCACGCGCGATCGTTCGTCACTGCCGCAGAAATCGCTGGTGGTGTTTCAGGCTGCGCTCTCGGTGGTGCTGTTATCGGGCGCAATTCTGATGACGAAATCGCTGAACAATCTGGAACATCAGGATTTCGGCATCGTCACCACCAACCGTTATGTGCTGCACTTTGACCCTGCCGGAGCGGGCTACACCGCCGACCGGCTGCCCGCGCTCGACCGCCAGATCGAGGACCGATTTTCCGCGCTGCCGGGTGTGGCCAGCATGAGCATGTCGATGTACAGTCCGCTGGAAGGCGACAATTGGGGAGAATGGGTGATCCCGCAGGGCCATCCCGCGCCGCGGCCGGGCGACAACGTCATCTCGACCTGGGACCGCGTGAGCAATCACTTTCTCGATTCGATCGGCGTACCGATAGTGCGCGGGCGCGGATTTACGGATCAGGATACAGCTACCTCGCCGCAGGTCGCCATTGTCAATCAGACCTTTGTGAAGCGGTTCTTTCCCAACCAAGATCCGGTGGGCAAGCACTTCGGCATCGACTATCCACAATACTCGGGCACCTTTCAGATCGTGGGAGTCTTTCGCGATTTCAAGATGAACAATCCGCGCGACAACGTGCGGCCAGTTTTTCTGCGCCCCCTCACGCAGCGGTTCATGGGCTACAAGGAGCCGATAACGATCTCGACCGAGACGCAATCGATGTTCATGAGCGCGATGATTTTGGACTTCAATAGGCCGCAGTCGAATGTAGACGGGCTTCTTCGCCACACACTGGCGGGCATTGATCCCAACCTGACGGTGATGGATCTGCGTACACTTGATGCCCAGGTGGCTGGAAACTTCAACGAGGACCGGTTGATTGAGCGGCTCACGAGCCTGTTTGGCATGCTCGCGTTGATTCTTGCTTCGGTGGGACTTTACGGCGTGATGTCTTACTTTGTGGCGCGGCGCACGAGCGAGATTGGCATCCGCATGGCGTTGGGGGCTACAGGGCACACCGTTGTGGCCATGGTGATGCGCAGCGCGCTGACTCAGGTTCTGATCGGCCTGGTGCTGGGAATTGCCGCCGCTCTGCTGACCAATTATCTAATGGCCGTACAGAGCAAGGATGCTCTAGGCCAGCCCAATTCGCTCCTCTATCAAGTGAACGGTCACGATCCGCTGGCGCTGGTGGGCGCAACGCTGGTGCTTGGCGTGTGCGCCGCCTTGGCCGCATTCATTCCGGCGCGACGCGCGGCATCTATCGAGCCCATGCAGGCACTGCGTGCGGAATAGTCCGAATAAACCGAACTGCGTGGAGATGGGAGAAAGCCGAACATCATGATCGAACTCAAAAATGTTGAACGAAGTTACAAAACCGGCTACACCGAGACCTGGGTATTGCGCCAGATCGGACTCACGATTCGCGAAGGTGACTTCGTCACCATCATGGGTCCTTCGGGAGCGGGAAAATCTTCGCTGCTCAACATTCTCGCTCTGCTCGATGATGGTTGGAAGGGCGAGTACTGGTTCGGCGAGACAGCCGTCCATACGCTCAGCCGCAAGCAGCGCGCTGATCTTGCCCGCCAGCGCATCGGCATGGTCTTCCAGAGCTATCACCTACTCGACGATCTCACCGTTGCGGAAAACATCGATCTTCCGCTCTCGTACAAAAATATGCCGGCAAAGGATCGTGCGGGGATGGTCGCCGACATTCTCGACCGCTTTAAGATCGTCGCTAAAAAAGATTTGTTTCCTTCGCAGCTCTCCGGCGGACAACAGCAACTTGTGGGCATCGCCCGTGCCGTTGTGCATGCGCCCGCATTGTTGCTCGCCGATGAGCCCACGGGCAATCTGCATTCCACGCAGGGCCGCGAGATCATGCAGCTTTTTTCGGAACTCAACAGCCAGGGAACAACAATTGTGCAGGTGACACATTCCGAGGAAAATGCATGCTATAGCAAGCGCATTGTTGAGCTGCGCGACGGATGGATGACGCGCGACGAAATCTTGCAGGCTGCCGCAACGGAGACCAGGTGAACGACAATCCTATCCGATCTATTGGTGAAACATTCATGAATTTCCGCTCCTTCAAACCGGCTGTTTTCGTACTTGAAACCGTCGCAGCAATTCTCCTCGTTCAGGCGAACTTGGCCATCGCAGCCGCGCCACCGCAGGCGCAATCTGCGCCGGCAAACTCGCAGGCGACGCAGCCGGCGCCGGAAGCACCAGCGCCGACGACAAGCGGCGCTGCGTCGCCGCCCCCAACACTGGCGCAGAAGATGCAGCAGACTCAGCTTGAGGCGATTACCCCGCAGCGCCTATTTCACGTCGATCTTCCGCACTCGCACAGCCCGCTCGCACCATACAGACCAAGCGATGCGCCCCCTCTCGATCTCGCCAATTCGCCTCGCCTTGAGAACCTGATCCGTGATGGCAAGCTGTATGTTTCGCTGCACGATGCCATCGCGCTGGCCATCGAAAACAACCTCGATCTCGCCTATTTCCGCTATAACTTCCCCATTGCGCAAACCGACTATGCGCGTACCAAGGCTGGCGGCAGCGTAAACGGCGTCAATACCGGAATCGTGCAGTCGTCCACGCAGGGCGGCTTCGCCGGTGGTGGTTCCAATTCAGGGGGCACCGGCTCGGGGTCGGCCGCCGCCGGCGCAGGCGGCATCGTGACCTCTACGCTTGGCGCCGGCACCGCGGTTGCTTCCTTTGATCCCACTTTGAACTTTAGGGGCTTTACGGATCACACCATCTCCCAGGAGGGCAACGCATTCAACTATGGCGTCTCCACGTTTAAGCAGAACACTATCGAAGGTCTGGCGAATTACACGCAGAATTTTCCGTTGGGAACGGGCTTGGCGGTCAACTATGAGGGTCAGCGCTTCGCCAATAACAGCCCATACGAAGCCATTAATCCGTCACTCTACTCAAATTTCCAGGTGATGTTCACACAGCAGCTCCTCGCCGGTTTCGGCATCTCCACCAACGAGCGCTATACGCACATCGCGAAGAAGAATCTCCAAATCACCGACCTGGCCTTTCGCGCCCAAGTGATTGCGACCGTCACGCAGGTCGAGAATATCTATTGGGATCTTGTGAACGCCTACTTGGACGAACAGGTCAAAGAGCGCTCCCTCGCCTTTGCGCAGCGCACGCTTCAGGATGATCAGAAGCAGCTTCAATTGAAGGCCATTCCGGCATTGCAGGTCAGCAAAGACGAGTCGGACGTAGCAACTAGCGAGGGCGACCTCACCGTTTCGCGCGCCACGTTGCGTTTGAATGAACTGCTCATCAAGAACGCACTTACCAAGACCGATAATGAGGACTTCGATGAGATGCCGGTTGTCCCCCTCGATCGCGCCGCACCCGCCGATCCCAATGCAACCAAGTCCATTGGCGATCTCATTGTCGAAGCCGAAAAGAACCGGCCTGACGTCGCCGAGGATGAGATCGCGATGCAGGTCGCCAAGATGAGCTTGAAATCGATCAGGAGCGAACTGTTGCCCACGCTAAACGTATATGGCCTCTATGCTGGAGCGGGCATTGCCGGGCCGAAAAACCCAGCCTGCAATCTGGGCGCCGCCGAGTGCGCATCCGTTCTGCCCGTGGGCTTTGGCGGTATGTTGCAGAACACCTTCAATTATTCCTCGCCTGAATATCAGGTCGGAATGAATCTGTCGATCAACCTTCGCAACCGCGTTGCCAAGGCCGATCAGTTTCGAGCCTCGCTGGAATTCAGGCAGCGCCAGATCACCTTTGAAGAGCAAAAGAAGAGCATTCGCTTCGATGTGCGCAACTCATTGTTCGCATTGCAGCAGGCGCAGGCTCGCGTCGATGCCGCCACAAAGGCTCGCGACCTGGCGCAACATACCTTCGACGTTACACAGCAGGAACAGCAACTCGGAGCCAAGTCCAGCAGCGATACACTGGCCGCGCAGCATGACCTGTCCCTTGCTGAATCACTTCTTGTGACTACGCAGACAGCCTATGAAAAGGCAAAGGTGGACATCGACCGGGCCACAGGAGAGACACTGCAGCAAACCGGGGTCTCGATCGACGATGCGAAAACGGGAGTCGTATCGCATGAACCGTAGATCACTCGATGCGCTCAGTTTCTTAATCCAACGCCACGCATTTTGTATAAAAGAGTCGCGCATGTCTGCAGACATTCGATATCATGCAGAGTGATCAGGCGCTACGGAGGCGGGCCATCTCGAGCAAGCAAGATAAAATTCGGATTTTGGTTGCCGACGACCAGCCGCATGTTCTCGAGGCAGTTGAGCTTCTGCTCAAGCCGCAGGCGATCGATGTGGACTGTGTCCGATCGCCGCACCTGCTCATGGAGGCATTGCGCGAGCGCGACTACGATGTCGCTCTGATCGACCTGAATTACACGCGCGACACCACCTCCGGCCGTGAAGGCCTCGATCTCCTGGCCAGCATCCAGGAATTTGATGCGCGGCTTCCGGTGATCGTGATGACGGCATGGGGCAACATCGACCTGGCCGTCGAAAGCATCAAGCGCGGCGCGCGTGACTTCATCCAAAAGCCGTGGGAGAATGAGCGCCTGCTCTCACTCATTCGCGTTCACGCCGAGCTGCGCCAGGCCTTGCGCCGTGCCCGCCAGCTGGAACTCGAGAATCGCCTGCTTCGTGCCGAAGGCATGCCTGCGTTTATCGCTTCCGCCGCCTCCATGCAGCCAGTGCTCGAACTGATCGCGCAGGTTGGCCCGTCCGACGCGAATGTGCTGATTACCGGCGAGCACGGCACGGGAAAAGAGATCGTCGCCCGCCTGCTCCACGCCGCCTCGCCGCGAGCCCGCATGTCGCTGGTGACGGTGAACGCCGGCGGGCTGCCCGAAGGAACGTTTGAAAGCGAATTCTTCGGTCACGTGAAGGGCGCGTTCACTGACGCGCGCGCCGACCGCGTAGGCCGCTTTGAATTGGCCAGCGGCGGCACGCTCTTTCTGGATGAAATTGCCAACGTGCCGCTGCGCCAGCAAGCCAAACTTCTGCGCGTGCTGGAGACAGGAGAATTGGAACGCGTGGGATCGTCGCAAACCCGGCGCGTCGACGTGCGCCTTCTCTGTGCGACGAATGCACTACTGCACGAAGAGGCCAAGGCAGGCAATTTCCGCGAGGACTTGCTCTTCCGCATCAATACAGTCGAGATTCATCTGCCAGCGCTACGCGACCGGCGTGAGGACATTCCGCTTCTCGCGCAGCATTTTCTTTCCCGGCTTCGTACCCGCTATCGCAAGCAGGTGAACGGCTTTTCATCACTTGCCATGGAGCAGATGATGCAGTATCCCTGGCCGGGCAATGTGCGTGAATTGGAGCACAGCATTGAGCGCGCTTTGCTTCTATGTGGTGGTGAAGAGATCGAGCCGGCCAATCTCTCCATTTCGGGAGCGCGGCCAGTGGCGCTTTCGCTTGAAAATATGAGCATCGACGAAATGGAGGCCATGTTGGTCCGCAAAGTGTTGCGCCGCTGCGACGGCAACATTTCTCAAGCCGCGGAATCCCTGGGCCTTAGCCGCGCCGCGCTCTACCGGCGCATGGAAAAATATGGCCTATGAAACAAGATCTCGACGGCCTACCCGCCGAGTCATTCGTAGGGCGTGGCTCTATTCCTTCCTGCTCGGCTTGCCTGCGCTGATTTTTCTCTGTGTCTTCTATTATCAGCGACAGCTCGACATCGTACCTGCTCTCCTGCTCGGTGCCTTTCTCTTCATTTACCTCGCCTTCGTTGCCTCCGCGCTTGTCGACACTTTTATCCGCCCCCTGCAAACACTTTCAAATGTTGTTGCCTCGCTTCGTGAAGGCGACTATTCCTTTCGCGCGCGCGGCGCCGGAGACCGCGATGCACTTGGCGAGTTGGCTGCTGAGATCAACGCTCTCGCCGATTTGTTGCAAAAGCAGCGTGTCCGCTCATTTGAGGCTACTGCCCTTCTGGCGCGCATTTTAGAGGTGATGCATGCGCCCCTCTTCGCCTTTGATCGCGAGAACCGTCTGCAACTGGTCAACAACGCCGGCCTCAAGCTGCTCGATCGTCCTTACGCGCGCTGTATTGGATCTTCCGCAAATGAGTTGCGCCTCGATGACTGGCTCGGCGCACCAGATCAGTCCATTCGTTCCTTCGGCGCCGCGCCCGAGCGCTGGCTGCTGCGCAAAGTCGTCTTCCGCCAGGATGGAGCGCCTCACACACTGCTCGTTCTGGCTGACGTAAGCGTTCCTCTTCAGGAAGAGGAAAAGGCCGCCTGGAAGCGCCTGATTCGCGTGCTGGGCCACGAGCTCTCAAATTCCCTTGCGCCCATCAAATCCATCGCCGGCAGCCTGCTAGCGCGAGTCGAGACCTTGCACGGCGACGAATCCGTCACGAACGATTTTCGCCGCGGCCTGGGCGTGGTCGAGAGCCGCGCCGACGCTTTGCATCGTTTCGTGCAGTCCTATCGTTTGTTGGCGCAGTTGCCCCCGCCCCGCTTCCGCCCCGTTGCACTCGGACCCTTAATGGAGCGCGTGACACTGCTGGAACAGCGCCTCCCTGTTCAGCTTGACCCTGGTCCGCCCGTCAATCTTGATGCCGACCCCGATCAATTGGAGCAGATGCTGATCAATCTACTGGCCAATGCGGTCGAAGCTTCGTTAAGCAATGGCAGCACGCCGATACGCGCAAGTTGGATGTCAGCTGACGCAAGCGTTCAGATAGTGATCGAGGATCGCGGATTGGGGATTGCCAATCCGGAAAATCTCTTCGTTCCTTTCTACTCAACAAAGTCGGCGGGCGGCGGCATTGGCCTTGCTTTGGCCCAGCAGATCGCCCGCGCTCATGGTGGTGAGATTTCGCTCGTCAATCGAGAAGACGGTGAAGGAGCACGCGCGCTCGTCCGGCTGCCTCTGGCCCAATCTGCAAGCGGGATGGAGCTGGTGGATGGGTTGTGAAGGATTAAAACCACGTACAAAAACCGGGAAGAAAAGGGCTGCAATCTACAATGCGGAATTTAGAAAATCGTAGGTTCCCGATTGAGTCCATATTGATTCTAATGGTGGGCAGTGAGGGACTCGAACCCCCGACTTCCTGCTTGTAAGGCAGGCGCTCTAACCAGCTGAGCTAACCGCCCACGCGCTGCGGTAAGGCGATATGCGCCTTTCTCAAATGATACCAGCGCGGTCAGGCTCGGACAGGTGAGCGCAACTCAGCGCTCCCGTACTGCGCTTGTGTTGTTAAATTGATAAACTCACCCAGTGAGACGTTTGATCGTCAACGCCGACGATTTTGGGCTGACTGCCGGGGTCAATCGAGCAATTGCGGATTTGCATGGGGAGCGGGTTGTTGCCAGCACGTCGCTGATGGCGCGGGCCACAGCAACGGCCCAGGCCGTCGAGATTGCTCGCGCAACACCGGCGCTGGGGGTGGGCTGCCACGTGGTTCTGGTGGATGGCGAGCCGGTCCTTTCGCCGCGCGATGAAATTCCTCACCTGGCTGATCCCATTGACGGCCGCTTCAGATCCTCGTTAGTAAGTTTTCTATTCTGGCTATATGCAGAGGGAAGTGACGGATATTCCTCGCTCAACATCCGTCAGGGAGAGATCGAGGCTGAGGCAGGCGCGCAGATTGTGTGGCTCCAGGACCACGGACTTACCTTGACGCATATAGATACCCACAAGCACCTGCATATGTTTCCGGCGGTTCTGCGGCCTGTGCTGCGAGCGGCGCGGGCGGCGGGAATTCATGCGGTGCGAAATCCCTTTGAGCCGGCATGGGCTATCAGCGCCTTTGCCGGAGCCTCCTGGGCTCGCATCGCCGAGGTAACCGTGCTCAAGTGGCTGGAGCCGATTTGCCGGCAGATCATTCGCGAAGAGGGATTCGTGACGACCGATGGGACGATCGCCGTGGTTGGCACGGGGATTCTGAATGCCGCAACCCTCCGGTTCTTGCTTGAACGGATACCCGACGGCACATGGGAACTTGTGGCCCACCCCGGCTACAACGATGGGGATTTGGCCAGGGTCCGCACCCGTCTACGGGCATCGCGTGAGGTCGAGCGGGAGGCGCTACTCACGATTAGGCAGTTTCCGGAGATCGAACTTATCTCCTATGCCGACCTATTGCGCGAACATCCGGAACCCGTCTTGTAAGCTGTTATACCAATGGCCTCAAGCGGGTTGCTTTCCATTGCGTCTTCCTTCGGTCCGGGGGGCGTCCAAACCGAAGACGTAACATTAAGACTAAGAAGGTCCCATGCGCATCGGCATTACCTGTTACCCCACCTACGGCGGATCAGGCGTAGTAGCAACGGAGTTGGGAATTGAACTGGCGGCGCTGGGCCACCAAGTGCACTTTATTTCCTACTCGCAGCCGTTCCGGCTCAGCGGGCGCGATGAAGGCATCTGTTACCACGAAGTTCCGGTCTCCAGCTATCCGCTCTTCGAGTTTCCTCCCTACGATCTGGCGCTGGCTTCGCGCATGACGGAGGTGGCTGAATTCTGCTCGCTTGATCTGCTACATGTGCACTACGCCATACCCCATTCGGTCAGCGCTTTGCTGGCCCGGCAGATGCTGGCGGCGCGCGGGCGAAGGTTGCCGTTTGTGACAACCTTGCACGGAACCGACATTACGTTGGTGGGGTTGGACCGGAGTTATTTGCCTATCACCCGCTACGCCATCCAGGAAAGCGACGGGGTTACCTCTATCTCAAAGTATCTAAAGGAGAAAACCGTCGGAGATTTTGGCGTTACTCGGGCCATTGAGGTGATTGAAAATTTCGTCAACTGCGATGTGTACACGCCCTTCAATGACGAGAAAAAGCGGGCAGAGGCGCGCAGCCGCCTGGCTGCGCCCGGCGATGCGATACTGATGCATCTCTCTAATTTCAGACCAGTTAAGCGAGTAGTGGACGTGGTGAAGATCTTCGCGCAGGTGGTGAGGGAGATGCCGGCGCAGTTGGTTCTGATCGGGGATGGGCCGGACCGCTCGGCAGCCGAGTGGCTGGCGCACGACCTGGGAATTCAGGCAAACGTTCACTTCCTGGGTAAGCTGGAACGAGTGCATGAGATCCTGCCGCTGGCCGATATCCTGCTGATGCCAAGCGAGTTGGAGTCGTTCGGGCTGGCTGCGCTCGAGGCCATGGCGTGCAAGGTTCCTTCTATTGCCACGCGCGTGGGCGGAGTGCCGGAGTTGATCGACGATGGGGTCACTGGGCTGCTTTATCCGGTTGGGGATATTGAGGGTATGTCGCTGGGAGCGTTGAGCTTGCTCAAGGACCGGGAGAAGCTGGACGCGATGAGGGATGCGGGCCGCAAGACTGCGCAAAAACGCTTCTGCTCATCGCTGGTGGTGCCGCATTATGTGCGGTACTACGAATCAGTGCTCAGTGGTCAGTGAACAGTGGACAGTGATTAGTGGCCAGTTGTCAGTGACTTGAACTGGGCGTTACTTATTCGTTAACTTTTGCTGGATTTTGGGCGCGGAAATGTGTATGTGTAGCACCACGGAAAATCTCTCGTTTTGGACAATTCGATGTTTTTTGAGGGTTGCGGCTTGATTTTTGTATACAGATATGGCGACAAATCAGAGATCAGGGGTCAAAGATCAGGGGGCAGGGATCAAGGACCGGCCTTTCGGTGTCTCAAACTGCACCATCGAACGCTGCATTTGGCGGCTGAAAACTGACCACTGATCACTGATCACTGACGACTGCTTCTTGTTGGAAGGTGGGAGTGAATCCCAGCCGCCGCCAGAAATTTTCTACCAGTGCGATGGTCTCGGGGGTGGTTCGGGCAGTAGTGCGGAGGAGGATTTCTGCGCCTGAGTTGCCGGTTAAATCGCGGGCTTCGGCGGCGATGGCGATGCACTTGCCCTCGCGATAGGTGCAGGCGGCCAGGTCGGCGATGGATAGGCGCATGGTGGGAGTGGCAAAGATCGTGCGCGGCGGGGACATGCGGTCCAATAGCCAGAGGATCTCGAGCTTGGATTCGAGTTCGTCCGGCACGCAATCGATGGCCAGATCGGCCTCGCGGACGGCGTCCTCGATGGTGGCGACAAAGGCGACGTTCGGGAGGGACTCTGAACCGAGTTCAGCCCGAAGGGCTTCCTGTGCGTGGTGCAGATTGGCAGGCATCACGTCTTCCAGCAGAACGCGGAAGCCGGCGCGGGCTGCACTCAAAGCCAGCCAGCGTCCCAGTGGTCCAGCTCCAATGATGGCGACAGTTCGGCTCAAAGCGAGCTTACTTGGCGGCCAGTGCCTGGGCCACGTCCTCGGCGTTGGGCCGCGCCTTGAGCAGATGCTCGGCAACGCGGGCGCGCTCCTCGGCGCTGAGCGAGGGGACAAAAGCCAGTATCCGGCGCAGGGTTACGGCAACGTCGTCAATGTAGTTCATCAGGCGAATAGCTTCTCCAGAGAGTGGCATGGGTTTCCTCGAGGGTTGAACTTCTTTCTTTATTGTAGGGGGTGGGGTTGGGATGGGGGAAGCGAGCTGTTACTTCCCGTTCAATGTTCAATTATGAACATATCAAGGCGACGTGTCTTCATAGGATATGCACAACACTGGCGGTCGCGTCCCCTTGGGAGTGACTGCACACGGCAGCCCTGGCGGGCCTTTGCAGTTTGACCGACCTGGAAGCTGCCCCCGGCCGCCAGTTGTGCACAAAACATGAAGAGCACACGCCGGCCCGGCGCAGGATTATGGAAACATCTTCGATGTAGTTCATCATACGAATGGCTTCTCCGTAGAGTGGCATTGGTTTCCCCATGGGCAGTCAGATTTGATGCCGGGGATAAATCCCTGGCATCAAACCGCAAAAAAATTTAGAGGGGACGCTTTATTGCCAGGGTTAAAACCCTGGCCTACCGGACGCGCTCCTTTAAGAACGGGATGGTTGAATTTTGTGGTTTCCCACCCTAGGCGCAAAAACAAAAACGCGCCGAGGGTGGGGCACCCGGCTTTGGCGGAGTTGTTGACGCCGGGGCACCGGTTTGCAAAAAAATGCCGTCCACAGCCCGACAGGTGGTACCCGGCTGTGGACGGCTAGAATGGTCTGTCGTGTCTTCCCGTGAGGGCTGTTCTGCTACCTCCGGGATTCTGACTGCGATGAGCGAGGCTGAGGCGCGCGAGACTGCAACTCCTGCTGCTGAGATGAGTGACGGTCCACCATCTTCTGCGTCTGCTGCTGGTGCTTCTGCTCCATTTTCCAGTTGTTGGAGTCAGGCTTCTCTGCGTGTTCCGCGTCCTGCTTCTGCTGGAGGTTTTGCCGATCCTGGTTTTGACTGGCGATCAGCTCATCCTGCTTGGCTTCGTAATTCCTGTCTGCCCGCTTATGCCCTGAGTTGACGGGCGTGGGGCGGACGATGGGCGGAAGATCGTTGGGGTGCACTGCCGCGTGCGCGACGGTTTCTCTGCCGCCGTTTTGGTTGCGGGAAGGCGAGGCAACGCCCATGGCGACCGGCGCTGAGTGTTGCTGGCTGAAGTCTCCGGGCTTGGCTGTGGCGGCGATTCCCGGATTGCCGTGGTTGTTGCCAGAGCGTTGCTGCGGATTGGCGCGCGCGGCCTGCGCATGTTCAGTTTGCGCCGCGACGGGCTGAATATGGTTTTGCCGGGCCGCAGCCTCCTGCTGGGAGCTGGGACGCACCGCAATGCCGCCCCTGCCGCCGTTGTAACTTACGCGGCTATCGTTGTTGCTGTTGTCGACTCGGGCGTCATAGACATTGTGAAAACTACCGCCATTCAGATTGTTGTAAGAGCTGTTATAGAAAAAGTGCCCGTTATCCCAACGGCCGCCGTAGTATCCATCGCCGAAGTAACCGAAGCCATAGTTGATGCCACCATAGAAGCCAACGGTAGCTCCCCAGTAACCTTCATTGTAGAAATAGCCGCCGTCATCCCATCCCCAATAGCCGGGGGTCCAGAGGTAACCTTCTTCAGGCGCAAGCTCCCACGTGCCGGGAACCCAATAGTAATCGGAGATGCTGTCGTCATAGGCCCAGTAGCCGGGGGTCCACATATATCCATCGCCGGGGCAAGGGGGCTGGTCGTACATGGGCAATGCGGGCGGGCCGATGGAAACCCTGATGCCAATCTGTCCGAACATGGTGGCCGGAATGGCCAATACAAGAAGCGCCAACAGAAAGCGGATGGAACGCATGTGAATCTCCTTGCCAGATCATCCTTCGATTGCCCGCCATAAATGCGCTGAGAGGGGCTGCGCGGACGGAGAGGCTGCATAACACGAGTTATAGAGATGCTTCCACGGAGGCATCTCTAAGTCTGTGTCATACTGCTCACTCTTGCCGCGAGAGTTGATTTGATCGAGGAGGAATGGGGTGGCGCTGCGTGGGTTTATTTTTGTAGCGCGGTGAGGCTCTCGGAGCGGGTTCGGTCGATGGTTAGGACGGCATCGGTCTTGGTTAGCTGGAGCAACGACATTACGCGCTTGGCCACTCCGCAGAGGCGGAGCGAGCCGTTCTTCCCGTTGAGCGTGCCGTAGGTGTACATCAACATGCCCAGGCCGGCACTGTCCACATAGTCGACGGCAGTCAGGTCGATGACCATGTGGGTTATGCCGTCGGCGATGGCGGCATTTATTTGGGAGTCGATGAGCTTGAGTGAGCTGCCCAGAGTCATGGGCCCCTGCAAGGTGACGATCGCGGTGGCTTCGGGCAAATTTTCGATGGTCGCGCTCAGTGGCATTTCGAAATTGTACCTGACGCGGGGGGTGGCTGGCCGCAATGTTTCGGCGACCAGCCGCACCGATAGAGGACCCTATTTCCACTCCCAGACTTTGGAGACTGTGCCGCCTTTGGCATCGACTTCATATTCGAATGCGCCGCAGGCGTTGTTGAGCTTGGCAAGTTTCTTTGATGTGGTTTGGAAGAACAGCATGCCGCGGTAGCTGATGGCGCCGTCCTTGCCAAATTTGCCAAGGCCGGATCCCGTCCAACTGAGGCCTTCGCCATCGGCCGTCATGGTGATGCCCTGACCCTGGCCGAAGATGGAGCCGTCAGGGCGGATGACCGATGTGTAGGTGCCTAGTCCGGTGGTGGGGATACCGAGCATTTGACCGCTATCTTCAAAAGAGACTTCCACGGTGGGGGGATCAGTGGAAAGTACACGACGGACGAGCCTCTTGCCTCTTACTTCTCCGATCTGTTTTCCGATCATTCGTTGACCTCTCTCTTTGCCGGGGTTTGAGTTACTGGTCCCGGATGGCAAATTGTATAACGCGAACGGAAGGGTTTAGAACAAGAATTCCAGCGGTGGATTTGAGGGCGCCGATGGCAGAGCCCGGGCAGAGGCGGCCAAGGTATACTGGCGCGTAGCTAAAAGGCCAAATAATTACGGGCTAAAGGAGTGGGCCAGGTGACTGAAGGCGTGAACTTGCGCTATGTAATATTTTTGGGCTGTACAGCTGCGCTGGGAGGGCTGCTGTTCGGGTTTGACATCGCCATCATTACCGGCGCGGGTCCATTTCTTATTCGCGCATTTTCTTTGAGCGACTTCGGGCTGGGTTGGGCATTCAGTTCGCTGCTCTTCGGCTGCGTGCTGGGAGCGTTTATTGCGGGGAAGTATACCAATCGCTTTGGGCGCAAGAAGCCACTGATGATGGTGGCGCTGCTGTTTGCGGCTACTTCGATTGCGACGGCCGGATCGGGAGGTTTTTTCAGCTTTATTCTGGCGCGGTTTCTGGGTGGGCTGGCCGTGGGCGGAGTTTCACTGCTGTCGCCGATGTACGTGTCGGAGGTTTCGCCGCCTACCATGCGGGGACGCATGGGAACCCTTTATCAGATGTCGATCGTGGTCGGCATCATCGTATCCTATGGCATCAATTTCCTGCTCCGCGATACGGGCGTGAATAACTGGCGATGGATGTTCTTGAGCGGAGTGGCGCCGTCAGCGTTGTTTTTGCTTTGCGTGGCGCTGGCTCCAGAGTCGCCGCGCTACCTGGCGCTGAAGGGGAAAATGCAGGAGGCGTTCGCGTTGCTTGAGCGGATCAGTGGCGCGAAGAGCGCTGAGTTCCAGATGGATGAGATCAAGGCGACGATGCACAAGGAAACGCAGAACTGGCGCGGATTGCTGCGGCCGGGAGTGCGCAGCGCGCTGGCGATCAGCATTTGTCTTGCAATATTTATTCATGTTTCGGGAATCAATACCGTGATCGATTATGCTCCGCTTATCTTTCAGTCGGCCGGCTGGAATGTGAATGGCGCCCTGGCTTCAACATTGATTGTTGGAGTGAATAACTTGCTCTTCACCCTCGTCTCCTTCTGGGTTATCGACAAGTTTGGGCGCAAGCCGCTTTATATAACCGGGTCGATGGGGATGGGGCTTTCACTTCTTGCGCTGGTGGCTACCGTATTGACCGGGCATTTTCATGGAGTCATCGTATTGGGGCTGATCTTGACTTACCTGGCATTTTTCTCGGCATGCATCGGGCCTGTGTTCTGGACCCTGGTGCCGGAGATATTTCCCAACGATGTGCGCGGAATGGCCATGAGCGTGCCGGTGCTGACCCAGTGGGTGGCCAATGCCTTGGTCGTATTGCTCTTTCCGCATGCATTCGCTGCTATCGGCAAGGCGCCTACCTTCGGATTTCTGGCGGTGATGGCGCTGGGGCAAGGGATCTTTACCTGGCGCTTTGTGCCGGAGACCAAAAACAAGACGCTGGAGGAGATAGAAATGTACTGGTCAGACCCGAATCGAGTTATAGCTTCGTAGCGGGTTTGAGTGAGTAACTGATTGCCGGGAATATCGAACAGACTACTGGTTCCTGCAAAAACAATGTCCTTGCGCCGTTCCTACGGGACTTCGCAACGACTTGTGAAATCCATTTCTCCCACGGCGAAGCGCGGGGCTAACTAACTCTGCGCCCCCGGCGCGTGTTTGCGGAAATTGCTTATCCAGTTTTCAATATTCATTTTTCAGCGTTGTGAACCCTTTTGTTATTGAGCTGGGCTTGAGCCATGGCGAGATTTTGTTGTGCGTAGACTGAGGCGGGATCAATTTTTACCGCTTCACTGAATTGCTCGGCTGATTTTTCATAGTCGCCTAGTTGAAAATACGCCACGCCGAGATCGTTATGCGCATCTGCCTTGGCAAGGTCGTATTTGAGCGCCTTGATAAACTCCTCTATCGCCTCGGGGAGACGATGGGCTTGAGTTAGTATTCTTCCCATTTGGGAGTGCGCCGTCGCTTGATCGGGCTTGATGGATAAAGACAGCCGCAGTTCCTTGAGCGCTTCCGCCGTTCGTCCCTGCTTGCCAAAAACAGTGCCTAAGTTGTTATGCGCTTCGTAACTGTTCGGCTCAATGGCAAGCACACGACGGTTCTCCTGAATAGCCTCGTCGAATTGTCCCTGCGCTTGGAGAGCGTCGGCGAGATAGAGACGTGCTTCCACTGAATCGGGATGCTCGGCCAGCACTCTTCTGCTATAGGTCTCCTCATCTTTCGGCCTGCCCATCATGGCGCACCATTGCGCCATATAGGTGAGGGCATAGTAATAGTCGGGATAGACGCTCAACGCTTTTTCAAGGCGTTGCCCGGCGAGAGGAAGATAGCGCTGCTCATGAGTCTGCATCAGGTAATAGGCGGAATAAGAAAGAGCTAGAGGACCGGAGAGGTTATAGTCCAATGCGCGGTCGAAGTTTTCGTTCGCTTCGGCATTTCTTCCCTCTCTGCCGTAGGCCATGCCCAGGCCTAGATAGGGAAGGCCGCCGCGCGGGTCAACTGCGATCACGTGCTTGAATAGAGTCTCGGAATTCTTCCACACCTTTACCTGGGCATCGGTCTTTACGGCGAAAGCCACAATGATTGCAAACGCAAGCACCAGGGCCGGGACCTTCAGCTTAGTAAGTTTGGCGACGGTATCGGCGGCAAGCCAGACCAGGATAATAAATAGTCCGATATAGGGAACATATGTATAACGCTCGGCCAGTGCCTGATCTCCCACTTGCACAATGCCGATGACCGGCGCCAAGGTACCGAGAAACCAGAGCCAGCCGAAGAGACAATACGGTTTTTCCTTGCGGAAATGCCAGCAGACGGCAGTAGCTAAGACGATTGCGATAGTCGATAAGACGGCCGCCGGTACATTGATGTTATTTTTCTCGTGGAAGTAATAGGCTGTCAGCGGGTCAGGCCAAAACATGATGCGAACATATCGGCAGTAACTGATGACCGCGTTCGATATCCTCTCCCATAAGGGAACGGCTTCAAGTGCTGCCATTGCGCCACCGGCTCGTTGCGCAATAAAGGTGAGGACGCTGGAGATTGCAGCCAGAATGAAGAGAGGAAGTTTTTCCAGCGTCAACTTGAAGAGTGAGGCGGTCCAACGCTGGGGCGCTTCCTGCGCGAACGAGATTCTACGCAACGGCCAATAGTCGAGCAACAGCAGGGTGAATGGAAGCGTGACCGCCATCGGCTTTGACATGAGTGCGCAGGCGCAGCCCGGAAGTACCCATAGATAACGTTTTGATGATGGTTTGCGCGCATACCACGCATAGGCAAGAATGGTCGCGAACCAGAAAAATGTGCACAGAACATCCTTGCGCTCAGAGACCCAGGCAACGGATTCCACGTGCGCCGGGTGCAGTGCGAAGAGGAATGCGACAAATGCGGCTCGCCAGAAATAACCGGTCATATACAAAAGCAAAAGAAAAAGAAGAACTGCACTGGCAGAGTGCAGATAGACGTTGGTCATGTGGTGGCCGGAGGGATTGGCACCATAAAGCTGCCAGTCCACCATATGGCTGATCCAGGTGAGCGGGTGCCAGTTCGAGACATCAAAAGACGTGAACGCCCACTCGATGCTCTTTTCGTTCAGTCCCTGGTGCACACGCTGGTTATCCTGCACATAGCCGAGATCGTCGTAGGTAAGAAATTCGCTGGTTCTGGCGCCGCGGTAGATAAAGACTGTTACCAACACAAGAACTGCACAGACAACGGCAATTTGCCACGGCTTTTGATTGATGGGAGCAGTGGGAACTGCCTGCTCCGCCTGCGCCTGCGGCGGACGTTTGCCCTGGATTTTGCGCTGACGCGATCTTTTTGCCATGATTGGCTGCCTCAAACATTCTAACCGGGAATGCCGCAGGGCAACATCAAAGCGTGCGCTTAAACAAAGGTGTGGCGATGAGCAGTGTGCCGATGCCGAAGACAAAGAGGAAAAGAAGATCGTACTGGATGGCTACGAAGCCGCCGTCTTTGAGCAAGACGGCTTTGAACCCGTGAATGGCGTAAGTGAAGGGGTCGACAACAGCGATGGCGCGAAGCCAGGGAGGGAATGCGTCAATGGGGTACATGGCGCCGGAGGGGTAAAAGAGCAGTACGTTGAGAACGCCGAACATGGCGCGAGGAACGAGCGGATCGTCGACGCGGACCATGAGGAGAAACATCATGCCGTTGAAGGCGATGGAAGTGACGAGGATCATGCAGAGAAGTTCCAGATCGATGACGGGATGGAAGATGATGCCGAGACCGGCCATCAGCGAGCCTACCACGGTAAGCACGATCCCGCTGAGAGTGGCTTTGAACGCTCCGGCTATGTTCATTCCGAAGACTAACTCCAGCTTGGTAATGGGAGTAACAAGATAGCCTTCATGAACACCGCGGGCTTTGTCGTCAATGTATAACATTCCGCCGCCGATCATAACCGAGATATACATGGCCATGGCGATGCACGCGGGCAGCAGGAATTTCAAATAGTTGACATAGGGATAGAGCTCGACGATTTCAAGGGCGATCTGGCTGGCGAGGCGGGGCTGGATGATGGGGGCGGTGAGGGCGTTGACCACCAACTGCATTTCGGCTTCAATGCTGCTGGAGGTGAACGGGTCAGTGGTATCTACAACCAGGCCGACTACGGGCGCATCCTGCGAATAGACTCTGCGCGAGTATTGCTCGGGAATGATGACGGCGGCGTCGATTTTTCCCGTGCGCACGTCTTCGCGGGCCTGCACCTCAGAGTCGTAGTCGACGGTGGTGAAGGTCTTGATGTTCACGGCGATAGAGCGAAAGGCTTCACGGAGTTTGACCGCCTGGGGACCGTGATCGTAATCGACGACGGCGACGTGCGCGCCGACGATTTTTCCGCCGAATGCATTGCCCATGATGAGCAACTGGAGCAACGGCATCAGCAGAGACATGATCATGAGAGTGGGCGAGCGGAAAAATTTGCGCATCTCTCGCTCGATGATGGCGAACATTCTGTTCATGGCTGAACTCCGGGCCGGGGCGGCATGGAGAACACGGGAGGTTTAACCTGCTCGTCGCGGAGTTGGCGGCCTGTGTAGTGGACGAACACATCGTCGAGCGTGGTGTTCTGGACGCTAAGGGAAGTTAGTGTCTCACCCAGGGAAGCAGCTAACTCTACTAACTGCATGGTGGTTTTCGAACCCGAAGAAGTGAGTACGCGATAGAAGCCGGCGGACTCAGCCTGAACGCTGGTCACGCCGTCGAGTTTTTCAAGCCGGGACTGCCACTCCGCGGTTTCTCGATCAAAGTGGACCTCGACGACGTTTGCGCCGGGGACATTATGCTTGAGTTCGAGTGGCGTGCCGAGAGCGACGAGCCTGCCGTGATCGACGATGGCAAGGCGGTCACAGAGTTTGTCGGCTTCTTCCATATAGTGCGTGGTCAGCAGGATGGTTAGATTGCGGGTGGCGCGTAGATTGTTCAGCATCTCCCAGACGGCGATGCGGGAGACGGGATCGAGCCCGGTGGTCGGCTCATCAAGGAAGAAGATGTGCGGATTGTGGACCAGGCCGCGGGCGATTTCGACGCGGCGGCGCATTCCTCCTGAGAGTGTTTTTACCTGCGCGCTGCGCCACTTGGTCAGGTCAACCGCTTCGAGGACGTCGGCAATATTTCTTTGCCGCTCGGCTCGAGGGACGCTGTAAAGCTTGGCGTAGATGCTCAAATTTTCTTCGACGGTGAGATCCGGATCGCTGGTGAGGGCCTGGGGAATGACACCGATTCTGCGGCGGACGGCGTCGGGCTCTTTGGCCACGTCGTGACCTTCGACAATGGCGCGTCCAGAGGTGACGGGGATGAGAGTGGTCATCATGCGGATGAGAGTGCTTTTGCCAGCGCCATTAGGACCGAGGAGACCGAAGATTTCGCCGTCGGCCACGGAGAAGCTCACGTCCTTGACCGCCTCAAAATCGCCATAACGCTTGACGATGTGTTCGACCTCAATGGCGAGCGCCGTGGGCGCTTTTGCTTTTTGGTCGAGAGCCGTGGAAGAGGTGGTCACTGTTTCACCAGCTTGGTTTTTGGAATGTAGACTTCGGCAGTCATGCCGGGGACGTAGCGCTCATCAGGATTGTCGATGAGCAGTTTCAACTGGATGGTTTTGATATCGCGCTTGCGAGAGCTGACGTCGCGCTGCGTGGCGAAGTCGGCTTGTGCAGATTTGTTGATGACCTTGCCGGTGATCGTTGCGCCGCTGGGCATGACGACGCGTAGCGAGTCGCCGAGTTGAACTGCGTCGGACTGTGTTTCAGGCAGCGGAACGTAGACCCAGGTCTGGGTCAGGTCCATGATGGTGACAATGGTGGCTCCAGCAGCAATGACTTCGCCCTGTCGCGCGGCGCGAACGTTGACCTTGCCGGTGACCGGCGCAAAGACCTGCGAGTAACCCAACTGCACTTTCGCCTGCTCGGCCAGTGCACGGGCGTTCTCTGCTTCATCGCGAGTTTCGTTCACGGTGCGTGCGGCCACTGTTGTGAGCAGTTCGTGTGCGCGGGCTTGGCGGAGAGAGGCTTGAGCGGCCGAGACGTTATCGCGGGCGGCGTCGACTGCGGCTTTTGATGCTTGCAGGCTGGTGGCGGCATCGTCTTTGGCCTGGGCACTCATGATGCCGTCTTTGGCCAGGGCGACGATGCGGCTGGTATCGGCTTGCTGGTGCTCGTAGTTGGCCTGGGCCTGGGCCAGCGAAGCCTGTGCGGACTTTAGCATCTCCTCGGCGTTGACGGCGGCGCTGCCGGTTTCGCCACGCATCTGCGATTCAGTTGCGACAGTCTCGCCAAGCTTGAACTGCTGACCTGCGGCCGTGGCATCGGCGGCTTTACGCGCAGCCTGCAGATCGTTACTCTCGATGACGGCAATGAGCTGGCCGGCCTTGACATCTGTGCCTTCATCGACGGTCAGAGTCTGGATGCGTCCTGGAATCTTGGCGCTGACCAGCACTTCGTTGGCATCGACGGTACCGATCAGTTGCAGATCGCCGGTGGGGCGGACGGTAGCAAAGTACCAGATTAGCGATCCGACGGTGAGCAGGCCGAGGATGAGAAAAACCCGATTGCGTGCGTTCATTGCTGCCTCTCATCAACTGCCGGGGTTGTGGCAGCGTTGTTCTCGCGGTTCTCGATTTTGATTGTTTTGAATTCTTTCGGTTGCGGCATGGGCGTGGTGGCCAGAACCGTGGCGGCGACGCGTGATCCGTGCTCGCGGTCAATGAAGATGGCCTGGCCCAGGTATTCGATGGCCGCCTTGCGACGAAAGCCGATAGCGGCCGGCTCCAGGAGGTCGACGTTTCGCGCTAGACGCATCATGGGCGCGGAGAGGAAGTAGAAGACGTTGGCCCCCAGTCCCGCGTAGATGATCTGCGTCTCTTCGGCAGGGATCAGTTCGCCAGCAGTGATTCCCTCCTCGACTACGGACTGCACCCTGATCCACAGCGGGCGAAAGAGCTTTTCAACGAGCGGACCCAGCGTGTGCACTTCACCTCGATGCAGACGGATCATCTCATGCTGCATCAGAGACTGAAAGACGAAATTGGAATGGATGCGATCGAAGTGGTTGAGGACCAGGCGCAAGAACCGCTCTCCAGCTGAAGCTTCAATATCAAGCACAGCCATGCTGGAGGCGTGCACACCTTCGGCTATGGTCTCCATGGCCGAGGAGTAGAGGTCCTCCTTGCTGCGGAAGTAATAGTAAAGGAGAGCCTTGTTGACTCCTGCGGCTTCGGCGATTTGCTCGGTGCGCGCCCCGGCCAGGCCGTTTTCACTGAATTGGAGGATGGCGGCGGCGAGGATGCGCGCACGGGTCTGATCGGCTCGTTCGGTTTGGGTGCGGGTTGGCGGCGTTGCGTTCATATTTAACTAACTGGTTAGTAAATTACTACAACGACGGGTTTCGCGCAAGGGGAGGACAGTTAAATCACCTTTAATATCTCGTAAATTATTTGAAATCAGTTTGATGAGGATTCCTCTGCCGCAAATCCACCAACTCATTGATCCGGTGAGTCCGATAGAATGCACGTTATTGTGATCGAACATCTCCCGCGGATAGCGGCCGGGAGTCTTTGGGTGCCTGCGTTCTGGCAGTCTTTGTTGAAGGAGAACCATGCTCAGCATTAACCGGCGAGCTTTTGTGCAGCTCTCGTCTGGCGCCGCTCTCGGCGTCGCATCGAACAGGATTTTCGGCCTCACTGATACGCCCTCAATCTCCAACAAGGACGGTCAGCTCCGTGTTACCGGCTCGAACTATACCTGGGAATATTTGCAGGGCAAAGATACATTCAAGCTTCGTGACTCCAGGAATCGGCTTATCGTTAGCGGAACGATGCAGCCGGCAGTTGTCGTGGCTCCGGCAGGTGAGCCTACGCTCAGGCAATGCACGCCTGGGATGCCCACTGCTCCGCGTTCTGAGAATGGGCGCGTGACGGTCGACTACGAAGGTGTGAATGGGTGCGGCCGGCTGTCTGTAACCTGGCGCTTCGACGAGCACGGCATTTGGACCGAGCCCATCGTTTACGACGCGCCCCCAAAACAGGATGTGGTGAGCCTGCATTATTTCGCCGATGTAAAGGACGCCAAGCCCGTCCCATCGCTTCACGCAAATTATCTCGTGGTTCCCGGCATCAGCGAGTCAGATGCGATCAGCCCCATTTTGAGGGATTACGTTTCACTTAACGAAAGCGTCTGGCTGGGCCGTGGCAGTCTTGCGCCTGGGCCTTCTCAGCAGTGGGGTCTGCCGGTGCACTACTTCTGTGGCTTCAGCATCGACGATGCAAGCGGGCTGCGGAACTCGTTTACGGAGGGCAGATCGTCCGCCTTTACTTGCGGCTTGGCCGATTTGCCTGGGGGCGATCTGATTCTTCAGCTCGATTCCGGCAAGAGCAGCCTGTGCATCGACTATCGCAGCGATCTGTGGAAGCATATGCGTGGGCCGGGCCCCATCCCGCTGGGCGCCGCGCTCTACTGGTCGATTGCGGACGATTACTACAATGCGATCGCCGGTTACTACCAGGGGCTGCTTCACGCGGGGGTGATTCACAAGTCTCAACCTTCCGTGAAAAAGATAGCCACCATGCTGACGCCGCAATTCTGCACCTGGGGATCGCAGGTAGACCGGAAGAAAGGCAGCGGACGCATGGACGAAGCATATCTCACCGGGATATACGAGGAACTCAAAGCCTCAGGGATGAAGGCAGGGATTTTTTCAATCGACGATAAGTGGGAAGGAAGTTATGGCAAGCTGGAGCACTCTACCGAACGGCTGCCTCACTTTGAGGAGTTTCTCGATCGGCTGCGCTCTGACGGCTACCGGATTGGCTTCTGGGCGGCGCTGATGCGTTGCGAGCGCCCAGCTGACCTGGGCCTGACCACAGAGCACATGCTTAAGAGGCCAGATGGAGAACCGTTCATCGTCAACTGGTCTGACGACCCGTCGTATTACATCATTGACTTTACCCAGCCTGAAGTTGCAAAGGTCCTGGAAGACGTAGCTCGGAAGTTTATGCGCAGATACAAGATCGATCTGCTCAAGTTCGACTTTGGCTACGAAATGCCGGCGGTTGGGAGCGCAGCGCCCCGCGATAAAAAGTGGACCGGAGAGCGGTTGATGTGGAAGGGGCTCGACGTGGTCATCAATGCCATGCGCAAAGAGAATCCTGACCTGGTAGTGATGTATTACAACTTATCGCCGCTCTTCCTCGATTACTTCGACCTCTATAGTCCAGACGATTTATTTGAAAATGCAGGAGAATACGACGTGGAAGCCAACCGTCGATTCTTCTTCAGCAGCCTTCTGGGCCAGTTGGGTGTTCCCACCTATGGTTCCTCAGGATATGACTGGGCGTGCATGCCGAATATCTGGTTTGATTCGGCAGTCCTGGGAACGCTGGGCTCGATGAATGACTTCAAGGCAGATGAACAAGGCGAAGGGTGCACTCCGGAGCTAGCCGGAAGATACAACGGGCTGACCCACGTATTGCGACCTACAGTTAGTTTTGAGATATTGCCTTTCGATTATGCCCCTGAAGGCCCGACGCTGGGCGCACACACACGGTCATGGGCTCGAATCGAAGCGGGGCGACTGGTTCTGTTGGCGTTTCGACCGCCGGTGCCAGGCGATTCGTGGCCCTTGGCGCGCCAGACCGACGACAAGCGAGTAAAGGGTGCGGTACAGGCGAGCGCGCCTCTATTGGTTGCATCAAAGACTGGTGACGACATTAGCTCCAGCAGCACTCTCGCGGTCGTTCCTTATGCGGACGGGGAGATCGTACTTCGTCGCCGCGCTGGAACGAAGGCGGAGGTTATCTCTCACTACTTCGGAGAAATAGTCACCAAAGACCAGGTGCCGATTGAAAATGGCCAACTGAAAATCACCGTGCGCCAACGCAACCTGGCAGGTATGCCGCTCGAATGGATCGAGGTACGAATCTCCTAGCAGGCTGATGCCGGAGCCGCTGCCTTAGGCGAAGAAGCTAATCTGGCTGGATGGTGCCGCGGGCTGGGCGGAGGAATCTGGTTCCCCCTCGTCGGGCAGGTCGTCGAATTCGTCTTCCGCACCGTTGTCTTCGGATCCTCGGGAGGATTTGCCGTTGCTCGGGGAATAGGTTTCGTCGCCGGTTCTTGCTGAGTTCTCCACGCGCTCCATGGGAGGCGGCTCAAGTTCCGAGCCGATCGAGAGGGACTGCGGTAGCTGGGTCAGGTTGGTGATTGGTGAAATGCCCATGATTGCTGCTCCCGCCTCGAGGACTTGCCATAGACACACTTATCGGCCTGAAGCTGAAAAGCTTTAATTTCTACTGTAGTTTTTGTCCTATTTCGAGACACCTTCGGGGCGGCGATTGCCGTCAAACATGCATGCTCCGGTTTGATGCGGCGAACGAGTGGGTTTTCTCTACCGGCGTGGGGCGAAGGCCGTCGAGGCGGCCAGGGCGCGGGGGGATAGGGGCTGGGGTTGATTGCGGGCTTCGATTTGCTGCAGCAAGGCCATGCCCTGAGCAAGATTCATTCCGGGGGGCACAGGGGCAAAACCGCCGCGTGCTTCGCTTGTATTGCGGGCAAAAGATTTGACCAGAAGGGCGCGGCCGGACATGTGAACCTCCAGGCGAACAGTCTTCCAATCGCTGGGGCTGACCTGAGTTCGCTCAAGCTGGAACCATCCGCCTTTATAGAGGCGGCCAAGAATTCCGTAGCCGAAGTCAAGATTCTCCTGGATCCGGCCTTCAAGGCGGGAGAGATGTTTATAGCGGGCATCGATCCAGAGGGTGCCGCTCATGGAGTGGAAGACACGGGCTTCAATGGAGTGGGGAGGATAGTCGGGATTGGGGCGGAAGCGGAGACGGTGGCAGCCATTCTCTTCGCCGTCGTAGTCATAGAGGAAGGCGTCGGGCAGCAGAGCAAGGATTCGGCCGATGCGATTTTCGTTTTCTTCATACTCGTGGAGATGTTTTGCCTGTTCGTCCGGAGAATTGAGAAGGCGCTGTAGGCGCGCCAGATCCTCGGCTTCGGCTTGCGGGCTGGGCGGAAGGCCGTTGCTCAGAGTGAGGCGGGTGACGGGGCCTTGGGCGGTTTCAACCTGCTCATCAATGCGGGTCTCTTTGGGGGTGTGATGCTCGACCCAGTATCGCCAGTAACCGTGACCCTGGTGGTCGTTGAGCTCGTTGAAGACAACCTCGCGGACCAGTTGGCCTGCAGGGATGGGCTGTTGGGGTTGAGCGCAAAAGCCTGATTGCGCCAGAGCCAGAATTCCCACGAACCCGGTCAGCACACGCATTCTGTTTCCCTCCCGAGGCGAAGGTTCGTGCGTAGTATCGCAGCGCACCGGTGAATGTTGCGCAATTGCACAGTTAAAAGGCAAACAAATTCAGCTAAATACCGAAGATAACCGCACGTGTTTCGGCAAGATCGGTTCAAACCTGAATTTCTCGGGGCGGAGGATCGGCGCCGAGGTTGTTAAACTGGGGCCATGTTAGATGAAATGAAGTTCCGCAGTCTGGTCGAAATTGCTCTAAATTCTCTGATGCAGCACTTGATCAAGCGCGAAGAGGAAGAGGGAGCTGGTTTCGAGGTGGAAGAACAGGGCGGCGTGCTGAATGTGCTGTTCGAGGAGCCAGCGGGCAAGTTTGTGATCACGCCGAATACCCCGGTGAGGCAGATCTGGATTTCCGCACTTTCAACCAGTTTCAAGCTGGATTGGGATGAGGCGGCTGCGGCTTTTGTTCTTCCGCGGACGGGGGAGCACTTGATGGCGCTGGTGGATCGGCTGATCGGGGAGCATCTGGCGGGGTAGGGCCTGCACGAGAATGGGAAATACTCTATTCTGAGCCAAGCCGTGACCGGAAAATCTAAACAACTCGTTCAGTTGGATGCCGCACAGTCGGCTGTCGAGAGCCGGAGGCCGCTCTTCGGACTGGATTTGAAGGCACTGGCGGCGTGGATGGCGGAGGCGGGCGAGCCAGCCTGGCGCGGCAGGCAATTGGCCGAGGCGCTCTATCGCCAACGGGTCGCCGGATTAGAGGCGATTACTACGCTGCCCAAACCTCTGCGGCAGCGGATGGCTGACGAGGGCTGGGAGGTGGGCCGGCCACGGATCGCGCAGGTCTTTCAATCGGTGGATGGGACAGAGCGGTACCTGGTTGAGTGCTCGGGCGGGGACGGTCAAACCGTGGAGACCGTCTGGATGCCGGAGGGGGATGGGGGCGAAACCGGCGACGGGACCGAATCGTTTGAGACGAATGGGGAACGGGACGGTGAAGGAAAGCGCTGGGGACGGGCTACGATTTGCATCTCCAGCCAAGTGGGTTGCGCCGTCAATTGCCAGTTCTGTCTGACGGCTAAACTCGGATTGCAACGGAACTTAACGGCGGGCGAGATTGCCGGACAGGTGGTTGCGGTCTTCGAGAGGCAGGGCGTGGAGGTAGGGCGGGATCGCGTGAACCTGGTGTTTATGGGGATGGGCGAGCCGTTTCTGAACTACGACAATTTCATGGGGGCGGTGCGGCTGCTGGTGGAGGAGGTCGGCCTGAGCCCGCGACGGATGACGGTTTCGACTTCTGGAATTGTGCCGGGCATTGAGCGGTTTGCTGCCGAGCCGGCTGAGGTGCGGCCCAAGCTGGCTATCAGCCTGAATGCGCCGAACGACCGAATTCGAAGCGAAATTATGCCGGTTAATAAAAAGTGGCCGATTGAGGCGGTGGTGGATGCGGTGCGGAGGGTTCAGTTGCGGCCTCGCGAACGGATCACGTTTGAATATGTGCTGCTGGGCGGGGTTACCGATCGGCTGGAGCATGCGCATGAGGTGGCGCGGCTGGCGCGGCGGACGGATTTGCCTGTGAAGGTGAATCTGATTGCATGGAATCCGGGGCCGGGGATTGAGTTCACAATGCCGAATCCGGAGGCTGTGGAGGCTTTTCGGAGTGCGCTGGCCGGTGAGGGGATTCCGACCTATCTGCGGCGGCCGCGGGGGCGGGATATTTTTGCGGCTTGCGGACAGTTGAAGCGGACTGTGGAGGGGTAGGGAATCCGACTTCTCGAGATAGAAAATAGCGCCTGGTGAGGTTGATCTCAGCCAGGCGCGACATGAAGAAAGAAGCGAAGGATTACGCGAAGGCAGCAGATGCGCAGCTAGGCTGTAACCCGGCGGAACATCAGTAGTGCTCCTGCGCCGAGTCCTGTGAAGAGCAGAAGGAACGTGGACGGCTCCGGCGTGGCATTCGGATTCGTTACGGTAAAGTCCAGCGAACTTACGCTCGTGAATTCCACCGTATCTCCCGTTGTCGTGGTGAAACCGAGCGCATCCTGGTACGCCGCAATATTGGAGGTTTGAGGTCCGGTATTGATCGCGCTTGCCAAAGCGTAGCCAAGCAGCACAGGGTCTTCACCGATTACGAGGGCGCTTCCGAAGTCGCCGTTGAATAAGACAGCAGTTTCGTAAGCACCTGAACCGGTGTTTGGATTTCCGTTTACCTCGAGGTAGTCGTTGGTGAAGGTTGTGGAGTAGCTACCTTCAGTGAAAGTGCCGCTGATTCCTTCTAAAATGTAATACCCAGTCCCCAAAGGAACGACTGAAGAGGTATCCTCGACGTAAGTGGCGCTGAAGGCCGCGCCGGTGAAGCTGGTGTTTGTAGTTCCGACAATCGTACCCGACCCGACTCCTGAAAAAGTGTAGTCCAATGTTTCCGCATTCAGCGCGCTGGCCGGTATGAGGATCATCAAGGCCGCCAACGCCATCCAGGTTAGCTTCCTTGTGTCTACAGCGAATGTTTTGAACATAGCCAAACTCCAAGAATATCGGTTTGCTTACGTTTCGGTTCGCAAGCCGCTCGTACTGACCTGCACGGCGAGGTGGGAGCATGCTCACGCCCTGCCCGGCGTGAATTGGCTTCACGCTACCTATTTGGGGCTACCTTCGACTGCGCACAGTTCCCGGGAGTTTCGAAGCTGTTTGCGTCAAGACTGGGGAGAAGCCCTTACATAGGGATACAGCTTTGTCGTACTGGAACCTTCGGGTGCAATTTCCTGGCCAAATCAGATCAACGAAAAGTCCTGTATTTCGTCTTTTTTCGATCACAGAACTGCTACCCCCTGCAATCTTTTGCAGGTAAAAGAGGAAAATAGTTGCTTCAACAGCAGCCATAGCTCCTGCACTGTTGATGGGGGATATTGCTTGGATTGCGATTGTTCCGCTATTCCTCAGCCAGGCCGGATTGCTGCTTCCAGCGTTCGGTGTTTACGCCTCTCGCGATGAGCCAGAGCATCAGGGATGCTTCCGCGCAGATGCCTATGGTTTCGAGGGTGACCGATACAAAGTTTGGGAGGTTGGGGAGGAGAAAGACGAGCCAGCCCACACCGGCAAGCGCCATAAGCAAGCCCAGAATGTGCGGGAGAAAGGTAGACCTGTAGATCAGGTAGCCGATCAGCAGGCAGTAGGGAGCGAAGAAGAGCAGGGGACTAAGGCTCGGAGGGGATGGAAGAGTGAAGTCCAGAATCGTCAGGACGCAGCCGGCCAGGCTAAAGAGCGCCGCGATGAACGAGAGAATGCGGTTTACAGGCCTAAACAAGCCATAAAAGAGCAGCGTCAAAAAGCAATAGAATGCGACAGCGATGAGATTGGTTCCATTGCCGTAGGCCGCGAACTTGTGGGCGGTGAGCAACTGGGCGAGTATTGCGGTAAGAAAGTAGAGCAGGTATACAACGCCGGTCAATCTGGCCCTGGGATGCAGTAATTTAAAGACTCTCAGTTCCGTCATTTTCTATCCTCCGCGAGGGGCCGGCCCACGAATGGAACGGCCCCGAAACTTACTATGTGCTCCTGGTTATTCAGCACTCAATACTACTCGCCCGAGGGAACCGCGCGCCGGGAGCTGCGCCACTTATTTGGGCATGGGCGGGGGCTGCACGCTGCCGCAGTCGGGGCCTTTGTAGACTGACGAGGAATTGATCGTGTACTCGATGGGCATGGTATTGGAGCCTGCCTGCATGGTTCCAACAAAATGCACTTTTCCGATGGCGTGATCGGGGTTGGCCCACGATGATTCCAGCGATCCTTTGCCGGACATTCTGCCATTGCAAATCCAGTCGGCGGTCATGCTGGTGGCCTTCATCACCACATTTGCAATCTGGCAGTCGCCGTTGTGACTTTGCGGCACGGGCGCGCCGTACTTGTCGATCATGGCCTGGGTAAGACAAATCTGAGTAGTGTGCGGTGCGCCGCTAAAGGGTGAGCCGGGAGGCGCCTGCATCCCCTGGGGCATGGGAGACTGTTGCCAGTTCATGATGGTGGTCATCTCCCACAGGCCGGGCTTTCTGGTGGACTGCGCCCAGGCGAGTACGGCTACAGCGATCAGGCAACAGGCTATGGTGACGGAAATTCGGGTCTCGCGCATGTATCCTCCTGATGGACGGCGCAGATTAAGCTTGCGCAGCTTCACTTTACGTCAACGCAGAGGGGGCGGGGAAGGAAAATCCGCGCGTTTTACGCGGGTAAAATCCCAGGTCTCTCCGCCGCGGCGGACGAGGCCTGGGGCAACCTCAGACGTTGCTCCCCTTCGAACTCGCTCAGCGTGGCAATCTGCTTTTTAATTCAGTAAATGGAATGACGCACTCATGAGAAATCGCGCTAAGGGATGTCCGGATAGAGGAGCTCAGTGAAGCGGGGATCGTCGACCATGCTCTGGAAGTCGTTGTCGGCGCGGGCCTGAAGGCGGTTTTTGGGGTTCAACTCGATGGCGCGGGCCAGATTGCCGAGGCAGTCCTGGGTGCGGCCGGTGATGGAGTCGAGCAGGGCGAGCCCGTAGAAGGCATAGTCGGAGTTGGGGTAAGTGGCCAGGATGCAGTTGAACTGCTCGCGGGCTTCCTCGTAGTAGCCGGTATTCAACATGGAGACGGCGTAATCGTAGTGCTCCTCGGGGGTAAGGAAGGCGAGCTTGTTCTTCTCCATTTGGCGCTGGCAGGTATTGATGTACATCTTGCAGCGTTCCACGAGTTCGGCGGGCGCGGTGAGCAGCAGTTTTTCAAAGGCGGCCAGAGCCTTCTCGTATTTGCCCTGCTGCACGAGCTGCACGGCGGACTGGTAATGCTGGAAAGAGGGCGCCGTGCCCGTTGTGGAGTGGCTGCTGGGTACGACAGGTGGAGGATCTGATTTTTTACGACGTGATAGCAACGGTCGAACCTCTAGCTTTAGTGGTTTTGCAGGAGCGCACTTGCCGGACGCCGGGTTGAGCCGCTCTGCCGCCGGTCTGAATCCTGCGTCCTTTAAATAACGCTGCTAGGCCCTCTTTATACGCAGAACCCTCGTTGCAGTCAATGGGCAGTCAGAAAAGCAGGGTTTACCGGTCAGTTTGCCAGGGGAGTTTGCGGTAGATGGCGGGGTTGAGCGATGGGTCGTTGTACATCTTCAGTTGCTGGTAAATTTTGAAGCGCCGGGCGCCCTGAAGCGTCTCCCGCCACAATTGGCCGAGGCAGCCAGCCAGATCGGCGCGCTGTTGTTCGAGGATTGCCAGGCGTTCGCAGTTGCGTTCGGCGTGGCCGGGAGGTGCATCTGGGCGCTCGGCTTCTTCGCGGGTGTGGTAGATCTTGAGCGCTAGGATCGAGAGCCGGTCAATGATCATGCCCGGAGATTCCGAGTTAAGGGGGGCGGCAGGGTTGGGTAGGCGCTGGGATTCGAGCGAGGCGAGCAGAACGCGGTCAATCTCCTCGGCCAGGTCGTTGCGGAGCTGGTTGGTGCAGTCTACGCGGCGTTTTACTTCGGCCATTTCCGCGTCGGTTGCGCCGGGAGCACGGGCTTCGTCTTCAATGTGCCAGAGCTCGAAATTGGCGCGGTGCTGGCGAGCGACCAGGTCGAGCCAGTCGGCTGTGGTTTCCTGGATTGATTGTGGGATGGGAATTGTGGCAGGTGCGGCTTCAGCTGGATCAGCCGGCTCCCGGTGCCAGGCGACGGTCCGCTGGTCGTGCAGATTCGTGATTTCGTTTGCGGAAAGCATGGTAAACAAATCCTGGCGCCGGGCTTTGGTTTGTATGCTGCCAGTTAGGGTTGCAGCGTCTATGTTAGAACGATCCTCACCCCAGGACCAAATCGCCGGTGGAGTGAGGGCCGGCACATTCAGGCGAATACTGCCAAATTAGAATAGCCTTGGGAGCTGGCATGGAAGGCAATTGGCAGTTTGTGCACCGGCGGTGGAATCCTCTGCGGCAGGCGTGGGTGCTGGTTTCGCCGCATCGCACCGATCGGCCCTGGCAGGGGGAAGTGGGGCAGAAGGCTGCGCCTCAGGCGATTCCTTACGATCCCAAGTGTTACTTATGCCCTGGGAATCAGCGCGCGGGTGGAGCCGTAAACCCGGCATACGAGGGGATTTTTTCGTTTGTAAATGATTACGCGGCGCTGCTGCCGGATTCGCCAGCGCTGGTAGAGGCACCGGATTCGCCGCTGCTCAAGGCCGAACCCGCGAGCGGGCTGTGCAAGGTGCTTTGCTATCATCCCGACCACAGCCTGACCCTGGCCCGCATGACGCGCGAGGAGATTCGCGCGGTGGTGGATGCGTGGACGGCGGAGTATATCGAGATTGGCGGAATGGACACGATCGAGTACGTGCAGATCTTTGAGAATCGCGGGGCCATGATGGGCGCCAGCAATCCTCATCCGCACTGCCAGATCTGGTCCACCGGATTTGTGCCGGACGAGCCGGCCATCGAGACCGAGGCGCAGCTTGACCATATGGCCCGCACGGATCGTTGCCTGCTGTGCGACTACCTTCAGGCCGAGCGGGCCTTCGCGGCAGATCAGGGACGCATCGTCTTTGAGAATGAGCACTTCACGGCGTTGGTTCCGTGGTGGGCGGTTTGGCCGTTTGAGGTGCTGCTGCTCTCTCGGCGTCATGTGGGGGCGCTGCCGGAGTTCACGAGCGATGAGCGGGATGGGCTGGCTGATGCTCTGAAACGGCTGACCACGCGGTATGACAATTTATTCGAGACCAGTTTTCCTTATACGATGGGCTTCCATCAAACGCCTACCGACGGAACGGCACACTCGGAGTGGCATTTCCACGCGCATTTTTATCCGCCGCTCTTGCGGTCGGCTACGGTGAGGAAGTTCATGGTTGGTTTTGAAATGCTCGGCATGCCGCAGAGGGATATTACTCCGGAAGGCGCGGCCGAGCGGTTGCGTAATTGCTCGGAGGAGCATTTCTGGCCGCGCGGGTGAAGCTGGTTATTGATTCGTGGACAACAAATGTCTTCGCGCCGTCCCTCCGGGACTCCGTAATGAATTTGTGATTTCCCCTTTTCCCCACGCTGAAGCGCGGGGCTAATAAACTCTGCGCCTACGGCGCGCTTGCGCTGACATGAGTTGTGCAGCCTTCAATAGCGAATGGATTAGCGGGTCAGCGCTCTTATGCGTTCTGCTTGCGCTGGCCATTTCGCTGCTAACTCGGCATAACTTGCGCGGCGGTAATCGGCGAAGTCGAAGCCGGGCGTTACGGTGCAGCCGAGCAGGGCCACCTGGCCGCCTTCGACGAGACGTGAGCCTTGCCAGATGCCGGCGGGGACTACTAGCTGGACTTGCTGACCGGCGGTTAGATCTGGACCAAGAGCTAAGACGGCAGAGCTGTCGTCGGGGCGGAGCTGGAGCATCTCTACCGGGTCGCCCAGATAGAAGTGGAAGATCTCGTCGGATGCCAGGACGTGCATCTCGGAGAAGGTTCCCGGCTCAAGCAGGTAGTAGATCGCGGTGCCTGTGGGGCGCGAGCCTCGGGGCAGGTTGACCGTGGTGGCCGCGGCGTAAGTGCGGCGGTAGAAGCCTCCTTCCGCGGGGTGGGGTTCGAGATGCAGCAGGGCCTTGATTTCTTCTGCGGTCACGCCACTGATGGTACCAGCGGACGCGCAGTAAAATACCTGCATGATTATCCAGATGTATACGGCTGCGTGGTGCGGGGATTGCCGGGCGGCGAGGAAATTTCTCGAGTCTCACGGCATTGTGTTCACCGAGATCAACGTGGATACCGATCCCGACGCCGCGGCTGAAGTGGTGCGCCAGGTGGGCAAACGGGCTATTCCGCAACTGGTAATCGACGGCGAGTGGTTCCAGCCTTATAAGCCGGGACGCGGGCTGCTTCTGGATGAGCTTTGTGAGCGTTTGGGGATTCCTCGCGGCTGAGAGAGGGGGGACATCCCCCCCCGGTACCTTTGCGGGAAATTCCCTGTTTTCAAGGGGATAGAGCGATGGTTCTACTGTAACTCCTTTGTTCTAAGTAGGTTAGATTCCAAATTACCAGGAACAAAGGACTTACAGGCGCTTCGTTTTTTCCCACCGGTAAGAGAAGACGCTATGAGATGATTGTGCGCTTCCACGGGCATATATTATGCAAGCCGCATCGAGCGGTGGGCTTGTCCACGGGATTGATATCGGTCTGAGGAACGTATCGGTATGAGTCATACCGTCCTTACAGGACGGAAGGGTATTTTGGGGCCAACTTCTCCCCGGGTTTCATCCTCGCCCCAGCGACGAAGACCTGCCGCTGGGGACCCCGAGACCCGGGGCTATTTTCATTGGCTCCCTCTGGGAGCCTTAATATCATTACCCTGTACAATCGCCTTAGTATTATTACCCAGTACAATCAATAGGTTGGAGCGGGCTGCGGCATGCGGCCTAGATGAGGGAGTTTGCCCGATGATCGAACGCTATACACGCCCGGCGATGGGCAGGCTTTGGACGGAAGAGAGCAAGTACTGGTGCTGGCTGCAGGTGGAGTCGGCGGCTAGCGCTGTGCTGGCTGAGGACGGGGTGATTCCCGCGGATGCTGCGGAGGCCATCGCTACCAAGGCCGGGTTTACCGTGGCGAGGATTCAGGAGATTGAGGCGGAGGTGAAGCACGATGTGATCGCCTTTACGACTGCTGTTGCTGAGACCCTGAAGAACCAGGGCCTGGATGGCGAGTCGCGCTGGCTGCATTATGGGCTGACCTCGAACGACGTTGTGGATACGGCGCAAGCTTTGCAGGTGAAGCAGGCTTCTGCGCTGATTCGTGCGGGGCTGGTGGAGCTGATGGAGGTGCTCAAGCGGCGGGCAGTGGAGTTCAAGCACACGCCGACGATTGGGCGCACGCATGGGATTCATGCCGAGCCTACGACCTTTGGGCTGAAGCTGCTGAACTGGTATGCGGAGATGCAGCGGAATTTGGCGCGCTTCGATGCGGCGGCTGAGGATATGCGCGTCGGCAAGCTTTCGGGGGCGGTGGGGACGTTTGGGCATTTGAAGCCGGAGCACGAGGAGCGGATTTGCGAGCGGCTGGGATTGAAGCCGGCGCCGGTGGCTACGCAGGTGATCCAGCGCGACCGGCATGCGGCTTATATTTCTACGCTGGCGATAATCGGCAGCACGCTGGACAAGATTGCGATTGAGGTGCGGCACTTGCAAAGGACCGAGGTGCGCGAGGCGCAGGAGTATTTCTCGGAAAAGCAAAAAGGCTCGTCGGCGATGCCGCACAAGAAGAACCCGATTACCAGCGAGCAGATCAGCGGGCTGGCGAGGGTGCTGCGGGGGAATGCGCAGGCGGCGTTTGAAGATATTGCGCTGTGGCACGAGCGGGATATTTCGCATTCGTCGGTGGAGCGGGTGATCTTTCCGGATTCGACGATTCTGGTGGATTATTTGCTGGCGAAGACGGAGAACTTGATCGGCCGGTTGCTGGTTTATCCGGAGCGGATGAAGAAGAATCTTGAGTCTACGGGCGGGTTGATCTTCAGTGGGCAGTTGCTGTTGGATTTGGCCGAGGCGGGAATGATGCGCGAGGATGCTTACCGGCTGGTGCAGGAGCATGCTATGCGGGCGTGGAAAGAGGAGCTTGTGTTTCGGGATGAGGTTGCAAAGGATGCGGCGATTAGTGCGCTGCTGAGCCCGGAAAAGCTGGCGCGGACGTTTGACTATACGCGGCAGTTGGGGAATGTGGACGCGATTTTTAAGAGGGTGCTGGGGGAGTAGGTTGAGCTCTGAATCTGCGCGTATGTTAACGCGCCGTAGGCGCAATGTTTGTTAGCCCCGCGCTTCAGCGTGGGGTGGAGATCGCAGTTGTAGAATGAGAGTCCCGTAGGGACGGTGTAAGATGGCGCATACGTATGCGAGCAATTTCGTCCATTGTGTTTTCAGCACGAAAGATCGTTGCGCCCTCATTCCCGCGGCCCGTACAGCGAAACTCCATGCCTATCTGGTCGGCATTGCCAGTGGCGAGGGCTTCTCGCTGGTCGCCTCTGGCGGAACGGCGAATCATATTCATTTGCTCTTTGTTTTGCCGGCGTCTTACTCCCTTGCTCTAGCCGTTCAGAAACTCAAAGGTAGTTCTTCCCGGTGGATGGGGCATGGATTTTCATGGCAGGAAGGATACGGCGCGTTCAGCGTTAGCCCTTCGCAGGTTTCGGTCGTAAAGAGATACATTCAGGACCAGGAGGAGCATCATCGGAAACGCGATTTTGAGGAGGAGTTTGTTGCGTTGCTCCGTAATTGCGGAATCGAGTATGACGAGCGGTATGTTTTTGGGTAATGGGGTGGGCGTCGTCCCTACGTACCCCACGCTAAAGCGCGGGGCTAACAAACATCGTCCCTACGGGACTCGATTCGATTTTATTGGGAACTATACCCCACGCTGAAGCGCGGGGCTAACAAACATTGCGCCTACGGCGCGGTGTTACATCGCGGCGCAAAGTTGGGTGGTGAATTAAACTCGGTGCGGATGTCCATGGGAGAACTTAAGTGACAGAATCTGAGATCCAGTGCCTCAAGGACAATATCGACAAAGCAGTCGAAATCCAAACAATCGATGGCGAACGACTAATCGCAAAGATTCTATTCGTCACCCATGACCAAGAACACGATGAGCACGAATTGCTTTATGAGGTGGTCTCGTCAAACATGATTGAGCCTTATGCACACCTCGATAATGCGGGAGGCTACGTACTAGATTTTGATAAAGTCCTTTCAGTAAAGCCGTTCAGTTGATTATTGGTGGCTAGAATCCAGGAGCTAAAGATGGAATACGCAAATCTCACCGTAGCTCTTACCGGCGCGTCCGGCGCGGTCTTTGGCCGGGAGATGCTGCGCGCGCTGGAGGGGGATGAGCGGGTTGCGCGGGTTCACTTTGTGGCTTCGGAGAATTCGCTGCGGGTTTTGGCTGAGGAGCTCGGGGTTGCGGGGCGAAACGATCTGGTGGAAAAGCTGCTGGGGGCTAAGCCGAAGAAGACGGTGCAGCACTCGGATGAGGATATTGGGGCGGCGATTGCCTCGGGGAGCCATCCTTCGAATGGAATGATCGTGCTGCCTTGCTCGATGGGGACGCTGGCGGCGATTGCGCTGGGGTTGGCTAATTCACTGGTGGCGCGGGCTGCGGACGTTACGCTCAAGGAGCGGCGGCCGCTGATTCTTTGCGTGCGGGAGACGCCGTTCAATCGGATTCATCTGCGGAATATGACGCTGGCCGCGGAGGCTGGAGCGGTGATCTTCCCGGTGATTCCGGCATTTTATTCGAAGCCTGTCGATTCGACGGAGATGGCGCGGCAGTTTGTTTACCGAGTGCTGGCGCATATCGGCTTGCCGCAGACGGGCGCTTACGTTTGGAAGGCGGAAGAGTGAAAGAGCAGGGACTAAGGGACTAGGGACTAAGGGACTGAGTGCCCCTGAATTTTGTGACATAGATTGAATGGTCCTCGGGCCCGGGGCTAAAGCCCACATCAGTTCTGTTGACTTTATGCGGGGTTAAAACCCCCGCCTCCCTCCGGATTGAGTTTTTCCGCAGCCTGTAAAGCCCCTGACCTACCAATCCTGACCTAGCTCCCTTGACCTACGAGCCCTGACCTTCCCGCAAGCCAGTTCTGGTAATCGGTGTACAGCTTGGTAGACGCTGGGCAGCCGGCAAAGGCCAGTGAGCCGGGTTTGTTCATCAGCCCCAAGTACTGATAGACGAGTATCCGATCTACCCACGGCGAGACTGCCTCCAGTTGCCGCACCACGCGGTCAAACGAAGCCGGCAACAAGGCCCTGTTATGCGCGCCGTCTTCAAAGTCGAAGATCTCGACATCGGCCCAGATTTTCGCTTTTTGCGAGCGGTTGTGGGCTTTGCGCAGGCCCTGGTAATAGGCAGACGTCTCCGTCGTTTTGGACCTTCCTACGCCCACCTCATCCTGGTAGGCCACGATGTCCACGTCGAGCGTGTCCAACTGGCGGACGTACTTGTCGTCGGGAGCGACGATGCGCGTGCCGTAGGGGGCGATCATGATCTGGGCACGGGGCTTGAGCTGACGCGCCTCATGCGACAGATCGTTCACGTACTGGATGAACTCCGGCGTGTAGTAGGGATTTATCTCCGCTTCGTCGGGCCAGTACCAGCCGTAAAAACTCGGATGGTGGCCGTAGAGGTGGACGAGCTCACCCAGCGACTGCAGGCGCTTTTTGTAGGCGACCGGGTCGCTGATGACTTTATCGCTCTCCCAGTCGCCGTAGAATCCGGCGCCGATGAAGAATTTGATCTTGTACTTGTCAGCGGCAGAGAGCACGGCCTCGAGCGGATCAGGGCAGGCCAGCTTCCACTGGGGATAGATGCTGGTTTTATAGAAGGAGCGGTAGTATACGGCTGTCGCCATCAGCACCAGATAGTCGAGGCCAGCCTCGGCGATCTCCTGGATCTTGGCCTCCCACTGCGCGGTGGTGAAGCGCGCGCAGGCCGGATTCCAATCCACTCCTTCGACTGTGGAATGATGCTGGAATTCAAACCAGCTTCCGGAGATGGGCTTGATGGCGCTCTCCTGTAGCGCGGCGGCGGCGTGCGCCAGGTCGACGGCCAGCGCGGCCGTTCCCATGCCCAGCGCGGCCAGGAAATCCCGGCGGTTCAGATCGTGGATCATGACAAGACTCCTTCGCATTCAAGATAGTGGCCGTCCGGTTGTGCATACAAATCTATCTTTATCTTGAGATGCGGCCGCATCTTCGCTTTGCTTGACTTTACCCCTGTGCACAGACGATACTTTTGGTAATGCAGAACTCAAGGAATTACGGAACTGCGGTCATGGCCATGTGTATGTGCATGGGGTGTGGACCCGTCCGTTTGTTTCCTGAGAGGCTGATGCGATAAACGCAACCGATCTTGAAGTCAGGCGGCCCGGGTCCAAACAGGATTCGGGCCGTTTTACGTTTGGAGCGGCGCCGGTTCGATTTATTCTGAAACAGCGCACACTTCGTTGCACTCATCCAACCACAAAGCTTGAAGGAGCCGATCATGCCAGAAGAGACGAAACAGCAGTTTGCCACCCTTGCCGTTCATGCAGGCCAAGTGCCCGATCCTACGACCGGCGCGAGAGCCGTGCCGATTTATCAAACTACCTCTTATGTTTTTCAGGACGCCGATCATGCGGGACGGCTGTTTGGGTTGAAGGAGTTTGGCAACATCTACACGCGGATTATGAACCCGACCACTGATGTGCTTGAAAAACGCGTGGCGGCGCTCGAAGGCGGAGCGGCCGGGCTGGCTACGGCCTCAGGGCAGGCGGCGGAGACGCTGATCATAACCACGCTGGCCTCGGCAGGTGAGGAGATTATCTCTACCACTTCGCTTTATGGGGGGACATATAACCTGTTCCACTACACGCTGCCTAAGCTGGGCATCACGGTGAAGTTTGTTGACGCGGACGACTTTAAAGGACTGCGCGCGCTGATCAACGACAAGACACGGGCCATTTATACAGAGACGCTGGGCAATCCCAAGCTGGATGTGGCGGATATTGAGCAACTGGCGGCCATTGCGCACGAGTACAAGCTGCCGCTGGTGATCGATAACACTTCGGCGTCGCCGGCGCTGGTGCGGCCCATTGAGTGGGGTGCGGACATCGTGGTGAACTCGGCTACGAAATTTCTGGGCGGGCACGGCAACTCAATCGGGGGCGTGATTGTGGACGCGGGCAAGTTTGACTGGGCGGCATCCGGTCGGTTCAAGGAGTTTGTCGAGCCGGACCCTTCGTACCACGGGCTTTCTTATACGGAGGCGTTCGGGCCGCTGGCGTTTATTTTGAAGGCGCGGGTGCAGGGATTGCGGGATACCGGGGCGGCGCTTTCGCCGTTTAATGCGTTTCTGATTTTGCAAGGGATTGAGACGCTGCACCTGCGGCTGGCGCGGCACTCTGAGAATGCATTGGCCGTGGCTCAGCATCTCCAAAAGCATCCGGGAGTGGATTGGGTGAATTATCCGGGGCTGGAGTCGAGCCCATATTACGAGCGGGCGCAGAAGTACTTGCCCACAGGGCGGGGCGCGCTGGTGACGTTTGGGATTAAGGGCGGATTCGCCGCGGGAAAGAAGCTGATCAATACGCTGAAGCTGTTCTCGCTGCTGGCGAATATCGGCGATGTGAAGTCGCTGGTGATTCATCCTGCTTCGACAACGCATCAGCAGCTTTCAGTGGAGGAACAGGCTTCGACCGGGGTTACTCCGGAGCAGGTTCGGTTATCGGTGGGGATCGAGGATATTCGCGATCTGCTTGCCGATCTGGACCAGGCGATTGAAGCTGCCAACGGGCACACCTTCAAGGGCGCGGCAAAATAGAAGGGTCTTGTTGCACAATGATTGTGGTGACAGAACCTAAAACCGGGATTGACGCGAAGGCTGTGCGAACGCCAGTTCCGGTCCCCACTTACGAGGGCGACTTTGTGCTCGATGAGCACCTGTTGCTGGAGTGCGGGCGCACGTTGGCCGGCGTTACGCTGCATTATGCGGTGTATGGCCGGCTGAATGCAGCTCGAGACAACGCGGTGCTGGTTTGTCACGCCTTATCGGGTTCCGCGCTGGTAGGGGAGTGGTGGCCGGAGGTCTTTGCCTCGGGCGCGGTTTTATCGCTGGATCACGACTTTGTGATCTGCATCAATATGCTTGGCTCGTGCTACGGATCGACGGGGCCTGGAGCGGTTGATCCAGAGACGGGCGAGATCTACGGGCCGGATTTTCCGTTGGTTTCAATTCGCGACAATGTGCGGGCGCAGGCTCGGCTGCTGGACTCGCTGGGAATTAAGAAACTGCGGCTGGTGCTGGGCGGTTCCATCGGTGGAATGCAGGCGCTGGATTGGTCGATTCTTTTTCCCGAGCGCTTGGAGCGGGGGTTAATTATTGGCGTTGCCCCTCTTTCCGCCATGGGGCTGGCGCTGAATCATTTGCAGCGTAAGGCTATCCAGCACGATCCAGAGTGGGAGGGCGGCCATTATTTGCCGCAGCGACCGCCGCGGCGGGGACTGGCTCTGGCGCGGCAGATCGCCATGCTCAGTTACAAATCTGCGGGGCTTTTTGACGAGCGTTTTGGGCGCAATCCGAACCGTAACGGCGAGGATCCTTGGGGACTGGACGACCAGGGCGGCGGGTTGATTGGTGGGCGGTTTGACATTGCCGGCTATCTTGACCACCAGGGAAACCGGTTCATAGAGCGCTTTGACGCCAATGCGTACCTGGCCATTCTTCGCACTATGGATACGTGGGATCCGCTGCGCGGGTACTCCTCGGCAAAGGAGGCATTCGGTCGAATTCGCGCCGAGCTCAGCTTTGTGGGAATCAGTACGGATTGGCTGTTTCCGCCCGAATCGGTGCGCGAGTTTGCTGAGATCATTCGCGCCGCCGGGGTGCAGGCTGACTACCGCGAGATGACCAGCGACCACGGCCATGACGCCTTTCTGGCCGAGCAGGCCGAGTTGGTGCGACTTCTTCAATAAATCTTGAACAGGGACGGAGGTTACACGGAAGATTTAACCCCCGGATTGTCTCCCGTGGCTCAATGAAACGCTTTTTGACGCCTGGTTCCCGACCATGATTCGTCTATTTTTTTATTTCCCCTACAACTTACTTGTCATGGGGGTCAGGGATTTCTATAATCCATCCATCACCGTATTGCATGGCCGTGGTATCGTTTACCTATCGCCGCGGCTCTCAACCGCCATACTGAACGGTTGTAATTTCCGCAATCGCGTGCTTGAATATTGATTCCATTACGGCGTTTTCCAGGAGCACTGAATGAAGAAGTTAGTTTTTGCGATATTGCTGGCAATGGTGAGCATTTGCGCTGTTACAGCGCCCAGGATGAGAGCTCAGGCTTCGATCACGATCAAGGATCCGGCCGAGTTCAATTCCTATCAAATGGCCACCTCCCAGACTGATCCTCACACCAAAGCCTCTCAGCTTGAGGGCTTTCTGACAGCCTATCCCCAGAGCGTGGTCAAGCAAGCGGTTCTTGACATGCTGGTGGATACTTACCAGAGCCTGGGCGATCCCGCCAAGACGCTGAGCGCGGCCAGTCGCCTGTTGCAGATGGATCCTAACAATCTGAAGGCCATCCTCTACTCGGTCTATATCAAGAACGGGAGCTGCGCCAAGTCCGTCGATCAGAGCGGCGCGAGCACTGACAAGCAGACCTGCGACGATGCAGCGACTCTTGCCGCCAAGGGCCTCACGGTTACCAAGCCCGCCGGCACCAGCGCGGACGACTGGAAAAAGCTGACCGGAGCTGCATTCCCGATTTTCGACTCTGCCATCGCCCTCGATGACCTGATTTCAAAGAAAGACATCAAGGGTGCCGAGGACGAGTACAAGGCGGAACTGATGCTTTATACAGACGACCAGAGCAAGAGCGCGGGACTGCAGGACACGCTCCAACTCGCGATTGCATACAGCTTGCCTGGGACCTCCCAGGATCTGATACAGGCTATTTGGTTCTATGCCCGGGTGTGGGATTTTGCTCCTCCGAAGTTTCAGGCGAATATCGAGCCCCAACTGGAGCGGTTCTACAAGAAGTATCACGGAGGATTGGATGGGCTGGACGCCGTCAAGGCACAGGCCGCTGCCACTACATTTCCACCGGCCACGTTTGTGATTGCTCCGGCGCCTACGCCGGCTGATTTTGCGCACAAGGCGGTGGCGGAGACTCCCGACCTGACCAAGCTGAACCTTGAAGACACAGAGTTCATTCTGGCCAACGGAGTCAAGGACGATGTGGACAAGCTATGGGCCGTATTGAAGGATAAGCCAACCCCGGTTCCGGGGAAGGTGATCGAGGCCAGCGCCTCGGTCATCAAGGTGGCCGTTACTTCGGACGCCAAGGATGCCAACACTCCCGACTTTATCGTCAATCTGAAGACCCCGTTGCCGGAAAAGGAGATTCCGGCTGTCGGCTCCATCTTTGGAGAACATTCCAAGGGAGAAGCTGAGCTGGATGGAACCTATGACTCTTATACGCAGGTTCCTGCCACGGCTACCGCGACGGCGACCGCCCAGATTGTGCTCCGTGATGGAGTGGTTATTCCGGAGAAGAAGAAGACTACTCCCGCGCACAAGCCATCTCCCGCACATAAGACCACGACGCATTAATCGGGGAATCCGGAACAGGAACCTCGCGCTCCTGGACTTTTCAAGGGCAGCTCACATCGGGCTGCCCTTTCTATATTCCCGATTCACTCTTCCAAAGGTCTGCTCCATGCAGTGGTAGTCTATGGGCAGGATGGGTCAATTTAGCCTATTTCGCACAGTTCTTGCGGTCGCGACCGCAGCAGCTCTCTGTGCCCCTCTGGCGGCACAGGCGGATGCCCGCGAGGATCTTTCCGCGGCCGGTTTTAAGGTGAAGCAGGTGCCTGAGGCTGTACAACCCGTGCCGTATCCCGCTGACAGCTTGACTCCGTCCTCCGTTGCGCCCATCGAGTATCGCTCGTATGACCGGATGACGGAGAAAGATCGCCTGCAGGCCGCCGACGCTGAGGCCTCGATCGGCGAGCATGTGCACTATGTGGGCCTGGAATTCAACCAGGGCAAGTGGAGTTACCAGCAGCTGGTGTGCCCGGTCTTCAGGAATCACATTTTTCTTCGCTTCACGCGCAACAATGGGATCGGTGACGTGAGCATGTTTACGGCTTCCGTTCCGACCAACGGCGAGGGGCGGGTGCGCATCATTCCCATCCAGATGCGCGGTTATTCGCTCTGGTCGCCGGCGCCCATCAACGCGCTGACCATCTCAGCCTTCAATCACATTCGCGCGGAGGAGTCCGACCAGTCTTCCGACTGGCTGGAGACGGGCCTGTGCTACGCGGCGCTGGCCGGAGGGCATCCGGTGGCGGCGAAGTTGAATGAAGGTACCGACATCCGGAAATCCCCCGCGGCGATGCTGGCTGAGCTGACGATTCCCGCCCACGACGGCGAGGAGATTTCGTTTTTGGATGTGTCGGCGAGTCCCAAGCTGATGGAGTGGACGATGATCTTCAACCGCAAGGGAAAACTGATGAAGGCTAAACACACGCCTGTGGGTTTGATGAAGGTGAGCGCCGTTCCGCCTGCGGAAGAGCTTCCCAGCAAGCCGGTGCCCCGCACCATCGGCGATGCGCCGGATGATGCCGGGCACTGATCGCTGAAACGTGTTTAAAAAATGGCACTATGGACGTTGGTGGTAATTCCTCAATGGCGATTGGCTAACACGTAAATAATTCCCTAGCGCCGTCCCTATGGGACTCCGTAACGAATTTGTGGAATCCTTATTCCCCACGCTGAAGCGCGGGGCTAACAAACTCTGCGCCTACGGCGCGTCTGCGCGGGCATTATTCATGCAGCCATCAATAAAACTCGGTTCATTTTTTGGGGGACCTTTCGGCTCCCTTCGGCAGGCTGAGGGCAGACTTTGAAGTCGTGCCCTGACACAAAGCGAATTTTGAAATAAGCTGTAATCACCGACCACCGACCGCTGACCACTGTCTTTCTTACTCGCCAAGCATGATGCGCTGGATGGCCGTGGCACGGCCGGTTTTGGGGTCGCAGGTGACGAGGGCGGCGCACATCTTGGGGTTTCCCTTGGCGGCTTCGAATTTGCCCGGCATGCCGGTAAGAAAGCGGTGCAGGACCAGGTCCTTTTCGACGCCGATGATGCTGTCGTAGGGGCCGCTCATGCCCACGTCGGTCTGGAAGGCGGTTCCGTTAGGCAGCACGCGCTCGTCGGCGGTGGGAATGTGGGTGTGCGTGCCCAGCACGGCGGTTACACGGCCGTCGAGATGCCAGCCCATCGCGACTTTTTCGCTGGTGGCTTCGGCGTGGAAATCGACGAGGATCACCTTGGCCTTGATGCCGGCAAGCAGGTCATCGGCGGCGTGGAAAGGATCGTTGGACCCGTTCATAAAGACGCGGCCCATCAACTCCACCACTGCATAGTTCACGCCGCCCTGCGTGGTGCCCTTGTAGACGCCGTAGCCGGGAACGCCGGGCTGAAAGTTGGCCGGACGTAGCACGCGGCGGGGACGTTCGTGACTATCGGCGGGGACGGAGTTCATATAGTCGATCAGCTCGCGCTTGTCCCACACGTGGTTGCCGGTGGTGAGAACGTCTGCGCCCAGGTCGAAGATCTCCTCGGCGATTTGCGGGGTCAGGCCGAAGCCTCCAGCGGCGTTTTCAGCGTTGATGACGGTGAGGTCGACCGAGTGCGCCTGGCGCACGTGGCCGATGTGCTCGCGGACGATTTTTCGTCCAGCGCTGCCGAAGATGTCGCCGATGAAGAGGATGTTCAATTGGGTTCAGGCTCCTGGTTGATGGAATAGCGGAGTTAGCGTTGTTAGCGGAGTTAGCCTTCCGGTTCCTGATCCCTGATCCCTGACCCCTGATCCCTGTTCCGCATCAGCGGGAAGAGGATTACGTCGCGGATGGATTTGGAGCCGGTTAGGAGCATGACCAGGCGGTCTACGCCTAGGCCTTCGCCGCCGGTGGGAGGCAGGCCGTAGGCCAGGGCGCGGACGTAGTCCTCGTCCATCTGGTGGGCTTCTTCGTCGCCTCGCTCGCGCTCGGTTAGCTGCTGGCTGAAGCGCTTGTGCTGCTCGACCGGATCGTTCAACTCGCTGAAGGCGTTGCCCAGTTCGAAGCCGCCGGCGAAGAATTCGAAGCGCTCCACGTGATCGGGATCATCGGGTTTCTGCTTGGAGAGCGGCGAGACGATGGTCGGGTAGTCGTAAATGATCGTGGGCTGGATGAGCTTCGGCTCAACGACGACTTCAAAAAGCTCATAGATTACCTTTCCCAATACTGGCTCATGAATCGCTTCGTTTTCGGCTGAAATTTCTTGTTGACCGGGCGGAAAGGCATTCTGAAGTCTTTCGCGCAGTGATGTTAGTAAAAGATGAAGTGGTGAGTTGAAATGGGGATTGTTTTGCACAACGCTAAATCGTTCGTGTCGTACGCCATCTTCATCTTTGAAGAAATGGATAAGCTCGGTTTCAGCTTTGCTCAGAAAGTGGCGTAACGAAAATCCATCTGATAAATACTGAATTGTCGGAGCAGGGCCTGCCTCCGGTGGCCAATGCTTGATGATAGCCTCAATCATCGTTAGCCGCGTCCACTTAGCTAGATCAATCTCAACGCCATTGAAGTTCGTGATCGTGGTGCCGTTCACTTCCTTGGCGACGAACTCGATCATCTCTTCGGTGATCTGCATCAGGTCGTGGTAGTTGGCGTAGGCCTGGTAGAACTCGAGCATGGTGAACTCGGGGTTGTGCTGGGTGCTTACGCCCTCGTTGCGGAAGTTGCGGTTGATCTCGTAGACGCGGTCGAGGCCACCTACTACGAGGCGCTTTAAATAGAGCTCCGGGGCGATGCGCAGGAAGAGATCCAGGTCAAGGGCGTTGTGGTGAGTTCTGAATGGGCGCGCGGCGGCTCCGCCGGCGATCTGCTGCATCATCGGCGTTTCCACTTCGAGATAGCCGCGGTCATCGAAGAATTGGCGTAGGGCCTTCAGAGTTTTGGCGCGCTTGACGAAGACTTCGCGGCTTTCGAGATTGACGAAGAGGTCAACGTAGCGCTGGCGGTAGCGCAACTCGACGTCGGCCAGGCCGTGGAATTTTTCAGGCAGCGCCAGCATGGCTTTGGAGAGAAAGGTTACCCGCTCGACGTGGATTGTGAGTTCTCCAGTGCGGGTGCGAAAGAGATAGCCGCTGACGCCGATGTGGTCGCCGAGGTCGAGGAGTTTATAGAGCGCGAAGTCCTGTTCGCCGACGGCGTCGAGGCGGACGTAGATCTGGAGGCGCTCGCCATTTTGTTGCAGGGTCGCGAAGCCGGCTTTGCCCTGGGCGCGAATGGCCATGATGCGGCCGGCAACGGCTACGGTCACGCGATCGGCTTCAAGAGCTTCGGCAGTGGCTACGCCCCACTGGGTGCGCACCTGGGGGATGGTATGCGAGGCAGGGAACTGGTTGGGGTAGGCGGCCTGGCCCAGCTTCTCGATTTCCACTAATTTTGCTTTGCGCAGGTCAAAGAGACTGCGCTCAAATTCCGAATCGAACACGGTATTTCCTTCTTCCGATTTGCATTACAGGTGCAACAGTCAGTATATCGTTCGTTGGGAAGGTGGCGATGGGGATGCGTTGCGGCAGGTCAGGGCTATCGGTTCTGCCCAAATAATGTTCTTGCGCCGTCCCTACGGGACTCCGTGTCGATTTTGTGAGGTCCGTTTTCCCCACGCTGAAGCGCGGGGCTAACAAACTCTGCGCCCCTGGCGCGTGCAGCATTTCGAATGCGAAGAATTAGCCGCGCGCCTTCGCATGAAGGGCGCTGATCGTGTATCAACACGATGAATGCCATTTCATCGAGCCATTCCGGAGTTAAAGCTCATGGTGCGGCCGGATGCGCTCCCGACCGTATAAGATGGTTGCCATGACTTCCATCAAGCCTGCACTGTTTCTATTGCTCCTTTGTGCATCGCTGCTTGCAGCGGTGCAAGCTAGCGCCAAGACGATTCTGCCGGATGCCTGTGGCGATGACAAAATCAACTTTGAAGTCTCCACCAAAAAGCACCAGCCTCCGCCAGCGTCTCCAGCAGAGGGCAAAGCGCAGATTATCTTTATACAATCCGGACTTAGTTTTATACAATCCGGACGCGGTGTTGCTCGCTATGGAATCGACGGCTCGTGGGTGGGCGCTAACGATGGTGATTCTTATTTTGCAGTGACAGTTGATCCTGGTGTACATCACCTGTGCATGAGTTTTCAGTTGGGGTTGGCTACCAGCCAGACGAAGCAAGAAAGTGTTAGAACAGCATCCATTACCGCCGAGCAGGGTAAGGTTTACTACTTCGAGGCAGAGGCCGCAAGGGTTGGAGGCAGTAGGGGAAGTACAACCTATGTTCAGAATACTGATGGCGCGACGGGAGGACAATTTGTGTCTAGTGGTGCATCGGCCGGAACACCTGTTTACGATTTTGCTCAATTAGATGAAGATACAGGCAAGTATCGGATCAAGGCCTGGAAGCTCGCTACCTGGAAAACTAAATAGTTGACTGCGGTGCGTTTCGCATTGCAGGGCGTTCATCATGTATAACCACGATGAATGCCTTTTCATCGAGCCTTACCGGAGTCCGAGCGGAGCAGCAAGCCTGACAGCGGAGCTGGAGGCGGGTTCAGGTCTTATGTTCAGGCTGAAAAGCTGATGCAGATTGCGCTGGTGCTGCCCTCGGCGGTGGTGATCGGCTGGCTGGGCGGGGCCTGGCTGGGAGGGCGCCTGCATCAGCATTGGATTGCGATTGCCGGCATTATCTTCGGCAGCGTCGCCGGACTGTTTTATCTGATTCAGCAGGCGATGGCAATCGAGAAGAATTCCCGTAAAGAAGATACGACCCAAAATGGGGCTGGGAAAGGAAACACTGACGACCCGTCATGACCCAGGAATCCCACCCAATTGTTGATCTGACCCAGGCGGATCTGGACGCAACGCTTCATCGGGCCATGCGTAACACGCTGATTCTGGGGCTGGTTGCTGCTCTGGTGGTGTTGATTGGCGGCGGCTGGCGCAACGGGGGAATGCTGGCGGTGGGAACTGCGATTTCAGCCGCAAGCATTTGGGAGTGGCAGCGGTTGGTCAGGGTGATTAACGCAAGAATGGACAGGCAGAAGACTCCCGCGAGCACTCCTCTGGTGGTGTTGTTCTTTGTGCTCAGGCTCACGATTTTCGCGGGGGTCATTTATGGTAGCCTGAAGTGTATTCATGGTTCGGTAGTGGCGCTGTTATTCGGCCTGGGTTTGGCGGTCTTGACCATCGGGTGGGAATCGATCCGGTTGCTCCGAGACTGAATTGCCTTGGGACTGACTTGCCCGAGCGGCTGGCCTGGCTCAATACCGACCAGAAACAGAAAGATATACGTCTCAATGCCGGAAACTTTTGCACTTGTCCGTTTGCTGAACGACCTCTTGATGGGCGTCGAGGTCAAGGCTTTTCAAGCGATTGGCTTGACTCATGATGTGGCCGCGCAGAAGGCTACCGGGATCAATCAGGCGCTTGGAGTGGAGCTGCTGATTGCTGCAGGCCTTATCGCATTTTTTGCTGTCGTGCGCCTTAGTCTGTCGGTGGAGAAGCCCAACCCGGCTCAGCAGATTGCTGAGATCATTCATGAATTCATCGGCGGCCAGGCCGAGCAGGTTATCGGGCACGGCTACGCCAGCTTCCAGGCTTATGTGACTTGCATTTTCCTGTTTGTGCTGCTCAACAATCTGAGCGGGCTGATTCCCGGCATCACGGCTCCCACCACTTCGATGATGGTGACCCTGGGCCTAGCCGTTCCTACCTTCCTCTACTACAACTACCAGGGCGTTCGCGCGCAGGGGCCGGTGGGCTATGTGAAGCATTTTGCAGGCCCGGTGTGGTGGATGGCATGGCTGATCTTTCCCATCGAGATTGTTTCGCACCTGGCGCGGGTCATGTCGCTCAGCGTTCGTCTTTATGCCAACATGTTTGCCGGTGACCTGGTGACGCTGGTTTTCTTTTCGCTGATTCCGATCGGCATTCCGGTTATTTTTCTTGGCCTGCATATTTTTGTTTCGATCATTCAGGCTTTCGTTTTTATGCTTCTGTCGATGATTTATCTTTCTTTGGCAGTTGCGCACGAGCACTAAAAAGCAGCTTTCAGCTATCAGTTGTCAGTTTTTCTGTTCGTGAACCTACGGCTTTGGTTCCTGCAGGAACAAGCTAGAAGTTAGAGGCTCAACAAGATTCCGCCGGAGAGAGCTTCCGCTCCGGAGCAACGGTAGGCGGCAAGCGTGAGGGGGTCAGCACGGTGAACCTCAACCACCCACTGGCAGCCAATTCAAAGAGAAGCAGGAGAAAAATGCGGAAACTTCAATATGTATTTATGGCCCTGGCGGCACTTTGCTTCGCCGTTCCGGCTTTCGCGGACGGCGGCACGGCCGTCAGTCTGGTGCCGATCGGCGCTGGTTTAGGCATGGGACTGGCCGCAGGCATGTGCGGTCTCGGTCAAGGCAGGGCCGTTGGCTCGGCCGTCGAAGCGCTGGCCCGCAACCCCGGAGCGCGCGCTGGAATTTTTACCTTTCTTGTTCTCGGTCTGGCCCTTATCGAGTCCCTCACCCTGTTTACACTGGTTATTGTTTTTGCCAAGATGTAACATGGGGGCGGTTTGAAAACAGGATGGCCTCACCTTTGTGGGTGAGGCCGTTTTGTTTAGTATCGAACTCGAGCGTGTTTTATAAATCGCCGCCGTATCCCTATTGTGATCCCTCAGGGGTTAAAACCCCGCTCCAATGATCTCTTGTCGGCACGACTGAAGTCGTGCCCTGACACAATGCCTGTTTTTTGAAGCACATGCTATGGACTGCTGCATTGCGGGTTCAATTCAACGGCTCGCACGCAGCATCTGAATGGCTTTCCGATAATCGATTCCCGTGGGCACCGGGGCATACCCGGTCATCTCTTCTGTGGTATCGACGTTTTTGTCCTTGAATAGAATGCGGAGGTTCATCTGCATTTTGAAGCGGGCGATGCGCCACTGATGGCCGCCTACGTCCGCCTGCTCGATCATGATCCATCCTCCCTTGTCCAGTTTGCCCAGAATACCCCAGGCGTAGTCAGTATCCTGCTGCAAATGGCCCTCCAGGCGCGTTACGCGCTCCTGTGCGGCGTCGATGAGGATCTCGCCGGTCAGAGCGGTCAGCGCCTTGGTTTCATAGTCAGGAGGGGTGAAATTGGGGTTGGGACGAAAGGTGAATTTTTGTAAGGGTCCGGCCGGGCCGGAGGCTGCTCCCGAGTATTCGTAGAGGAATGCGTCGGGCAACATGCGCAACAGCTTGAGGACGATGCCGAAATCCCCTTGCTCACCCTGCTGGCGATGGCGCTGGCGGCTGGGGTCGTTGTAGAGGGTCTCCAGGCGCGCCTGCTCGACCTGCTCCTGATCCTGGCTCAGAGGTTTGTCAAAGAGCGCCACCAGGCGGGCGATGGCGCCGTCTTTGGTTTCGATGATCTCCTTGGTGGAGGTGAGGCGGGGAGTGGTCTTGCGCAGGCGGAAACGCGTGGGGTGGGATTTGTCCTGGACGGAGCGCAATTCTGCGGCCAGGGCACGCTCCACCAGCGCCTGGGCCTGCGGAGGCGTGAGCGCCGGGGGCTGACCGTGGGCAGGGACGGCGGCCAGGACGGCCCACGGAATCAGCATGAAGATGAATGGAATCGTGCGCACGTAGATTAGTTTAGCGGGTATGGAGCCTTGGCCACCGTTGCTGCGTCTGGTGAATGATCGCTATTTCGGTAGCAGGCCAGTTTGAAAGGACAATCCCTCGGGGGCTAAAGCCCTGTGAATTTTGCTGGGGTTTTGTGTACGGACTGAAGCCCGTACCCTTCAGCTGACGCCCGTACCTTTCAACTGAAGCCCGTACCCTTCAACTAAAGCCCGTACCCGTCTAAAGCCTGTACCCTTCAAACCTGGCCACTACCCGGATTGAAGCAATGAGGCCGGGTTGCGTATAGTGCGGGCAGGGACTTCTTTTTTTGACCCTCCCGGAAGGAATAACAACATGGCATTGGAGACTGCAAGCGCGCGCATCGGTAAAACCGTCGTAATTTGCGGAGAAGTGAAGGGCAGTGAAGACCTAATAGTGGATGGGCGCGTGGAGGGGACCGTTAATCTCTCTGACAGCCGGCTGACGATTGGACCCAATGCCAACGTAGCCGCCGACCTTTCCGCCAAGGACATTCTGATCCTGGGGCAGGTTCAGGGTAACGTGATGGCCAGTGGCCGCGTGGAACTGCGCGCCGGCTGCTCAGTGGAGGGCGATATTCGCGCCCTGCGGCTGGCGGTGGAGGATAACGCAGTATTTCGCGGAAAGGTTGATCTGACGCAGGCGGTGGCCAAGGGGTCCGATGGCGCCCACACCCCCAGCTCCGGGGGCAGCATCTGACCGTGCGTTTCATTTCAGGCCTGCTCAAAAAGATTTCTGTTTGATTGCGAGGGGAATTCAGGTTGCTAAGCCGTTGGACTCACAAGAAGCAGGAGAGTGCCGCGCCCGCTTCCAACCCAGGGGTTGCCGGTCTCAAAGTGCCGCGCCATTCCGGCGGCTGGGCGGCCCTGCGCAAGCGGCTGGAGGCTGAGCCGGGCTTGAATGTGCTCGATGCCGGTTACACCTCCTCGGCCAATCTCAACTACCTCACCAGCCTGGGTCATAGCGTCTTTCTTGCTGATCCGGTATACGATGCCTGGACTGAAAACTGGCAGAGCGGCGCGGACGAAGACGGCAAGCCGATCTGGAACACACAGGGGTTTCTGGAGAACGCGTTCAATTTCTCCGGGCGCTCATTTGACGTGGTGCTGCTGTGGACGGCGCTCGATTATCTGCCCGAGACGCTGGTGGCGCCGGTGGTGACGCATCTGTATTCAGCGATGAATCCGGGCGGGCAGATATTGGCATTCTTCCACACGCGGAGCCATGGTGAAGAGACGGTGCGCTGCCGCTTCCACCTGACCGCGGGTGACGATGTGGAGATGCAGATGACCCAGCAATTTCCTCTCCAGCGCGCATTTACCAACCGCAGCATCGAGCAGCTGTTTGCCGCATGGTCAGGATTCCGCCAGTTTCTGGCCAAGGACAGCGTATCGGAAGCCATCATCACGCGGTAAGGCCTAGTAAGTTCCGAGGACCTTCACAAGGAGAATGCGATGAGTTCATTGAAAGGAACGCGTATTACCTGGCTGGGGCACGCGACCGTGCTGATTACTACCGCCAGGGGTACAAACATTCTGATCGATCCGTTCATCGCGCAAAATCCCAAGTACCCCAGGGATTTTGTCCTGCCGCCGAAGATCCACTACATTCTGCTTACCCACGGCCATGGAGATCATATCTCCGATGCGGTGCCGGTAGCTCAAAAACACGGATCTACCGTTGTGGCAATCTATGAGCTGGCGGCCTATGTTGCAGGCAAGGGAGTGACTAATACGATCGGAATGAACCTAGGTGGGACGGTGCAGCTGGAAGATGTGGCAGCCACGATGGTTGAGGCCAGGCACTCCGCAGGAGCGCAGGATGAGCATGGAACGCACTATGTGGGAGTAGCCGCGGGATATGTGTTAACGATTGCAGATGGGCCGGTGCTCTACCACTCCGGGGATACGGCCGTGTTTGGGGATATGAAACTGATTCGCGATCTCTATCATCCCGAAGTAGCGATGCTTCCCATTGGGGGGCACTTTACCATGGGAACGAAAGAAGCAGCACTGGCAGCGAGCTATCTGGCGCCGGAGAAAGTTCTTCCGCTTCACTTTGGTACGTTTCCGCCGCTAACCGGTACCCCACAGGAACTCGCCGCACTGGTCGATGCCAGCATTCAGGTTGTGGAGTGGAAGCCAGGGGAATCTATCTAATTTTGAATTTGACCCGCCTGGCGAACGGGGCGAGGTGGGCCGGCTGACAAGCTGGCCCGTGGCCTTCCCATGGTTTCAGTTACTTGGCAGCCGCTTTCTTCTGTTCTGCCCAGCGACGCTTGACGGCCTCGGCAATGCGCTTGCGGCCTTCTGGAGTAAGATTCCTCTTCTTTTTTCTTTTCTTACCGGTTTTGGCGGTTGGAGCTGCGGCAGCCTTCCTGGCTGCGGGTGCGGCTTTACCACCCAGCACGGAACGTGCATGTTGTAATTGCGCGATCTCACGATCGATTTGTGCCAGAATCTCTGAAACTCCCACGGTTCCTCCTCTTGGGTTCGTAAGTGGTCCAATCGACGCTTTGTCTAGGTTTGCAAATTGACCTTGCTAAAACAAGTACTGTAAAACACAATACGCAATTGTAAAGTATTTTTCAACAAAAATTGACTAATGTTACCGAAGAAGAAACTATAAAATGTCGAATATATATTAGTCAAAACAGTAATTGCTTATCAACTTAATATATTGCCTTAGACAGAATAATAAGTCGCGACATAGGGGCATGATACTGCTCTAGTGGCTTTATTTCGTGCTGCGATGGAGTGCCGAGGTATTCTGCTCCCGGCGGAAAAAGCAAAAACGCGCGGCCCCGCCCAAAGGGCTTGAGGCGCCCCGGGGCACCCAGCGTGGATACAACATCGAGCGGCAAGAAACCTAGAGCGCTCGTGATGGCTTGGGCGGAGGGGAAGATTGGTCGGGAGCAGGTGGAATCCCGGATAGGTCCTGGCTGCCGAGTCGCAGGGTTACCGGAGCTTCGGCGGTGCGGTAGCTGCGCAGGTCGCGAAGTATCTCCTGTTTTTCGCGGGCATACTGGCCGGCGAGCCGGGTAAGAGCATAAGTAATAATGTCGCTGTGATGCAGGTCCGGCACGGATGGATCGCGGCGCATATTCAGCCACAAGCGGTGCACCAGTTGCACATCGTCGGGTCGCAGCTTGGGTGCATGCGGACCTATGTAAAAGACCTTTGACTCTCCGCATGGATCAATGACATAAAGGTTGAACTGGCGCTTGGGCTCGGGCAAAGCTTCCCACGCCTGTCCCATGTGAAAGGCCTGCTCTTCGGCGGTCATTTTGCTGGAGACTCCGGAGACGACGGAGTCCATCTCAAGGGAATTTGCGCCTTGCGCCAATGCGGCGAAGACATCCCCCGCGGGAACCACCAGCAGCGAAACCTTTTTACCAAAGCTCTCAGCAACGGAGACAGCCTTGGTGAAGATCATCTGTTCGTGCTCACTGAAGCTCTGGTCTTCTGCGCTCAAATACTCCGGACCGCCGGCGCCCATCAAGCGCACGCTGATCACCACCACATCCTGTTCCTCAGTGCTGGTGCGGGAGAGTGTCCACTTGAGCGCGAAGGGATTGGAGGCGTCAAGCATGGTCACCATCACGCCGCCAGGGCGGATGGCGGCCGACTCACTGCTCACGGTGTCCTGATGCTCCAGCTGGAAGTAGTCCTTCATCATGCTGGCAGTCAGAGCATGCTTGCGCAGGTTTCTGCGTTCCGAAATGGTAAAGACGATGAAGAAGACCGCGGCAAACGCAACACCGCTCACTGTGGCAATCGACTTGGTTAGAAGATTAACGACGGCTGTGGACAGCAGCACCAGAAAAACCGAAAACAGGCCAACGGGAATTTCAACGTTTCCGATACGTATATTCGGAGGAACCTTCCAGCCTCGTTCGCCATGATATTTCCATCGCAACACAAGCATGGCCAGGCTGTTGAAGGTAAACGACCAGATGACGCCGAAGGCGTATGCCTCACCCAGGATAATGACGTTGCCCCGGCTGACGATGATGGTGAACATCTGCAAGATGAAAACCAGATTGACAATGCGATAGCTGGTGCCGAATCTGGGGTGCGGTTTGCGGAACCAGTCGGAAAGGACGCCGTCTTCGCCCACGCGCATCAGCACGCCGGTGGATCCGATCATGGAGGTATTGATGGCGCCGGAGAGAATGAGGAAGCCTACCAGCACGACAAAAACGCGGAAAGCGATGCGCCAGAACAAGGGCCCGACCATGTACATGGCCAGCCCGGCGATGAGATTGTCCTGATAGATATGGGTCCGCTGCCAGGTTGGAATCAGCATGGAGGCCAGCAGCGTGGCGCCGCCGGTGAAGATCAGGCTATAGATGGCGATGACGATGGCGGCGCGCTTCAGGTTCTTTAGCTTGGGGTGCTGAATTTCGCGATTGACCTGTGCCAGGCTTTCTTCGCCGCTCATGGCCAGAATGGAATGGCCGAAGGCCATAAGAATGCCGAAGAGGCCGAACAACGGCACCAGCCTTGTACCCTTGAGAAAGCCCAGCGCCTCATTGCTGAATTTCAAGTTGGAGGGTACAGGCGCCGGAGGCAGATGCACGCCCCGTATAAATAGCGAGTAACCGCCCCATAGAAAAAGAATCACAACCATGATGGTGGTGACCTGCATAACGCGCAGGGCTTTGTCGCTTGAATTCTCAATGCCCTTGAGGTTCTGCCACCAGTAGTAGATGGTGACCAGGGCCGCGAACAACGCCGCGGTGTAGTTCATATTGAACTGGAGGGGGTTGTTCTGCGCGTCCATCAGGGCCGGAGGGAGCCAGTGGCTAGTGGCTGCAACGGTCAGCAGTTCGTTGATCAAGCCTGTAATATATTGCCCTGCGGAGACGCCGGAGATGGGACCGGTGAGGATGTAATCGAACATCAAGGCGGAGACGCTGAGCTTGGCAAAAGTACCGCCCAGGGCCTCCTTGACGACGCGGTAGACGCCGCCACGGGTGAACATGGAACAGCTTTCGACGTATACCGAGCGCACCGCGAAGCTGAACAGCATGATTCCGAGGATGAACCACGGAGCGGCCGCGCCCACAGCCTGCTCGGCAATGCCCCCGGCGTAGAAGGCGGATGAGCCCAGGTCATTGAGAACAATGGCCGCTGCGCGCCAAAAGGAGATGAACGTGAGCATCACGGAGGATGCCACGATAAGCCGGACGCGGTCCGAGGGCGGGGCTACGGTCGTTCGGGAGGATGCCATCGTTTAGGTGCCGGTGCGACCGCCGGCGTTCTTAGATGCGACAGTGATAACCAACACCTGCGCTGCGATGAGTTTATCCCTGAATTGAGGGTGCGTCAACGGCCGGGCTGTGGGGGTCAATTTGCGGTTTCGCCGTGAATTCGAATTTTTCGCAGGTTTCCGACTCAATTGAAGAGGCTTGTGTCAATGAGGGAATGGAGGGGGGATGCAAATGCAATCAAGAGCGCGGTTGGGGCTTCTCGTCTTCACCGAAGAGCTCCTGGGCATCCTCAAAGAAGCTGATGAGGACGACCACCGCCGAACCGGCCAAGCCGACAAAGAACATTACTTCCAATAGCCGCAGTGCGAAGACAGCTAGTAACATATGCAAATTGTAGCCTGTTTTTCATTCAGGTGGACGCAGAAATGGGGGGCCTGGCTCCGAGAGCCACTCCGGTTTTCTAAAAAAACATTGATAAATTCGAGCAGCGGCGGCCTCTGCGACAGGTTTTATTTTGGTGAAAAGCGGGTGAGCGAGCGACCCATTGGTTCGGCTGCCGCTCGCCGGTGCGATAAACTTGTGGCCTGTATGCAGCCTTCATTCTGGAAGTTGGAATCCTGGAAGTTGTGGGGCGCGGCGGCGTTTTCCGCCTGCCTGCTGGAGTTGCCGTTTCCGCTGGCCGGGCCGCTGCCTCCCTGGCGGTCAGTCTTTGCATGGTTTGGATTGGTTCCGCTGCTGTGGGCGCTTCTTTCGCCGGCGTGCGTGGAGAGCCCACGGCCACTGCGGCGCGGCTTGCTGATCGGTTATTTCTGCGGAGTGCTGTGGTACGTGGGCAACTGCTATTGGGTTCGCGACACGATGCTCCACTATGGCGATATGCCGCCGATGGCTCCGACGCTGCTGTTGCTGGGATACAGCATGGTGCTGGGACTTTACTTTGGTTTTTTCGGACTGTTCCTAGTGATGATGCGACGGGCAACGGGCAGCACGCGGTTGGCGCTGGTTGCGGCGCCGTTTTTTTGGGCCGCGCTGGAACTGGCTGCTTCGCGCATTACTTCCGTTCCCTGGGATCAGCTGGGTTACTCGCAGGTGGACAACGCAATTGTGAATCAGTTGGCGCCCTGGACTGGTGTTTATGGGATCAGCTTTTTGCTGGTTGGGGTCAATGCGCTCTTTGCCGGCCGCCTCCTGCTTCCCTCGCAACCGGTCGCGCCTGGGCAGCCTCGATGGAGGTTGAAAGCTCTGTTCGGCGGCGACACCTGGGCCATCTTGGGCATATGCGTTGCCTTTTTCCTGATGCTTGGCGGCCTCTCCTGGGCGCCGCCCAATTCTTCGGTTTCGGCTACAGCGGTTCTGGTGCAGCCCAATCTTGACGTCTCGGGCGAGGGTTACTGGACCGGCCCCGGCGAATGGGACCGTCATATTGCCGAATTCATCAAGCTTGCGGGGGAAGAATGCAAGCCCTTCATCGCCGGCATTCCACAGACCGGCGCGCCGAATGGAGCGGTACTTTGTCCGCCTTATCCTATCCACCCCGATCTGGTGGTTTGGCCGGAGTCACCCGCGCCATTCATTGAGCGGGACGCAAGGTTCCAGCAGGCGCTCAAAGAGATCACGAGCCAGACGCATGCTCCGATGGTGGTGGGCAGCCTGGGCGTGGATTACTCCGCGGAAGAGCACGCCTGGAACTACTACAATGCGGCGCTGGTGGTTGCGGCGGATGGGGCGCGCGTGGGGCGCTACGACAAGATCCACTTGGTTCCCTTTGGCGAGTACATTCCATTCCAGAATTTGCTTGTCTTCGCCCACAAGCTTACTGGCCGAGTTTCATCGTTCACGCGCGGTGATGAGCGCAAGGTTTTTCGTCTGAACGGTCACCGCTATGGGGTTTTCATTTGCTACGAGTCGGTTTTTGCCGACGAAGTGAGGCAGTTTGCGCGGCTAGGCGCCGAGGTGCTGGTGAACATCAGCGACGACGGCTGGTACGGCGATACCAGCGCACCCTGGCAGCACCTGAATATGGCGCGCATGAGAGCAATCGAAAACCGCCGCTGGATTCTGCGCGACACAAACAACGGCGTAACCGCGGTCATCGATCCCGATGGCCGGGTGCGGGAGAGCATTCCCCGCCACCAGACGGACGCGCTACCCGCCCAATACGGTTTCCGCGACGATGTGACCTTCTATACCGCGCACGGCGACGTATTTGGGTGGGTATGTGCCATACTGAGTTTAGGCGCAGTGGGCTGGGCATTGCTGATCAGCCAGCGGCGCAAAATTCAAAGTTAAGTCAGGTCTTAAGAGCAAAGCATGTCATTGAACGATCTCGAATTCGCTTACGCTCCCGTGCGCGACCAAGTCCGCGACCTGCGGGAGTATCTTTGACCCTGCTCGCATCCGCAGGGAATTAACCGAAATAGAAACCAAGCTGGCCGATCCGGCCTTGTGGAACGACCCCGCGCGCAGCAAGCCCCTGATGCGCGACCGCAAGCGTCTGGAAAAGCTGGTGGCCGACGATGATGAACTGATGCGCCGCACCGGCGACATCGAGGCCTACTTCGAGCTGGCCCGCGAAGGCGAAGACGTACTGGCCGATCTGGAGCGCGATATCAAAGCCCTGGAAGGGTTTGCCGAGGAGCTCGAAGCTCGCACCATGCTCAATGGCGAGGCCGATCCGCTCAATGCGATTGTGACTGTTCACCCCGGCGCAGGCGGCACAGAGAGCCAGGACTGGGCCGAGATGCTGATGCGCATGTACCTGCGTTGGGCCGAGCAGCAAGGCTTCAAGACAGAGATCAACGATCTGCAGGACGGCGAAGAGGCGGGTATCAAGTCGGCCACCTTCACCATCCTTGGCGAGAACGCCTTCGGGCAGCTAGCCGGCGAGAGCGGCGTGCATCGGCTGGTGCGCATCTCGCCCTTCGACCAGGCTAAGCGACGGCACACTTCGTTTGCCTCGGTCTACGTTTCGCCGGAGATCGACGAAACCATCTATGTGGATTTGAAGCTGGAGGACCTGCGCATCGATACTTACCGCTCCGGCGGAAAAGGCGGGCAGCACGTGAACACCACCGACTCCGCCGTGCGCATGACGCACCTGCCCACAGGAATTGTGGTTCAATGCCAGAACGAGCGCTCGCAACACAAGAATCGTGACAAAGCCATGAAGATGCTGCGCTCGCGGCTGTATGAGTACGAATTGGAAAAGAAACGCGCAGTTAGTAGAAAAGTTGAAGACTCGAAGCTGGAGATTAACTTCGGCTCGCAGATACGGTCGTATGTTTTGCAGCCTTACCGCATCGCCAAAGACCATCGCACCAAGGTGGAGGTGGGCGACGTGGATAAGGTGCTGGATGGATATCTGGAACCGTTTTTGCGTGGTTATCTGCTGGCCAAGCGGCGGGGTACGGCGGCGGAGGTGAGCGATACCGACGATCTTGATGTATAGATAGGATCTCTCGGAGGGACGTTTTGAGCTTCATGATCAATTTCTTCGCGCTGAAAGACGACCTGCTGCTGGTCCTTGGCGAGCTTGAAGCCAAGTCGCATGTAAAGTATGTGCAAGGCGGTAGGCTGGGTGGGCCAAGACCTGAGATTTGGTATTCCGCGACAGAACTGCCGAAGCTCGGCCAGTCCGCAGACGATCATGGAGGGGGGCGTGATTACCTCATCGTGGACCATGCCGCTGGTGTCTACATAGATAGGATGACGATCTTCTCCGGCGATGAAGTGTTTGATGTGCATAACGGAGGGAATCCTGGTTCGATCGAGTTTAGGCCAGGGGGCGAATGGACGGACGGTGCAATCATTTGCGGAAGGTTTGCGACGCTTCATAATACTCCAGAGTCACAGGCCCTCATGAGGGCGGTCCGTTCACGGATCAAAAAGCACTTCACGAGGGTTCGTGCTTATTGAATTGGACCGGAAGCGCTTGCTGCATTCAGAGCTGGAAGGCGGCTAACCGCCGCAATCCAATGCCCTCCTGAGTATGATTTGCGTGAGGAGACGAGAGAGAAAATCAATGAGTAATGATCCCGCAATCATTGACGAGATGCTGAAGACGGCGCGGTCGATTGTCGTGGTCGGCATGAGCGACAAAAGCTGGCGCGCCAGTTATCAGATTGGGCGCTATCTGGGTGAGAATGGGTACCGCGTGATTCCGGTGAATCCGGCGCTGGGCGAGGTGCTGGATCTCAAGTGTTATCCCGACCTGGATGCGGCGCAGACTGCCGCGCAAGCTGAGACCGGAGCGGGGATCGACCTGGTGGATGTGTTTCGAACTTCGGAGCACGTTCCGGCAATTGTGGACGATGTGATCCGGCTCGGTATTCCGTATTTGTGGCTGCAGGATGAGGTGATACACGAGGAGGCAGTGGCGCGCGCCCGAGCTGCGGGGGTCAAGTGTGTGCAGAACGATTGCATCCTCCGCCAGCATGCGGCGCGGACGGATTTGCACTCCGGGCAATAAAGAGAAGAGCTCAGTGTGACTATCATTCTGTAAACTGAGTCAAAGGAACAGGAGTCTGGTTCCACAGCATGCGCCTTTCCCGATTGATCTTCGTACTGTGCTTGCTTGCCGATGGATTGCCCGCGCTGGCTGCGTCGAATTCCGCCGATGCCGCGCATCTGCATGTGCAACTCGTGACCCCCGAAGACCAACTCTATCCGGGGGGAAACAACGTCGTAGGCCTCTATTTCAAACTGGAGCCGGGCTGGCATATTTATTGGAAGAACGCCGGAGATTCAGGCGAGCCGCCGCATATTCATTGGACGCTACCGGAAGGCGTGACCGCGGGTCCAATGCAGTTTCCAGCGCCGAAGCGTTTGCCGCTTGGTCCGTTGATGGATTTCGGCTATGAGGACGAGGTTCTGTTTCCCGTAAAGCTGCACGTGGACCCGGCAGTAAAGGACGGCCGGGCAGTTCTCAATGCCAAAGTAGACTGGCTGGTTTGCCGCGAAAGATGCATTCCCGGAAAGGCAGAATTGGAAACGACGCTGCAATTATTCTCCGGGCAACCTCCAGTGGTCTCCGGGTCGAGTCTAGATGCGGACCTTGTCAAGCGCTTCGCAAAAACGCTTCCGCAGCCGCAATCCTCCAATTTCAAAGTTATCTTTCAGCCAACGAAGGATGGTTTCCGCCTTGGAGTCGAAACCGGCCAGCGGGAAACTACCGCTGCATTTTTTCCGGAAGATCAGGATATTCTCGACAATCCTGCTCCACAGAAGTTCACGGCAACGGCGAAGGGGCTGATTCTTGAACTGAAGAAGGACGCGAATCTTACTGCAAATCCAGCGCAGTTGAAAGGGGTTCTGGAGCTTTCAGGTGGGCGGGCGTTTGAGCTGACTGCATTGCCGGGAACAGTTGCCGCTGTGCCTTCGCTCTCATGGTTATTACTGTTTCGCGCTTCGGGGTTAGCTTTTCTAGGCGGGCTGCTTCTGAACCTGATGCCGTGCGTTTTTCCGGTGCTTTTTTTGAAGGGGCTGGCACTGGTGAATTCCGGTGGCGAGGAGCGGTCTAAGCTGCGGATGCATGGATTGGTTTATACCGCCGGCATTCTGGTCTCGTTCTGGGTGCTGGTGGGCGTGCTGCTGGGGCTGCGAACGGCGGGAGCAACGCTGGGGTGGGGCTTCCAATTCCAGTCGCCGGTTTTTCTGGCACTGATGGCGGGGCTGCTGTTTTTCCTGGGGCTTTCGCTGGCAGGGCAGTTTGAGATTGGTCTAACGCTGACCAGCGCCGGTGGATCGCTGGCGTCGAAGCAAGGCTATACAGGAAGCTTTTTTACCGGAGTGTTGGCGGTGGTGGTGGCTACGCCCTGCACTGCGCCGTTTATGGGAGCAGCCGTTGGCTATGCGCTGGCACAATCCACAGCGGTGACATTTGCGGTTTTCACGGCGCTGGCACTGGGGCTGGCTGCGCCATATTTTGCACTCACGCTACATCCGGCGTGGACTCGATTGCTGCCTAAACCCGGCGCGTGGATGGAAGTGCTGCGGCAGGCTATCTCCGTGCCGATTTTTGCCACGGTGATCTGGCTGGCGTGGGTGTTGGCTCGTGCTTATGGCACCGGTGCGCTGTTGGCTTTGCTCACAAGTTTTCTGTTAATTGCGATCGCTGGCTGGTTCCTCGGACGCTGGCCGGGGAAGCGGTGGGCTGCGGCCGTTGCTGGGCTTATTCTGCTGAGCGTGGTAGGCCTCAGCATCTTCGCCTCGCGAAATATGATCACCGCGACGGAGACTTTGTTTGCACCAAAGGTGGACGGACTCTGGCAGCCGTGGTCTGAGGCCGCAGTCAGCCGTTCACTTTCAGCAGGGCAGCCGGTCTTTGTGGACTTCACCGCGAGCTGGTGCCTGAGCTGTCAGGTGAATGAGCGTGTTGCGCTCGGTAGGCCCGAAGTTATTCAAGATTTTCAGTCGAGGAACGTCGTTTTGATGAAGGCCGACTGGACTCGTCACGATGAGGACATTACTCGATCTCTGGCCGCACTGGGCCGCAGTGGGGTTCCCGCCTACGCGCTCTACACTCCCGGCCACAGCGAACCCGAACTACTTCCTGAGGTGCTGACCCCCGGCATTGTTATCGATGCATTGAACAAGCTGCCGGTGACCACGTCGCCTGCTGCGCACTGAACCGAGCTATGCAGGGCGCGTCCTGATTCCTGACCCTGAATTCGTTGCAAATTTGGCCGCAGCAGATGATAACTTGGCTATATTGGTTAGTTACAGGGACTAACAACGCGTTCACAAAATTCGAGAGATACCGTGAAATTTCCAAGGCCCCATCTGAATTCGTTGGTTCTATGTGTCTCAGGCCTCCTAGCCTTTTGTGTCGCGGCCGGTTTCTACGGCGCGTTCCGATCTTCAATTGACTTAGTCAATATTTACGCTGGGGCGCGGTGCATGTTTCATGGCTGCAATCCTTATGACACAACGCAACTGGAACAGCAGTATCTACAGGCAGGCGGCCGCGCTGATGAACTTGCACCGTGGGAAGACGAAGTGCCCATGTACCCGCCTTCGTCATTCCTGGCGCTTTTTCCCCTGACGCTGCTCCGGTTTCCGGAGGCACGCGTGCTCTGGTTTCTGTTGAATGGCTTTCTGTTTGTGACCTCCGCGGGAATGATTCTATCCATGTGCCCGCGATCGTACCGATGGCTTTCTACCATCCTTATATCGCTCCTTGTGGTCTCGATCGGCCTTCCACTTGCGCTGGGTAACCCGGCGATATTCGCAATTTCGTTGTTGATTATCGGTAGCTATCTTTTCTTTCGAGGCCGCTTCCTCCCTCTTGGGGCCTTCCTGTTGATGCTCAGCCTTGCCGCGAAACCCCAGATCGGCGGGCTGATCGTGGTCTATCTGCTAGTCAGGGGAATCCATCGGCGTTACGCTGAGGTAGCTATGGCGGGCGCTCTCGCGCTTCTTCTGACCGCGGGTTTGATTCTCAGCCTGCATCCGCGCAGCACCGATTGGATTTCAACTCTCAGCTCGGATATTTCCGCAAGCATGGAGCCGGGCGGAATCAATGATCCCGAACCCGCCAACATCCACGCCATTACCTTGATCAATCTGCAAGCTATAGCCAGCGTCTTCTTTCCGGATGCGCGGGAATATAACGCTGTCGCCTACGCCGTTTTTCTGACGCTCCTCGCGGTGCTGATCGCGGCCGTCCTGCGAACCAATGCATGCCAGGAAATAACTTTCCTTTCGATTGGAGCTTTATCGGTACTTTCTCTAATGCCGGCCTATCATCGCATTCCAGACGCACGGCTGCTTCTCATTTCCGTTCCGGCGGTAGCGATCGTTTATCAGAAGCGCCGTCTTCTGGGCTTTTTGATTGGAGCTTTGACGGTTTTGGAAACAATCTCAATCCAGGGAAGGGTGCAGGTGTTCATTGAGAACCATGGAATGTGGCAAAGCATTCTGCAGAGCAAATTACTCTTCGTCCTGCTCCTGCGGCAGCAGAACCTGGAATTGCTAATTCTTTTCTGTCTTTATATGGTTGCGATTTTCTCCATACGTTTTCCGGGCGCTCCGGCGAATGGAGGTTCACGCAAGCCGCCTACTGGAGCCGAATTAAACTGTATCGAGGCTGCATGAGAGTAACTGAGCACCGCGGAGCCGGCGCAGGATCGGAGAGAATTGTGAAATTCAGGAGACCGGACATTTACTGGCTGGTACTTTCAATTTCCGCGCTCATATTTGTTTCGGTTGCGGTTGAAAGGTTTCACGCATTCCATTCTGCAACCGACTACATCCCTGTTTACACAGGGGCGCGGTGCCTGCTCCATGGCTGCAATCCCTACGATACGTCACAGCTGGAAGAGCAGTATTTTCAGGCAGGCGGCCGTGCCGATGAACGACCACAATGGCCTGGAACTCCACCCGTCTATCCGCCTTCGACACTCTTAGCTATCTCCCCTCTGGCGCTGCTTCCATTCCCGGAGGCCCGTTTGGTTTGGCTCCTGTTGAATGTCTGTCTTTTCGCGATCGCGGCGGGGTTTATGCTGTCCAGCTGTCCGGGCCAACACCGGTGGTTTTCCACTATCCTTGTCCTGATCATTCTGATCTCGAGCAGAATTCAGCTTGAAATGGGAAACCCGACGACTTTCGCCATTTCGTTGTTGGTTATTGGCAGATATTCTTTTCTTAGTAACCGCTTCGTCCCCATAGGGGTTTTGCTGCTGATGCTCAGCCTTGCTGTCAAGCCCCAGATGGGCGGCCTGATCGTGCTCTATCTGTTTGCGAGGGGGATCCGCCGGCGCTACGCCGCGGCGGCTGTTGCGGGCGCTTTCGCGCTTCTTCTGTCAGCAAGTATGATGCTCAGCCTGAATCCGCGCAGCGCAGGCTGGACTTCAGATCTGCGTGCGAATATTTCCGCAAGCGTGGATGCAGGAGCCATCAATGATCCCCGCCCTGCCGGCGAATTTGCCTCCACCTTTGTGAACCTGCAAGCCATTACCAGCGTTTTCTTTCCGGACGCCAGGGAATATGACGCTGCCGCCTACGCCATCTTTCTGGCGCTCCTCGCGGTTTTGATCGCGTTTATCCTGCGGACGAAAGCAACCCCGGAGATGCACGTACTTTTCATCGCTGCCCTGGCGGCGCTTACTCTGATGCCGGTCTATCATCGTTTTTACGACACCCGGTTGCTCCTCATTACCGTCCCTGCTGTTCTGGCTGTCTACGGGAAACGCCGTCTCTTGGGCGCTACTATCGGAGTTCTCACCGTCCTCGCTCTTGTTTCCGGCCAGTCCAGGGTGTATACGTTCTTTCAATATCACGCACGGTATAACGCTCTGTGGAAAATCATTTTACAAAACAAATTCCTCTTCGTCCTGTTCCTGCGGCAGCAGAATCTGGCACTGTTGATTCTCTTCTGTCTTTATTTGGTTGCGATTTTCTCCATACGTTTTCCGGGCGCTCCGGCGAATGGAGGTTCACGCAAGCCGTCTACTGGAGCCGAATTAAACTGTATCGAGGCTGCATGAGAGTAACTGAGCACCGCGGAGCCGGCGCAGGATTGGGGAGATCTGTGAAATTCAGGAGACCGGACATTTACTGGCTGGTACTTTGTCTCTCCGCGCTCATATTTTTTTCAGTTGCGGTTGAAAGGTTCCACGCATTCCATTCTGCAATCGACTACATCCCTGTTTACACAGGGGCGCGGTGCCTGCTCCATGGCTGCAATCCCTACAATACTTCACAATTGGAACAGCAGTATTTAGAAGCCGATGGCCGCGCCGATGAACTGCCTGCATGGAATGAGGAAATACCCCTCTACCCGCCTTCAACACTCCTGGTGCTTTCTCCGCTGTCGCTGCTTAGGTTCCCGGTGGCCCGCGTACTCTGGATCCTGCTGAATGGCTGTTTGTTCGCGATTTCCGCGGGGCTCATTTTATCCATCTGTTCGCGGGCGCACCGATGGCTTGCCACACTTCTCGCATCGCTCATGCTGGTCACCAGCGGAATTCTGCTTGCACTGGGCAACCCGGCGATCTTCGCCATTTCGCTCTTGATCATCGGTTGTTGTCTATTGCTTCGTGGCCGCCTTCTGCCTCTGGGGGCCTTCCTGCTGATGCTCAGCCTGGCTGTCAAGCCCCAGATCGGCGGGCTGATTGTGCTTGCTCTGATTGCAATGAAAATACGCTGGCGTTATGCTGTCTTGGTCGTGGCCGGCGCTTTTGCGCTTCTTCTCACCGCAGGCCTGATTCTCAGCATGCACCCGCGTAGCTCCAACTGGACTTCAGGCCTGTCAGGGAATATTTCTTCTACCCTGGGCCCGGGCGGCCACAATGACCCCAGACCCGACGGTAAACGTGCAATCGCCGATATCAATCTACAAGCCGTTACGAGCGTATTCTTTGCGGATCAGCGGGAATTTAACGCCGTCGCCTACGCAGTTTTTTTGGCGCTCCTCATGGTTTGGGTCATGGCTGTTCTTAGAACAAATACAAGCCCGGAAATGCATCTGCTTTCTGTTGCAGCATTGGCGGCGCTTTCACTGACGCCGGTTTATCATGGTTTCTACGACACCCGAATGCTTCTCATTTCCGTTCCGGCCGTAGTGATCGTTTATCAAAAGCGCCGGCTTCTGGGCGCAGGTATTGGGGTTCTAACCATTCTCTCTGTGGTTTCAGTCCAGGACCGTGTGCAGAAAATCTTTCTGCATCATGCAATGTTACAAAGCATGCTATCGCACAAGATCCTCTTCGTGCTGTTCCTTCGGCAGCAGAATCTGGAACTGCCACTTCTCTTCTGTCTATACATGTTTGCGATTTTTGCGATTCGTTTTCCCAGCGTTCCGCCGATGACATTTTCCGCAAGGAATTCCCAAGAGGCAATTTCTCAATAGAGGTCAACTTGCTCATGTCCCACAAGCTCACATTGCTATGGCAAAGCACGAAATGCCCATTGCGCGACTGGATACTTGAGATTTTTTCGCCATTGGTGGAGAGGGAAGTTTTCGACGGCGAACACAAGATTGTTTTGGATAACTGCCTGGTGGTGGATAGTTTTTTGAATTGGGCCGATCCGGCCTATTATCCCGAGTTCCGGGGCAAGAATGCATTTCTTTTGCGGGAGCCTGACGAATACTTCCGCGATGTGTCCGGCGTCTATACAAACTTCTGCGGAGTTTTTCGCATGCACTACTCCGGGGCGTTTCGGCGCGAGCGGGTGATGCCTGTGCCGCTGGGATATGTGAACGGTCAGGGCCGTCAGTCTGAGCCCAAACCAGCGAGCCAGCGAAAGTACGTTTGGTCCATGTTGGGCATGATCAACAAGTCCACCCGGCCTGATGCGGTGCGAGCGCTTTTGCCGGTTGAACCGGGGTACTGGTACGCGAGCGATGGCTGGACGCCAGGGGCGGCTACGGCGGCAATCAATGAACGCCGCGATCAACCCTCCGCCAGCTATCGGGAACTGCTGGCCGAGTCGGCCTTTTGCCCATCGCCCATGGGAAATGTGATGCAGGAAACGAATCGCCCATTTGAGGCGCTGGAGGCGGGATCGATTCCTCTGCTGGAACGACGCTTGCTGATGGATGTGCATCGCAGCCTGCTTGGCAACCATCCTTTGCCCACGTTTCCCAATTGGAAGATGGCGGCTAGCTTTGTGCAGGCGATGTGGAACGACAAAAGAGCTCTGGATCAACTCCAGACCGAATGCTTGAGCTGGTGGCAGAGTTATAAAGCGAATCTGACTGTGGAAGCTATCGCCTTTACTGATCGGCTGTGGATGGATATTCCGTCGAGTAACAGCGAGTTTGTCCGCGGCTACGCCCGTTTGCCGGGATGGTTTGTCTTTGAGTTGCTGCGCCACCACAGTGCCGGCGCACTGCGCCGCCGCGTAATTCGGCAGGCCCGCCGGCTGCTTGCTGGTCGCCGCTTATTCGGGCGAATGTAGAACGCATTTCGAACGCTCGCGGTTCAATTCTGAATTTGCGAATATTCTCGTGTAATATCAGTGCCGTGAGCGTATTTACACAGTTTCGGAATGACATATCCGATCTCATCGGATTGTGGAAGATGGTTGGAACCACGTCGACGGTCGAATGGGCGCTGATTCGTATGAGTTCGCAATTTCATATAAACTGGCCTGAAAGTTGGCGGGTGCATCCGCGTCAAGTGCAGCGAGAACTGCTGGTAAGACTGCGCGGCAGCAGCGATATCAATGTGTTTAATCAGATATTCATTCGTCAGGAATATTCGAGCCTGCGCAATCTGGAAAATGTGTTGACGGTGCTGGACCTGGGCGCGAATGTGGGGTACTCGTCAGCCTGTTTCTTAAGCTGTTTTCCCAACTCTCGAGTGGTGGCAGTCGAGCCCGACGAGCGCAATGTGGAGGTCTGCAGAGTCAATCTAGAGCCATACGGAGATCGTGTTCAACTTTTGCATGGCGCGGTGTGGAGCGAGTGCACGACCCTTTGCCTGGCCAGGGGCGCCTTCGGCGATGGACGCGAATGGGCAACACAGGTGGTGTGGCCCACTGACGGCAATGCCGGCTCTGTACAGGCATGGGACGTCGGCGCTCTGATAGAGATTGCAGGGGCCGAGCAGGTAGAACTGCTCAAGGTGGATATTGAGCGAGCGGAGTTGGCCGTCTTCGGCGACACAGCAAGAAAGTGGCTGCCCAAAGTTCGTAACATCTGCATCGAACTGCACGGGCCTGACTGCGAAGAAGCATTCTTCAGTGCCTTAGCCGATTTCGACTATGAGTTGGACCATGCGGGCGAACTGACAATTTGCAGGAACATACAACCAAAGACCGAGGCGCATTGACGGGTCGCCGTCCGAGTTCACTTTATTTAATGCTATTGCGAATGGGTGTTAAATCTCACTGCGTCATCCAGACTCAAAGGTTGCAACCTGTGCAATCATTGCTGCGTCTAATTCCAAGTGGGCCCGCAAACGCCAATGTGTTGACGGGCTGAATTCCCCAGGAGGTTGTTTCGATGGCGAGTCTGTTTCGTTTGTCAGGATTCGCGGCGCTTGCGGCTGCGACGGTTTCACTTCCCACAACAGGACAGACAGTGCGAGTGGGTGCATCCGCTCCCGCCTTCACTGCCTCGGACTCTCGCAGTCAGACGCAAACGCTGGAGCAATATCGCGGCAAGTTCGTGGTGCTTGAGTGGCACAACCAGGGTTGTCCCTATACGCGCAAGCACTACGTCTCCGGCAACATGCAGGCCCTGCAGAAGGAATGGACCGCAAAGGGAGTGGTGTGGTTCACGGTGATCTCATCGGCGCCCGGACAGCAGGGATACGTAACGCCAGATGAGGAGAACGCCTACCTGACAAAAGTGCATGCTGTTCCATCCGCTGTCCTGATGGATCCCCAGGCTAAGCTCGCACGCATGTACAACGCCAAGACTACACCCGAAATGTTCGTGATCGATCCGCAGGGAAAGTTGATTTATGCGGGAGCCATCGACGACCGGCCTACCCCCGATCCGAAGGATGTGCACGGGGCGGATAACTACGTCTCCGATGCGCTGAATGAGGCCATGCTGGGAAAGGCTGTCACCACGCCATATACCCGGCCCTACGGGTGTTCAGTGAAGTATCCGGACTAAGGGCCGGCAGGTTTTATTTTCTTTATCCGGGCTTCAGCGAGAACGAGGCCTTCTCTTGCATTGGGATTTGTCGGATCGATCTGAAGCGCATAGTTGAATTGGTAGGCTGCATCCTCATACCTGCCCATTTGAAACAGAACCACGCCGAGGTTGGTGCGCACATTTGGGTTTGTAGGATCGAACTGCAGCGCTTTGCTGAACTCGTCGGCTGCTTCGGGGAGCCGATGCGACTCCGCGAAGGATTTGCCGAATTCAAAATGGGGCATTGCCTGATCGGGTTCGATTTCCAGTGAAAGCTGGAATTCCTTCATGGCTTTTTCGGCTTGTCCCTGCTTGTCTAAAATATTTCCCAGCTCGTTATGGGCCTGGTAATTCTTTGGGTCAAGGGTAAGCGCCTGGCGGTAAACCTGAACCGCGTCGTCCAGCCTGTTCTGTGCCAGAAGTGCATCGCCAAGATAGAGCCGCGCCGGCATGAAATCCGGTTTCGCGGCGATCGCCTTCCTGCTATAGGTCTCTTCATCCTTCGGGTTGTTCATTAACGAAGACCATAGAGCCAAGTTGGTCAGAACGTCGGGGTCGTTGGGATTGGCGCGCAATGCCTTTTGGAGCCGCTCGCCCGCAAGCGGCAGACTGGTTCTGTCGTTCGATTGCATTACGGGTTGCATCAGGCCAAGGGCGGAATATGATAGAGCAAGTGAACTGGTGGGATCGTAGATTAACGCGCGTTCAAGATATTCTTTCGCTTCGGCGGTTCTTTGCTGCCTGACGTAGGCCATGCCCAGGCCCAGATTTGGAAGCTCTCCGCGGTTATCGACCTCGAGTACGTGACTGAATAAAGTCACCGTATCCTTCCAAACCTTGACCTGTGCATCCGTCTTTACGACGCACGCTATAATTACCGCGACTGCCAGCAATTGGGTTGCTATCTTGAAATTAGGGGAGCTAGCAACGGCATCGCCGATTAACCAGACAACAGCAATAAATAATCCAATAAAAGGGACATAAGTATATCGCTCGGCCAGAGCCTGGTCGCCGACCTGCGCGATACCGATCACCGGCACAAGAGTTCCCAGGAACCACAGCCACCCGAACAGACAATACTGTCTTCTTTTTTTGAAGCGCCAGCAGAGGGCGGTTACGATGCAGAGAGTAAGAATAGATAACACGACCGCCGTGATCGCGATATTAGTTTTCTCCGGGAAATAATAGGCGATAAGCGGATCGGGCCAGAACATGATCCTTATATAGCGGCAGTAACTGACGGCCGCATTCGCGAGTCTTGCCCACAATGGCAAGAGTTCAATAGAGTACACCGCGCCGCCGGCACGCTGCGCAATAAACGTGACGACGCTGGAGATTGCCGCCATGATGAACAAAGGCCATTTTTCAACGCATAACTTCCCGAGGGAAGTGAGCCACGGCGTGCGCGTATCTTGTGCGAAGTTTAGTCTGCGCAACGGCCAATAGTCGAGCAGTAGCAGAGTAAACGGAAAAGTTACGGCCATCGGCTTCGACATAAGCGCACATGCAAAGCCGCAGATTACCCATACAAACCGTTTCCAGGTTGGATTGCGTACATACCATGCATAGGCGAGCAGCGAAAGGAACCAGAAGAAAGTGCATAAAAGATCCTTGCGTTCGGCAAGCCATGCGACGGATTCCACATGCGCGGGGTGCAGCGCGAATAAAAATGCTACTAATGAAGAGCGCCCTAAGTAACCAGTCATATAGAAGAGCAAAAGAAAAAGTAGAATTGCGTTGGCCACATGCAGGCACACATTGGTCATATGATGGCCGACTGGGCTATTGCCGTATAAGCTCCAGTCGATCGTGTGCGATATCCAGGTCAGCGGATGCCAGTTTCCTTCATGATAGGTTGTGAATGCCCACTCGATGGTCTGCATGGTTAACCCATGCTGAACCTGGTGATTTTCCTGAACATAGTAGTTATCGTCATAGTTGAGGAAATCGTTGTTCCGAACGCCGCGATAGGCAAAGAGTGTAACCACCGCAAGAACGACGGATATGGCTGCAATTTGCCAGGACTTATAGGTTACGAAGGTAGGGAGAGCGGTCTTTCCGGCCGGTGATTCCGCCGGGCGCTTTCCAGGGGACTTACGCTGGCGCGACTTCTTGGCCATAGTTACCGATCTCCTATCAATCTAAATACGACTGTGTCTCCGCCATGCGGTCAGCGGCTGCGGATTTTCTTGCGGGCGCTATCTCGCCTCATTTTCCGCCGGCGAAACCTTTTTGGCTTTCATTTGCGATTGAGCAATATCGAAATTTCGTCTAGCGCCGGCATCGGCAGGATTTATCCGAACAGCTTCTCCGAACTGTTCGGCAGCTTTTTCAAAATCTCCCATTTGGTACAATGCCACGCCCAGATCGTCATGCGCATTGGGATCGGATGGGTTGAAGCGCAGGGCCTGGGCAAACTCCTCTGCCGCTGATGAAAAGTGATGCTCGCCCATATAAATTCTGCCGATCTTGGAATGGGGCATTGCCTGACCTGGTTTGACGGCTAGAGATTGCTGGAAGGCTTTCACTGCATCCCCACTCAATCCCTTCCTGTCCAACAGTCCACCAATATTGTTCAGCGCATCAGTGGTATCGGGCTCGGCAGCAAGTACCAGGCGATTCTGCTCAAGCGCCTCGTCAAGCTTGCCCTGCGCCTGAAGCGCATCAGAGAGATAAAGGCGCGCCCCTGTAAAAAACGGATTTGCGGCGAGCGCCTTTCTGCAATAAGCCTCCTCATCGTTCGGCTTGCCCATCATGGAAGACCACAGCGCCAGATTAGTGAGCACATCGGGGCTTTGAGGATTGAGAAGCAACGCCTCATCGAGACGCTGCTTTGCCAGCGGCAGATTGCGGGGCTCGTTGGGCTCGCAGGAGATCATCTGGCAAAATGCGGAATAAGAGAGAGCAAGAAAGGTGGAGGGTTTATAGTTCAGTGCACGGTCGTAATATTCTTGCGCCTCGGCAAACTTTCCATGATTCATATACGCAATGCCCAAACTCAAGTTGGGAAGCTCTCCGCGCGGGTCCACTTCAAGCACGTTTGTGAAAAGCGCAGTGGTATCTTTCCACACTTTGACCTGCGCATCGGTTTTTACAGCGCACGCCGCGATCACCGCGACCGCAAGCAGCAGGGCTGCGGCTCTGAGCTTAGGAGAGTTGGCAACGGCATCGCCGATCAGCCAGACGACGGCGAACAAAATGCCGATGGAGGGAACATAGGTATAGCGCTCGGCCATGGACTGTTCGCCGACCTGGATAATGCCGATGACCGGCGTCAATGTTCCCAGGAACCACAGCCAGCCTATGAGGCAATAAGGGCGATCCTTGCGGAAGCGCCAACAGACGACCGTGATGAGAAGGATCGCAATTACCGATAACACCGTTGCCAGCACACTGATGTAATGTGACGCGTAGTAATAATAGGCGGTCAGAGGATTGGGCCAGAAGATGAGCAGCAGATAGCGGCAGTAACTGATGGCCGCGTTCGAGAGCCTCCCCAGCAATGGCAGGCGTTCAAGCGTAGCCACTGTCCCTCCGGCCCGCTGCGCGAAAAAAGTGATGATGCTGGAGAGAATTGTCATGAGGAACAGCGGCCATTTCTCAACAAACAACTTCCATTGGGAAGATATCCATTGCGCGCGCGATTCCCACGCGAACGAGATCCTACGTAACGGCCAATAATCGAACAAGAGCAGAGTGAAGGGAAACGTGACGACCATTGGCTTCGACATTAGTCCGCAGGCAAAGGCGCAGACGATCAATGCATACCGTTTCCAGGAGGGGCTGCGCACATACCAGGCGTAGGCAAGCAACGCCGCAAACCAGAAAAACGTGCTCAGAACGTCCTTGCGCTCGGAGATCCAGGCAACGGATTCGACGTGCGCGGGGTGCAGCGCGAAAAGAAATGCGACGACTGAGGATCGCCAGATGAAACCCGTCATATACAAGAGCAAAAGAAAAAGCAGAACCGCATTGGCGCAGTGCAAACATAAATTGGTGATGTGGTGTCCACCGGCATGATTTCCATAAAGCTTCCAATCGATCATGTGAGAGATCCACGTAAGTGGATGCCAGTTTGCGGAATGGAAGGCTGTAAATGCCCACTCAATGCTTTGCGCGTTTACTCCCTGCTGCACGTCCCGGTTCTGCACTACATAGTCATTGTCGTCAAGTGAAACGAACTCGTTGTTGCGCACGCCACGGTAGGAAATTGCGGTAACCAGCACAAGAGCGGCGCAGACGGCGGCTATCCACCAGGATCCATTGGTCACGGAAGCACTGGTATTGATTTTTTCTGTCCTAGTTTCCGGCGGTTGTTTGCCCTGAACTTTGCGCTGTCGTGATTTCTTTGCCATGATCGGCAATCTCCGAGCAATCTCAAAAATGGCTGGGTGTTATCCAACTGAAATTGTAGCGGAGAAAAGCCAAAACAAAAGCAGGTCCTTCGACTCCGGTCGCCGCGGCGACCTCCGCTCAGGATGACAGTGTCGTAATATATAGCAGCATTTATGAGGACTGTGTGAGCGTGGAAGAACCATGGGGCAGATCAGCGGCCGCCGCGCTTGCCTGTGCGGATGCGGCGAATCTCTTCCATGCGTGCGGCGAGTTGCTTCTCGCGGCCCTCTTGCGTGGGCTGGTAGTAGCTGCGGCCCTTGAGTGAGTCGGGCAGGCAGTCCATATCGGCTACGCGGCCCTCTTCGTTGTGGGCGTATTGGTAGCCCTTGCCATAGTCGAGTTCCTTCATCAGGCGGGTGGGTGCGTTGCGCAAGTGCAGCGGAACCGGCTCCTGGCGGGTCTGCTCCACCTCCTGTTGCACGGCGCCATAGGCCGTGTAGACCGAGTTCGATTTTGGCGCCAGCGCAAGATAGACCACGGCCTCGGCAAGGGCAAGGTCGCCTTCGGGCGAGCCGAGGAAGTCGATGGCTTCCTTGGCGGAGAGAGTCAGGTTGAGTGCCTCGGGGGCGGCCAAGCCGATATCTTCGACGGCCATGCGCACCACGCGGCGGGCGAGGTAGAGAGGATCTTCGCCGGCGGCGAACATGCGCGCCAGCCAATAGAGAGCGGCGTCGGGATCGCTGTTGCGGACGCTCTTGTGCAGCGCGGAGATGAGGTTATAGTGCTCCTCGCCAGATTTGTCGTACATCAGCACGCGCTGTTGCACGGCGACTCCAGCCAATTCGCGATCGATGTGCTTGGCTTTGCGGAGCGTAGCAGGGGCTAAAGCCCCCGTCGATTTGGTTGGCGTATTGCGGGGGTTGAAACCCCCGCCTCCCTCCGGATCGAGCATCTCCTTCGCATCGAGTTTTTCCGCCACATCGAGCTTTTTTGCATCTGGCTCCTGGGCCAGTTGCGCGGCCACTTCCAGCGTGTTGTAGGCGTTGCGGCAATCGCCGCTTGAGTAGCCTGCAATCATCTCCAGCGCATCATCATCGGCTGTGATTTCTAATGCGCCGAGGCCGCGCTCGCGGTCTTCGAGGGCACGGCGGAGCAGCGTGGTGATCTGCTTCTCGCTCAAGGGTTCCAGGACATAAACGCGGCAGCGGGAGAGCAGCGCGGAGATAATTTCAAACGAAGGATTCTCAGTGGTTGCGCCGATCAGGCGGATGGTTCCCCGCTCGACGTAGGGCAGGAAGGCGTCTTGCTGGGCTTTGTTGAAGCGGTGAATTTCATCGACGAAGAGGATGGTGCGCGAGTGCATCTGCGAGGCTTGCGCGGCCGCGGCCATTACCTGCTTGATCTCCTTGATGCCGCTGAGGACGGCGGAGAACTCAATGAAGCTGGCTTTGGTGGTCTCGGCGATGATTTTGGCCAGAGTGGTTTTGCCCACTCCCGGCGGACCCCAGAGGATCATGGAGCCGGAATCGTCGCGCTCGATTTGCACGCGCAGCGGCTTGCCGGGGCCGACCAGATGCTCCTGTCCGAGCAACTCATCCAGGCTGCGCGGGCGCATGCGCTCGGCCAGGGGTGCGGTACGCGGCAGGCCTGTGGGGCCTTCTGGTTCGCCGTCGAAGAGACTCATTGGTGGCCTCCTCTCTGCCGCGAGGCTTCATATAGCAGTACTCCTGCGGCAACGGATGCGTTCAGGCTTTCCACCGGGCCGGGGCAGGAAATGGTGACTGCGCCATCGGCCTGGCGGGCCAACTCTTCTGGCACGCCATTGCCTTCATTGCCTATGAGCAGGGCAAGAGGACAGGTTAGATCTATGCGGTTGGCTGGTTCGGCTCCGTGGGCGGCAGTGGTCAGAATCTTCACGCCGGCCTTTTTCACCCTCGCAAAGCCGTCTTCGGCGCTGGCGGTCATCAGCGGAACCCGGAAGACGCTTCCGGCGGAGGCGCGCACGGCCTTGGGGTTCCACGCGCTGACGGTTCCGGGCAGGCTGAGGACGCCATGGGCTCCAAAAGCCTCAGCGGAGCGCAGAATAGTGCCCAGGTTGCCGGGATCCTGCACTCCGGCCAGCACAACGATCAGCGGCGCGGTTTTCTTATCGCCGCCGAGAAGGTGCGCCCAACTCCACTCCGGCGGTTCGACTAAAGCGGCAATCGGCTGCGGGGTTTCGGTGGTCAGCGCCTGGGCCAGCAACTTTGCAGGCAGCAGCAGAATCTCAGTCTCCGGCGGCAGCGGCAGGGCCTCAATTTGAGCTTCGGCGCCCTGGGCCGCAAAGACGCAAGCCACTCGCAAACCGGCGCGCAGCGCCTCCTCTAGCAGGTTCGGTCCTTCGATCCCGGACAAGCCGCGGCTTTCGCGGCCGGGACGATCGAGCGCGCGGCGCAGTTCTTTGAGGCGGGCGTTCTGTTTACTCTGTACAATGCGGACAGGCATACCAGGCGAACCGTCTTCCTCGCTAGCGCGATTTTAGTCTGTTTGCTTGAACTATCGCAGCCCGGTCGAACTCCAACTTGCACCGCGGCTGGTGCTATGATAGCTTCCGTCTTTAGGGCACATGCAAATGCAGTTACCGAGGTAGGCATTCTTGTCCGCGGAGATATTGCGCGTCCATCCCGATCAACCCCAACCGGACCGGATCGACTATATAGTCTCCTGCCTGCGAAAAGGCAATGTTGTCGCGCTGCCGACCGATACCTTCTACGGACTGGCAGTAGACCCGGTGAATTTGCACGCCGTAGAACAGATTTACCAGATCAAGACGCGCCAGAAGCACAAGCCGCTCTCGCTGCTGATCGCTTCAGTCTCCCAGGCCTACGAACTGGCACGCGACACTGACCCCATGCTTGACAAGCTGGCGGAGCGCTACTGGCCGGGCCCATTGACTATCATTGTGCGGGCCGGCACCAAGCTACCTCTGCGGTCTACCGCGAACACAGGCAACGTCGCTCTTCGCGTGCCGGACGCGGCGATTCCGCGCGCCGTCGTGGAGCGTTTCGGGTTGCCCATCACGGCCACTTCAGCCAATTTGCAGGGAGCCGAGGATTGCACCCACGCAGCCTGCGTCCGCGACCAGATCGGCGACCGCATTCCGCTGATCATTGACGGCGGGCCCACCGGGCGTGCGAAGCACACGACTATCGTCGACCTATCGCTTGGCAACGGCCGTTTTGAGATTCTGCGCGAAGGCGCTATCCCCACGCATGAAATTGTGATGGTGTTGCAGAGATGAAAAAACAGGGAACAGGGAATAGGGAGTAGGGAATAGGAAGTCAGAACAGACGAGGAAATTTAATTCATCGGTAGACAGATTGTTCACCACGGATAAACTATCCCCTATTCCCTACTGTCTATTCCTTGAACCGAAGGTTCCGTATGAAACGCAAGTCCCGGGGCAAGCCAAAACGTCGCAAATGGATTCTCCGCGCGGCGATTGTATTGCTGCTGGCGCTTGCGGTTGGGGTTCTGGGCTGGTGCCGCTGGGTCTATGTTCAGATTGAGAGCTACGCGAGTCAGGATCAGGCCGCGCCTTCTGACGCGATTGGAGTCTTTGGCGCTGCGGAGTACGACGGCCGGCCTTCCCCGGTCTATCGCGCGCGCCTGGATCACGCTCTCGCCCTCTATCAGCGCGGCATCGCCCCGCTCATCATTACCCTGGGAGGAAACGGCGGCGACCAGTACAACGAAGGCGCGGTAGGCCGCGAATATCTTGAGGGCATGGGCGTTCCCGAGTCCGCCATCATCGCGGAAACAGAGAGCCGCGATACCGTGGAATCGGCGCGCCGCATCGCCGTCATCGCCCGAGCCAACGGATTGCGGCGGCTGGTCATCGTCAGCGATGGAACGCATCTTTTCCGCATCCACGAAATCTGTGCCAGGAACGGCCTCGACGTGCTCACCTCGCCCCGGCCGCGCGTAGCCGTCGAGGGCGGGACAAAAGAAGATGTGGGGGAAGCCGAGCGCATCGCTCACGAGATTTTGAGTTACACGGCATGGCGGATGCATCTGCACTGAAGCGGAGTTGGCGGAGCTAGCGATGTTTGCGGCGTTAGCGCAGTACGGAAGGAAATACCAAATCGATCCCGCTCGCTGAATGAGGCAGTAGCGCCAGCGCCACCAGCGCAAATCCAGCCGCGCTGGCAGTCGACAGAAAGTTCACCGCATCGTTGTTGAGCCAGCCGATGCGTTCCAGGGTTGCTCCCAGCAGGCTGTCGAAGAACAGGCCGAAGACGGCTCCCGCACAACTGATCCAGAACATGGTGAGGTCGCCGCGCATGGCCAGGGTTCCTGCGATCGCAACAAAGCTTGCCGCGACCACTCCCGCCAGCGTGCCGAAGAGACTCACAGCCCCGTCCGTGCCGGGCTCGACGGTGCGCAGGGTGGTGATCATGCGCGGCTGCCCGCCGAGCACCTGGCCGACTTCAGAGGAGACTGTATCCGCCGCTGCCTCAGCCAGCGCCGCGAGCGGCACGGCAAACAGGGGCATGGGCGCGAACGTGGCGCGCGTGAACCAGCCGGAATCGGTGAGCCAGGACTGCACCACTTCACTGGAGGCTATAGCGGCAATGCCCAGATTGGCAGCGACCTGCGAAGCGGACCGTCCTTGTCGTCGCTCTGCCGTGCCCAGGCGCTCTTTCTTCGCACGGCCCAGCCGCGTGGAAGTCGAGGCCAGGACGGCGACCGCCAGCACCGGGACCAGGGCTGTTTGCCACGGACGATAGGGGAAGGTCACGGTGGAAAACATTAGGCTGATGGTGATGATCGCGCCCGCAAACGCTGCTCCCGGCGTGGCGGCCCGCAGTTTGAGCACCACCATCGCCAACAACAGGCTCAGGCCTACCGTCCAAATAGCGACGGAAGCTGATTGCGTGGCCCACCAGTGGGTTTGGAGCACCACGCCTGCACCTGCATAGGGCAGGACGATGAGCAGTACCAGTTTCGATTGCCAGATCAGCTTCAATTTAGCCACGCTTTATCGTAACGTGCGACCGCTGGACCGAAATTTGTGGTTTCCCATCCATTTCGTCCGCTGCGGCGGACAAAATGGATGGGGCACGGGGCTTTTCTGGGGTGGGCATTGATCTTGGGATTTCTCATGCTCAATCGGTTTACACTCTACTGCGCGGCCTTCTTTCAAGCGGCTGCGAATCTTGCGGAGTCTTCGATGCACCGGTTTTTATGCGTTCTTGCCGTCCTTGCCGGAATTGTTTTCACAGCCGCCGGTCTTCAGGCACAATCGCCCAGCCAGCGACTCGAACTCGACCGCAAGGGCGAGACGATCGTTCTGGAGCCCTACGCGCCCAATATTCTGCGCGTCACGCTTAGCCTGAAGCGTGATCTTGCGCTGGCTGCACCGGGATTCGGTTTTGTGGCCTCGCCCGTGGCCGACGGATGGAACGCCAGCCAGACCGCGCAGGCGGACATTTACCGGTCGGGGAGAATCGTGGCCACCGTAGACCGCGATCTGCCTCCCGCCCAGCCGCCGATTCAGACGCAAGTGGACATGGGAAAATTTTTCAGTGACTCGAATCCCGGCGCGCACATTACGCTGCGGACGCCCCAAGGCAAGACTCTGGTGGAGCTAACCGGCTGGACCCAATCGCTTCCAAATTACCCTGACGGCACGGCAGAGATAGCCCAGGACCGCCGTCCGACCGACCCTGAGTTCTATGTGGTCGGCGCCGCGTTTACCTCGCCTGACGACGAGCACTACTACGGCCTGGGACAGAATCAGGAGGGATTTCTCGACCATCGAGGCCACCCGGTTCGTTGCTGGTCTGATTACGAAGCTCCGGCCGGCGAGAGCGTCTGCGTGCCGTTCATGGTTACCAACAAGGGCTACGGACTGGTCTGGGATAACCCCTCGAAGACCACCATTGCGCCCGGATTCAACGAACAGACCCGCTGGACTTCTCAGGTGGGTGACCGGGTCTCGTTTTTTGTGATTGCGGGGGCGACGGCGGACGAGATCTATGCCGGCTACCGGCTGCTCACCGGTCCCACACACCTGCTGCCCAAGGCCGCCTACGGCTACATCCAGTGCAAGCAGCGCTACGCAAGCCAGAAGGAGGTGCTCGACGTCGCAGAGGGCTATCGGCGTCGCCATCTGCCCGTCGATGTGCTGGTGGTGGACTGGTTCTATTACACAAAGATGGGCCAGATGGACTTCGATCCAAAGCTTTGGCCTGATCCGGCGGCGATGAACCGGCAGCTCCACGACCTGGGTTTCGAAACCATGATCAGCGTTTGGCCCCGATTTGAGCCTGGAAGCCGTTACTACGGCGAGCTTCTCAGCAAAGGCTGGCTGATCCACAAGGCCGACGGCACGCCCGTGGATGGTACGCCTTACGATCGCGCCGGTTCCAACATCGATACCACCAACCCCGATGCGGCCCAGTGGTACTGGAGGACCATCCGTCAGGACATTCTGAGCCGAGGCTTCGACTCGCTGTGGGCCGACGAAACCGAACCCGATATGCCTCCCAACGGCGCTTATCTCCATATTGGTCCCGGCACACAGTTCTTCAATGTCTACCCGCTCTTCCACACCGGAGCGCTCTATGACGGTTTCCGCAGGGACGAACCGGAGAAGCGAGCGCTGGTCCTATCCCGCGCGGCTTACCTGGGCGCGCAGCGCAACGGGACCATATTCTGGTCCTCTGACATCTCTCCCACCTGGGATGCGTTCAAGCGGCAGATTCCAACTGGCCTCGATTTTGCGGCCTCCGGACTGACTTACTGGTCCAACGACACAGGCGGCTGGCAATACCTGCCCGCAGAGCACCATCCGGCCCACAAGCCGCTTCTCGACCCATCAGATGCTCGCGAAAATGTGGGCGGCTACGACGACTACCCAGAGCTTTATACCCGCTGGTTCCAATACGCGACGTTTCTGCCCATCATGAGAACCCACGGCAGCCGTCCGGCCAACGAGGTCTGGTCCTATGGCAGCCAGGCCGAACCAATTCTGGAGAAGTACCTGCGCCTGCGCTACCAGCTCATGCCCTACATTTATTCACTGGGCTACCAGACCTGGCTTACCGGTGCGCCATTTCTGCGCGCGTTGCCGCTGGATTTTCCCGACGATCCAAAGGTCGCCGACATCGGTGACGAATATATGTTTGGCCCGGCCTTCCTGGTAGCCCCGGTCACCGAACAAGGCGCGACCAGCCGGCTGGTTTATCTCCCCGCTGGGACCGATTGGTACAACTACTGGACTAACGGGCGGATAAAGGGTGGCCAGACGATCACAGTGCAGGCGCCCATCGATACGCTGCCGCTGTTTGTGCGTGCAGGTTCGATCATCCCCTTGGGAGCACCGGTGGAAAGCACGCACCAGGCGCAGGCCATTGAGCGGGTGAAGGTTTACCCCGGCGCGGACTCAAGCTTTACCCTCTTTTCCGACGACGGCCGAAGCTATGCCTACGAGAGAGGCGCAGGCACCGTTACCCGGCTGCACTGGGACGATGCCAAACGCCAACTGACTCATGAAGGCAACCCTGCCTGGAGCGGCCCGGACAGCGAAGTCGTGGAAGCCGCCGGGCCCTGACGGCTGGCCATCAAAACTGTCCATCGAAACTGTCCATCGAAACTGTCCATCGAAATGGAAAGAAACTACTGCAACGGCTGCCGGCTGAGCCGGTTGATTCCCTCTGCGCTTCACAAACGTCAAATAAGCATAGCCACGGTTGCAGTGAGCCGCGCATCGTCCGGTACATTCATCTCCAGGAAAGCCCTGGCTTTTAGAAGGCGTTTCTGACTGGTTTCCTCGATGAGGAGCTTGCTTGTTCCGGGCCCCGCTCAAGCCCCAGCCGTCTGATTTACAATCAGGTTGTAAACAGGAAAGAACTGAATGACGCTTTTTCTTACTAATTCAGGCCAGGCGCGTAAGCGGTTGGTTCAGGCGGGCGCGGTTTTTGTGGCTGTAGCCCTGGTTGCCGGTTGCGGCAGCGTTTATCGACCGGTGGTTACCCCCATTGGCAACAGCGGGCCGCCACCCCAGCCGACGGCGTATGCGGCAGTGGTTTCAGCCCCTTCGCCCACCACGCCGGGGATCGCCACAATTATCGACTACTCCGGCGATACGGTGCTTGCCTACGCGAACATCGGTCCCGGTCCGTCCCTCTTTTCTCTGAGCGAGAGCGGCACCAGCGGCTATACCCTCAACAGCGACGGAACGCTGTCGAATTTCCCGGTTTCTCAATCATTGCAGGCCAAGCAGGTTACGTTTACCACGCTTAATTCCCCGTCCGAGCCTGGCCCGCCGCATGCGCCTGTGAGCCTTTTTACACCGGCGTCAGGAATGTGGACCGCCGACCTTGTTGGAAACTTTGCGGATGTTTTCAGCTCGAGTACCGGCGTTCAGGCTTTCGATCTTGCTATTCCAGTGGCGCCTACCCCGGTGTTGATCGGGGGCCCAGCCCTCTCATCAGGCGAGCGCAACTATGTGATCAGCCAGGACATCACCGATCCCAGTGGCGTAGCCTGCAACCTCTCGCCCACGACCGCTTCGGTAAACGGCGAGGCGGATGGAATCGAAAGCTCGAGTCTCACGCTTTCATCGCACCTCCCGGTAGGCTTGTGCCCGGTCTACGCCGTACAGACCGTGGACAACAGGCGATTCTTCGTCTTGAACCGGGGAAGCGACACGATAACGGTGATTAACAGCCAGGACAACGCGCTGGATAATCAATGCCCTCCACCGGCGGGCTGCTTCAACCAGGATAACCAGCAGTATTTCTCTCACCCGACCCTGCCGCTTTCCACCACAGCGGTGACCAATACGGGCATCACTCCGCCGAACGGAACTACAGGCATGACCGCCATCGCCGGCCCGGTTTACGCCGAGTACAACGCCGCCACCAGCCAGTTGATTGTGGCCAACTATGACGGCGGAACGGTCAGCGTCATTGATGTGAGCCTGGATGTGTATGGAAACGACAGCCCGAGCTTCGGCACGACGTTTACGATTCCGGTGGGCAACAATCCTGCCAGCGTGACCGCGCTGACGGACGGTAGCCGTGCCTACACAGCCAATCAGACAGATCAGACCGTGACCATCGTGAACCTGACCAGCCACACGGTGGAAAAGACCTTGCCGGTCATCGGCTACCCGCGCACTGTGGCCTCCATTCAGAATTCGCAGTTCGGTAAGGTCTACGTAGCTTCGCCGAACAGCCCATACATCACCATCATCCGCACCGATCTTGACATTGTCGACACCACGGTACTGGTGCTGGGCGACGTCGTGGATGTTCGCGTCACAAGCCAGAACGCATCCAGCGGCAACAGCAACGAAACCAGCCGCAGTCCCGGTTACGGCCAGCCCTGCAATCTGCCGCCCAGTGTGCTGGGAGCAAGTTACACGCTCGCCCAGTGTCAGGCGCAGCCGTAACGAATTTCAAGAATCTTCAACAAGGGGAGCATCCAGGGCCGTTCTTCACAAGAGGAATGGCCCTTTGGCTATTTCTACCTGCATTTCCAGCGACGTAGGAAAACTGAAAAGACGCTTGATTTTTGAAGTGATTCACAACACAGACCGCTCCGGCCCGGGGCGGCAACCATTGATCGGATAGGGTTTTGCCTCTGTCGCCGGGCCGTGCTCTCCGTGATCCCGGTCGTGAAGCCTTTAAATTTTGAGAGGTTCGCTGATGCAATCGAGCAAAAATTTTCTAACGCGGCGGCGATTCGTCGCGGTGGGAGCCTTGGGAGGCGCGGCAGTTGCAGTGGCCTGCACCTCGGGCAGGCAGGGCGATTGGGATTTCTTTAGCGAAGCCCAGGCCCGCACCTTGACCGCAATCTGCGATCAGATTATTCCCGCCGACGACTTTCCCAGCGCCTCGCAGACCGGCGTGCTTACTTATATCGATAAACAGCTCGTCCGTCACTTCCGCCGCCACCAGGATGCCTATCGCGACGGCCTGGAGAATGCCGAAAAAATCAGCCGCAAACGCTTCGGCCGCGAAATGGCTGAACTAAGTTCGCCGCAGCAATTTGAAATTGTGAGCGCTCTTGAGCAACAGTATCTCGATTTCTTCAATCTGGTGCGCAGTCACACCTTGCAGGGCTACTACGGCTCGCCGCGTCATGGCGGCAATCGCAACGCCGTCAGCTGGCGGATGCTGGGCCTGGATGAGCCGCCGCTACGCGGCCGTGCGCAGTACGACCTGAGAAAGGGCACACATTCATGAAAAGAGTGAATGCTGTGATTGTGGGAGCAGGCGCCGGAGGCGGCGTCTTCGCCAAGGAATTGTCCACCGCGGGATTGAGCGTAGTTCTGCTGGAGCGCGGCAAGTGGTACACCGCCAACGACTGCCGCAAGGACGACTTGCGCAATCAGCGCACCACCATTCTGGGCAATGCATTTGGGCCGGAGGACGAAGGCAATCCCCGGGTGACGGTTGATGCCAAAGGCGTGCCGCATGTGGTGCTGGCCAGCGAAAGCGCCTACCAGAACGACGCCGCCTGCGTGGGCGGCGGAACGCTCAGTTGGGGAGCGCAGGCCTGGCGCTATATGCCCCAGGACTTCAAAATGCGTTCCACCTACGGCGTTCCGGCGGGGAGTTCGCTCGAAGACTGGCCCATCTCTTACGACGACCTGGAGCCATTTTACGAGAAAGCTGAATACGAGATCGGCATTTCCGGGGATTATTCGGGAACTCCCTTTCACGGTCCGCGACGGCGCGATCTTCCCATGCCGCCGGTTATGCCGAATCTTGAGTTTTCAATTCTGGAGCCGGCGGCAAAGCGCCTCGGCCTTCATCCGTTTCACCTTCCCATGGCCCGCAACAGCGTTCCCTACAACGGCCGCGGCCCCTGTATGCGCTGCCGGTGGTGCGTAGGATTTGTCTGCGAAACCGATGCCAAGAACGGCTCCCAGAACACCGTAATTCCCGTCGCGCTCAACACCGGCAACTGTGAACTGCGCACTGAATGCCAAGTGAAGGAAGTTCTCACTGACGAGCGGGGTCGCGCGCGCGGCGTTGCCTACTTCGACTCGAACGGTCATTTGCAGGAACAGCTTGCCGATATTGTGGTGGTCTCGGGCGGAGCCACCGAGTCCGCGCGTCTGCTGCTGAATTCCAAAAGCCGCCTCTTTCCCAACGGGCTGGGAAATCGCTACGACCTGGTGGGCCGGAACCTGCAAGGCCACCACTACACGGGCGCAACCGGCTATTTTGACTACAATACCTACGACGACGCAGGCCCCGGCGCCAGCATTGCCATCAGCGACTACAACCACGGCACTCCCGGCCTGTGCGGCGGGGGGATGCTTGCCAATGAGTTCATCCGCCTGCCGATTCATACCCTCAACCGCCTTCCGCCCGGCACTCCGCGCTGGGGCCTGGGACACAAGCAGGCCATGCGCGACTGGCACCGGCGGACCATCGCCATTATGGGGCCAACCCAGCAGATTCCTACCGCCGACGCCAGGGTCACTCTTGATCCTTCCGTGCGCGACAAATGGGGAATGCCGGTGGTGCGCATCTCCGGCAACGTGCATCCTCACACTTTTGAAATTGGCGAGGTGCAGGCCAAACGCGCGGAAGCATGGCTGAGAGAGGCAGGCGCGATTCATACGTCTGTGGGAGCACACAGGCCTGAAACCGTATCGGCCGGCCAGCACCAGGCCGGCACCTGCCGCATGGGCGACGATCCCAAAGGCTCGGTGGTCAACCGCGATTGTCAGATTCACGACGTTGATAATGTTTTCGTCATCGACTCAAGCGTGCATGTGACCAATGGAGGCTTCAATCCTGCGCTGACCATCATGGCTGTCGCCTACTATGCATCCGCCGCTTTGGTCCGCAACTGGAAGGGAACGGGATTCCACTCATAAAGCGAATCTTCGACAGATGCTGAGTAGGTCCGCTCCGCCCCGGCTGCGCCTTATACATTTGAAGCAGAGGAGCGCGCGGAGATGACGGCGGCTGCGGCAAAAATGCGCGTGGACCTGTTGCTGGTGGAGCGGGGTCTCGTTCCCAGCCGCGAGCGGGCTCGCTCTATGATCCTTGCCGGCCGGGTTTTGGTGCGGGAACAAAAGGTTGACAAGCCTGGCGCATCCGTTCCCCAGGATGCTCCCATTCGACTCCTTGGCGAAGATCCTCTCTACGTAAGCCGCGGCGGCCTCAAACTGGCGGAAGCTTTGGAGCACTGGAAGATTTCTGTCACTGGCCGGAACTGCCTGGACGTAGGCGCATCCACTGGCGGATTTACCGATTGCCTTCTGCAGCACGGCGCCGCGCATGTGATGGCCGTCGATACCGGTTTCGGCCAAATCGCAATGAAGCTGCGCAACGATTCCCGCGTTCGACTGCTGGAGCGCACTAACGCGCGCTTTCTTGAGCCGAGGGCATTGGCTCTGGACAACGAAGCGGCCGAACTCACGCTGCTGGTGATGGACGTTTCGTTTATCTCGGCCACGCTGCTGCTGGGGCCGGTCTTCGCGGCGGCTCCCAGCCTGACGGAAGCCGTAATCCTGGTCAAGCCACAATTTGAAGCTGGACGCGGAAACGTGGGCAAAGGCGGAATCGTCCGCGATCCCGAGGCGCATCAACTGGCCATCGATCGGGTCGCCGATTGCGTCCGGTTGCTGGGCTGGGAAGTGGTGGAGACGATTCCATCGCCCATCACCGGAGCCGAGGGCAACCGGGAATTTCTGCTCTATGCGAGGCGGCCCTGAATACAGCCTGAAATTTAAAGTTTTGCACCCCACGCAATCAAGCTCATCCAGCCTTATCCATTACACTGATGACGAATGGTTCGCGTTGCTATTGTCTGCAAGCCGCACAAGCAAGAGCTAGCCCCGCTGCTGCCGGAGCTGATCGACTGGCTCTGCCGCCATGATTGTGAGCCGCTGCTGGACCTGGAAGGCGGCCAATACACAACCAAAGCGCCAGCCGTGGAGCGCGCCGAGCTGCCCGACTGGAAGCCGCAACTGGTGATCGTATTGGGCGGCGACGGCACGCTGCTCTCCGTGGCCCGCACCTTTGCCACCACTGGCACGCCCATCCTCAGCGTCAATCTTGGTTCTCTGGGCTTCCTGACCGAAGTCCGGCTCGCAGACCTCTACGCCACGCTTGAGGGCTGGCGCACGGATTGCTGCCTAATCGACGCGCGGTCCTTGCTCCACGCCGATTTGTGGCGCGAGGGCAAACTGCATTCGAGCTTTCGCGCTCTGAATGAGGTCGTTGTCTCGAAGGGCGATATTGCCCGCATGGGCGATTTTGTAGTCGAGCTGAACGGCAAGTTGGTGGCCCGCTTCCGCGCTGATGGGGTCATCGTCTCCACCCCTACCGGCTCCACGGCCTATACTCTGGCCGCCAACGGCCCTATCCTCACCCCCGACGTGGATGCGCTGGTGGTGACGCCTATCTGCCCGCACCTGCTCACGCTGCGGCCCATCGTGGTGCGCGGCGATGCGAAGCTCAGCGTCCGGGTCGAAGGTATCTCCAAGCTCGCTCTGCTCACCGTAGACGGCCAGACGGCGGTCGAATTGCACCTGGGCGATGAGGTTCGCTGCCGGCGCTCAAGCCATACCGTCAACCTGGTTCGCCTGAGCGAAAGCGGCTTCTTTGAGGCGCTGCGCAGCAAACTGAGCTGGGGCGAGCGATAGCGGGTCTGCGGTCCCGGATTCGAGCCCCAGATAGATGAGGTGAATCAGGTGCGATTGAGTATCGAGACAGAGAGGCGAATCGATATGCTATTCCCTCCGGATCAACAGGAAAATGTGCGTGTTCTCCTCAGGGATGAGTGCGGGGATAATCTTCCCTTTCAGAAGGGCTTAAGTGCGGAGGGCTATGACCCGATCCGTCTTGCTGTGCTTAAGCTGAGCAACAGGGATATGCAGAAGCTTCAAGTTGCCGTTCGGCTAGCTAACTCAGATTGGCGGGACGTCTTGGTCGCATCGGGATTCGCTCGCAGTCCTGAGCTTCGTTGATCCTGGCTCCCAGATCGTGCGTGGTGGCTCCTCTTGCCTTTGGATCTTGATTTAGCGCTTACCGATTAGGAACTCAATCCTAGCCAGCTTTTTCTGTCAACTCCGCCCAGCGCGCGTAAAGCGCGTCATTCTCACGCTGAGCCGCGTCCAGTTCCTCGAGCGCCTGCTGGAGCGCCACGGCGTTGGTGGCAATCTCAGGGTGTTCGACACGATCGCGGGCGGCTGCCAGGCGGGCGTCGGATTCCTCCACGCGCTCTTCGATGGCGGCGAACTCGCGGGCTTCGAGGTAGGAGAGCTTCCTTTTGGCGGTGTTAGCGGAGTTGGCGGTGTTAGCGGAGCTAGCTGAACGCTCCGGCTTGTTCTGCGTCTTCTCTTCTTGTTCTTCCATCCAGTCTTCCCACTGCGCATAGTCAGCGAAACGGCCTGTGTGTCCGCGGCCATCGAGTCCGAGTACGGTGCTGGAGACGCGATTGAGCAGATAGCGGTCGTGAGTAACCAGCACCAGGGCGCCGGGAAAGTCGAGCAGATTCTCTTCCAGTATTTCGAGCGTGGGAATATCCAGATCGTTGGTCGGCTCATCGAGCAGCAGAACGTCGGCCGGCTCGAGCATCAATTTTGCAATGAGCACGCGCGCCCTCTCGCCGCCAGAGAGATTGCGCACCGGCTGATTCAGTTGCTCGCCGGTAAACAGAAAGCGTGCGGCCCAGCTGGCCACGTGTACGATCCGTCCCTGGTGCATCACGGAGTCGCCTTCAGGGGCCAGAGCGCGCCGCAGCGTCAGGCTTTCGTCCAGTTCTCGCATCTGGCTGAAATAAACGATACGTAGAGCATCGGCGCGGCGAATCGTTCCCGCAGCAGGCTCAATCTCTCCGCGGAGCAGGCGCAGCAATGTGGTCTTGCCGCTGCCGTTCGGTCCCACGAGTCCCACCTTCATGCCAGCGGTAAGAATGAAGTTGAGGCCAGTAAATAGGACACGGGAGGCGTTGTCAGCGGGGTTAGCGGAGCTAGCGTCGTTAGCGGGGATAGCGCAGGCCACGCTTTTGAACTCGACCAGCCGCTTGGTTTTGCGCATGCTCGCGTCAAAGTCAATGCCGGCCGCGCTTACCGCCGTGCGCGCATCCATATCGGCCAGTTGGCCGATCATCGCGTTGGCGGTGTCGATGCGGGCCTTCGATTTTGTAGTCCTCGCCTTGGGTCCGCGGCGGAGCCATTCAATCTCGGTTCTCACGCGGTTGCGCAGGCTATCCTGCTGGCGGTTCTGTGCTTCGAGATAGGCTTGCTTCTCTTCAAGAAAATGGCTGAAGTTGCCCTTCACACGCAGCAACCCGCCGGCATAAACGCGATTCAGCTCGACGATCTGGCTGGAAGTGGATTCGAGAAAATAGCGGTCATGACTGACAGTGACCGCGGCGAAGGACGACGAGCGCAGCAACTCTTCAAGCCACTCGATGCCGGCCAGGTCAAGATGATTGGTGGGCTCATCCAGAAGCATGACTTCAGGATCAGAAACCATAGCCTCGGTAATGGCCAACCGCTTGCGCCAGCCACCGGAGAGCGCCGAGGCCTGCATGCTGAGGTCCTCAAAACCGGCGCGGCCCGCTAGTTCGCGCAGCCGGCCTTCGCGCTCGGTTTCGTCTCCATGGGCAGCGGTCAGCACCCGCTCCAGGACCTGGCGAATGGTCAGGCCGGGCTCAAATCGCGAATCCTGAGGCACGTAGGCGGCGCGAGCTCGTTTGCGCACGGTCAACTCGCCGGAGTCTGGTTCGACCTGCCCGGCTAGCAGCGCCAGCAGCGTGGATTTGCCCGCGCCATTGGGGCCGATCAGGCCGATGCGGTCGCCGTCGTCGACGGTGAGGGAAATATCGCGAAACAAGGGCTCGGCCCCGAATTGCTTGGTCACGGATTGCGCGTTGAGAATCGGAGGCATCTCTTACAAGAGTACCGTGCCAGGAAGAAGGTCACTGCGGAGGTATGGGCCAGGCTAGCGGCCAAATGCGTAGGTCACCTGAAAGAGGCCATTGTCGATGCCGGGGTTTTGGTTGGCCGTGCCATGGTTCGAAATGTGGTGAAAGCGATATTCAGCGCGAATGGATCGTGTTTTGGAGCGGTACAGTTCGAACCCGGCGCCAAGATCAAAGGTGAAGTTGAAGGAACCGGCGAACTGAACGGGAATTGGTTGTGTGGAGTAGATGTAGCCGCCGTGACCTATGAAGAATGGTTGCAGCTTATTGCGTGGAAGAAAGTTCCATTGAAAGCCGACAGGAGAGATGGCTTCGCCGATGGTCCATTCGCGACCTTGGCAGGATGTGGTGTAGGTTCCACTGTAAGTTGTCGAACCGCCATTTTGGTTCCCTTCAGTAATGCTGTAAGGCGTTGTGACCGTCGCGCACGAAATTGGGGGCGCGGTGTCATAGATCTCGGTGAAGGTATATACCGTTGGCGAAGTTTGGTTGTAGACAACGTGAGCGTTGGGGTCGCTTTCCAGCGCCACCGGGAGCAGCTCTACGCTGTACTGCCAATTCATCTTTCGGTTGAGAAAGAGCTTCCGGCCATAGGAGACACCAAAATCAAGCAGCTTGCGATTTTCGGCAGTACCCATCAGGATATGGCTGGAGTCGCCGGAGTATGCGCCGAAGACTCCGAATGTGTTGGCTCTGGCGTAGTAAGGACTTTCGACTTTGGATTGCGCTAAAGCGCTTGCAGAGCAAATGGACATGGTCAGCAAGGTAAAGAGATAAAGATAGCGGGTGCTGCCAGGCTGGTCTGCACTTTCGTTCTTTCGCAAGAGACTTATCCTTTCGTACCAGGGGTTGAGGGGCCCGAAACTGCGTCCGATGTCCTATACTCTTGTTTTGAATGGTGAATCCATTCTAAAGGAGCGTATCTATGCCGTCATCCGCCGTTGCTTTTGCCCGCCAGAATTCCCCGCGCTTTCTCGATGAATTGAAGGCCCTGCTGCGCATTCCATCCATCTCTACGCTGCCAGAGCATAAAGGCGATTGCAGAAAAGCCGCCGAGACGCTGGCCGCCGAACTGAAGCGCATCGGCATGGAGAACGTGAGGCTTGTTGAAACCGTGGTCAACCCCCTGGTCTATGCCGACTGGCTGCAAGCTCCGGGCAAGCCCACCGTGCTGATCTACGGCCACTATGACGTGCAGCCGGTCGATCCGGTGGATGAGTGGCTTTCTCCGCCTTTCGAGCCCACGGAGCGCGACGGCAACCTCTACGGACGCGGAACGTGTGACGACAAGGGCCAGGTATGGTCCCAGGTGAAGGCCCTTGAGTCGCTGCTGGCCGTCAACAAATCGTTGCCGATCAACGTGCGAGTGCTGCTGGAAGGCGACGAGGAAGTTGGAGGGGAGGGAATTGCGACTTTTGTTGCTACCAAGCCGCCGGAGTTGAAGTGCGACTTCGCCCTCATCTCTGACACCGAGCTCTTCGCGCCCGGGCTGCCAACCCTATGCGTAGGCCTGCGCGGCATGATTTATACCGAGCTTGAAGTGCGCGGGGCCAAGCAAGACCTGCACTCTGGAATGTACGGCGGCGCGGCCCCCAATCCCTTCTTCGCACTGGCGGAGATTCTGTGCAAGCTCAAGGATGAGAACGGCCACATCCTCATCCCCGGCTTCTACGATGACATTATTCCTCCCAGTCCTGAGGAGCTGGCCGCATGGAAGAGCCTGCCGTTCGACGAAGAACACTATCGCAAGACCGAAGTGGGTTCAAAACAACTGGTGGGTGAGTCCGGCTACAGCGTGCTGGAGCGCACTTGGGCGCGGCCGACTCTGGACGTGCATGGAATTCCGGGCGGCTTTATCGGCGCGGGCGCAAAAACGGTGATTCCTGCCAAGGCGGTGGCCAAGGTCTCCATGCGCCTGGTTCCTGGCATGACGCCTGCCAAGGCCTTTGCGCAATACAAGAACTACGTTGAAAAGATCGTGCCCGCGGGCGTGGACGTTGAAGTGCGGCTGATCCACTCCGGCGACCCCAGCCTGATTCGCGTCGACAACCCGTACATCAAGGCGGCCACTCGCGCGCTGCACGAGGTCTGGGGCAAGGATACGGTCTTCATCCGCTCCGGCGGATCCATCCCCATTGTGGGCGACTTTGACCGCAATCTGAATGCGCCCAGCGTGATGATGGGCTTCGGCCTGCCCGACGACAACATCCACGCCCCCAACGAGAAGTTTCATCTGAAGAACTTCGAGCTTGGCATCGAGTCGCTGATTCGGTTCCTGGAGGAGGCTGGGCAGTTAGATAGAAACCCAGGTCTCGATTGAGACCTGGGGCATCCGGCTAGATTGAGGTGAGTGTGCCAAGCGGCGAACCGAAAGCCCATCACTATGTCCAATGTGCGTACCTTGAGGGGTTTTGCGATCCCGAACTGAATTACAGGGCGGGCAGTTCTCACGTGCATGTTTACTCGCCAAACCAAACGACGAGAACACAGATTCCCAGAGAGTGCGCCGTACAAAATTACTTCTACTGTTTTGACCAAGACGGCGAACGAAGCTTTCTAGTGGAAAAGACGTTGGCCGATATGGAATCCGACTCCGCACCGGTGCTAAATGCGGCTAGACTTGGCAGGTTGCCCAATAACCTGACGGACAGGCTGACCCTTGCGGGTTATATTGCTCTGTCAATCGTGAGGACGCCAACCTGTAAAAGGATCGCGAACCAAGCCTATATTGATGCTAATATTGAAAAGTTTCGGCAGCTCATCGATACGCCTGGACGACTAGAAGCCTACCTCGAGAAGGAAGCGGAGAAGACCGGAATCAAACGAAGCGCGGATGAATCTCGCCGCAAAATGAAGGGTGGACAGATACGAGCCATTCAGACTAGCCATGGAGGGTCTCTGCTGATGATGTTTCAGCAACTGCCAGTATTCCAGAAGCAAATAATGAATATGCACTGGACTTTACTTCGGTCAGATGCGATGTTTCTGACATGCGACCAGCCTGTGACGCTCCATTCGCCTCATGGGAAACTTACCCATCTCCAACCCGGACAAATCGATCCTGATTTTATTTTCCCGATTAGCCGGAAGTTCTGTTTGGTGGGAAGTTCTATCCAGGTGGACCCGTATGCTGAGTTGGATGAAGAAGGAACAAAGGTCTTCAATATCGCCCTTATCAAGCGCGCTGACCGATTCGTTTATTCGCCGTTCGCCGCGCCATACATCCAAGAAGAATTGGACCAAGCACATCGCAAAAAAATGGCGACGATGAAAAGCGACGTGATCCAACTCTGAGCAGCCTTGACGGGTGTCCCATATCTGACCAACCGAAAATGAACGGGTGCCCAGGTCCGGGTTTCCAGACCTGGTACATGCTGCACCCCGCGCGAGCAATCGGAGCTGGCGGTCGGTAGTGGTCAAGTTTGGAATCACTACAAATATTCTGATTTCTCTATTTCGTCAAGGGAATTGACCTTGCGGTAATCCTCATGAAATCGAAGTAGCGCATCTCCAATCTTCCCAAGTACAAACAGACAAAAGAAAAGGGCGAGTAAACATCCCGCTGCAAACATACCGGTCCACTGATTTAGTTCACTTAGGTCATGCGTCATACAGTCAAGCCCTCCTAGAGCGATTATCCTAGCAGGAGGGAGACCCATGTACATAGGGTTCTAACAATCAATACTGGGTGCTCCAGGGTCCGGATTTTTGGACCTGGGAGGGTTTGGTCCACTTCCTTCATGGCTCAAGCCGCGCAGCGAATCGGCTGCACGCGAATCATATTCTCGCGCTTCCGCGTCTGGGCAATCTCGTAGGCCGACTGCTTCTGGTGGTCTCTTGCTTAATTCGCACTTCCGAGCCGATTTGTCCAATCAATGCCAATTGGCGCGAATTCGTCAAAAATATCGTTGTGTCCGCGATTGGGGATGGAATAGTATTGTCGCGGCTCATTGGCCAAATCATGAAGCTGCTTCCCCTGGGATGGAGGTATCAGTTGGTCCCCGGCTCCATTCGCGATCAGAACAGGAACATGAATATTCTTTATCTTTTTCAGGTTCTCAAAGCGATCCCGAACAATAAACCCGGCGGGAAAAATTGGAAACTTGATCTGCGCCATTTTTGCAATCGATAAATATGGAGCCAGCAGAATGAGGCCGCCAACGTGGAATTCTTCAGCCATTTGCGTCGCCACTCCGGTGCCCAATGAGTGCCCGAAAAGAATCATGTCATCACTTTTCACACCACGCGCAATAAGCGCATCGATATAGGCTCTCGCGTCGTCATAGAGGCCGGCTTCTGAGGGCTTGCCCGGCAATCCGCTGTAGCCTCGATACTCTGCGATGAGAAATCCATACCCTTCGGCAATATAAGGATCAGCTGCAACCGACGCGGTGGACAAACTATCGCCGTTCCCGTGAAAGAAAACAAAGGTGAACGGCTTGGTCGTTGCCGGTGCATACCAGCCTTTCAAATCGAGCCCGTCTGCCGTTCTTACAGATATCTCCTCGAACGATCTGTTTGCATGCGCTTCACTTAACGGCACATAAGTGTGACCGGGGTAATATAAAAAACTCCTTTGAAACGCAGAAATCCCTATCAAACATAGAGCGTATACGCCGGTCAGGATGCCGAGAATCCGTCTGACTTTCACACGAGCTTGATTCTTCAGGGACGGCCGAAGCGCACTTTCCATATGCCGAGTTTAGTCTCATATTTTGAGATTTCACAATCTTGAGTGCTTCAGATTACGAATCTGTGCGCTTATCGCGTAAGCTAAATCCACGGTTATGTCCGAGTCCCCCTCCAATTTGGAGTTTGAAGAGGCGCTGGGAGGATCGCGCGGCGGTGAGGATGCACGGTCCGACTTGGAGGCTTCAATTACCTCCGAGATCGTCATTGCCTTCAAGAATGTAAGCATTTCATTTGATGGGCGACCAGTTCTTGAAGATATGAGCTTCACAGTGGGCCGCACCCAGACTCTCTGCATTCTGGGCCGCAGCGGCGTGGGCAAGTCGGTGGCTCTGCGTTTGCTGATGGGCTTCCTCAAGCCGGATTCGGGCACGATCGAGGTTGAGGGCCAGGAGATCACCTGCCTCGACGAAGACGGCATGCAGAAGATTCGCAAGCGCGTGACCATGGTCTTCCAGGGCGGCGCGCTTTTTGATTCGCTCAGCGTGCGCGAGAATGTTGCGTTCCCGCTGCGCGAGATGGGAACCCTGTCGGAAGAAAAAATCAACATGCTGGTGGAGTGGTTGATTGAACTGGTGGGCGCTGAAGATGTGGTGGACTCTCTGCCGGCCAGCCTCTCAACCGGGCGCAAACGCGCCGTGGCCATGGCCCGCGCACTGGCTGCACAGCCCGAAGTGGTGCTCTACGACGAACCAACCACGATGGTCGATCCCATCATCGCGCGGCGTCTTGGCGCCTTGATTCAAAGAGCCAAAGACCGGCTTGGATTCACCAGCATCGTGGTTACGCACGATATGCGCTTTGCTGAGCGGCTCGCCGACACGGTGCTTTTCCTCCACCAGGGCCGCGCGACTTTCTTCGGACCGCTCAAGGACTTTATGGAATCGTCCGATCCGAACATTCAGCAGTTTCTCACTCTGGACGCATACATATTACCTACGGCATGAACTATTGATCGATTGGTAACCGTCAACACCTAAGATTTTCATTGTAATGGCCGCAAAGGCAGAGCTCTCCTCACGCAGCATTCTTCACCAGGGGATCATCGAACGGAGTAATCTGCTAAGATCCCACTTAGGTGGGATATCCCTATATCCGGGTGGTTTTTGTATAATTTGCTTTATTCTCAAGGGTTTTTATGGCGTCGAATGTTCATTCCCGGTCAAGGGATTTGCAGTTCAGTTGTCTTTGTTTCTTCCGTGAAGTCTTAAGTTTCTGAGGCCTACTGAAGGTAATGGCAACATCGGAGTTCCGGGAGAGAGGATCGACTTCATTAGCGTCACATCCTGAATCTGCGGGTGAAGCGGCGGCGAACTTCACACGAATTGCGCGGGGCACATCCAAACTGTGGATGGTTCTGGATGGAATCACCGTCTTCGGCGCTGCTGCATTTGCCACTCTGTACGCCTTCCATCTGGGACCGGTAGCGGCCGCCGAGAGAATCTGGCTCGGCACGCTCATGCATGGCCGTTCGATGAGCATGCTTCTAGCTTTGGTATGCGGATTTACTTTTGTGCTGATCATGATCAGCCGCCGGCTGCGTTTGTATACCCCCACGCGCCCGGCCAGCCTGCTGCATGAGCAAAAGCTGAGCGTTCAGGCCTGCTTTACCGCCGGCTTGTTTCTCACCTGCACGCTTTACCTGGTTCACGCCGAAGAAGTTCCCCGCAGCATCGTCCTGGTCACGATAGGCCTGGTTACCATCGCGCTCAGCGTGCGCAGGTTGGTTTACCGCGCCCTCATCTACCGGCGTTTCGACCGTGGAATGGGCACGCGCAACGTTCTCATCGTGGGTACCGGACCTGAAGCGCACGCGCTTCGCCATCACCTGGAGAGCTTTCGTCGCCTCGGCTACACCTTCAAGGGATTCATTGATTTCCCCGGTTCCGGTTCCGATTTTTCGGTAAACTCCAGCGACGTGGTGGGTACGCTTGATTCACTCTTTCTAAACGTACGCAAGCATTTTGTAGATGAAGTTTTCTTCACGACTTCATGCGAGAGCGGAATCGTGCGCGATGTTGTGGACCGGGCGCGCAAGCACGGCGTCGATCTACGCGTGATACCCGATATGTACGACGGCCTCACGTGGAGCAGTCCCATCGAGTACATTGGACAGTTTGCCACAATTCCCTTGCCCTGCGGCCGGGCGCCTCAGGCCGGGCTGCTGTTCAAGAGAATTGCCGATCTCGTGCTTTCCTGCATGATTTTGATCGCCATCTCGCCTCTGTTGCTGATGATTGCCATTGCCATCAAGCTGGATTCTCGCGGACCGGTTTTCTACTCTTCAGAGCGCATCGGCAAGAAGGGCCGCGTCTTCTCATGCACCAAGTTTCGCACCATGGTTTTCGATGCCGAGCGGCGCCGCGCCAGCATGATGCATATGAACGAACGCGAGGGTGTGCTCTTCAAGATTTCAAACGATCCCCGCGTCACCAGGGTGGGCCATTTTTTGCGCAAATATTCCATGGATGAGCTTCCCCAGTTCTACAATGTTCTGCGCGGCGACATGAGTATCGTGGGACCGCGTCCGCCCCTGGCAAGCGAAGTAAAGGAGTATAAGCTCAGCAACCTGCGCCGGCTCGACGTCACCCCGGGCATCACTGGATTGTGGCAGGTGCAGGCGCGTCAGGACCCTTCGTTTGACAGCTATATCTCGCTGGATGTGGCCTACATTGAGAACTGGAGCATCTGGCTGGATATCGAGATTATCCTGCGCACCATTGGAGTTGTTCTCGCAGGCACCGGCTCATAGAATAATTCTTACCAGACTCCTTCAGAGGGTATAGGCTGTAAAAAAGTGTTCCCTGAGGTCAGTGGGAGATCGATATGAGTGAAGCGAAACAGAGGAGTGTTTACCTCACCACGTGGTTGGTTCTGCTGCTGGTTTGTTACTTGATGGCAGCGGTATTTTATCTGATCGCAAGCCTGGCAATGGGGCAGGGAATGTTCTCCGCGCCGCCGTGGCTATTCCCGGTTCTTGCTGTCGTCGCAATCGGCAATGCTGGCTGCGCGTATGCATTATTCCTATGGAAGAAGTGGGCATTCTACGGCTTCCTGGTCACGGCAGCCATATCAATCACGGCCAACCTGATCAACGGCGCAAGCGTCATTCACGCTTCTCTTGCGCTCGTCCCCGTGGCAATCCTGTTCATTCTTCTCCACGTCGGCAGCGCAGATAGCGGCTGGGAGCAACTCGAATAGGATTCGGCAGCGGCCGGTTCGATCAAAGAACGCGCTCATCGCAGCCGATGCAGTGCAAATGGCGGCGCTTTGCCGCGCAGGATTAGACTATAAATGTGAAGATCGCACTGGCCCAGATCAATCCTACGGTAGGGGATTTCAGCGGAAATCTTGAAAAAATCGTTGCCGCCAGCCGTCGTGCGGCAGCGCTGGGCGCGCGGCTTACCGTTTTCTCTGAACTGGTCATCTGCGGCTATCCTCCGGCCGACTTCCTTGAAAAACCAAGTTTCCTCGCCCGCTGCCGTTCAGCCGTCGATGAACTGGCTGGGGCAACGCGCGATTTGCAGACCGCGGTGCTGGCGGGCGTGGCTCTTCCCGCAGAACAAGAGCCCGGTTTGCAGGATACAGATATCGGTTGCTGGGGTCATAAACCGGCCGTGAATGCCGCCGTTCTGCTGGATCGCGGCCGTCTGCTGCTAGAGCAGCATAAGCGTTTGCTCCCGTTCTATGACGTCTTCGACGAGCAGCGTTACTTTGCTCCCGCGCGATCGCAGCAGGTGGTGGAACTGGACGGTGTTCGGCTGGCAATCACCATCTGCGAGGACGCCTGGAATGACAAGAACTTCTGGCCGCGCCGGCTCTATACGGTCGATCCCATGGAAGAGTTGATGCGCCAGCATCCGGCGGTGCATATTAACCTGTCTTCGTCACCATACTGGCACGGCAAGCGCGCCATGCGCCGCCAGATGCTGGCGGCAATTGCGCGGCGGGATGGCATACCCGTGCTGATGACCAACCAGGTGGGCGGTAACGACAGCTTGCTCTTTGACGGCTCCTCGCTGGCTCTGAATGCGAACGGCGAGCTGATCGCCCAGGCAGCCTCGTTCGAAGAGGACCTGGTGATTGTCGATCCCCTCATAAATTCGTTGGGGGCTCCTCAAGTGCCCGTGCCGGATGAGGACGATACCGCGGCTGCCTACCACGCGCTGGTTCTGGGAACTCGCGATTATGTGCGCAAATGCGGCTTTCACAAGGCTCTGGTGTCCTTGAGCGGCGGCATTGACTCGGCGCTGGTGGCCGCAATCGCCAAGGATGCGCTAGGCGCGGAGAATGTGGTCGCCGTCGGAATGCCCAGCCCCTACTCGTCGGCAGGCTCAATCGACGATAGCCGCCGGTTGGCGGCTAACCTGGGCATTCGCTTTGAAACGATCAAGATCAGCGAGCTTTTTGAGCAGTACATTCGCTCACTCGAGCCGTTGTTTGCGGGAACCAAACCGGATACTACCGAGGAAAACATTCAGTCCCGCATTCGCGGCGTGCTGATGATGGCGCTCTCAAACAAATTCTCCGCACTGGTGCTCACCACTGGAAACAAGTCGGAAATGGCGGTGGGCTATTGCACCCTTTACGGCGATATGGTGGGAGCCTTGGCGGTGATCGGGGACCTGGTAAAGACACGCGTTTATGCGGTCTGCCGCTGGCTCAATCGCGCCGACGAGGTAATTCCCGAGGCGATTCTTAAAAAGCCGCCCTCGGCCGAACTTCGTCCTGACCAGAAGGATACTGACTCCCTGCCGCCCTACGAGGTTCTTGATCCGATTCTTGAAGCCTACGTGGAGCGCTACGAGGTCCCCGAACGAATTGCCCGGGATCACGGATTTCCTCTCGAACTCGTCCAACAGGTGGTGCGCCTGGTGGAGCGATCAGAGTACAAGCGCCAGCAGGCGGCGCCGGTTTTAAAGGTTACCCCCAAGTCGTTCGGAATGGGCCGCAGATTTCCCATCGCCGTCAAGGTTCAGGTCTAAGGTATAAGCTAGAAAGCGGGAGTTTTCCCACAGTTTAAGGAGAAACAGCTTGATTCGTCTGTCAGTCAATTGTTCCAAGATCCGTCCATCCAGCCTTCGTCTTGCCAGTATTTTCGCTCTGGTTGGGCTGTTCCTGTTTGCGTTCGCGGCCGCTGCCCAGCAGGCTCCGGCTGCCGCCGCCACTCAAGCCGCTCCGGCTCAAGCTGTTCCTTCGCAGGCCCCATCCGCTCCGGCGCCCGCCGCGGCTCCGTTGTTTCCCAAGCCCAATCCAGCGGATTTCACCGCCTCGTCGCCGAGCAAGGAGTTGGTCAATGCTTTTATCCAGGCCAATCTGGGCTTCGATGACAACAACGTCTGGGAGGTGGAGGCCATCCTCAAGACCCCGGTGGAAGGCGTGAGCAGGGTGTTTGTGCTGATTGGGGATAAGGGAGGCAAGGGGAAGCCCTATCCATTCGTCTTCTATACATTGCCGGACGGGAAGCACATTATCGCCCGCGACGATTTGATGCCCTTTAGCGAGCATCCCTTCGCCGAGAATCGCGCGATTTTGCAGGCGCACGCCGAAGGTCCCTATCGCGGCTCAGCTTCCAAGGACCTTGAGATCGTGGAATTTGCCGACTTTCAGTGCCCACACTGCAAAGAGGCGCAGCCCAACATGGAAAAACTGGCGGTGGATTTTCCCAAGGCTCGCATCGTCTATCAGAGCCTGCCTCTGCCACAGCATTCCGCGGCCATGGGTGCTGCTGAATACGGCGTTTGCGTGAACAAGCTGGGCGGCAGCGACGCATTCTTCACCTTCGCCGCGACCGTCTATGATGGCCAGGATGGATTGGCGACCGCCGACGGCGCCACTCTGACCCTGAATAGCGCGGTGACCAAGGCGGGTCTTGATCCGGCCAAGGTCTCGGCCTGCGCCTCAGCCCCCGAGACCAAGGCCGCGGTGGATGCCTCGGCTAAGCTGGCCCAGGATCTGAAGATCAGCCAGACCCCCACGCTGATGATCAACGGGCGTCCGGCTCCAGCATCCGTTCCCTACGAGACCCTCAAGCAGATTGTGCTGTACGAGTCCAAGGTGGACGGTGTGGTCCGGTAAGGGGCCGGTCGACTCAAAAGGAACTTGAAACCCCTCTAAGAAGAGATCAAGATGCGGATCGCCTCTTAGAGGGGTTTGTTCTTGCCGGGGAGGTGCAATCCCTATAGCGTTTCCACAACTTGATTCAACCAGCGACTGACGCATATCCGGTTACACATGCAGTCCAAATTTCCCCACAACTGGTTCACGAAGAAGACAGGGATAGCGTACGAAGGTTGCACGCTCATCCCGTCGCAGACGCATTGCAGGAAGATTCGCGAGGATGCCAATCAAATCACCCACGGCGTTTGCGTCGCGCTACCTTCGCCAAGCCCAGTAATCCAGTGCCAAGCAGAATCAGGGTCGACGGCTCGGGGGTTTCAGGGGTTTGCGTCAGGTTCGGGCTGTATTCGAAACCGTAGTACTCGTCCAGCGGGAAGGTGTTCGCCCCCATCTCCGCATTGAAAGCAGCCTGATCGAACTGAAAGTGAGGATCAACCACGTCCTGGCACTCTGATTCACCCCAACCATACTGAACCCCCCAAGGCTCTACGCCTTGGTTGCTAAGAGAGCTGGCCGAGGCTTGGCAACCAGCGCTCAGTTCGGCGGTGTAGCTGTCGCCCGGAGTGATCATCAGGTCCACCTGGGTTCCGTTCAAGGGTAAGGTCTGTGTCACGCCACCCGGCCCAACGACCGCGGCAAAGGAGGCCAGGCCCTTGTAGTTGCCCTCTCCGGTAAGCTCGCCTAGCGCCTTAACTTTGATCGGGATTGCGGCGACCGTCTCGGGGGGCGTCTTGAATTCATTCACGAGCACTTGATACTCCATAAGGGCGGTGCCGAGGAAGGAGGCGCTTTGCGACCCATACCCTGCTTCTGAGGCGGTGACTCCTCCTACTACGTCCACACTGGGCTCCTTAGAAAAATAAGCGTCGGCCGAGCCGTAGGCAGATGTGTCAATTCCAATGTAGTAACCGCCGCCTTGAGGATCAGGAACATAAGTGGACACATTATCCGAGGATTCACAATCCTCGAGCGGGGCGCCGTTGTTGACCGAAACGGAGTCAGAGACCAATACGGCGTTGGCCTGACAGCTGAGGGTGATAGACCCGCTCGCCGAGGTCACCGTTATGCCATCCGCCCTCAGAATGCTGCTGCTGAGGAGGAGAAAGATTCCAATTAGAAGCACTCGATTTCTCATAGAATCTCCTTTCAGATTTCCAGGTTGGGGTTAGTCACGCGTCGCGCAGGCAGTTGGCTCTTGATAGGAATGCCGCCAAGATATGCGCTGGACGACTTGAAGGACGGGGCCATAAGGGTCTCCAAGCCATATCCCGCATAAGTCAACCGGGGGCGGCAAGGGTCTGGCAGGTTGCAGAGAGGCGCCAAAGGCCAATGGCACGCCATTACTATGCACCTTGGATGAAACGAGGGATGTGAGGGCTGGAAACGAGGAATTGGAAATGTGACAACTTTGCTTGCAGAGCATCTCATCCCTCTTCCCTTGCAGGTTTGGAAGAGCGAGTCGCAGTCAAGCCAATCTAATTTTTGAACAGGTCCCCTGGCAGGAATCGCACCCCAGCCGACAGAGAGTCTTGAGCCTACTCGTGCACGAATGTCGCCAGTTTGGCATACTGAAAAATAACGACTTGCTAGCTGGAGGCGAACGCGCTCTGCAAATCATTGCAGAGGAATTGAGCAAATCAATTCAACATTTGTTGCGGACTCCGCGCGTCCAGTTTGCTGGAACGTTGGTTCCTTTGTGGTCGCAAATACTCCCTATGCGTGATTTAGATCACATTTCTTTCGAAGCGCCCTAATGCGCCTGCGTGCCTTTGTCGATGCGCATCATCGGCGAGTGGCCGGCCGCGTGTGCTGCGCGAACAACGTGGGGCGTCATGATGATCAGCAGCGTCGAAGAGCTATTTGTGGTGCTGTTGTCAGTCACGTCGTTCAGTCCGGGGATCTCGCTGAACCCCGGAAGGCCGCTAATGGCGCGCATCTGCGATTTATCCATTTCGCCCACCACCATCACGCTCTCGCCCTTCTTGAGCATCACCACCCCGGAATAGGCGCGATTGTCGAGGATGGGATTGCCGTTGATTGAAGTTCCGGAGAGCGCATCGATTTTCAGGTCAATGCTCAGAGAGACATCGTTGTTGCGCATCACCCTTGGGGTAGCCTTCAGGGTCAAGCCCAGGTCCTGGTATTCCACCTGCGGAACGTTGGGCACGCTGCTGGCGTAGGAGTTGAGCAGCGAACTCAAACCGCCGGAAGCTCCCGCGCCCGTGAGCCCCGGAATACTGGGCACGCTGCCCGAAAGGCTCGAGAAAGAGGAGGTCTGGATGGGATACTTTTCGCCGACCTTCAGCGTTCCGTCTTCGCCGTCGCCCACGCGCAACTCAAGTTCTTCCAACTCGTGCGAGTCAGAAGTGTTCAAGTTGAAGTTCAAGGTCATCGAACCCGGCGACAACGCCGATTGCGTGAGCCCGCCGCCAAAAAGAGCAATCCCGTTAGATAATATGGAGCTCGAGATCTGGCCGGAGGCAAGCAGAATGCCGAGAATCGCCAATGTGTCGCCCGGTGCAGCCAGCCCCGAGGAGATAATCTGCTGCACCAGGCTCTTGTTTGCGGTCAGGATGGACTGTTCCTCGGCATAGACGTTAATAGCTGAGAAGGTCTGTGGCGGCTGGACTCCGGTATCGCGCTGGCTGAGGTGCGCAAGCTGAATCAGGCGCACATCGATCAGCACCTGGCTGCGCCCTTGCAGCAGTTCTCGCATGGTCGCATTGAAGGCGATCAGCGAGGTTTCCGGCGCGCGGAGAGTCAGGGTCCCTTCGGTGGTATCTTTCACTGCCTGCGTGATCTGAAAGACGTTTTTGGCCAGGTTGATCACGTCGGTCATTTCCTGGTCGGTCATCCCGGAAAGATAGATGGTCTCCAGTTCCTGGCGCGTGAACTGCGTGCGGTTATCGCGAGTATCTTTGACTACGAGCACACGGTGCGGATCAAGTGGAACGTAGAAACTATTGGTGAGCATGCCCAGAACCCGCGTTGCCTCTTCGAAGGTAGCGTCATCCATATCCAGGCGCACCTGTGCCGGCTTGATGCTCTCGTCCAGGGTGGTTTCAAGCCCGTAGGCGCTGAATACCTCCTTGATCACCTTGGCCTGGTCGTCGTGGACGTGGAAGCTGTGCGCCTTGGTTCTGAGCACGAGCTTCACTGTTTCGCCCATCGTGCTTGCTGTCTGCTGGTAGAGGGGGATTTCCTGACCGCGCAGGGCTTCGTCGCTAAGTTCGTACAGCAGTTCGGTGGCCTCTTTGCTTTTAGGGTCGAGTTCCAGGGCGTGAGCCAATGCGGCGCGTTCGCCTGACCCATCGTCTTTCAACCGGTCCTTAGTCGCGGTCTGAATCAGTGCTGTTACCGCGTGACTGAGAGCAAGATCGGCCGCCAGCGAGTAGTCGCGGTTGGAGGGGTCAAGCTCGGCGGCCTTCCGATAGTCGCCCATCGCCTCTTCAAAAATCTCCTTATCGAAGAGCTTGCTTGCCTGAAGGTAGAGCTTGGCTGCGCGCCGGCGATCGCTGGCGCGCGACTGTTTGGTTGTCTCCGCTGGAACGGCAGTGGGCGCTGCGCTTTGGCTCCCTGGTGAGGCTGCAGGGAGCGAGGATGGGGTCTGCTGAGGCACCGTCTGTTGCGGCGGCATGGGATTCGCAGCCTGGGCTGAAACGGCGCTCACAAAGATGGGCAGCAGGAGCCCGGCCGTGGATTGGCGGACCCATCGCCTTAACCATGGGCCTCTCGCTGCTCTCGATTTCTGACTGTACGGATTCACTGCGGGGTCCGTGTCAGCGCCAGCAGATCGGCCAGGGTGGAGGCACAAACCTCCGGCTGCAACGCCAGCAACTCGTCGAAGCTGTATCTGCCGGTTGCGACGGCGATGACAGACATAAAATTGGCGCGCGCAGCCTCAATATCGCGGGGAGTGTCGCCCACCACGCAGATATGAGCCCCGGAGCTGGCCAGCTCCCTGGCCATGACTCCGGCGTGGCCGATCAATTCCGAGCGGACAGAAAAACTATCGCTGAAGCCGCCAAAACGGAACCACTCGCGCAGGCCGGCCTGCTCAACCTTGATCCAACCAATGGTCTCCAGGTTACCTGAGGCCACTCCCAACAGAGCGCCCTTTTTTGCCAGGTAGTCCAGCACCTGTTCCACGCCGGGCATGCGAATCAGGTCCAGCTCATGGCGCCGCTCGGCAACCGCGTGGCGCATCGCTTCAAGGATAGCCTCTGTGCTTTGCTCCAGAACTTCGGCCGGAACGCCAGCCTGGTGGCAGGCTTCGCGCAGAATGGCCGTATCCGTGCTTCCGTGCAGCAGGATGCCGGAGAGCGTAATCTCAAATCCCGTTACCCGCTGAACGCTGGTGGTAAAGGCGTCGACGTGGACCCGGTCGCGGCTGCGCAACAGCGTGCCGTCGATATCGAACAGATAAGCGTCCTGCGCGTCCCAGGCAAAGCCCGGCTCGATGGCGACGCGCGCTTCGTTGGTGGCTGGAGTTGTCAGCATGTCCCTTTGAATAGTATGTCAGCCCTGGCGGTAGATTTGGCGTGCCGTGCTGAATACAGGACGTTCGCTGCGCGGCGGACGCTTGAGCCCGGCCCTCACTTCGGCGAGATCCAGCCCGAGCTCCGCCATGGTGCGGCTCAACGTGTTGCGGTGCATTCCCAGCTCCTCAGCCGCTTTACACTGGTTTCCCCGGTGAGCAATCAATACTTCGCGCAGATACTGCCTCTTGAAATCGTGCACGGCATCCTCGTAGGAAATGCCGCTGGAATGCATTTGCGTCACCAGGCTATCCAGTTCTCGTCTCACGTTCACCTCTAGCTGCCTAATTGATTATCATGACCCATTTTCGCGATCTTTGCATGATGAAATATCACGATTTAATTTTTCCGGGATGCATCCACCCTGGCGTCTCCTCTTCCAGCGTCCTCAGTCCCTCTCGAATTCGCAGCGCCAGCTCATGCGGCGTTACGTGGGTACTCAGGTGGCAGGCGCCGAAAAACAGCCTGGGCAAACGGGCCTCCGTCAGGACGCGTGCCTGGGGAAAGAAGGCCACAATCGCGATGATGCCCAATGTGACCAGAATTACGCCCTGAAAGAACCCAAAGATTGCTCCGGCAAATCCATCCAGGCAGCCCAATCCGAGCGAGCGAAATGCTCTGGCCAGGAATGACCCGAGGAAGGCGGCAACCGCCATTATCAGCAATGCCAGCAGCAGGAATGCGATGGTGTCGGCCACGGCACGGATGCGGACGACGGGCAACAGCAAAGCTGCCACGTGGCCGTAATTCCAAGCCGCTACGGCCAAACCCAGCACCAGCCCGGCCAGCGAACAAAACGAGCGGAAGAAGCCCTGTGACATGCCACCGAGCACAGCGATCACCATAATGATCACGATGGCCCAATCGACTATCGTCATGCTATTCGCCCAAGCCATGATGCACTCCTGGTACGCTCTACAAATCGAGATCCCGCCCAGTCAGGCGGCGGAAGGCTTCAAGATACTTTTCCTGTGTGCGCCCCACCACATCGTCGGGAAGCCCAGGCGCGGGCGCCTGCTTGTTCCAGTGGATGGATTCAAGATAATCGCGTACGAACTGTTTATCAAACGAAGGCTGCGCGCCTCCGGGTTTCCAGGTCTTGCCCTCCCAGAAGCGCGAGGAATCGGGCGTCAATACCTCATCGGCCAAGATAATCCCTTCCGCGGTTCTGCCAAACTCGAACTTTGTGTCGGCAAGGATCAAGCCGCGGGACTCGGCATGGCTGGCAGCCAGCTTGTAGATTTCGAGCGTCAGCCGGCGCAGCTCTGCTGCATCCGCAGGCCCGGCGAGTTCCTCAGCCTGGGCAAAGGAAATGTTCTCGTCGTGCACGCCAGCCTCACCCTTGGTGGAGGGGGTAAACAGCGGTTCCGGGAGACGTGATCCGTCCAGCAAGCCTGCCGGGATCGAAATGCCACATACGGTTCCGGTCTTCTGGTATTCCTTCCAGCCCGAACCAGTAAGGTAACCCCGCACCACGCACTCGACGGGAAACATCGTTGCCCGCTTCACCAGCATGGAGCGGCATTCCAGCTGATCGGCATACGGGTGCAACGCGGCGGGGAATTTGGACACATCGGAGGCGATCAAGTGGTTAGGCACAAGATCCGCCAGCAGATCAAACCAGAACAGCGAAATCTGCGTCAGAATCTTGCCTTTTCCCGGGATGCCCGTGGCGAGCACATGATCGAACGCCGAAATGCGGTCGGTGGCCACCAGCAGCAGGTCATCGCCCACCGCATAAAGATCGCGCACCTTGCCTCGGCCAAGCAGAGGCGTTGAGCCTAGATTCGTAGTTAAAAGAGCATTCATGGGAAGTCTTACCTCGGAGGGAACTGAAGTTCCGATTTTTCCAGCGAGGGCCGCGTCTTGTCAATCCTACAACTTTCGTGCGGGATGTGTGCGCAATTGATCAGTAACAAGGTTGAAATCAGTGTTTAATGCTAGCAGGAGCAAGGTGTGGAAAAAGCGCACATACGGGTGTGACGGCCATCACGGACCGGTCTTTCCATATGCGAGAAACTCCATTTGTCAACAAGGTTCAGAGAGCAGTAAGCACGTTCTCTTAGAGCCGGGCGACACGAAGTAGCCGTGGAAAGGGGAAGCCGCAGCTTTCTTCGTTAGTAAAGGGATCACTAGTAGCCGCGCGCTACCGACCTCCAGCGCCGGCTACTAGTCCCCGTCTTTATCTTGTTATTTTTTATAACGCAAGCGCCTCCGAAGCGTAGACTTCCTTCGGGGGCGATTTTTTGTCTTCAAAACAGGGATCAGTGGGTCACGCGGCATCCCTCTACGCACAATCTGCCTGTTTTTGAAAGGGACCACCTTCCAGGCTAAGGAAAACTCGCGGCTTTGAAAGGTCATGGTTCTTCAGTCCGTCGAAGGCCTGGTACGGAGTGAGGTGGGGGCTTTAACGCCTCTTCAAAAAAATATAGACGTAAGTCCGGACAGATACATTCGTGCCTATGCTGTTGCGCGCTGCTGCCCCTGGCTGCCCAGGCGCACGCTCACCACCTTGGAGACGCCGGGCTCCTGCATGGTTACGCCGTAGATCATATCGGCGATTTGCATCATCCGCTTAGAGTGAGTAACCAGCAGGAACTGCGTATCCCGGCTCAACGAGTTCAGCAGGATGCCCAAACGGGCAACGTTGGTCTCGTCCAGAGCTGCATCTACTTCGTCAAGTGCGCAGAAGGGGCTGGGCTGGAACTGGAAGATGGCCACCAGCAGCGCCAGCGCGGTGAGCGATTTTTCGCCGCCTGAGAGCAGAAGCACATTTTGCAGCTTCTTGCCCGGCGGCGAGGCCACGATATCCAGCCCGCTCTCAGCCTGGTTTTCCTGGTCCGTGATGCGCAGGAAGGCCTGCCCGCCATTGAAGAGTCCGGCGAAGACCTTGGCGAAGTTCTCGTTGATCTTAGCGAGGGCCTCGTCGAATTTGGAGCGCGTAATCTGATCGATCTCCTTGATCGTGTCTTGCGTATTCTCGATGGACTCCATCAGGTCCTTGCGCTGCGTTTCAAGGAAGCCGTGGCGCTCAGCCGTCTCCTTGTACTCATCAAGAGCCATCATGTTCACCGGGCCCATCTGCTCGATGCGCTGGCGCAGCGCGTGGCAGGTCTCCTCCTCGGCAACCAGGACCTCGTCCATTATGCGTTCGATCTGCTCGTCGGCGCGCAGTACCTCGGCCTCGACGTTTACCTCGTTCAGGCAGCTGCCCTCAAGGTGCTCAAGATCGGAGGTCATCTTGGCTACTTCGCTGGATCGGGCGGCGCGGTCCTCGCGCAGCTGGTCAAGAGAGGCGCGCCCGCTCTTCAGCTGCGCCTCAATGGCGGTCAATTGCTGGCGCAGTGCCTGCGCATTGCCGGAGATGGTCTGCGCCAGGGCCAGCGCCTCGGCCCGCGAGGCCTCCAGTTCCTTCTGCCGCGTAGCCAGAGCGCCGTTTTCGCTGATGCGCTGTTCCCGCTCCTGCTCCGCAGCCGTCCGTTGCTGCTCAAGGGCTAGCACCCGGCGCTCCAGGTCGGCATGGAGCCGGTCAATGCGTTGGAAGGCTGCTTCGGCGCCCCGCCTGCGTTCTTCCAGGCCGGCCAGTTCAGCGGTCAACTGGGCCGCCTGCTGCTGCAATCCCTCGCGCTTCTGGCGCAACATGGCCAGTTGCACCTGCAACTCGTCCAGGGCCGCCTCAGCCTGAGCATGCTCGGCCTCCAGTCGCACAGCCTCTTCGCGATTCTTCTCGATGCCCGATCTTTTGGTTTCGCGCGCGTCCTTGTTGCGCGCTGCCTGCGCCATCCAATCTTCAATCCGCCGCTCGATGCGCTGGGCCTCGCTCTCCATCTGCTTCAGCGCCGCGCCCTGGTTGGCGGTATCGCTCTCTGCCTGCCGGCGTTCCTCGCTGCGAGTTTCCAGCTTCTGCGTCAGCTCCTCGATGGTCGTGGTCAGCGCAGCCGCTTCAGCCTCCGCCTGCGCCACTCCAGTCTCCAGCTTTGCCTGCCGGGTTTCAGTCTCACGCAGCTCTCGCTTGAGCGCCAGAGGGCCTTCGCTCGCTGGCTTGCCGCCGGTTACCGTCGCATTGTGGAAGCACTCACCCTCCGGCGTAAGGAAATAGGCTGAAGGGAAACTCGCGGCAAGTTGCTGCGCCAGTCCGGAACTCTCCACCAGGTAGCCGTTCCTGAGCTTGGGCAGAATCTCTTCCAGAGATCGCCCAAAACCATTCAGCACCTTGATCGAATCCTTCAGCGGGGTCACGCCGGGAACTTGAATTGAATCCTTGCTCTCTGGAAAAAGCTTGCCCCCTGCCGGGCCAGCGGGGTGAATCAGGAAGGTGGCGCGGCCATCGACTCCTGACTTGAGCAGTCGAACGCCTTCCTCGGCAGCCCCCCAGCTTTGCACCACCACGTAATTCAGCTCCTCGCGCAGGAACTCGTCCACCACGGCCTCATGCTCGCCGCTCACCTCAAGAAAATCTGCCAGCGTGCCTACCGGCGCACTTCCCGGGGCAAACGCTCCGGGCTTCAGCAGTCGCCGTACGGTGTCAGAGGAATATCCGTGATTGCGAATCAGTGCTTCCAGAGACTCGCGCCGTCCGGTCACGGTAGCCTGCTCGCTGCGTAGCTCATTAGCCCGCGTGCGTTGAGCGTTCTCCTCGGTGCGCCTTGCCTGCAGGGTCTCGCGCAGAGCCGCAATCTCGCCCTCCAACCGCTTGAGGGCCTCAGCCGCAGTCTCAAATTTGCTCCTGGCTTCTCCGCTCTGTACCCCTAAAGTTTCCTGTTCCTTCCGCGCCTGGCCCAGCTCCGATTCCAAACGCTCAGCCTCGCGTTCGAGTGCGGCCAGGCTCTCTTCTCCCTGGGCCGTGTGATTGCGTGCGTTGCCCGCCAGGGTCAGCAGGTTCATAGTCTGCCGGCGGCTGGTTTCAAGACCCCGTTCCGCGACAAAAACCTCTTCTGCCGCCTTGCGCGCCTCCTGTTGGCTCGCCTCGACCTTCTGGTGAAAGGACTTGGCCTCGCCTGCTGCCGTCTCAAGGAAGGCGTGATGCTGGTCGCGCTCCTCGGCAATCGACCTCAACTGCGTCCGCGTCTGTTCCAGTTCCGCGGCAGCCACCGCGGCCCGCGTCTCCAACTCGATGATGCGTTCAGCGTTGCTGCGCTCGCGCGCCAGGGCGCGTTCCAGCTCAAGTGCCGCCTCACTGGCCTGGTTCTGCGCCTCCAGCCCCTCGCGATCCAACTCATAGCCACGCTCAGTGAGCGTGTGCTGGCTTGCTTCCTGCGTTCCAATCTCCGTCGCCGATCCGTTGATGCGCTCCGTCAGCGCGGCGATCTCCTGTTCCAGCCGTGCCAGTTCCGCGTCCATCATCGCCATGCGGCTGGCCAGCACCACGCGCAGCCGTCCGCGCAACTCGTCGCGCACAGCGGCAAACCGCTCGGCCTTTGCCGCCTGCCGCTTCAGCGAGTTCATCTGCCGCGTCACTTCTTCGAAAATATCGTCCACGCGCGCCAGATTCTGCTTGGCACTTTCCAGGCGCAACTCTGCCAGCCGCTTCTTGGTCTTGAAGCGCGTAATGCCCGCGGCCTCTTCGATAATGGAGCGGCGTTCGTGCGGCTTGGAACTGAGCAGTTGCCCAATCCGCTCCTGCCCGATGATCGCGTAGCTGTCCGGGCCCAGCCCCGTGCCCATAAAAATGTCCTGAATGTCGCGCAGGCGGCACAGCTTTCCGTTCAGTAGGTATTCGCTCTCCCCGGTGCGGAATAGCCGCCGG
>Ga0181517_10000116_pt1 | contig 107968 bp, 80 predicted proteins | sample PEATcosm2014_Bin_31_FD_119748 | JGI IMG/M metagenome (GOLD analysis project Ga0181517, IMG submission 119748) | Peatland microbial communities from MTU Mesocosm Facility, Houghton, MI, USA - PEATcosm2014_Bin01_30_metaG | ecosystem: Environmental > Terrestrial > Soil > Wetlands > Peat | place...
AAGAAGACTCAGTTCGGAGAAGAAGGAAGAAAAGACTTCAGCGAATCCTTCGAAGAAAATGCCAGCGAATAAGATCCAATTCCAGACCGGTGATTTTGATCCATTTCTACTTCACCGCTGGCAACCACAAAGCCCGTGATTCCTTGGAAGCGGTTTTGGCACCCCCTTGGGTCTCCTATCAACTGTGGTGAATTCGACTACGGATTCCTGACTGACCCGGAAGGTGCCTTCGGGCGTAGCGTTAACCCGAACACGTACGAGCTGGACCAGCTTTTAGAGCAGCCGTGCTTGATCTTGTGTGGAGAGCCTGGCATGGGAAAATCGAAAGCCATCGAGATTGCTCGGCCAGACATGATTTCACGCCCAGGCGCGGATCCGAATCCGCTCCGGTTGGCATTTCGCGATATTCCAAACGAGCAAGTTTTTCACAGATGCGTCTTCGAAACTGCAAAGTGGCGTGAATGGCTGGGTGCCGAATCTAATCTGACGTTGATAATTGACGGAGTCGATGAAGGACTGATCCGCGTGCCGGGATTCATCCCCTATCTTGCGGCGCAGTTGCGTGATGCTCCCTTGGCCCGTCTTCGTCTAGTTGTCGTTTGCCGTACGGCGGAATGGTCGCTGGCGGAGGGAGCGCAACTCATTGGTCTTTGGGGCCCTGCAGATGCAAAAGCCGTTGTTGAGCTTTGCCCGCTACGGCAGCGTGACGCGCGTTTGGCTGCGCAAGCTTGGGGAGTGGACGCTGATTCGTTCATATCGGAGGTTTATGGCCAGAACATCATAGGCCTTGCCGCTCGCCCAACCACGCTGTTCTTCCTTTTGAGGGGATTTGCAGGCGGCGGTGGTCTCCCTGGCACGCATTTCGACCTCTACCAAACGGGCTGCAAAAGGCTTTGCGAAGAGCACGATTTCACGCGCGTTGCAGCGTTCCGGTTTCAGCAAGCTGGACCGGAGCCGCCTAACCCAAGCGAGGTTCAAGCCATGGCGGCGCGGATTGCCGCAGTGCTGATGCTATGCGGGAAGTCAGCAGTTAACGTTTGGCAGGGAGATGATGCGGAGCGGAACGACATACTGCTCGACGAGATTTGTAGAACAAATGAGGAAACCAGGTTGGCAGTGGCCGCCCTCTCCACCGCGTTGTTTTCGGCACACGGCTCGCGACGGCTTGGTTTTGCCCATCAGACTTTCGCTGAGTGCTTGGCGGCAAGCGCTCTGTCGAAGTTACCAATAATGCAGCTCCGGAGTATCCTGCGCCGTGCAGACGGCTTCGGTGAGCACGTCGTGCCGCAATTGGCAGAAACTGCGGCGTGGCTAGCAGCGCAGAGGCCAGATTTCCTCGAGCTCCTTATTGCTAACGAACCGGAAATCCTTATGCGTAGCGATGTTTCCCGAATTCAGGCGCAACATAAGGAGAAATTGGTCGCAGCTCTTCTCGACCGTGCTGGGCGCGAGGAAGCTTTCGACGAACGCGATCTGACCCAATTCTATGGCAGCCTGAAACACCCGGGCTTGGGGAAGCAGCTTTGGGATTATGTCAGCAACCGCGCTCTCAGTATGATCGTCCGTCGGATGGCGGTCGAAATTGCTGGAGATTGCAAGCTTGAGGAACTCTTCACCGATTTTCTTGAGCTTCTCCGGACTGAGGCCGACACCACGATTCGCGAGTATTTGGCCCGCAGCCTGGAGAAGATGACGCCGCCAAACCGAGCATCGGAACTTATTCCCCTGGCCAAGGGCGAGGTTGGGCCGGACCCACACGATACGATAAAGGGATGCGCCTTGCACGTGCTGATCCCCGACGTCTGGACGGTGGCTGACGCCTTGCCATTGTTGACACCTGCGAACGAGTTTTTTTTTGGCGCGTACCGCTTTGCGCTTTCGCAGCACATTCCAAAGCACATTAAGCCGGACGATCTCAAGGTGTTGCTGCCTAAGCTGATCGAATGGGGGGACTGCTTCGATTCTCTGAACTCCTACCACGGCATTGCCGACAAAACTCTCGCCGAGGCGGCATGCAACTTGAGTGACCCGGAGATTGCTCAGACCATGGTGGAAGTCTGGCGAAGGAAGACGCGTGAGTTCTTGCGTTTCGGTTGTGAGAGAGACTCCGATTTCAAAGGGCTGATAGAACGCAATGAACCACTCCGACTTCGATTGGTAGAACTCATCTTGAATTCGCCCGGTACCACTACCGAGGACGTTCATCGTCTTAGTGACACCGGGCACGGCGATGGCCTGCTTCAGGCAAAGGACATGCGTTGGCTTTTGGAGGGGATCGAGCGGGCACCGAAGGATTGCCGAACGGCCTGGGCGAATGGCGTCTCGGCTCTCATTTGGCGACCCGAGGCGGTGACGCCCTGCTGGGACCTGCTCTTGGCCCGAATTGAGGCGTTCCCTGAGCTGAAGGACCAGTTTGCCTGGTTGCGTTCTTATAACCTGGATGAACCTGAGGCGCGCAAGGCGAGGGCCCTGTGGCTTCGAGATAGGAGGCGCCATGCGCGCTGGCAGAAGATGAAGCCTGACGCTGCGGCACTGAAGGACCTCATTCAACAGGATGTCGCTGAGATTCGGGCTGGCAGGACCTGTTGGTGGGTACAGCTATGCCAGGACATGTCGCTTAAACCCGGGGAAACCCACTACCACCTTGGGGTGAGTCGCGACATTCTAAAGCTGCCGGGTTGGCTGGCGGCGGGCGAGGAACTACGGGCCTTCATCATCACCTCCGCCCGGGAATTTCTCATTCAACATGATGATGGCTATTCGGAGTTGGGAATGCGGACGAATTTCTCAGATCCGGGTTACGCGGCAATTTGGCTCCTCCGAGATCATGTTCGTGCGGAGCCTGACCTGAGGAAGGCGGTCGCGGACAAATGGATTGGAAGCATAATTGGCTTTTTTAACAATGGCGAGGCGGACCACCAGGAAATGGTCGCCTTGGCCTACGAGATCAGTCCGGAACGATGCACGCAAGCGTTGCTCCGCGAGGTTCTCGATGACGATTGCCGCCATGGCAGAGTCTTGGCGCTCCGGGCTTTTCGCCTGTGTTGGAATGCGCGGCTGACGGAGATGCTGGTGAATCTGATTGGCTCAGGACGGATGAAGCCGGGCGGTGTTGAATCATCTTTGGCTTTCCTTGCGGAGGTAGACCCGCAAGCCGCAATCGAATTCGTGACCCGGTTCTTGTCTGGCAACCCGCAGCCGAATCCATCCTCTAACGAGACGACAAAAGGGGTGCTATGTGTAGCGTTGGCAAGGCTTCCTGCTCCGACGTGGGCAGTGGCGTGGCCTTTTGTGCAAGGGAGTCAAGAACTTGCCGAACACGTTTTGCTAAAGCTGGCCAATGGAGTGGACTATTCCCCGAGCGCTGCCATGCTGCCTTCAACTTCCGAGCATCAGCTTGCTGAGCTGTATCTGCTACTAGACCGTGTATTCGCCGCGGAGCAGGATCCTCCAATCCAAGGCGGATTCGTGTCCCCGCGCCAGAGGATCGTGCATTTCAGGGCGGACGTGATCCAAACACTTACGGCACGGGGTACTGAGGAAGCATGCAGGGAGCTGTTGCAGCTATCCGAGGCGATGCCGAACCAGCGAATCGGCCTCCGCTGGCGGTATTGGGATGCCGTGCGCCTCTGGCGCAGGAAGGAGTGGCACCCTCTGCCCCCGCAGACGGTCTGTTCTCTCCTGGATGATCCAGGCGCCCGCGTCATTGATGACGAGAACGACCTGCTCTCTGTCGTACTTGAGTCGCTGCAACGACTTCAGGCCCGCTTGACGAAGGCTTCTCCCCCGGAAGCGGCGCTGCTTTGGAATTACGATGGCGCCGGTAATCGGCGGACAAACTTTCGTCCAAAGGATGAGGAGGATCTGTCCGACCGAATTGCGTCGTGGCTGGAAAGTGACATTGGGCCGGAGTCTCACGTTGTGATCGGGCGTGAGGTTCAGCCAAGGCGCGGCCAGAAGACCGACCTTAAGGTCGTAGCCCTTCCGCCTGACACCGCGGGGGACACTCGCTCCCTGACGCTCATAATTGAGGTCAAGGGTTGCTGGAATAAGGACGTGCGAACTGCAATTCAAACACAACTGGCCGAGGATTACCTCAACAAAAACGGATGGACGCATGGTGTGTATGTCGTCGGTTGGTTTCTTTGCGACAAATGGGATAGCCCGGGCGCCGGTCCCAAATCGTGTTTGAGGGGCGTGACTTATGAAGATGCCTGCAAGGAGGTGCAGGACCTTGCCAAGCCGTATGATGGGAGATCCACTCCTGCCATTGTGCGGGCCGTCTGCCTCGACTGTCGTTTCCCGTCGTGACGCCTGCGGATCCTAACGCCGCCAAAGTGAGCGCTCAATGGCCGAGTGGCGCAAGGCCGGATGAAGGCCGGTCCGTCCGCTCGACGGTAAAGCTTCGGCGAAGCCGTTGCGGAGCCGTTGACGCAGCGGTGCGCCGGAAGTCAAAGCGCCGGAATACGGCGCAGTCCAAACGCTCCGCGACCTGGCGTGCCATCTCTGGAACAGGTTTGCCGGAGCTTTACGCTCAACCCGTCCGCTCTGATGCCGCATTCCGGCGTGTAGTTGTCCGGGAGACCGAGCGCGCTAGCGTCCGGGATGGGGACGTCGTCGCTCGCGATTCCAACGCTTCCACGCCAGCCTACTTGGGTGCAAAGCGTTTTGTGCAGTCATCGGTCAGAGGTCTTGGGTTGTTGATGAAGCAGGCCGTTGGGCTGCGGGAGGGGATTTTAGGGACGGCGGACCCAGGGCGTTGCCGCTGGGTTGGTATGAATCAGGCCTTCGGCCTGGTTTTTGTGTCCGCCCGGCCGATATGCCGCCCCTTGCAGGGCTCTGGAGGTTTTTGGGGACGGTTGACCTGGGCCTGCGCTCGTGGGACTCCCTTCAGCCCAGGCTTTAATATTTGTGGCCTTCGGCCCCGACATGGAGGGGTTTCTCTGTCTGGGGAGGACGAGCCCCGCTTTCTTGTGCATTTTCGCGCCTCTTTGTGGCTGTTCCCCTTCGTTACCTTCGTTCCCTTGGTGTTAAGAATCAGGATCTGATTCCGATTTACCGTTCCATCAGCGTTCCATTAGCGGTTCACTCCGGCGTCGCCGCAAAATTAGACCGTCTCTGGACCGTTTCTGGACCGTTTTCGAGTTTGCTTTTCACTACTCCCTGCTCCCCAACCACTTGCAAACCCGCCTCCGAAAAACGGTCTGATTCGTGGTTGACATTGCTTGCCGAGCCTGCTTGCCGCGCCGAAGCACCAGAGCGGAGGCGGGAGTCATGCGAAGGCGGAGGCCTTGGCGGAGACGAAAGCCTTGGTGGAGGCAGGAAGGGTTCTTTTAGAGTCCAGCAATAGCGAGGCCCTGAATGAGCTTGCGGGCTATGTCCCTCCTCCGTTCGACAGTGACCTCTCCGCGTTTCTGCTTCAGAGAAGCCTTATCCACCGTAAAGAGCAGGTCGCAGCGGCAAAGAGTCTTCCAATCGAGCCCATCCGCCGAATCCAGTACCGCTTCGTTGTGCCGCGCCTCGCGTTCCTGGCCCGGTTTCATCGAGGTACACATGAGCACCACGACTTGGGGCTTGCTGTCGATACGGGCCTGGCAGGAGATCAGCACGCAAGGGTGCTGACCGTAAATATTACCGGTCCAGATCTCCCAGGCTTTCATTCCTGGATGCTCTTGGACTGGGCGGCCATGAACAACTCGACGGCCTCGACGTCGTCATCCGTCTGCCGGTAGAGCTTTCTGGCGACCTTTTCGGGCAATGGATTGACGTTGGTGACCGGAAGAACGCCCATTTGTTCCATAAGCCTGGGGAGCCCGAGTTTGGTGCTCTGGCGGAGGACGTCGGCCATGGAAAGGTTGGTCCGTCGGGCCGCTTCACGGAGTTCCCTGAGAAAGTCCTCGGGAAGTGCTACGGGAAACGTCATGCTCTTCATGGTTGAATCCTACATGAGAAGCGGACCGATTCAAGTCCTTTCGCTGAAAGCCGGCGGGCAGAGAATCCGAATCGCAAATCCTGTCAATCCCGTCAAAGCTACTCCAGCCGTTGAATTTCAAAATCATAGAAATGGCCGAACGGACGGACAACAACCCATTTCGTATTTTTCGCCCCCTCGATCGCCATTTCAGGCCTGCTGTGACGGCCTTCCGTCAGGGTTCGTCTCGCTCTCGGCGGTACCTGTGCGCTTCGTTTCCGGCAGGCCATGCAGACTGGAAGTCTGCGCTATCCCGACGCGTCGGGACGCTACGTCCGAAGGGCGGCGGGGGTCAGTCAGGTCGCCAACGGCTTAGGGAGTGGTGGCGCGATAGAACCGCTGTTTGTAATTGGTTGCGCCTGGGTCGGTGAAATAAAACGGCGAATTTGTGAGGTCAAAGTTGGTAATGGGCGTCCAATTGACCAGGTTGGTGGAAGCTTGGATCACGTAATTGGTGCCGACGGAGCCTTGCAACATCAGATGCAGGCCGCTCGCGGTCAACGGCTGCGCCTCACTAAATCCGAGCACGGGCGGGCCGGCTTCACACTTGCCGTAAGCGCCGGCAAGGTAGATTTCGGCGATCTCGTCGAAGGACAAGGCGCGGTTGTAAATGGAAAGCTCGTCAATCCCGCCGTTGAAGCTGGCATTGTCATTCGGAACGATATTGCCGATGGATGAAGTATCGGTTTCAGCGGTCATAGCCGGCGCGCTGCCCTCGCCCGCGAACACGCCATTCAGATAAAAGATGCGGTTGGTTCCGTTATAAACCAGCGCCACATGGCTCCATTGTCCCAACGGCACGGCAGTGGTGCCAATGAGCTGACTGGAGTTGTTGATCCAGCTTTCCAGCGCTCCGCTTGAGCTGTTCAGTCCCAGGGAAGCGTCCCAGTGACCCTGGGCATAAATGGTTGGGTAGGAGGAATTATTGAAACTCGCGGGATTCACCCAACCCTCGATGGTCCAGGCCGACAAGGCGCTCAAATTGTTGGATGCGGAATAGGGAATCAAAACCGCCTCATTGGCGCCGGCAAAACTGAAAGCGGTTTCCACCATGCCAGGTTCATAGGTGGCGCCGTTTTGCAGGGCTCCATTGTTTCCCCCCACCACATCGTTGGCATTGCTCTGGCCCGGCCACCAGGCAATCAAGCCCGACGGGGTGCTAACACAAGTCAGGCCCGGGCCGGCCACCAGGAGATTCGCCACCGTGCTGGTCACCGCGCCGAAAGCATTCGTGATCACGACGACATAGGCTCCGCCGTTGGTCGACTGGACATTGGTGAGAGTCAGCGTCGCATTCGTGGCCGCCGGCTGATTGATGTTGTTAAACCGCCACAGGTAGCTGAGGAGGGGCGTGCCGGTGGCCGCGACGGTGAAGGTCACGTTTGCCCCGGGGGGCGCGAGCGTGTTGCTGACAGGCTGGGTGACGATCTTTGGCCCCAGATCCAACATCAGCGTTCCCGGGACCCCGGCCGAGATGTTGTTGGCATAGTTGGATTCGTAAAGGCTGTCATAGATGTTCACTTGCACGAAGAGAGTGTAAGGGTAAGTTCCGCCAAGGGTGACCGGCAGTGTCACGGTGTTGGTCTGCGAGTACTTGCCTCCTACAGGCACGGTTTGATTGAAGTAAAAGTCTCCAATATCGGTTGAATTTGCGTCCAGGGCTCCGTTGGTCGAGAACCACACGCGGTCATACCAACCGCCCGTTGCCGCTCCCACTCCCTGGTTGGTGGCGGTCCATGCCACTTGGATCGAAGGATCCGAGCTGGTTGCAATCACCGATGCCGGGGCGACCACCGATATCGGCAGCAAGTCCGGCGGCGTGAGCGTGAATGTCCCCGACACTGGCGCCGAGAGTTTATCGCCTAAATTGGCTTCATAAATCGAGTCGCCGGCATCCACGAGCACGAACAAGGTATAATTTCCGCTTGCGGCCATGGGCAAGGTCACGTTGTTGGTCTGCCGGTAAATACCGCCTTCCGGCACCGGGCCATTTTCATAAAAGTTGCCCAGGTTGATCGAGTTGGCGTCCAACATGCCATTGGTTGAGAACCATACCGTGTCATACCAAGAGCCCGACGCCGTGGCGGGTCCCTGATTGGTCACAGCCCAAATGGCCTGGACGATGGGATCGGGCTTGAGGGCGGTGACGCTGGATGGGGCGGTGAAAGAAAGCGGCGCGAGGTCCGCGGGCTGACTCATGTTAAGGGTGAAGTTCTGAGCGGTAGCGGAGGTATTGGTAACGGTGAGGTAATAGGAGAATCCCGGCAGCCACGGCCAGTTGTTGGGGGTGGTCAGCTCTTCATTCAGGGTGAGGTTGGCCGAACTGCTTAGCCACTGGGCCGGACCGCCTGCGAGCGCAGGGGTGCCCTGCTCCAGGGAAAAGGTAAGCGCGGTCGAATTGGAGGCGTTGAACAAGAGGCGCGTCGCGGTTGGCGGCACGGACATCTCGTATTTCAGGATGCCGTACCCCGGAACGGTGTTGGTGATCGAACCCCCGAAGAAGGGGATCGAGTTGGTGATGTTGATTAAGCCGCCATTGGTGGTGCAACTTACCGAAAAGACCGAATCCACCGTGGCCTCGAAGCCCAAATAATACGTGGCGCCGGTTCGCACGGGCGGGGAGGTCAGCGTGTAAGTGCCGGCCGTGCTGAAAACGGGATAGGGACCTTCGTTCTTGTCGTCGGCAGCCCAATCCCGCAAATCCGTGGTGGTGGTGCCCTGGCCCGGCGGCAGGGTGTCGCGAACATGCATCACGACGCTGCCGAGCTGGACGGCAAAAGTGACGTTCCAGTCCACGGGCGCGTTGGTGGGGATGTAAGCGCTGAAATAGACCCAGTCGCCCGCGGTGAGCGGATTATTGGTGTAACTGCCTCCATTCAAAGAGAGGTTGCTGATGCTGCCGGTGTCCATACGCAGGCGATAGCTGACGTCGGAACCGCCGCCGGCCTGCACGGCCAAATACCACGAGCCGTTGGTCAGCGTGGCCTCATATCGGCCACTATTGAGCGGCACCCAGTTGCCATATTCGCTTCCGGAAGAGGCGGTCAAAGACCGGTCGTAAAGCGTCCCGGATAGGCCATTCGCGGCGTGGCTGAGCGTGGGCGCACCGCCGGCGCGGATATAGAGATTGGGGTTGCCGCTGATGGCGTCCAGGCGGGTGCGCAACACGCCGGTGTTGGTGGTGGGAACGATGATCTCATAGTAATCGAAGGCGCCCGCCGCCAGGTAGGAGCCCTGACCCGCGTTGGTTATCGCAAGGCCATTGGTGCCCACGCCGGTGTCGGCAAAGAGCGGGCCGCTGGCGGGCAAACCCGGCGTTGTCACCAGGCCGCCAACCGGTTGCATGGTCCAGGCCGGCCGGTTCAATTGCAGCGTGGCGCTGGTCAGCGTGTAATCCGTCGTCCCGGAAGCCCGCACCTCGACATACCAAACACCCGGGGTGAGATAGGTCGGCACAATGATCGCGACGCCGGTGGAAAACTGTGAAGTGCCGTCAAAGTAATTGTTATCCGGAGTAAGCCCCGGGCGGACCCGGACCGAGGGTGTGCCAAGGGTTTGCGACAGGGTGAGCGTCCAGCCGATGACGGGCGAGCCGTTGGCATTGGTGGCGGGCACGACCACCTCGTAAAAGGCGCTTTCGCCATCCAGCAGGGAGCCGCTGGCGGTGTTGGAAAGGCTTCCGGAGTTCAAGCTGGGGTCGAAGGCCAGCGCGGGCGTGGGCATTTGCCGGATGTGAACCGTGAAATCCGCGTTCAGGTAAGCTCCCGCCGTGTTGTTGTAATCGGCCTGCACGGTCAGCGAGTAATTGGTCGCCGTTGGATTCGGCAGCGTGATCAAGGTGGGTGAGGCCCAGCCGGCCCCCACACCGCCGTTGTAGCCATAACTACCCTGCGGCGCGACGATATTGGCGCCGGTTTGGAGGGTCATGTAAGGAGAAGCGGTGATGTTGTCCAACCGGACCTCGACCGCGGGCAAGCCGGGTGGGATGGTGAATTGGTAGAGGGCATTTTCCCCGCCATAAAGGGTGTTGGTTTGCAAAATGTCCGTGGGGGTGACGGTGCCGAGGTTGGTGATGCCCTGCACTCCGAAGCTCTCCAGCGTATAAAGACTTGAATTCGTCCCGATGGTGTTGCCGCTGGGATTGACCCCCTGTCCGATCACAGCCAGATAATAGGTTCCCGCCACAACGACGTTCGAGCCGCTCTGGGCATTGATCGGCAGCATCAAATATTGCTCATTGCCCGACTGGCTCAGCTCACGTCCGCCGTAAACATCCCACGGCGGATAATTAAAGGGGTTCGAGTTGGGCAACGCGGTATCGTTGATGACCAAGGCGGTTTCGCCCGAAACATCGGTCAGCCGCACCTTCCAACTCGGCGTATTCGTTGGCACCACCACGGAATAATAATTCGCCTGGCGAGGATTGAGCCCGACGATGTTGGTAACGATCCCATTGGAAAAGGCCAGCGGTGTCACAGGGATCGAGAAACCGGTCCCGATGCCGCGGCTACTGAGCGAGTAGCTGACCAGGTTCGTCCCGGTGTTGTTGTTGATCACTCCCACATAATACGTCCCCGCCTGGAGCGGGTTGCCCATGCTCAAAGCCAGAACCCAGTATCCTTCATATTGCCCGTCCGGATCATATTCATAACCCGTCCAGTCGCCATTCACGTTCCACTGATAGCCGTTGGGCCAGGAATTGTTGTACGAATTAACAGTCCCGGCAGGATTCAGCGATGGCACCACGCCCCGGCAGACATACATCTGCGGCCACTGGCTGTTGGTGGTGGTGACATTGGTCAGCCGCAGGTCCCAACCCAAGGCATTGCTCGGCACGGTGATAACGAAATACTGCCAGACCCCCGCCACCTGGTTGGTGATAGTCCAGCTACTGCCGGCCCCGTCAAAGGCCACCGGCTGCGGCCCGATGGCATGCACCCGGACGGTGTAGCCGGCGTCGCCGCCGGTGTACGCTGCCTGCACCAACAGGGTGTAGTTGGTCACCGCAGGGTTGGGAACATTGAGCAGGCTGGCGTTGTTCCACGAATAACCCTGGCCCCCGGTTACGCCATAACCACTTGCCTCCACGCTGGGCAGTTGATTGCCCGTCAACATCGTCATATAGGGGCTGCCGGTCGCATTGGTTAAAAACACTTCCAGACTCAGCGTGTTGGACGGCACGGAAAAGGTGTAGGCACTGAGCTGGCCCGCTTTGCTCAGGGCATTGGTTGTCAGCAGGTCGGTCAGCCCGGTAGGATCCACCGTCCCCAGGTTGGTGAGGATCAAGGGACCGTAACTACCCAGCGTGTAGCTGCTCGAATTGCTCCCGATGGTGTTGCCGCTGGGGTTGACTCCCTGGCTGACCACCGCCAGGTAATAGGTGCCCGCCACAATGTTCGTCTGCCCGGAAATCGGCATCATCAAATACTGCTGGTCGCCCACCTTGTTCATCTCCAAGCCGCCGTAAGTATCATAAGGCGGATAATTAAAGGGGTTGGAGTTGGGCAACGCGGGTTCGTTGATGACCAACGCGACATCGCCGATATTGGTATCCAGCTCCACCCGCCAACTCGGCGTGTTGCTCGGCACCACGACCGAATAATAGGCCGCCTGCCGGGCACTCAGCCCGGCCAGATTCGTAACGATCCCATTGGAAAAGGCCAGCGGCGTCACCGGGATCGAGAAGCCCGTCCCAATGCCGCGGCTCTCGAGCGTGTAACTGATCAGGTTCGTCCCGGTGTTGTTGTTAATCACTCCCACATAATAGGTCCCCGCCTGCAACGGGTTGCCCATGCCCAAGGCCAGAACCCAATATCCTTCATACTGCCCGTCCGGATCATATTCATAACCTGTCCAATCGCCATTCACGTTCCACTGATAGCCGTTGGGCCAGGTATTGTTGTACGAATTAACAGTCCCGGCTGGACTCGGCGAGGGCGCCACACCCCGGCAGACATACATCTGCGGCCACTGGCTATTGGTGGTGATGACATTGGTCAGCCGCAAATCCCAGCCCAAGGCATTGGCCGGCACAGTGATGGTGAAATACTGCCAGACGCCCGCCACCTGGTTGGTGATGGTCCAGCTACTGCCCGCCCCGTCAAATGCCACCGGCTGCGGCCCGATGGCATGCACCCGCACGGTGTAGCTGGCGTCGCCGCCGGTGTCTACCGCCTGCACCAACAGGGTGTAGTTGGTCACCGCAGGGTTGGGAACGTTGATCACGCTGGCGTTGTTCCAGGAATAACCCTGGCCCCCGGTTACGCCATAACCACTCGCCTCCGCGCTGGGCAGTTGATTGCCCGCCAACAGCGTCATATAGGGGCTGCCCGTCGTGTTGGTCAAAAACACTTCCAGACTCAGGGTGTTGGGCGGCACGGAAAAGGTGTAGGCGCTGAGCTGGCCCGCCTTGCTCAGGCCGTTGGTTTCCAGCAGGTCGGTCAGCCCGGTGGGATCCACCGTCCCCATATTGGTGAGGCTCAAGGAACCGTAACTGCCCACCGTGTAGCTGCTTGAATTGCTCCCGATGGTGTTGCCGCTGGGGTTGACCCCCTGGCTGACCACCGCCAGGTAATACGTGCCCGCCACAATGTTCGTCTGCCCGGAAACCGGCATCATCAAATACTGCTGGTCGCCCACCTTGTCCATCTCCAAGCCGCCGTAAGTATCATAAGGCGGATAATTAAAGGGGTTGGAGTTGGGCAACGCGGGTTCGTTGATGACCAACGCGACATCGCCGATATTGGTGTCCAGTTCCACCCGCCAGCTCGGCATGTTGCTCGGCACCACCACCGAATAATAGGCCGCCTGCCGGGGACTCAGGCCGGCCAGATTCGTAACGATCCCATTGGAAAAGGCCAGCGGTGTGACCGGGATCGAGAAACCGGTCCCAATGCCGCGGCTGGCCAGGGAATAGGACGCTGGGGTTGCGCTGTTGTTGTAAACCCCCACGTAATACGTCCCCGCCACCAGCGGGTTGCCCATGCCCAAGGCCAGCACCCAATACTGTTCATACTGCCCGTCCGGATCATATTCATAACCCGTCCAGTCACCGCTCACGTTCCACTGGTAGCCACTGGGCCAGGTGCTATCGTACGAATTCACACTCCCGGCCGGACTCGTAGACGGCAATTGGTCCAGGCAAACGTAGATTTGCGGGGACCCGCCGGTCACGTTGGTCACACGCAGATCCCAGCCCAAAGTACTGTTTGGAACGGTGTAGATGAAGTAGTCCCACTTGTACGGAGGCTGGTTGGTGACGTTGGCCACGCTTCCGGCGCCGTCAAAGCCAACCGGCGGGCCAGTCAGGTCGCTGCCGGTCAGGACAAAACTGCCCAACGCGTTGGTAGGGGAATAGACGCCGACATACCAGACATCGGCGGGATGATTGGGCTGCTGGAGATAGCCGAGGGTGCTGGAAAGGTCTGCATACCCAAGGCTGTTGTAGGCATAGCTATCATACGGATTATTGCGATAATTCCATTCGCCAGGCACCGCGTTGCGACGGATGGCAATTTCCGTTCCCGCAGGGGCATTGGCCAAATCCAGTTCCCAGCCCAGCGAATCGACCTGCTGGCTGTTGGTGTTGAGAACCTGGTAGAAGCGCCAGCCGACGCGATTCGGCGCGTCGTTGGTGATGGAAAACAAATAGTCCACCGTGGTGATGACCGGGTTGCCGTTGAACAGGGTGCAGGTATAGGGCGGGGTGCCATAAACGGTCACATAGAAAGAGCCGTCGGTCAGCGTGGAGGGCACCAGGGTGATGCTGTCTCCCAAGTCGTCTGGCGCCTCGGAAAAGGCGAGGTTGACGAATTCGTTCGGAACGGAATCGAGGTTGACGGCAACGTAAGCCTCGCCGGAGGTGGGCGTGACGTTGATCTGCCAGGCAATTTGTTGCACGGGCACCTGCACCAGGAAAGTTTGGTAGCCGTAATTGTTGACCGTGAAAGAGTTGGTATAGTTGAAGGGGATGGTGGTGACGGGCTGCTGGCACGAATCCAGGGTGAAGTTCAATCCCGGAGCGCCCACCACCCCGACGAAATACTGGCTGCCGATGTTCAGGTAGCTGGGCACGACCAGCATCTGGCCGTCCTGGATCAAGTCGTAGGTGGACGTGTTGTAAGGAACCGGCGCAAGGGTGGACTTGACCAACACCTGGTTAGTCAATCCATTAAGCCCGAGCTGCCAGGCGAGGGTGTTGCTGGTGATGGTGGTTTGGAAGAAAGCCATGCCCTCGGCCCCCATGATCCCATTCGTGCCGCTGCCGGAGGCCGCCAGGGGCGGCAGTTGCTGGACGTAGGCCTGCCCGGTCACGAGGTTCCACTGCGCATTCGGCGTGGCTTGGACCAGGAGGTACCAGTTCTGCCCCGGGGAGAATTGCTGGCCTTGCGCCAGCACAAAACCGTTGGAACCGGTCCGCGTCGAGGCGTAGTTATACGAGCCGGTCGAGGGCAGCGATCCCTGGAGGAGATAAAGGCCGGCCTGGCCGCTCTGGACGTTGAGGGCATTGCGCCACACACCGTTGGCGGTGGTTTCGGTGGTGATCTCGAAAAAGTAGGAGCCTCCGGTCGTGCTTTGGTTGCTGTAAACCTGTGTGCCGGCCTGAGTCGTTCCCGGATCCCAGTTCAGGGTGGTGACCGAGGCCAGTTCCGCTCCCAACACGTAATTTGCCGAACTGGCCGCGCCCGAAGGAAGATAGACGCCGATGAAGTAAGTTCCGGCCACAGCCTGGGCGCTGGTGAAAGTGATGGTATCCACGGATTGCCCCGTGCTGGCCATCACGTAGGAGCCCGTGGTGGGCAATTGCCCCTGATTGATGTAAAGGCCGGGAGGGGTGGCATTGGTAGAACTAAGCACGACCCGCCAGCCGGTGAGCAGGTTCGACGGCACGTCCACCTGGAAGTACTGCCATGCGCCAGCGCCGCTATTGGTCAGGGAGCCGGTTGTCGAAAAGACCAGCGGCTTGGAGACGGGATAATTGGCGGTGCGCAAATCGGGGCGATTGGTGGTCAGAATTACGTTGAAGGCCTGGGTGGCGGAGTTTGAGGGCGTAAAAACGAGCAGACCGTACTCGCCGGTGGCGAACTCCGGCGGCTCCAGATTGATCTGATTGGACGAACCGACCAAGCGGGAGGTGAATTCATAACTATTGGTCACCGGCACGCCGTTGCTTTGCAGGAAGAGCCAGGAATAGGCGGAGGCGTTGTTGGACACGACCAGCGAGAGGTTGGTCACGCCAGCGGGGAGAGTGAACGTGAAGTTAGTTCCTCGTCCGGGGGAATTGGTCCCCACGAATGACCCGGCCTGGCCGGAAAGCGCGCTCAACCCGGCCAAAAGAAACAACAAGATCAGATATCGTCTTCTCATAAGCGTCGATCCTCGACAAAATAAATCGCCGACAGGTTTTACGTGGACGCAAGACAGTTGCATAACTGTTTACCTAATACAAGCGGCTAAGTTCGCTAATAAGTACGTTTTCTGGTCATTCGAGGCGAAGGGTTCAGAATTTGGGCCAAGGAGGGCCGATTCAGAAGGGACGCAAGAATTGTCAAGCAGGCCACGCAAGCCGGAGAGACTCCTGAAGCGGCCGCGTCCGAAAGCGGGAGCAGCAGAGCGATCCTGGATGCCAGCGCCTGACATCCGGCAGCCGGCCACGCCATGCCATCGAGAGCCCGGGGCTGCGGCTATTTCAACGCTTTGGCGCCGATGTCGCGGCGGAAGTGGGCGCCTTCAAACTGGATGCGATCGACGGCGGCATAGGCTTTGTCACGGGCGGCGGCCAGGTCCTTCGCCCAGGCGGTCACCCCCAGCACCCGGCCGCCATTGGTGACAATCTGTCCGTCTTTCAGGGCGGTGCCGGCATGAAAAACTTTTGTATCCGGCAGGCGGGCGGCATCGTCGAGCCCGCGTATCGATTTGCCTTTGGGATAGTTTCCCGGGTAGCCGGCGGAGGCCATAACCACGCAAACCGCCACCTGGGGGCTCCATTTCATCTCTATTCTCGCCAGGGTCCCGTCAAGACTCGCGTCGAGCAGCTCGACGAGGTCATTTTCAAGCCGGGTCAGGTAGACCTGCGTTTCCGGGTCGCCGAAGCGGGCGTTAAACTCGAGCACCTTGGGCCCGGTGGGCGTGAGCATCAACCCCGGGTAGAGAATGCCGCGGAAGTCGATGCCTTCGGCAGCGCAGCCGCGCAGCCATGGGCCCAGGATCAGTTTGCCGACGTCAACGAGTTCTCCTTCGCGCAAGAATGGCGTGGGCGAATAAGTTCCCATGCCGCCGGTATTAAGGCCCAGGTCCCCATCCAACGCCCGCTTATGGTCCTGAGAGGTGGGGAAGAGCCGGGCGGTGCAGCCATCGCAAAGGGCGTGGAGGGAGATCTCCATGCCCTGGAGGAATTCCTGGATGACAATAGTGGAGCCCGCGTTGCCAAAGGCCTTTTGCACCAGGATTTCGTCGATGGCCCGGTCCGCTTCGGCGACGCTGCCACAAATCAAGACGCCTTTTCCAAGCGCGAGGCCGTCGGCCTTAACGGCGCAACGCCCGCCCAGGCCCGCGGCAAACTCCCGGGCGGCTTTGGGGTCGGAGAAGGCGCCGGAGCGCGCGGTAGGGATGCGGTATTGATCCATGAAGCGCTGGGAGAAGACTTTGGAGGATTCGAACTGCGCGGCCTTGCGGTTGGGCCCCCAAGCGCGCAGGCCATTCTGTTGGAAGAGGTCCACAACCCCCAGCGCGAGCGGGTTGTCCGGGCCGACGACGGTCAGGTCGGCTTTCTGTTCGAGAGCAAAGGCGAGCAGTTCGGGCAATTGATCGGCGCCAAGGGGGAGGCACTCGACGGGGGCGGCATTGGCGGCCAACCGCTCGCCGAGGACGCCGGCATTACCCGGGGCACACCACATTCGGGTGACATGGGGGGATTGGGCCAACTTCCAGACCAGGGCATGCTCGCGCCCCCCAGAACCTATGACCAGGATCTTCATCAGACGGATTCAAGCAGGAAACTGGCGCAGTGCAAAAGAATAATCGCATGTTCTTTCTGGACATAATTGAGGCGGATCGTGTACACGGGAGGGCGTTGGCAGATGGCAGGCAGACAGGTCATCTGGAGTTATTTGTCTAATTGTGAACGGACCCGATACCGATATTGTCAGTATAAGACTATGAGAATCGCGTTAAGAATGCTTATGGCAGCCGCTTGCGGCTTGGCAATCCTTCCCTTCTCCGTCGGGGCGGCGGACAGCAAACCCGCTCCGACCAATGCGCCGTCTCCGGAGAGCAAAGCTGTTTTTAAAGACAGCAAAGAAAAGGCCAGCTACGCGGTCGGCCTCTACTTCGGCAACCAGATCAAGAATGCGCTGAAGGGCGGCAACCTGGATGTGGAGCAGGATGTGTTGCTGGGCACCATCAAGGACGTGCTCAACGGCAAGGACCTCAAGATGACACAGCAGGAGGTTAACCCGGCCATCACCGGCTACCAGGTCGAGGTGGATGAGAAGCAGGGCAACGATTTTCTGGCGAAGAACAAGACCAAAGATGGAGTCAAAACCAAGACCATCACCCTGGCCGACGGCAAGACAGCCGAGCTGCAATACAAGGTGATCAAGGACGGGACGGGAGACCTCCCCAAGACCAACGACACCGTGTCGGTGAATTATCGCGGCACACTGGTGAACGGGCAGGAATTCGACAATTCGGCCAAGCACGGCAACCAGCCGCAAAAGCTGGCAGTGGCGGGCGTCATCAAAGGCTGGGGCGAGGCGCTGCAGATGATGAAGGTCGGTTCGAAATGGGAACTCTATATTCCCCCGGCCCTGGCTTACGGGAGCATGGGGCGCCGGGGCATCCCTCCCGCTTCAACCCTGATTTTCGAGATGGAGCTGGTGGGAACCGAGCCCACACCGCCCCCGAGCGCGCCCAAGGCCGCGCCGGTGGCTCCGCAGCAGCAATCGATGACCAGCGATATCATTAAAGTACCCTCGGCCGACGAACTCAAGAAGGGCGCCAAAATCGAGGTTATCAAGGCGGAAGACGCGGCCAAGATGGCCCAGCAGGACGCGGGCAAGGCGACCAACAGCGCCCCGACGAAGTAGGAGCAGGGTCCAGCCAGCTTCCGCGAGCAGCGCGCCCCCGTTGGAGCGCCTCTGAGTCGATGGCGCTCACCCAGGCCGGTGGCCCACTGCCACGGAGTTTGCGTGACAGATCGACTTAGCCCCGTAGCGCAGACTTCCAGTCTGCGTGGGCATCGATATTGAAGAGGCGTGGAAATTCTCGAGGATCGGCCCGCTTTGGAGCCCTGCAGGCCGGAGGTCTGCGCTGCGCTGAAGGGCGACCCATGTCTCCCAAACTCCGTGGCGGAATGGCCTTCCTGGCACTTACTCCACGCGGGCTTTTCCGGTCCCTTTGACCACTTCGCCAATCAGCCAAGCCTGCTGATGTTGGGCCCGGATGAACTTGAGGACGGCGTCGGCTTTTTCACCCGCGACGATCACCGTCATGCCGATGCCCATGTTGAAGACCTGGTAGAGCTCCGCTTCCGGAACTCCGCCCTGGCGCTGGATGATCTGGAAAATGGGAAGGATGTCCCAGGTCCCTTTCCGGATAACCACGTCGCAGTTTTTGGGCAGGACGCGCGGGATATTATCGACAAACCCGCCTCCGGTGATGTGGGCGAGGGCCTTGATGATCCGGGGACGGCGGGAGCCGGCGCTCTTTAGGGCAGGGTTGAACTTGCCAGCGAGCTTGAGGGTGAGGGGCCCGTAGCTGACATGGACCTTGAGCAATTCATCTCCGATGGAATTGCCGAGATCGGCGAGGCGGCTTGAGGGTTTGAGTTTGAGTTTGTCGAAGAAGATCTGGCGGGCGAGGGAATAGCCATTGGTATGCAGGCCGCTGGAAGCCAGCCCGAGCACGGCGTCGCCGGGCCGGATGGACTTGCCGTCAAGCATGGCGGATTTTTCGACGACGCCGACGATGGTACCGCTGACGTCGTATTCGCCGGGCTGGTAGAAACCGGGCATCTGGGCGGTTTCGCCCCCGATGAGAGCGCAGTGATTCTGGGCGCAGGCGCGCGCGAACCCGCGGATGATGTCGGTAAAGACCCGGGGCTGGAGCTTGCCGGTGCCGATATAATCAAGGAAGAACAGCGGCTCGGCGCCCAGGACGGCGATGTCGTTGACGCAATGGTTGACGAGGTCCTGGCCGATGGTGTCGTGGCGATTCAAGGCGAAGGCGAGCTTGAGCTTGGTGCCGACGCCATCGACGCTGGAGACAAGGATCGGCTGGCTGTATTTGCGGGGATCGAGGGCAAAGAGGCCGCCGAAACCGCCGACTTTGCCGAGGACCTCGGGCCGGTGGGTTGAGGCGAGCAGCTGCGGCAAAGTGGATTTGACGCGGTTGCCTAAATCGATATCGACGCCTGCGCGGGCGTAAGCTTTTTGTTTCATCGCGGGCGGCATTAGAGCGCAAACCGCCTGAAATGTCATCTCCGAATGACGCAACTTTTCCCCGCGCGCAGTTTTTAGATTTGCTGTGGCACGGGTTTTGGGCCTATATAGGCAGATGCGCTGGCGCGCTTTTGCCCTGGTATCCGCGGGCGCCAATCTTGTATTGGTGGCAGGGTGGCTGTTTTCTTCGCGCCATGTTCCCGGGAGAGCTTCGCTGGCAACGGCTGCGGGTGCCGCCGCGGGCCAAAGCAGGACCAACATCGTCATTCGACGCCAATTCTTTTCCTGGCAGGAAGTGGAGTCGGCCGATTATCCGACCTATATCGCCAATCTGCGGGCCATTGGATGTCCGGAGCAGACGATTCGTGACATTATCATCGCGGATGTGAATGCGCTTTACGCGCGCCGGCGGGCGACCGAGCTGGTAACGCCCGAGCAGCAGTGGTGGCGCAGCACGCCCGATCCGAGCGTGCTTCAGGCGGCCGCCGAAAAGGTGCGGGCGCTGGAGGAGGAGCGGCGGGGGTTGCTGGCGCGTTTGCTGGGCCCGAGCTGGGAAGCCGGCGACATTGTCAGCCTGCCCCGCCCTTCGCGCCCGGGCGTGGTGCTGGACGGGCCAGTTCTGGGCATACTGCCGGCTGAGACGAAGGAGGCGTTGCAGGAAATCAGCGCCCGATCCCAGGATCGGCTCCAGGTTTACCTGGATACACTCCGCCAGAACGGGAAGGAACCCAGCCCGGAGGAGCTGGCCAAGCTTCGCCAGCAGACGCGCGACGAGCTCAGCCAAGTCCTTTCCCCGCAACAGATGGAGGAGTTTTTACTGCGCTATTCCCAGGAGGCAAACAATCTCCGAGCCGATTTTGGCCAACTGGCTTACTTCGATGCAACGCCTGATGAATTCCGCGCGGTCTTCCAGGGAACCGATTCCATCGATCAACAACTGGCGCTGCTGACCGGGACCGACCCGAACACGGTGCAGGCGCGCAAGGCGCTCGAAGACCAGCGGGACAACGCGATCAAGACGGCGCTTGGGCCGGAGCGCTTCGCAGAATACCAACTGCTCCACGACCCGCTTTACCGGGACGCGGTGGCCGCCGCGGACGAAGCCGGCACGCCCGACGCGGTCATGACACTCTACCAGATCAACCAGGCGGCCGCGGAGGAACAGAACGCCATCGCCAGCAACACCAATCTGACGGCCCAGCAGAAGAGCATTGAAATGAAGCGGCTCGAACTCGAACAACTTCAGGCCAACACGCTGGCCACCGGCCAGGATTTGCCGCCCGAGCCCCCTGCCCCGCCCGCGGCGCCGCCGAAGCGGACCTACACGTTGCAGCCGGGCGACAGCCTCGCCGTGGTATCGCTCATCTATGGTGTGCCGGCCAGCGCGATCCGCGCGGCCAACCCGAATGTCAATGTCGATCGGCTCGGACCCGGAGACACTCTCAATATCCCGCGCAATCCCCTCGCGCCGACTCCGCCGCCTTAGAGCCTGACAGCGCGTTGGTCGTCAATGGAGACGCAAAAGAGCGCAGCCGTGAGGCGGAAGGTCGGCCGCAAAACTTCGTTGCCTCCCCAGATCTTCTCGCAACCACAAGTCGCGAACTTGCGGTTCTGAGGGCAATTTCAGATCACGCCATGGAACGTCTACGGTCACCGGCTTGTCGGTGCGGTTGAAGAATCCAACCGCCAGAGACCCGTCAGCGAGTTCCTTGGTCCAAATCTCCGACATCTGAGACAGGCCGGAGCGGCGCTGCGCGGCACGGCCTAGCGGGTCCTGGTTCACGGCCAGCACTTCGGGACTGGAAATGATCGCCGCGGTCCACGCATCGTTGTCCGGCAGGTTCATGCCGAGCATCAGCGGCGACGAGGCGAGCGCCCACAGCGACATGAGCGTCACCTGTTCGTCGCGGGTGAAGCGTGTCCAGCGGTCGGGCCGCACATCGCAATTGCGCGCGCAGATGTGGCCGAACGGAACCATGTCGCCGTCCGGCCAGCGGCCCGGTTTGACCTGCGCCGCCCAGGAGGCAAACAGGTTGAAGTTGCGGTCGAGCGAGTTCCAGTCGTCCCAAAAATCCGGCGAGATGCGCCAGAGATTGGCGAACCTCGCGACGTGCGACCCTTGATTGAGCGGAGTGGCGCCGGGCGAGAGGCTGAGCACGATGGAACGGCCGGAGTTTTTCAACGCCGTTGAAAGCGCTTCGATTTCTTCGGCATCGTAGGCTTTTCCGCGCTGCAAATTCGAAATGTCGTCGCATTTAATGTAATCGACTCCCCACGCGGCGTATTGCCCGGCGATGGCGGCGTACCAAGCCTTGCCGGCGCCGGTCGTCGCGTCCACGCCGAACATGTCGCGGTTCCAGACGCAGGTGCGGTTGATATCGTCTTCGGGGAGCACGGCCTCCGCGGCGGTGAATTTTGAGCCGGCAACGGGGCGGTTTTGATCGACGGCCTTGCGGGGGATGCCCCGCATGATGTGGATGCCGAATTTCAAGCCCATCGCATGGAGTTTGTCGGCTAGCGGCGTGAAGCCCGCCCCATTGGTGGCGGAAGGGAAACGATTGGCCGGCGGGATGCAGCGGCCAAATTCATCAATCGTCACGCCTTCGGGATTTTGGACGCGGAGGCCATCGGCTCTGCTGTCGTACCAGCGAAAATCCACCACGACGATGTCCCATCCGACCGGCTGCAAATGCTCTTTCATCCATTGGGCGTTGGCGAGCGTCTCGGCCTCGGTCACCGAATCGCCAAAGCTGTCGTAGCTGTTCCAACCCATCGGCGGCGCGAGGGCCAGCGTGCCGCCGGCAATGATTTTGATTTCTGTTTCCGCCACGCCCGCGGAGTTTCTGGCGATGGCCTTGAATCGATACTCGCCCGCTGTTTTTAGCGAACCACTGATAATGCCGCTTCGCGAATCGAGCTTCAAACCGCGGGGCAGGCGCTTTGCCGAAAAGGAAACCGGGCGATCTCCGCTCACGGCTAGTGAATCGATCAGGGGCGATCCGGGATAAACCCCGAGGATGCGCGCGCCATTGAATCGCGGCGAGGCATCCGGTTTTGCCGCCGCGACGATCTGCTCTTCGCGGGCAGTCAGGTTCGTATTTGGAGAGACAACGCCAGCGCGCAAAACCCCGGCGCCGGCGAGCGCCAGGGAAACAATCCCGATGAATTTCATTTCCGTGACTGTCATCAAACGCGATGGCTCCAACGGGTCAGCGCTCCAGCGACACCGCGCCTGCCAACTTCCGGACATGGATACTGCCGCCGCCGCTACGCAGCACCACGGTTTTGCCGCCGCCATTGACGGGGCCTTCCAGGTGGTCGCGTTCCAGTTTTCCGGTAATGGTCACGGGGAGGTCGCTGCTGACGGACCCTCCGCCGGTCCTGGCATCGAGCATGAACGCGGCGCTGCCGGCCACGCTGATGCTGATGCCGCCACCGCCGGTGGAAAGCTTGACGGGCTGGGCCACTGCCGGCGGCAATACCGCGGTAATGGAGCCTCCACCGGTCGAGCCGTCGACTTCCCCGGTCACGTTTTCAATCGTCAGCCCGCCGCCGCCGCTTCCCACCTGCGCCGGCCCATTAAAACCGCGGACGCTGACGGAACCGCCGCCGGTGTCGCACCTCAAAGAGCCGGAACCACCCGCCACATCAATACCTCCTCCGCCGGAGTGGAGGTTGATAGCGCCCTCGCAATCCTGGGCGTTCACACCGCCTCCTCCGGTGTCTCCATCGAGCGCGCCATGGAGGCGAGCCAGTGCCAGACTGCCTCCCCCGCTGCGCACCCTGGAGTCGCCCGTCAGGTCGCTGACATCGACGCCGCCGCCACCGGTACGGAGTTGGACGCTGAAACGCGACGGCACGGTGATTGTGTATTTGGCCTCATTGTGATCGCGTCCGCGCCAGGACCACTGGGTTGCGAAATGGCCATGAGACTGGACGGACACCGTTGAACCTTCCTGGTGAAACTCGACCGGGTTATCGCGCAGGAAGGCCTCTTCGTCGGCCTTGTTCTTGCGGCCGATTTTGCGCCACACATCCACGGCCACTTCGCCGGTGCCGTTGGTGCGGACGTTGATGGAGCCGAAGCCGACATCCACCAGGAGCGTGCCGCCGGCTTGGACGCTGAACTGTTTATGGACCTGCTCTTCGGTCGCCGCCATCGCCCCCAGGACGCTGGCGAGAAAAAGGAATGATGTGATTCTCATAGGATCCAATATCGTTGTCATCGTCAACTGCCAACCTTTCATGGTTATGAATCGCCTTCAGAGGGCGACAACAATTCTGTCATCCCTTTAACCCTGAGGCAATACGCTATGTTTCAAGATTATTCAGGGAATCTGTCCGGGCGTGATCTTCACGCAGAGAGCGTGAAACCCACTCCCATCGCCTGGAACGCTTCCAGGCAAACCAGCCAAACCAGCGCGTTCAGGCCAGGAAAGCGCTTGGCATTGACGATGCTTTAAGGAGAGGCATGAAACGGAGCACTGCATCTACCATGGTATTGCGAATCAGCCTGATTCTGGCCATCATTGCCGCGTTGGCGGGGGGCGGCCTCGGTGTCCGGGTCAGACAAAAAGTCCTGGATCTTCAGTCCCGGCTCGCCGCGGAGACCAGCGCCCGGCACCAGACCGAGACAGAGATGGCGGGCACGCGCCGCGATCTGGCGGCGACAACCACCAACCTGAAAGAGACGAGAACCGCCCTGGAAACCGCTGTCGCCGAGAAGCGGCAAGCCCTTGTCTCGGTCGCGGCCCAAAGCCAGCGCGCGGAGAAACTCGCCCAAGACCTCGCCGCGAGCCGTGAGAAGTGCGAAGGAGCCCAAGCTGAGGTTGCGCGCTACAAGGCGGCGGGGATGGAGCCGGAGCAGATCCTCATTGTCGGCAGACAGTTCAGGGATCTTCAGAAGAACCTGGCATCCGTTCAGGGAGAAAGAGACGCGCTTCAAGTGAAGCTGCGGCTCGCGCGAGGGAACGCGGATCCGAACCCGCTGCTGCCGGCCGACCTGAGAGCCAAAGTGATCGTCTCCGATCCGAAGTGGCACTTTGTGGTGCTGGATGCCGGCGAAAAGCAGGGGGTGGTGGAGAGAGGCGAGTTGCTGGTCCGCCGCGAGGGAAAGCTTATCGCCAGGGCCAAGGTCAGCCGGGTTCAAAACGAATCCTGCGTCGCGAACCTGCTGCCGGGCTGGGAATTCGCCCAGGTCATCGAAGGCGATGTGGTCCTTCCGGCGCCCCCGCATAGCTAAGAATGGGAGCGGAGACGTATATAACTACTCAATACTCTAAATACGCGAAAGAAGGCCAGTTTTCCCGTATTTCGAGCATTGAGTAGTCCTCTCCCCATGTCTTACCCGAGGTTTTGGGGAAGCACGGCGGTCTTGACTCGCGCGGAGCGTGGGGCAGCATGGCGGCAATGATATCGACCCCAAACCGCGCTTTGTCACCTGGAGCGGGACCCGGCGCAAGGAGAGAGGCCAGCGCCATGCTCGTCTGGCTGCTGCTCGGACTATTGGCAGCCGGTCACGCAGGAGCGGCCATCGGCGGGCCAGAAACTCCGGCCCCGCAGGGGGCCACGCCGATCCCAGTGACCCCCAATGCGGCACCGGAGTCGACGGCATTGCTGCGTCTCCTTTACAGCATCTCAGGCCGGCGCACGTTGACCGGTCAGCATAACTATCCCAACACCAAGGATGCCTCTACGCTCCGAGCTGCGGAAACGAGAGGCAAGGTCCCAGCCGTGTTCGGCCAGGACTTCGGATTTGCGGCGCCGGGGGACAAAGACGCGGCGGCGGCCCGGCCGGACATGATCGCGGAGGTTAAACGGCAGTATGCGCTGGGCTCGATCGTCACGCTCTGCTGGCACGCGGTGCGGCCCACGGATGACGAGCCGGTGACCTTCAAGGAGAGCGTGCAAGGCAAGCTCACGGACGCGCAATGGAAGGACCTGTTGACGCCCGGGACCGAACTTTACGCGCGCTGGTGCGCGCAAGTCGATGTGGTGGCCGGCTACTTAAAGGAGCTGCAAGCCGCGAAGGTTCCCGTGCTGTGGCGGCCTTACCACGAGATGAACGGCGGCTGGTTTTGGTGGGGCGGCAGGCCTGGCGAGGGCGGCACAGCCGCGCTCTACCGGCAGCTATTCGACAGGCTGGTCAACCATCATAAGCTGAACAATTTGATCTGGGTCTGGAGCGTGGACAGGCCGGTCCAACCGACCATGCAGTTTGCCGACTACTTCCCCGGAACGAACTGCGTCGATGTGGCCTCGCTGGATGTCTATCGCAATGATTTTAACCCGTCTTACTACGACGGCCTGCTGCGAGTGGCGGGAGGCAAGCCGGTTGCTCTGGGCGAAGTGGGGCCGCCTCCATCCCCTGCCCTTCTCGAGGAGCAACCTCGCTGGACTTGGTGGATGACCTGGGCGCACACGCTGAGTTCCAGGCCCATGCAGCAGGATACCAACGCGCTTCGCGCGCTGGTGAACGCCCCGCGCTCCGCCAGCCTGAGCGATCCGGACTACTTTGATTTGGTCGCCCCAATTCGGGCTGCTTCCGGCCTGCCACCAAGGCCTGGCCGACAGTGAAGCGAAACACGGGGCGCTGGCGCAGGCGGCGGGTTATGATCCGGAGGTGTCGGGGAATCGTGTGCATGGCTCTCGCGGGAGATCTGGGGTTCTGCTCGGATGAACGTGCGGACGAGGCGTCCGCACTCCTGTGGAAAGGCAGCTTTGAAACCGCGCCGCGGAGGGGTAAAATGGATGGATGACTGACTTGGGCAAGGTGCTGGTGGTGATGGGGTTGGTGATGGCCGGGGTTGGCGTCTTGCTTTGGTCCGGGTTTGGCAAGGGCTGGATCGGGCGGCTGCCAGGCGATATTCATTACACAAGGGGCCACTTCACCTTCTATTTCCCGGTGGTAACGTGCGTGCTGGCAAGCGTGATCCTGACTCTGATATTTTGGCTGCTTCGGAGGTGAGTTTCTCAGCCCGCCTGTCTTGGGCGTCGCTTGGGATCCGGGCTTGACGGTGACCCGAATGTATGCAAAATCGCGCCTAGGTTCCATGTATTTGAAGCGACGTGATTTGAATGGCCCGATGGCGGGCAGGGTGAGCCCTTCGGGGCTCCTCGCGCGCGGTCGGCCGAAGGGGGCGCCGCCGCCAATCTAACCGCAGCGGGCCGTGGGACCAGATTATCTCCAGCATTCTCCGTCGTAGCACGAATATGAACTCAGAAGGCACTCCTTTTACCGCCTCCCTATGAAGGCAAAGACATTCAATACTGTCCTCTCCGGCGGCCGGATAGCCGCGTTGCGTCTGTTCTGGCTGGCAGCCATGGCCTGTCTCTTGGCAGCGTGCCAGGCTCGGCTTCGCGCCGGTAATCTCTATGTGCCGAACTACTCGTTCGAAATGCCGAACATTGGCACTAACTCACCTTACGCGGCCCCGGTCCTGGAAGACTGGGAGCACACACCGCAGCCGTTTTGGTACGATCCGGCCGACTTTGGCGGATCGCCATGGTCCTACCTGGTCGGGACTTTTTACAACCTGCCGAACTCCACCAATGCCACCGGATCCAACGACACCTACATCGACAATTGCAATGGGACGCAGGCGGCGTTCTTGTTTGGGGTTCCGCAGGCGGGCATGCTGCAGCAATTGAACGCCAGCTACAGCGTGGGCAAGTGTTACACCATGACGGCAGGGGTGATCGGCGGAGGCGGCGGCATGCCCTATGGTTCGAGGCTGGATTTGGCCTTATTCTACGTTGACGCTCAAGGCAACACCGCCATCATCGCCGATACGACGGTCACCAACACGGCGCAGAACTTCCCGAACGACACCAACCTGGTGGATTTCCAGGTGGAACTTCCCGGGGTGCAAGCCACGGATCCGTGGGCCGGCAGGAACATTGGCATTGAGATTCTGGCGACGCCGGATTTCTTCGATCCCAGTGCCTGGGGCGGGTATTGGGACATCGACAACGTCCGGCTGGTCGAAGGAATTTATGTGCCGAACTTTTCCTTTGAATTGCCCGACATCGGAACCAATTCGCCTTACGCCGCACCGATTTTTAGCGCTTGGGAGGAATCCCCACAGCCGGGGTGGTACAACCCAGCGGATTTCAGCGGTGCGCCGTGGTTTGAACTGATGGGAACGTTTTACAATTTGCCCAACTATACGAACGCGACCGGATCCAACGACACCTATATCGATAATTGCGACGGCGTGCAGGCCGCATTCCTCTTTGGCATTCCGCAAGTCGCCCTTTTCCAGGATTACAATACCATCGGCGACGACACGAACGCGGCGAGTCACGCCTTCAACGCCACGTACCAGGTTGGAAAAGCCTACACGCTGAGCGTCGGCTTGATCGGTGGAGGAGGCGGCATGCCCGCCGGCTCGACCATGGAGCTGGACCTTTACTACGCCGACGCCTCCTCAAACAGGGACATCGTGGCCTCAACCACGGTGACCAACACGCCTGAGATTTTTCCGACGGACACGGAATTTGTGGATTTTCAGGTGACCCTCCCGGCCGTGAAGGCCACGGATCCATGGGCCGGGCAGCATATAGGGGTGCAACTTCAGGCGACGCCGGATTTCTTCGATCCCACCCTGTGGGGCGGATATTGGGATGCCGACAATGTCCGCCTGGTGGAACTGACGCCGTTGAGCCTGGGCAGCCCCGGGCTGACCAACGGACGGTTCGGATTCACGGTGCAAAGCGAGCCAAATGCGGTGGTCCAGGTTCTTGCCACCAGTGAGCTAACGATGCCCGTGGCGAGATGGACAAACCTGGGCACGATCACCAATCTGACCGGGACCACGAATTTCGTGGATGGTTCCGGCGCGGGTGGGCAGCGGTTTTACAGGGCTGAAATTGTCTCACCGTAGCCAAGGATGGCAGCATGACGACGATGACCGGAGCACAGCGCGCACGCGGCTTCACGCTGATTGAGCTGTTGGTGGTTATCGCCATTATCGCGCTCCTGGCCGCGCTATTGTTGCCCGCGCTGAGCTCAGCGAAGGAACGAAGCAAAGGCGCGGCCTGTTTGTCGAATCTCCGGCAGGTGGGCATTGCCATCCGGGCTTACGCGGAGGATAGCGCCGGCGATATTCCTTACGGCCCCAAGGCCCCATCGTTCACCAGCCCGTTCGACTTGTACCCGTCCACCGGTGCGCCGACGAGCCTGATCTCGTTGGGAACGGGCACGCCGGTGGGGTTGGGATTGCTGCTCCAGAGTTACGTAGCCAACCAGCCCAAGGTCTTGTTCTGCCCGGGCAGCGATCAGCCGGTGAGCGCCGACGCTCAATTGGCACAGGTTGGCCACAGCCAGGCCCAGTGCAGCTACTACTACCGGCACGCGGGGAACACGGCGCTGTTCGACACGCCGGGCGTTCCGTTTGCTCCAACTCATATCCGCCTTGACGACCTCGGCCTTAACCGCAACAGCCAGCCGATCCGGGCGCTGGCCCTCGACACACAATTCCTGTGCTCGCCAGCTCTGGCGCCTTACAACGTTTTGCCCAGCACGCACCACCAGCAAGCCTACGCGAACATCGTTTTCTCGGATGGACACGTTGCAAGGCGACCGAATATCGGAGGGTGTTTTGTGGTGAACCTGGGAAGCGACGTCAACCCCGCCAACGGTTTCGGCATGATTCTGACGGTACTCGAGCGGGCCGACACGGAGCCGTAGCCGACCAGGACTCGCGGCCTTGACGGCATAAAACGGCACTGCCCCCACACACTCCATCCACCGCGCTGACAACTTACCGCCCTTTCCGCTTGCCAAACCGCCCGCGCAATTTACATTCGCCTCATGGAACAAGTGCAACCGGATTTGCAACTAAGCCAGTACCTCCCGGTCCTGATGCTGGCTGTGTTGGCTGTGCTTTTTAGCGCCGGCATGCTGATCGGCTCGGTGATTCTCGGCAAGAAAGGCAAGCGGTCGCCCATAAAGGACACCGCCTATGAGTGCGGCATGCTCCCCGTCGGCCCGGGCAATACCCGCCTTTCGGTGAAGTTCTACCTGGTGGCGATGCTCTTCATCCTGTTCGACATCGAAGTCGTCTTTCTCTACCCGTGGGCCGTTATTTACCGGGAGATGCTCAAACAAAACGGCGGGGTCATACTTGGCTCGATGCTTTCTTTCATGCTGATCCTCTTCGTCGGTTACCTTTACGCCCTCAAGAAACAGGCGTTTGACTGGAAAGGGTGATGAGCGAGACGTCAAAGCGTTAAACGGTTAGAACGTTAAAAGGGCAAAAGGTTAAATGGATAGGAGGAGCACCCAGCATTGCAGGCTTCACAACGCTCTGAGGCTCTCAGGCTGCAACGCTCCACGTTTTTGTTAAGCTATGGCAACCATCAAATTCGGCACCAGCGGATGGCGCGGTCTCATCGCGCGCGACTTCACCTTTGACAACGTACGGCTGGCTTCGCAGGCCATCGCAGACTACCTGGCCACGATCCCGGCTCCCAAGAACAAGACCATCATTATCGGCTACGACACGCGGTTCCTGGGCCGTGAATTCGCGCTGGCCTGCGCCGAGGTCCTCGCGGCGAACGGCTTTGCCCCGCTGCTCTGCAATCGCGACACACCGACCCCGGTCATCGCCCATGCGATACGCGCGCGCAAAGCGATCGGCGGCCTCAACCTGACTGCCAGCCATAATCCCTCCCAGTACCAGGGCCTCAAGTTCTCCACCAGCAACGGCGCCCCGGCCCATCCCGAGGTCACCCAGCAGATCGAAGCGAACGCCGCGCGGCTTCAGCGGCAGAACTGGACTTTCAAAGCCGCCGTCGTCGGCACTTACGAGTGCAAGACGTTTGATCCCCAGCCGGAGTATTTCAAGCAGTTGCGCAAGCTGGTCGATTACGCCGCCATCAAAAAGGCCAAGCTCAAGGTCGCCGTTGAATTCATGTACGGCACCGGCCGCGGCTATCTTGATACCCTGCTCGAAGAAGCCGGCGCCGAGGTGACCCGGTTTCATGACCACCCCGACCCGCTGTTCGGCGGCCATCACCCGGAGCCCAACGCCGAAGGCATGGCTGAAGTCAGCCGCTTTGTCCGCTCCGGCAAGGCCCAGATTGGCCTTGGGCTGGACGGGGACGCCGATCGCTTCGGCATCGTGGACAAGGACGGGACGTGGCTCACTCCGAACCAGGTGCTGGCGCTGGCGCTCTATCATCTCAAGAAGAACCGCCACTGGACCGGCGCCGTGGTCCGCACGGTGCCGACCAGCCACCAGGTCGATGCCATCGCCAAAATGCTGGGGGTGAAAGTTTATGAGACTCCGGTGGGCTTCAAATACATCGGCGCGCTGATGGAAAGCGAACCCATCATCGTCGGCGGCGAAGAATCCGGCGGCCTGAGCGTGAAGGGGCATGTGCCCGAGAAAGACGGCATCCTGGCCTGCCTGCTGATGGCTGAACTGGTGGCCACCGAGGGGAAATCGCTCGGACGCATCCTCAAGGATCTGGAGAAACAGACCGGGGAGTTTCACAGCGACCGAATCAACGTGGCGATTCCACCCGAAGCCAAAGAGGCGCTTTTGGCCAAGCTCGGTTCCGGATTGCAGGCCATCGGCTCATTCAAGGTTGAAAAGTTCATCACCACCGACGGCTACAAGTATCTGCTTCCCAATAACGAATGGGTCGCTTTTCGGGCGAGCGGCACCGAGCCGCTGATCCGGTGCTACATCGAAGCCAAGTCTGAAGCCAGCCTCAAAAAGCTCCGTGCCGCCTGCAAGGCCATCCTCGCCGGCTGAACAGAACATTCGCGCAGCCGCAACCCTGGCCAAGTGATCCATGCTAACGGGAAGGATCTGCAGGTTTGCTTCCGGATGGGAAATCGCTAAGGTACGTGGATAATGACCGATTCGATTCAAGCCCTCGGCATTATCGCCGGCAATCGCTCGCTGCCTCTGGTTCTGGCGCGGCAAGCGCGTCTCCAGGGCGTGAAGCGGCTGGTGGCGGTCGCCTGCGAAGGGGAGACCGATCCGGCATTGGCGGAGCTGGTGGACGACATTGTCTGGTTGAAAGTCGGCCAGCTTTCAAAGCTGATCGCCGCTTTCACCAGCCGGGGGATCCAATATTGCGTCATGGCCGGCCAGATCGCGCCCAAGAATCTTTTTGACCTGCGACCCGACCTGCGAGCGATGGCACTGCTGTTCCGGCTGAAGGAAAAGAACGCGCATACCATTTTCGGGGCCATCGCCGACGAGCTGAAGAAAGAGGGGGTGGAATTGATTGAGGCGACTCCCTGGCTCAAGCCGCTGATGCCCGGCGCCGGCTTTCACCTTGGCCCCAAGCTCTCGGAGGCCCAGCAAGCGGATGTAGCCTTCGGCTTTCGCATCGCAAAAGAGACGTCCCGGCTGGAAATCGGCCAGTCGGTGGTGGTCAAAGACGGAACGGTGCTGGCGGTGGAGGCGTTTGAGGGCACGGACAAATGCCTGGCGCGCGGGGGCGAACTGGCAGGGCGCAATGGGGGTGCGGTCGCCGTGAAGGTGGCGAAACCGAACCATGATTTGCGCTTTGACATTCCATGTCTCGGCCCCCGGACCCTGGAGACGTGCGCCTCGGCCGGGGTGGCGGCGCTGGCGTTCGAAGCCGGCAAATCGCTCTTGCTAGAACCCGAAACTTGCGCAACCCTCGCGGCTGCGAAGAAAATTACCGTCACAACAGTCGGATGAACACATTGACTTAACCGCCCATGCTCTCGTCTCACGAATTATTTGGTTTCATGTCGCCGGCGCTGGCGAACGACATTCTCAATTACGCCTACGAGGCCGACAAGCCGCTCTACCGCACCGTGCTGGCGGCGGTCGCGGAGGCGCGAAAGCTGCGCCCGGTGTTTCTCGAGCGCCAATCGCGCACCCAGCGCCACACCACGATGCTATCGACGCTCGCCCGCCCCACGCTGGAAATGATTACGGGCAACCTCATCCGGGCCTGGCTGCTGAAGAAGTACAATGGCATGCTGGGGGACTTCCTCGATGGCCTCGGCATCCCCCATAAGGAAGGGGTCGTCGAAAACCTGCCCGAGACGATGGACGACGCCAAACTCCGCGCTGCCATCGACATCATCCTCGGCAAGTATCCGCCGGAAGTCGTCGCCGTCTATCTCAACGCGTTCAGCGAAATGAACGAGGTGGAATGGCCGACACTGAAAACCGTTCTGGAGACGGACAAGAGAGTGCAGTTGGGGGGATAGCGGTCACTCCGGTTTCTTCCTGGCGAACGTGTGTGTGGCCAGGCCATAGAAGGCTTCGGCCGCCTCCATGAGGGTTTCGGAGAGGGTGGGGTGAGGATGGACAGCCAAAGCGATGTCTTTGGCGGTCGCGCCCATCTCCACGGCGAGGACACCTTCGGAAATCAACTCGCCGGCGCCGGCGCCGACGATACCGACGCCCAGCACCCGCTCGGTATCCGGGTCGATGATCAGTTTGGTCAGCCCGTCCGGCCGATCGAATGACAAGGCGCGGCCGGAAGCGGCCCATGGGAACTTGGCCACCTGCACTTCGATACCCTTCGCCTTAGCCTCCGCCTCGGTCAACCCGCACCAGGCGAGTTCCGGGTCGGTGAAAACGACCGCCGGCATCGTGATGTCGGCGAAAGCGCTATCCTCGCCGACAATGACCTCGACAGCGATGCGAGCTTCTTTGGCGGCTTTGTGGGCCAAGAGCACGCCGCCGGCAATGTCGCCAATGGCATAGATGGCGGGGTCCGTGGTTTGCTGCCGATCGTTGACGTGAATAAAGCCCTTGTCGTCAAAGGAAACCTTGGTGTTTTCAAGCCCGAGATCCTCGGCGTTGGGAGCCCGGCCAACGGCGACGAGAACCCGGTCGTACAGCTCCTCCGTCTTCTGGCCGGCGAGATCGAACTCGACTTTGATCTGCTTGCCGCAGGTGGCCATCTTGCCGACTTTGGTCTTGAGCCGGACTTCTTTGAAGTTCTTCCTGGCATAGGCCACGACCGGCCGCGCGAGGTCGGGATCGGCGCCGGCGAGGATGGTGTCGAGCGCCTCGACGAGGACGACTTTGCTGCCGAGAGTGGCATAGACGGTGCTCAGTTCCATGCCGATATAGCCGCCGCCGATGACCAGCAGGCTTTCGGGAATGTCCTCCACCTCGAGGGCCTCACGGGAGGTCATGATGCGGGGATTGCCGAGATCAAAGGCCTTGGGCATAGCCGAGATCGAACCGACGGCAATAATGGCCTGGTCGTAATTGATGAATTGCTGGCCCTGATCGGTTTCGAGGCGCAGGGTGCGCGAATCCTCGAAATAGCCACGGCCGTGCATGACCTGGACGCCACGCAACTTGGCCAACTGCATCACACCGCCCGAGAGGCGCGCCAGGATGGAATCCTTCCAGTGGCGCAGCTTGGCGGTGTCAATGGCGGGAGGGCCGAACTGGATGCCGCGATGTTCGGACTCGCGAGCCGCGGTCACAGTATGAGCGGCATAGAGCAGCGCCTTGGAGGGGATGCACCCTCGGTTGAGGCAAACGCCGCCGAGCACTTTATCGCGCTCGACGAGGATGACTTTCTTGCCCAGGTCGGCCGCATAAAACGCGGCGGTGTATCCGCCGGGTCCGGCGCCAACAACTACGATTTCGGTTTTAATGGGGTCCATGATTTATTCGAAATTGGAGTTAGAGCTTAACCCACTCCTCCTTGAAGCCCTCGAAGGCTTTGACCAGATCGACAGTGAACCTGGCGGCCGCGCCGCCGTCGATCACCCGATGGTCATAGGAGATGCCAATCGGCATCATCAGCCTTGGCTCGATCTTGTTTTCGCGCACCACGGCCTTGATGGCGCCGCGGCCCAGGCCCAGGATAGCCACCTCCGGCTTGTTGATAATGGGGGTGAAATGGGCGCCGCCGATGCCCCCCTGGTTGGAGATGGTGAAGGTGCCGCCCTTCAATTCCTCGGCGGCGACTTTGCGGTCACGCGCCTTTTTGGCCATGTCCTCGAGGTCGCGGGACAATTCCAACAGGCTTTTCTTGTCGGCATCGCGGATGACGGGGACAATCAGGCCGGCCTCGGTATCCACAGCCACGCCGAGATGATAGTACTGCTTAAGCACGATTTCCTGGGAAACTTCATCCAAGCTGGAGTTAAAAATGGGATGTTGTTTGAGGGTATCGGCCACAACCTTCAACACGAACGACGTCAGGGTCAGACGAGCCCCCTTTTTTTCGTAAACCGGCGCGTATTGCTTGCGAAGGGCGTTGATGCCGGTGATGTCAGCCTCGTCGAACTGGGTGACATGGGGAATGGCGTTCCAATTCTCGGTCATACGGCGCGCGATGACCTGGCGCAGCGGCGAAAGGGACTGCTTCGAGACGGAGCCCCATTTGGAAAAATCGATTCGCTCGGCGGGCGGTTTAGGCGCCGGGGCCGCGGCGGCGGTCTTGGGCTCGGAGAGGAGCCGCTGCAGGCGCTGGATATAGGCGCGGACATCCTCCAGCACGATGCGCCCGCCGCGAGCGCTGCCGCGCACGCGGGCCAGATCAATCCCCAGGTCCCGCGCCAGCTTGCGAATAGAAGGGGCCGCGGCGACCGGGACGCCCGGCTTGGGAGCGCTCGGCTCTTCAACCTGCGGCTGGCCAGCCGCGGCTTCGGCCGGCTCAGGCGTGGAAGCCGTTGGGGCGGCGGGAGGCACAGGCTGGGCTTTGGCCGCTGGTGGCGCCGCAGGCACGCCGGTTTCGGTCAACGCCAGGATTCTCTGGCCGACGCTGATCTTGTCGCCGGGTTTAACGAAGACCTGGGCGACGGTGCCGGCGGCAGTCGAGGGGATCGTGGCGACGGCCTTCTCGTTTTCCAGTTCGAGAATAGCCTGGTCTTTGGCGATCGTGTCGCCGGCCTTAACAAACAGATTCACCACGGTTCCCGAATCTGCCCCTTCACCGAGGGGTGGAAGTTTTAAATCCATAGATAAAAAAGCGCTGCAATGTGCCTCAAACCAACGATTCTTCCAGAAATATTTTGACGGATGGCTGCTGGATTGTCAACGAGACCATTTGCGTGGCCGGGGGCGAGGAGTATATTGGGGCAGGGTTGTTGTGGTGGTTGTTGTGGTGGTTGTTGGGCAAGGCGACTCGGCCGCAGCCGAGCCGCCTTTCTGTGTCAGCGGGAATCAGGTCCGGGTTTCAAGACTTCTTCAGAACGCGTGAGAACCAGGTCCAGCGGAAGGGAAGCTGGCGTGGGCGCATATTCTTGGTGACATTCCGGGGAAATAACGCTAAAAAGTGACTTCGACAGGAAGTTGCGCAAGAGCGGTTAATAGTCTTGACCCGGGGGCGCACTCCCTCTTAATTTTGTCATTGTTAGGCATAATTCATGTTTGCGCAATTTAAGAGCCTGTTTTCCAATGATATTGGAATCGACCTCGGCACGGCCAATTCCCTGGTTTATGTACGCGACCGGGGGATTGTATTAAGAGAGCCGTCCGTGGTTGCGATACAGGCAGGGACGACGAATGTCCTGGCGGTTGGCGAGGAAGCCAAACGGATGCTGGGACGGACGCCCGGAAACATTGTTGCCATACGGCCCATGAAGGACGGGGTGATCGCCGATTTCGAGATAACCGAGGCGATGCTCCGGCATTTCATTCAAAAGGTCCACCATCGGAAATTGATAGCCCCACGCGTTGTGGTGGCGGTGCCTTCAGGCATCACCGAGGTGGAGAAACGGGCTGTGAAGGATTCCGCGACCCACGCCGGGGCGCGGGAGGTCTACCTGATTGAACAACCGATGGCATCGGCCATTGGGGTAGGCCTTCCCGTGCACGAACCGGCGGGCAACATGATCGTCGATATTGGCGGCGGCACATGCGAAATCGCCATTATTTCGCTGGCCGGCATCGTCTTCAGCCGGAGCCTGAGGGTAGGCGGAGACGAATTCGACGAAACGATAGTGGCGCACATGAAGCGGGCCTACAACCTGATGATAGGGGAACGCACCGCGGAAGAGATCAAGATACGCATTGGCTCTGCTTTTCCGCTGGAGCAGGAATTGACGATGGAAGTAAAGGGACGCGATTTGAGCGCGGGGTTGCCGAAGACCCTGACCATTCGCTCGGAAGAGATACGCGAGGCCCTGCAGGAGCCGCTGTCCAGTATTTTGGAATCTGTTCGCATCACCCTCGAACGCTGCCCGCCCGAGTTGTCCGCCGATTTGGTGGACCGCGGCATAGTCATGGCGGGCGGCGGAGCGCTATTACGCGGCATTGACCGCCTGGTAGCCGAGGAGACCGGCTTGCCGGTCCATATTGCCGACGACCCGCTAAGCGCGGTGGCCGAAGGCACAGGCCGAGTGCTGCAGGAACTCCAATTTCTCAAGCGAGTTTCCAATAATTCCAAGTAGTTCCCACCTCTATCACCACGATCGATTGCTGGTGGCCGGCAGACCGGTGACCGGTGATTGGCGCAAGTTAGCCGCCAAGCGGCTATCCTTTTGCCAGCACCGCATCCTGCCGTCCGGGCGTCGATTATCGGTTCGATGATTGTTTCAAGCTAGATGCTAAAGCGGCCGCATTATATCGCGTTAGGCCTGGTAGTAGTATTGACCCTGGTCATTTTAAACCTGCCGAGCAAGGCGACCGCCCGTCTCAAGCTGGGGATGGGCAGCCTGTTCCTGCCGTTATTCGGTCTGGCGGGCTCCTCGCAGCAGTTGGCGGGGGAAAGCGCCAATCTACTCCTGCCCCGGCGCGAACTGCTCCGGCAGAACGAGGCGCTGCGGCGGGAAAACCAGGAACTGCGGCTGCAGGCCGGCCGGGCCGGTGAAATCGCCCGCGAGAACGAACGGCTGCGGCAGCTCTTTGGCTGGCAGCAGCGCCAACCCTGGAAGCTCAAACTGGCCAATGTCGTCTTGCGGGACCCAGCCAACTGGTGGCGGACGGTCCAGGTGGATCGGGGCAGCCGCGACGGGCTGCAGACCAACATGGCCGTGCTGAGCACCGATGGAGCGCTGGTGGGCAGGGTGACCTCAGTAGGGCTGACGCGCTCCCAGGTCGTGCTGCTGGGTGATCCGAGCTGCCGAGTGGCGGCACGGGTGGAAAGCGAAGCTCCTTACACAGGGGTCATTGGCCCTACCGGCCCCCTGGATAGCGAGTTTGTCGATATGGGTTATCTTTCTAAGAATGCTGATTTAAAACCAGGTCAAAGGGTCGTGACTAGCGGCGACGGTGGCGTGTTTCCTCCGAACATTCTTATCGGGCAGGTAGTCGACTCCCATAGCGTCGAGTATGGGCTGGCCGAGGTTGCACGAGTGAAGCTGGCGGCCAATCTCAGCGCCATCGAAGAAGTATGGATTAAGACCGAATGAACAAGACCGACCGCAATCCTGGACCCGAAATGCGACTATCGCACGCCGCGGCCTGGCAACGCGGCTTTGCCTCGATGCCGGGCACTCGGTCCTCTGCCCAATCCGCGCGCGCATGACGTTGCTCCATACCATATTCGTGCTGGGGGCGGCCTTTCTGGCGATCTTCTGCGAAGGATCCTTTCAGGGAGTGCGCCGTTTGCTTGGAGCGCAAATCGATCTGCTGCCGGCGCTGATGGTTTATGCGAGCCTCTCCACAGGGCTGACCACCGTCGCGCTGCTGGCATTCCTGGGCGGTCTTTGGTTCGACTCCCTTTCGGCCAACCCGCTCGGGGTCAGCGTGCTGCCGATGTTCGTGATTGGGCTGGCCATATTCCTGAAGCGCGATCTCATCCTGCGCGATCAAAGGGTGGCGCAACTGGCGCTTGGCCTGGTGGCGAGCGCGGCTGCGCCGCCGCTGACGCTGCTGGTGCTGCTGACCACGGGGCACACCCCCCTGCTGGGCTGGGGCTCCATCTGGCAATGGATCGTCATGGCGGCCGGCGGCGCCATGGCCACGCCGGTCTGCTTCGAGGTTTTCGCCTGGCTTCACCGGACCCTGGTCCATGGCGCCGCGATCCAAAGCAGCTTCCGATCGGATCGCGAGATCAGGAGGGGACGGTAATGCTGATTTTCGACCAACTGCGAAAAGATGACCGGCAACTGCGCGCGATGGCCATGGTGGTATTGGGAGGGCTGGGGGTGTTGCTGGCGGGCTTGTGGTGGGTGCAAATCGTCTCGGCGCGGGACTACCAGGAAAGCCTGGAGACCCAGTCGTTTCGGACGGTGCGCATCCCGGCGGTGCGGGGCCGGATCCTCGACCGCGAGGGCCAGGTCCTGGCGGAAAACCGGCCCACCTATAATATCAGCCTGTACCTGGAGGAGTTGGACGGAGCATTCAAGCAAGCCTACTCCAACGATGTCCGGAGCGCGCGGCTGGCGTTGCAGCAGGGCGCCGAGGCGGAGCAGAGGCGGCTGCATCGCTCTTTGACCAAAACCGAGAGGAAGCAGTTCGCGCTGACGGTCAAGGACAAGAACTTGTTGCACCAACGCGCCCGCTGCGAGGCGGCCAGCAACGTCGTGTGGCAGGTGGGCCAGCGATTGCACCAGCCGCTGACGCTGGACACGAACGCCTTTGATCGCCATTACGAGCAGCGCCTTGCCCTGCCCTTCCAGGTGTTGAGCAATATCTCGCCGCAGCAGATTGCGCGCTTCTCCGAACAGTGCGCCGGCATCAATGGCGTCGATATCGAGGTGCTCTCGAGCCGGATTTATCCCAATGAAACCATCGCCGCTCACTTGTTGGGCGCCTTGCGCCGGGACGACAGCTCCGCCGAAGGCGAAGAGTCCTTTTTCTCTTTCCGTTTGCCGGACTACCGGGGCTCGCTGGGGATTGAGTTCGGGTACGACAAGACCTTGCGCGGGCTCGCCGGAGCCAAGTCGGTGCTGGTCAACAATCTGGGCTACCGCCAGACGGAGAACGTCTGGAGCCCGGCCGAGCCCGGCACCAACGTCGTGCTGACGCTCGATTTGAAGGTACAGGCAGCCGCGGAGCAAGCGCTGCAAGAGGCTCGCACCAACACCACGTCGGGCGGCCCGGTTCGCGGCGCGGTGGTCGTGATGGATGTCACCACGGGGGATATTCTCGCGATGGCCTCTTCACCGACGATCAATCCGAATGATCCCCTGCGGGGCTATCCTCCGGGCGAATGGCAGCGCCGGCACGACCCGGTGCTGATGCCGGAAATCAACCGCGCCACGCAGATGAATTACATGCCCGGCTCTATCTTCAAAACCGTAGTCGGCATGGCCTGCCTGGAGGCGGGGCTCAATCCGGAGGAGATTGTGCATGTGGAGCCTAATCCGGCGCAGCCGACCAAAGGCGGCATCCAGGTCGGACGCCGGCACATCAAGGACACCGCGCCGCCCGGAGATTTCAATTTCAAGCGGGCGCTGAAGCTCTCGAGCAACAGCTATTTCATCACCCAGGGCCTGCGATGCGGGCCGGAGCGCATCGTGCGGCTCGGCCAGCGTCTGCACTTTGGGGAACACGCCGGCCTCCCCACCCGCCAGGATGTCGCGGGCTCGTTCCCCAGCCTCCAACGTCTGAAGAGCGGATGGACCGAAGGCAACACCGCCAACCTGTCCATCGGCCAGGACCCGGTCTGGGTAACCCCGCTTCAAATCGCGGTGCTCACGTCGGCCATCGCCAATCACGGCAAGGTCCTCTGGCCCAGGCTGGTGGATCACATCGAGGCTCCGGATCCGACTTCAATGGAGCCGCCGACAACCTTCCCAAGCTGCCTGGTGCGGGATGAGCTGGGCCTGAGCGAGCGGACTTTCAGAATACTGCACCAGGCGATGTTGGCCGACACGGAAGACCCCGACGGCACCGGCCGCAAGGCGGCGGTGCCGGGCTTGCGGATTTGCGCCAAGACCGGCACCGCGCAGGTCCAGGACGAAGACAACCGGAAGACCGGCCTGACGACTTGGTTCACCTCTTTCGCGCCTTACGAACATCCCCGTTATGCCGTCGTGGTCATGGTGGAAGATGGGGTCTCGGGGGGGCTGACCTGCGCGCCGGTTGCCGGCAAGGTATATTCGGCGCTGGTGGGGCGGGACCATGAGCGAATGGCCCAGGGCAAACCATCAACGCTGGCCGTAGGCACTCCATGAGAACAAACAGCCCATCACCAAAACAGCGATTGAGCGCCTAGCATGTTCGACTCCACCCTTCAAGATCGTCAGCCGCGCCTGGACCGGGTCCAGTTGGTGGGGCTCGGCGGGTTGGTCTTGCTGGGGACAGCGTTTGTTTTCAGCGCGACGATGGTGAGCGAAGCCGCCGCCGCCGCCGCATGGTACAACCAGCTTTGGGTGCGTCAGATTCTCTGGTATGTGCTGGGGGCCGGAGCGGCAGTCATACTGTGTCTGGCCGACTACCGGGCTTTAAGCCGCTGGTCGATGATTGTCTATTGGGCGAGCATTGTGCCGCTGCTGCTGGTGCTGGTGCCCCACATCGGGACCACGCATGGCTGGGGGGCGATGCGCTGGATCGACCTGGGCTTTTTCCAATTTCAACCATCGGAATTTGCCAAGCTGGCGATGATTCTGGCGCTGGCGCATTTCCTGAGCCGGCCGGTCGAGGAACTCCGCGACCACTGGCTGTTTATCAAGGCGCTGGGAATGATGATGCTGCCCTTCGTGTTCATCATGAAGGAGCCCGATCTCGGGTCGGCGCTGGTGCTGCTGCCAACCGGCCTGGTGATGATGTATGTGGCGGGCACTCCGACGCGGTATTTGGTGCGCCTGCTGGCTGGGGTGGGCGTGCTGGGAGCGCTGTTCCTGGTGGACGTGCTGTTCGCGCCGCCCAACTGGCAGGTCAAGCTCGAGGATTACCAGCAGCGCCGGCTCAAGGTCTATTTTAATCAGGAATATACTCCGCCTGCCAGTGCGTCGAAGGCGGAGATAGAACGGCTGCGGAAACAGCGGTTCGACGACTCGCACAATGTGCGCCAGGCGTTGATCGCGGTGGGTTCCGGCGGCGTGTTCGGCAAAGGCTGGCGGCAGGGCACCCAGAATGCGTTGGGTTACCTGCCTCGGGCCGTGGCGCACAACGACTTCATTTTCTCCGTGCTTGCCGAGGAGAAAGGATTCGTCGGCAGCGTGACCGTGCTCACGCTCTACGGGATGATTCTGTTCAGCGGGATCAGGATCGCCGGCCAGGCGCGCGACCGCCTGGGCAAACTGCTGGCTGTGGGCGTAGTCGCCCTGTTGTTCAGCCATGTCTTTATCAATATCGGCATGAATATACGGTTGATGCCCGTGACGGGGGTGCCACTGCCGCTGCTAAGTTACGGCGGATCATCAGTGCTCGGCTCGTTGATCGCCCTGGGCATCTTGCAGAATGTTTACATGTATCGAAAGGCTTATTGAGTATGAGTGATCGCAATTTCTCCCGGCGTCGCCGGGGCATGCGTTTCCGCCCGACCGGCGGCCTGGGCCACACCCAGCCGCAGCGGCCGGACCGCGAAGCCACGCAGGCGCGCGCCGAGGCTGTCAGCGGACCGCTGACGCAGGAAAAGGTGTACGACCTTCGCCACACCTATGAAATCGAACGCGCCGAAAACATCGCCGCCGGCCTGCCCCCCGAGGGGTTGCCGAAACCGGACCAGCAAACGCCCGGCGGCGGCGCCAAAGGCGACTTCCGGGAACCGCACCCCGAAACCCCCGCTGAAGTCCGGGAAGACAGGCCCTTCGAGCCGGTGCCCGTCAGGGACCAGTCCCGCGGCATTCTGGACAGCATACGGAACGCGGCCACCACGCTCGTCAAGAAGGTTCAACGGCTGATCAAGCCGGTGAAACGGGTCCACAAAGAGGTCATCATCAATGCCGAGACCCTGGAAACTCGCGTCGCCGTCCTGGAAGAGGGACGCCTCGAGGAGTTCACCATCGAGCGCACGACGGAGGAGCGCCTGGTCGGCAGCATTTTCAAAGGCAAGGTGCGCAACCTCGAAGACGGCCTCAAAGCCGCCTTCGTCGATATCGGCTTCGAGAAGAACGCCTTTCTTCATTACTGGGACATCGTGCCGAGCAACTTTGACAGCGGCGTCGAGATTGTTGAGCGCGAAGGCAAGCGGCGCGACAAGCCCAAAATCACCCAGAAGGACATCCCGCGCGTCTATCCGCCGGGAAGCGAGATCATCGTCCAGGTGACCAAGGGCCCCATCGGCACCAAGGGGCCTCGCGTCACGACCAATATCGTCCTGCCGGGCCGCTACCTGGTGCTGCTGCCCAATTCCGACCAGAGCGGCATCTCGCGCAAGATCGAAAACCAGCAGGAACGGCAGCGGCTTAAAAAGATCCTGCGCGGTCTTTCCATCCCCGACGGGATGGGGGTGATCATGCGCACCGTCGGCGAAGCCCAGCAAACGCGCTATTTCGTGCGCGACCTGGCGCTGCTGCTCGAAGAGTGGCGTGAAATCCAGGAGCGCATCCGGAAGCAGCCCCCCGCAACCTGCGTTTTCCAGGAGCCGGACCTCATCGAGCGCACCGTGCGCGACTTCCTCACGGAGGACGTTGAGCGCATCGTGGTGGATAACCCCAAGGCCAACGACCGCATGCGGGAGATGATCTCCAAGATCTCGAAGCGCTCCGCGGACAAAGTGAAGATCTACACCGAGCCGCAGCCCATCTTCGACCGTTTCGCCATCACCCGGCAGTTGGAGAGCACGTTCTCCCGCCAGGTCCACCTCAAGAGCGGCGGCTACATCGTCGTGGACGAAACCGAGGCCTTGGTGGCCATCGACGTCAACACCGGCCGCCACAAGGGGGGCAAGGACCAGGAATCGACGATCCTCAAGGTCAACCTCGAGGCGGCCGAGGAGATCGCGCGCCAGTTGCGCCTGCGCAATATGGGAGGGCTCATCGTGCTGGACTTCATCGACATGAAGGGCCGGCGGGATCAGCAGGCGGTCTATCAGAAGATGAAAGAGGGCCTGCGCCGCGACAAAGCCAAGACCCACGTCCTGCCGATCTCCCAGCTTGGCCTGATGGAGATGACCCGCCAGCGCCATTCCGAGAGCGTCAACGCGGCTGTTTATGACGATTGCCCCTACTGCAAGGGCCGGGGCAAGGTCAAGAGCGCCCTGACCATGAGCGTCGAAATCCAGCGCAAGCTCGGCGAGATTCTCAAAAAGCGGACGCGCGAGGAGACCGACTTCCAGTTGCTCATCATCGTCCATCCGACCATCCTCGACCGTCTGCGCACGGAGGACGAGAAACACCTCATCGAGATGGAGAAGCGCTACTTCGGCAAGCTCAACTTCCGCAAAGATCCGGCACTCCACGCCGAGGCCTTCAAAATCGTCAACATGGCGAATAATGAGGAACTAGCGAGCGTCGGGACGCAGGAGACACCCGGGACGCGAGGGGGAGACGAAGCGGAATAGCCTTCGACCTTTAAAACGTTAAAACGTTAAAAGGTTAGAACGTTAGAACGTTGAAACCAGTGGCCGGGCGTGGAGGAATCCGCGTCCGGCCGTTTGTTTTTATTGGACTCTGTCAGTCGACTCGCTTCAGCACGACCAGCCACCCTGTGGCGTTGGGCGCATTGCCACCGAAGACCAGGATTTCGCCTTTGGGCAGCTTCTGCATGCGGCGCACCACCTGCTCGCCCTTGCCAAACAGACCAACTTCGACGTGGATGCCATCCACGTTTCTGACTTCGATGGCACATTTGTCGCTCAAGGGCACCTTTTGAGAGTCCTTCAGCGCGACCTTGAAAGGTTTCCGGCAGACCTCGAAATAGTTGGCCCATCTCAAGGGCAGCTCCTTGAGCTTCTTTCTGACGTCATGCTCGACGGGTTTGTGGCTGGCGTCCGGAGACTGGCTGGTGTCCGCACCCCAAATCAGTTGGACCTCGAGCTTCAACGTTGTATCCGCCGCCACTGCCTGTCTTTGGCCGAGCCCCAGCGCCACAAGAGCGCACAAACACACCAATAAGGTCGCCGAAGTTCGCATGGGTCTCATCGGGCGCTAGAGTAAATCATCCTCGTCATTTTCGGCAACTTCGTTCTCGGAGGGGAAGGAGAGCCAAATTAAGGTCGCGCCGGTGTCGTAATCGCGGTAGGTGAAGGCGCTGGTGTCCCGGTCGGCGACTTCGGTGGTCGGGACGTCGGAGTGTCCCCGCAGCACTGCCACCGCGACCAGGGCGCCAGCCGTAGCCGGGACCAGCCACCGAAGCCAAGGGGCGATGAGCGGCGCGCGCGCCGGCCTTTCCGAGCGCTGGATCTCGCGCCGGATTTTCGACCAGTAAAAGTCGCGGGACTCCGGCAGACGAACGTCTCTCTCAAAGCCGGCCAGCGCCTCATGGGTCTGGCTCAGCTCGGCCAGCAGCGCGGCGGCTTCCGCGTCCTGCGCCAGCCAATCGGCCACGTGGCGGGCCTCCGCCTCCGGCAGTTCGCCATCGAGGTAGGCCTGGAGCTTGAGTTGGGCCTCGTAATCCATAGTCACTAATTCTCGTTCTTCAAATCCGCCAGCAGGGCCGCCAGCTTTCGGCGCGCGTAAAACAGCCGCGACATCACCGTGCCGATGGAGCATCCCATGGTTTTGGCAATCTCTTTGTATTCCATCTCCTGAAATTCGTGCAGCACGAGCACGGTTCGGTGCTCGTGAGACAATTGCCTCAGCGCGCGGTCAATCCGCTCCCGCAACTCGCCGCGCTCCAGCCCGGCGGTCGGGTTGGCGGTCACGACCGGCATTTGCCGCTCGACGCCCCCGGACTCCTCATCCATTTCTTCGATGGACTCGGTCCGCTGCCGCTTCTGTTTGCGCAACTGGTCGAGGCAGAGATTGATCACAATCCGGGTCATCCAGGTTCCGAAACTCGATTCGCCCTGGAACTGGCCCAGCCGCTGCCACCCTTTGACCCAGGCTTCTTGAGAAAGATCGATTGCTTCTTCCTCATTCCTCATCATGCTGTAGGCGCGGGCGTAGATTTTGTCGCGATGCCGGGCGACGAGCTCTTCGAAAGCATCCAGATCGCCCTGCTGCGCAGCTCGCACCAGCGCCTGATCATCAGTCGAGGAATGATCATTTTTTGTCATCGATTCGACGTTCCTCGCCAGCGGCGTATTCAACACGGCCAAAAAGTCTTACACATGAATTCCCCGCCGCGCGGCTCAAAGTTTTCCCTTGGTCGAGGGCAGTCGGCCGGGGATGCGCGGGTCGCGCTGGCAGGCAAAATCGGCCGCCTTGGCGAAGGCTTTGAAGAGCCCCTCGACGATGTGATGGGGCTCCTCCCCGTAAAGCAGCTCCAAATGGAGGTTGCAACGGGCTTCATTGGCGAAACCCTGGAAGAATTCGCGGGCCAACCCAAACCGGAACGCGCTCGACATATCCTGTTCTTTCTCAGCCTTACTGACCCGTTTGTAGGCCAATTCATTCAATCCCCGCCAAACCAGGTATGGCCGCCCGCTAAAATCGACCACGCACCGGGCCAGGCATTCGTCCATCGGCACGTAGGCCTCTCCGGTAAACGGGTTGCGGGGATCGAACCCGGCGCCATAGCGGCGGAGGCCCTTTTTGTCGCCCAGGGCCTGTGCAAACGCCTGCCCGAGCGCAATTCCGCAATCCTCGACGGTATGATGGGCATCCACGTCGAGATCCCCCTGGCAGCGCAACTCCAAATCCACCACCGCATGCTTGGCAAACAAGGTCAGCATGTGGTCGAAAAAGGGAATGCCGGTTCGGATCGAGGCGCGCCCGACCCCGTCGAGGTTGAGCTTCACCGAAATGCGGGTCTCTTTGGTGTGGCGCTGAATCTGGGCGCGGCGCGTTCTCATCGCGACCCTAATTAGCAGACCCACCCACTAAAGACAAAGCCCAAAAAGGAGGTTGGAGCGCGCACACCCAATCCGCCCATCAACTTGGCTGCACCCGGCAGTTTTTGCCCAGCCCGGCTACCGCCGTGCAACTTTACGGTCAAATTTCATCCTTGCCAGCCGGAGAATAAGGCGTAAAAGAAATGCCATAAAAGGCCAGTCGGTGATTCGCTGAATATGATTTATCAAGACAAGACATCGGCCCTGCAACAAGGTGGGGCGGATCAACCTGGAATCTATCCGTTGCCGCGCGCCGGCGCCAAGCGGGAAGTTAACCACCGAACCGTCCATGCCAAGTCTCAGCCGACGCCGCAAAAAGTGACGCTGTTTGACAAGGTCAAGGCCTTCAAGACGGCGGACCAACTCCGCGCCCTGGGACTCTATCCTTATTTCCGCATCATATCCTCCGCCCAGGATACTGAGGTGCTGATCGATAATAAAAAGGTGCTCATGCTCGGGTCCAACAGCTACCTGGGCCTGACGAACCATCCGAAGATCAAGGAAGCAGCCCGGGCCGCCGTGGAGAAATACGGCACCGGCTGCGCCGGGTCCCGTTTCCTGAATGGCACGCTGGACATCCACCTGGAACTCGAGACCACGCTGGCCAAACTGGTTAACAAAGAGGCGGTGCTGCTCTACAGCACCGGGTTCCAGACGAACCTGGGGGTCATCAGCGCCCTGGTCGGCAAAGGCGAATATGTCCTGGGCGACAAGAGCAACCATGCCAGCATCGTCGAGGGCTGCCTGCTCTCGCCGGGCAAGTTTCTCCGGTTTTCACACAAGGACATGGGCGCTCTGGAAAGCCGTTTGCAGGGCATCGACCCTGAAGCCGGCAAGCTGATTGTTGTGGACGGCGTGTTCAGCATGGAAGGGGACATTATTCAGTTGCCCGAGCTCTGCCGAATCGCCGGGAAGTATGGCGCGGCGCTCATGCTGGATGACGCCCATGCGATAGGGGTTTTGGGCAAGAACGGCTCGGGCACCGCCAGCCATTTCGGCCTTACCGACCAGGTCGAACTGATCATGGGCACGTTCAGCAAGTCCCTGGCGAGCCTCGGCGGCTTTATCGCCTCGGATGCCGAGACGATTGACTACCTCAAGCACCATTCCCGGCCGTTGATCTTCAGCGCCAGCATGAGCCCAAGCAACGCCGCCGCGGTCCTGGCTGCCGTCCAGATCATGATCGGCGAGCCGGAGCGCATTGCACAGCTCTGGCGCAACACACAGCAGATGAAGAAGGGCCTTCACAGCCTCGGCTTCAATATCGGCGAATCCGAAACCCCCATCCTGCCGCTCTTCAGCCGCGACCTCATGACCGCATTCAAGTTCTGCAAGCGGTTGCAGGAGGAAGGCGTGTTTGTCAATCCGGTGGTCTCGCCGGCTGTGCCGCCCGGCCAGGAATTGATCCGCATCAGCCTGATGGCAACCCACACCGAAAAGCAGATCACCTTCGCGCTCGACAAGCTCAGCAAAGTCGGAAAAGAGCTTGGATTGATCTGAGGAGGCGTGAAAGTCCTCCTCACCGGCGCGAGCGGGTTTGTCGGGAGCCACATCCTGGATAGTCTCCAAGCCCGCGGTGTCGCGACGGCTATCCTGCTCAGGCCCACTAGCGAGAAGGGCTTTATCCAGCAGCACTTGGAATCCGCGGAGATACGGATGGGGTCGATCGGCGATACGGCGAGCCTCCAAACGGCGCTGGAGGGCATCACCCATGTGATTCACTGCGCGGGGCTTACCAAAGCGCGAAGGATCTCCGAGTTTTACGAAGTCAACCGCCTGGGCACGCGCAACCTCGTCGCCGCCGCCAACGCGCGGGAGGGCCAGATCCAGCGGTTCGTGCATGTTTCCAGCCTGGCGGCCGCCGGACCGGCTACCCGCGACCAGCCCGCCCGCGAAAAGGACGCACCCCGGCCGGTTTCCGACTATGGCAAGAGCAAGCTGGCGGGCGAGTTGGAAGTGCGGGAGCATTGCCGGGTGCCGTTCGTGGTGGTTAGGCCACCGGCCGTTTATGGTCCGCGCGACTACGGTTTCCTCTCGCTGTTCAAAGCGGTCAGCCGCCACCTGTTGCCCCGGCCGAGCGCGCGCCAGGAGTTAAGTCTGGTATTTGTCAAAGACCTGGCCGAGGCCATCGTCGCCTGCCTGGAACACCCGGCGGCGCCGGGCAAGGTCTATTTCGCCGCCGCGAAAGAGGTGGTGACCAGCCGCGCCATGGCAGAGGCCATCGCCCTCCAGGCGAATCACTGGACCATCCCCTTCCCGCTGCCCACCGCGATGCTTTGGTCGGCGTGCTTCGTCCAGCAGCTCCGGTCCGGCATGACCGGCAAGGCAAGCCTGTTGAACCTGCAAAAATTCGCCGAGCTGCGCGCGCCGGGTTGGGTGTGCGACCCTTCGTTGCTGGAACGCGAAATCGGTTTTGTCTGCAAGACCACGCTGGACCAGGGCGTGGCGCAAACCCGCGATTGGTACGCCCGGCACGGCTGGATCTGAAGCGCTCGGCGGGAAGAACAAAGCTGACAAGGCTGCCTTAGCTAAGAGATTGGCCGAGGCTTTGACGCTGGACCAAGTCGCCGGGTCTGCCAGGCCACTCCAACCGGAAGACCACAAAGGGCTACGTTCACAGCAAATGAGGCATCCCGGATTGTCCGGCGGCCACCGCGCGCAGGCGATCACGATTCCCCTCGTCGGTCTGAACCGCCGCCTGGAGCTGGCGCAGGAGCGTGGCCTTCGGCGGGGGGCAGTTCGATCCAGAACCGGCTCCCCTTCCCGGGTTCCGAGTCCACTCCGACTCGGCCGCCCATTCGCTCTGCTCCCTTCCGCACAATCGCGAGCCCCAAGCCCGTCCCCGGATACGCCTGCTTGCCATGCAGGCGCTCGAAGGCGCGGAATATCCTCTCCAGATCTTCTGGTGCAATCCCAATTCCATTGTCTTGCACCGAAAGCCGTACCCACTTCCCGGATTGCTCTGCTGAGATACGAATTTGGGGCGGCACCTCAGGCGATATAAACTTCAAAGCGTTCGATACGAGGTTGGTTATCAGCAGTACGATCGTGGCCGGGTGCGCGATGACCTCGGGCAATGTGTCGGTTACCGTAATGGCCGCATTTTTACCCCGGATGTCAATGTCGAGCAACGCCAGCGCGTCACTCACCGCCGTTTGCAGGCTAACGTGCTCCAATTTCAATTCCGGGCCGCTCAACTTGCTGTATTCGAGCAGATCGGTGAGCAATCGACTCATCTGGCCGGCCGACTCAATGACCCGCTCCAGCATCGACCGTCCGGTCTCATCGATCTTCGGGCCATATTCCTCCAGGGCGATGCTCGAGAAGTTGGTAATGCCCCGCAAGGGAGCCCGAAGGTCGTGCGCGGCGGTGTAGGCAAAAGCTTGAAGGTTGGCATTGGCCTCGACCAGTTGAGACGTTCGTTCCTCAACCCTTCGCTCCAGGTCGGCGTTATGCCGCGCCAGATCATCGCGTGCCTGGCGCAGCGCCTCCTCGGCCTGTTTGCGTGTGGTTACATCCTGTTTGACCGCTATGAAATACGAGATTCCACCCCTGGTGCTCGTAAACGGCGTAATCGTCATCTCCTCGCTGTAAAGGCCGCCATCTTTGCGTTTGTTGACCAACTCCCCTTGCCAGACCCACCCAGCGGCGATGGAATCCCACAGGTTCTTGTAGAACGCCGCATCCTGCCTGCCGGATTTGAGCAGCCGGTGGTTCTGGCCCACCAGTTCGGCGGAGCTATACCCCGTAAGCTGTTCAAACGCCGGGTTCACCCATTGAATGGCGCCGTCCCTATCCGTAATCGAGATGGCGTTCGCGGCGGACTGCAAGGCGGCGGATTGCAGCCGCGATTGCTCCTCTGACCGCTTCTGCTCCGTGATGTCCCTCAGAATTCCCGATGCCCCAATGATCCGGCCTTCCGGGCCGCGCAGCGGCGAGACGGTAAGCGCCACCTGAACACGCCGGCCATCTTTTGCAATCCGCACGGTCTCACAATGCCTGACAGACTCGCCCCGGCGCAGCTTTTCCAGGATGGTGTTTTCCCATTGTCGGTCCTCCGGCGGGAAGATGGGCCTCAACGGCCGGCCTATCATTTCCTCGGCCCGATAGCCCAGGAGTTGCTCGGCGGCTGCGTTCCAGCTTGTCACTTCGGCTTCCAGGTTTATACTGATGATGGCGTCCTCCGAATACTCGACAATCGCCGCGAGCCTCGCGCGCGCTTCCTCGCCCTCGAGGCGCCGATAGGCCCGCTGGAGGTCCGCATGCGCCTTGGCCAACTCGCGCCTCTGCTGGTTGGAAGCCTTGGTGTTTGCGACCAGCCCGAAGACATGGGGCAGGAGAAAAAAGCACCCAACTGCCGTCCCCATGGATGCCGCTGCCGTAACGGCCTTGATGACCCCGGAAAGCCAATACACCGGCTGCCACAGGGTCCACACTTCCATGAAGTGTACGCAGCCGCAACTGAAAATAAAGAGCCCGAAAGCCAAAAACATCCCCTCGAAAGGGAGGTCCTTTCGCGCCCGGTAAGCCAAATACGCCAGCGCCCCGGCAATCGCCATATAGGAACCCCCGATCAGAAAATCCGAGAGTCCCTGGAGCCAGAGCATCCGTGGGTTGTCCAGGTAACAATGCCGATGGGGCATAAAGAATCCCGGGGAAACCAAAATCCCAGGCAACGCAGGATATAAAACCAACGTCAGAAGGCTGAGGATGAGAACTGCGAGTCCAAAGAGGACAAAAGGCGAGCGGAGGGACTTGAGCATAAGCAATGATTTTAGCAGGGGCGACCCATAGGACCATCAGCTTACGTCAAAGCCTCCATGCCAGCAAATCTTATGTTCCCAATAAATGATTCTGTTGGACGTTCGTGGGGGGGGGGGACATATTACATAGAGTTGCGGCGGAGATGCTCCTGAGCCCCTGCGGAACATTCTTTAGCGGCGAGACATTGGGAGCCACTTTGCAGAGTTTCAAGATGCGTATGGAATGAAGATGTGCCGGGGATAAACGGGACATTCGTGGTGATGTAGTTCCCGATGGAACCCAACAAAACACGTGCGGGACTGAGCTTGCGGCCAGGACCGGAGTGCTGCGCAGGGTTGGCGGTGGCTGTAGGAGGGACGGCTGTCGCAACACTGGTGCGCTGGGCCGTCGGCCAGTGGGTTGGCGAGGCGCCGCCTTTCATCACGTTTTATCCTATCGCGATTGCCGCAGCACTCGTCGGCGGCACAGGTCCAGGGGTGCTGGCGACGGCCTTGGGGGGCCTGGCCGCAGACTATTTCTTCATCCCGCCCATTGGGCATTTCTTGCGGCACTCACCCGGTCTCTTGGCAGAAATGGGAACGTTCCTCACCGTCAGCATCGCCATCAGCATCGTGGGAGGGCGTTTGCGATCGGCCTTCTATCAATCGCGGCTCCAGGCAACGGCGTTGGAGTCGGCGGCGAACGCCATCCTCATCACGGACCACCAGGGGGTCATTCAATGGGTCAACCCAGCGTTTGAGAGGTTGAGCGGCTACAGCGCCGCCGAGGCATTGGGGCAGAATCCACGCGTGCTTAAGTCAGACAGGCATGATCAATCCTTCTTTAAGAGAATGTGGGAGACGGTCACGGCTGGCCTCGTTTGGCACGGCGAAGTGGTCAATAAGCGCAAAGACGGCAGCCTTTACACGGAGGAGATGACGATCACGCCGGTCAAGAATCCTCGTGGCGCAGTCACCCGCTTTATCGCGGTCAAGCAGGATGTCACCGAGCGCAAGCAAACGGAGGTCGAGATGGCCGCCTTGCGGGAGCGTCTGGCGGCGGACCTGGCGGCGATGGAGCGTCTCCACGAAGTCAGCACCCGGTTCGCTCGCCAGGATGACTTGCGGACCCTTTTGGACGCCATCCTCCAGGCCGCGATTGCCATTGTCCAGGCCCAAAAAGGCTATGTCCAACTCCCGGACCCTGGCTCGGGCGAGTTAACCATTGCCACACACCAGGGTTTTGACCGGGAGTTCGTCGAGTTCTTTAGCCACATTGGCGCCGGGAAAGTGGCCTGCGGTACCGCCATGGAGACCAAGCAGTGCGTGGTGGTCGAGGACGTGACGCTCAGCCCACTGTTCCTGGCCGAGCCGCGCGCGCTGCAACTCAAGCTTGCCGCCGGGATGCGGGCCGTGGTCTGCACTCCTCTCTTGAGCCGCCCCGGTCAGTTGGTCGGAGTGCTTTCAGTTCACTTCGACGCTCCGCACCGCCCCAGCGACCGCGATATGCGGATGCTGGCCCTGCTGGCGCGTCAGGCGGCGGATTTCATTGAGCGCACTCAGGCCGAAAACGCGCTCCGGGCCGCCAAGGAGGAGCTGGCGCTCGCCAACGCGAACCTGGAGCGCAAGGTGCAGGAGCGGACGGCCAAGCTGCGCGAGATGGTGGAGGAACTGGAGGGTTTCTCCTACAGCCTCGTCCATGACCTGCGGGCACCGTTGCGGGCGATGCAGAGCTTTTCGGCCCTGGCAGAGGAGAAGTGCGGGAGCTGGCCGGAGAGCCTGGACTACTTCAATCGCATTAGAACGGCCTCGATTCGCCTGGACCAATTGATAACGGATGCCCTCAGCTACAGCACCGTCGTGCGCCAGGAAGTGGCCGTGACGCCGGTGGAGGTTGGCAGGCTATTGCGCGGCATCCTGGAGACATACCCCAATTTCCAGCCGTCCGTTGCGGAGATTCGAGTCGAGTTCGACGCGTTAACGGTCCTGGGCAACGAGGCGGCGTTGACGCAGGTCCTTTCGAACCTGCTTGGCAACGCGGTGAAGTTCGTCGCCCCCGGGGCCAAGCCGCGCGTGCGCGTATGGGCGCAAAGCCGAGCGCCTCCGGACAGACGGCGAGTTGCTCGGATTTGGGTTGAGGACAGCGGGATTGGGATTCCTGAAGAGGCACACCAAAGAATCTTCGGGATGTTCCAGCGGATGCACCGCGCCGAGGAGTATCCCGGCACGGGAATCGGGTTAGCGATCGTGCGCAAAGCCGTGGAGCGGATGGGGGGCGAGATCGGATTGGAGTCGGAGTTGGGCAAAGGGAGCCGTTTTTGGATTGAGCTGGCGACGCCGGAGGAGAGCGGAACGGCAGGGAAGAAGAATGAGGCGCCGGCGGCGTCCGGATGAGGAACCATGATGAGCTTAAAATGCATTCTCCAGGTTGAGGACGAGGAAGCGGACGTGTTCCTGCTCAGCGTCGTGTTCAAGCGGGCGGGCATCACGAATCCGGTCTGCGTTGCTACCGACGGCCAGATGGCGATAGATTATCTGGCGGGGAACGGAGCCTTTGCCGACCGCGAGAAGCATCCGCTGCCATGCCTGGTCTTGCTGGACATAAACCTGCCAAAGCTCAACGGGCTTGAAGTGCTTGAGTGGATTCGCCGACAGCCAAGCCTCAAGAAGATGGTGGTGGTGATTTTCAGTTCGTCGGCGATGCCGGGCGATATTGAGCGGGCTTACGAACTGGGCGCAAGTTCCTACATCGAGAAGCCATCCGGCACGGACAAAGCCCTGGAGATCGCCCAACTGCTGAAAGGCTGGTGGCTTGGCTACAACCATTTCGCGCCGATTAACGTGGCGCGGCAGCCAGCGTGAGAAGGCTGTGCTGGCTGGCAATGGGATGGCCTTGCTATCGCACGGCAGATTAGATGGTGGGTGTTCTCCCCGGTTCACAACGCCGGTAGAGGAGTTAGACTCTGCACCCGTAACGCCATGGAAGAGGGCGACGGTCGCTGTTGAGCATAATTTTTGCCGTGGCGGGGCGCAAGCACCCCTCTGCCGCAAACACGCGCCTGCACATAGTAGGGGAATTGCGCTCCGTCCGGCGCACGGTTTTTTGAGCAAGCAGGTTAATGGCGTCGGGCGAGGGCAACGTTTATATGAGGGTTTTGCTGCGTAGCACGAGAAACAGAAGCTACATTCAGGCGGAGCACAAGTGGACCTATGACCAGTCATCCGCACGCGACTTCGGCTCAACGGTCAACGCAATCCGGTTCTCGGTTCAACAGAACCTTGAGAACGTCGAAGTTCTGGTCACTCTCGGAGATTCGCTCTACGATGTGACCTTTCCCCTGCCGAGTCCGTCCAGCCGTGTCAAACCGCCGTTTCGATGAGGATGAGCTGTGCCCGCGGCACCAAGAAGGAGCGCCTGAACACCGAGTCGCGCAAATGCCGAACCGGCTCAGTGGCAGAGCGGAGGCAGGGCAAAATCGTTACGTGAATGGTCAAATTTGAGAACAGGGCGAACATCCTCAAGCGAGTGAGATAGCGCGTAATCCAGGGCGCAAACGACTTCCATAAAACCAAGCGCCTTCCGGGGGTCTCCGGTCCATTTGTCCTCCCCTTCAACATACTTACAAGTCGTCAGATCTTGCAGCAAAACCTTCCCGTTTCTCATGATCATACGCTGTTGACTTCCTAACAACGGGCTTACATTGAATCACGAAGAGCAGCGGTGCAAGTGGCAAAGACAGGCAGCCCGGGTTTTGTTCCCGTCCTTTACGCGGAGGACGACGGCAACGACATCTTTTTTATGGCCATGGCTTTTGGGGCCGCTGGTGTCGAAAATCCACTCATCGCCGTTCAGGATGGCCAGGAGGCAATCGATTATCTCAGCGGACATGGAGATTACTCCGACCGTCGGCGCTGTCCCTTCCCATGCCTTTTGTTGACCGACATAAAGATGCCGAGGATGGACGGCTTCGAACTTCTCGACTGGTTGAAACAACGGGCGGCTTTTCGAGACCTGCCTAAGATCGTGCTCAGTTCTTCGGTGCAGGAACCAGACCTGAGGCGCGCAGGAGAGCTGGGCGCGTGCTCGTATTTCATGAAGCCGACCGAGCATACAAAACTCACGGCTATAGTTCGGGAATGGCAACGCACGGTCCTGACACCCCATTGTTGTACCGCTCCAGGCTTGGGCCGCCAATAACCTCGGCCATGGGCGCGGATAATATTGCTTGTCTTTTTGGTCGCGTTTTGCTAGAAATCTGACATTCGGGTGGCGGATCGTTTCCTTCAGCGGGATTCCCCGTCCCCACCTCCTTGGCGACTGCCGCCCGAATTATTCCTTTTGTTGCTTGATTGCGGCTTTGGCAGCAGCAGCATCCGAAAAACCACTCACAGCACACACCGGGGACACGCCGGCAAGGAAACCACCCTCGGGGGGGCGGGTGGCTCACACCGAATGGAGCCGCGGCCGGGACGCCGAGAACCGCCTCAATCTGCCAACCGAACTGCCACTGGATTGGGGTGCGTCCGACAAGACCGCCAAGGAGAACACTGCCAAAGCCCTCCGCACCGGGGCAAAGAATTTCCACTCCACCGCCAGGCGGAGCGACGGCGGGAGCTTAGGATTCCCCCGATTAGCTTGACAGATATGCTATGTTAGATTCTGGCATCGAAGCGCATGGGAGCACGACGTTCGCGCCGTGCGCGGTGCCTGGAGCAATTCAAAAGAAAAAAATCACATGGAAACTGCACGCATTGAAACCAGCGCGGGCGCCAGGTCCGCCCAACGCAATTCGCAGCCGGTTGAGTTCATTTTCAACCAGCCGGAGGCCAAGGCCGTCGCTTTGGCGGGGAGCTTCAACAACTGGGACCCGAAGCGAATGCCGATGCGCAAGGACCCCTCCGGCAAATGGCACACCACCGTGACCTTGTCGCCCGGCCGCCATGAGTATCGTTTCGTGGCGGACGGCCAGTGGGTTTCGGATCCCAACGCGAAGGAGTTCATCAAGAACTCCTTCGGCACCACCAATTCGGTGATGTCCGTCTGACCGGCGCGAGCCGGTTTTGCGTCCCGCCCGCGCCGGCGGCCGCCCGCTTGCGGATGAAATCTCCTCGCCCGGGCCGGTTCGTTGCGGCATATTCGCGGGCGTGGGACGACTGGATCAGGCATTAGTTGAACGCGGCCTCTGCGAGAGCCGCGAGAAGGCTAAACGGGCCATCCTTGCCGGCCAGGTCAGGGTGAATGACCAACGGGCCCGCAAGCCGAGCGATGCGGTCAAGCCCGCCGACGCGATCGCGCTGGCGCTGCCGGAACGGTTCGTCAGCCGGGGCGGGCTCAAGCTCGAGCGCGGGCTGGCGCATTTCGGGATCGACGTCGCGGGCCGGCGGGCCATCGACCTTGGGGCTTCCACGGGCGGCTTTACCGATTGCCTTTTGCAGCGCGGCGCCGCCACGGTTTTTGCCGTGGATGTCGGCCAAGGCCAGCTCGCCTGGAAACTGCGCCGCGACCCGCGCGTGGTGGTGATGGAGAAAACCAACGCCCGCGAGCTGACCCCGGCGCGCTTTCCCCGGCCCTTTGAGCCGGCCGATGTTATCGTCATCGATTGCTCGTTTATCTCGCTGCGCAAAATTCTTCCTCCAGCCATTGCATTGTTGCGGGGCTCCGGTAAAATCATCGCATTGATCAAACCGCAGTTCGAAGCCGGCAAGGCCGAGGCGGACAAAGGCGCCGGGGTGATCCGGGATGCGCGGATTCACGAGCGCGTGTTGCGTGAACTTGAAGACTTTGTCACCGGCCTGCCCGGTCTCACCTGGCGGGGCGTAACCGATTCCCCGCTGCTCGGGCCCGCGGGAAATAAGGAATTTCTAGCATTAATTGAAAAGACTGGCTGACAAAATCAAGCGCGTCGGGGTCATCATCAACCCCGAGAAAGCGGCCTGCGCCGGCGCGGCGAAACAGGCGGCGCGGCTCATTGCGGCCGCCGGCCGCAAGCTTCATAGCGACGCGGAGACGGCCCGCCTTGCGGGTTTGAACGCGGCCCTTTGCCCGGACGCCGCCAGCCTGGCGCGGGAGGTGGATCTGCTATTGGTCTTCGGCGGCGACGGCACCATCCTGCGGGTGGCCCGCGCGATCGCCGGGTCCCATACTCCGATACTCGGCATTAACATCGGCAGCCTCGGTTTCCTCACGGCGGTTCCCTCCGACGGCCTGCCGCAAGCGTTGCGCCGCGTCTGGAAAGGAGAATTCAACTTCGAATCCCGCATCCTGATCGAGGGGTCGGGCCGATGCGCCGGCCACCCGATCTCCCAGACCGCCTTGAATGATCTGGTGATCAGCCGCGGCATTGCCTCGCGCCTGATTGAGCTGGAAGTGCGGGTGGATGGAGACCCGCTCACGCGCTATCGCTGCGACGGATTGATCATCAGTTCTCCGACCGGCTCAACCGCCTACTCACTGGCGGCGGGCGGCGCGGTGGTCTTTCCCACAGCCGATGTGTTCGAGATTACGCCGATTTGTCCGCACACGCTCTCGAACCGGTCCTTGATCCTGCCGGCGAGCGTCACCATAGAGGTGAGGGTCGTTTCTCGGAAGCCCGCCACGATACTGAGCGCCGATGGCGAGGTCGTGAGCGAGCTGGCGGAAGGCGATTTGCTGACGGTTCGGCGCAGCCGCCGCACGGTGCGGCTGATGCACCTGGCGGGCAGTTCGTTTGGCGAAACCCTGCGCCACAAACTTCATTGGCGGGGAACCACTTTATGATCCGGCTCAAAGACATCGCCCAACAGGCCGGCGTTTCGGTCATGACCGTGTCCAAGGCCTTGCGCGACGAACCGGACGTCTCCGCCGCGACCAAAGCCCGTCTCAAACAGCTTGCCCAGCAGATGGGCTACGTCCCCGATTCAACTGCCCAGGGCTTGCGCAACCGCACCACCAAGCTCTTTGGGCTGGCCGTGTCATCGGTCACCAACCCGGTTTTTTCGCGCGTTGTTCTCGCCATCGAAGAGGCGGCCCGAGACCTCGGTTACGACATCCTGCTCGGCCACACCTTCAACACCCCGGAACGCGAGGAGTCCTGCCTCCGCCGTTTCCTGGGCCGGCGGGTGGATGGCGTGTTCGTCGCCCCGGTTTATCGCATGGCGGCCGAGGCGCCGGTTTACAAGGAACTCCTTGGCCGAGGCGTGCCGACGGTCCTGCTAGGCCACCCGGCGCCCTTCTGCAACCAGTTCCCCTGTGTCGAGACCGACGATCTTCTCGCAGGCTACGCCGTCGCGAAGCATTTGATCAACCTCGGTCACCGTCGCATCGCATTCCTGTCGGGCCCCCCGGGCACCCCGTGGTCCCAAGAACGTTTTGAAGGATATCGGCGGGCGCTGCGCGAGGTGGGCCTGGACGTGGACGATAAGCTCGTGTTCCAAGCCGGCCGCACCATCGAGGATGGGGCCAAAGCAGCGGCTCAAATGCTCTCCGAGGCTCCCGACGCCACGGCCGTCCAGGCGGTCAACGACCTTGTTGGAGCCGGGTGCGCCGATGTCCTGATGAAACAGGGCCTGGAGATCCCGCGGGACATTTCGATTGCCGGTTTCGGCAACACATTGCTGGCTGAGCATTTTCGCGTGCCGCTGACCACCACCCACCAGCCCAAGTATCGGCTCGGTCAAGCGGCCATGGAGGCCATGCGCCAACTGCTCAGCGGCAGCCGCCCCGAATCCAAGCGCTTGCCCGCCGCCCTCATCCCCCGGTCCAGCACCGGCGCGGCTCCCGCCGAATCGGCGCTAAGCCGCGTGAAACGTGGTGCGTAATGCGTGAAACGTGAAACGTGAAACGTGACGCGTGCGTAAAAGCGTAAAAAGAGAAGCTTCACGCCTTTTTGGGTGACGCCGTTTCACGTTTCACGTTTCACGTTTCACGTTTCACGTTTCACGTTTCACGTTTCACGTTTCACGTTTCACGTTTCACGTTTCACGTTTCACGTCCCGCGTCGCTTCCAGCTCGCCACAAACATTCCATTGCCGCCGAACTCCTGGGACCAGAGGCGCAAGTCGGGAACCGGGGAGCCGGCGAGCTTGAGCGGGTCCTGAATCGGCAGGCGCTCGAATTCGGGAAACGCCGCTTCAAAGGCCTCGGCCACAAGCTGGGTTTCGGTCCGGGTCATGGTGCAGACGGCGTAAATGAGCCTGCCTCCTGGCTTCACGGCGGCGGCGGCATGGGCCAAAATGCGTTGTTGGATCTCGCTGAGTTCCTTGACATCCCGCAGGGTTGTCGTCCAGCGCGCATGAGGATTGCGATGCCAAGTCCCCACCCCGCTGCAAGGCGCATCGATGAGCACTCCGTCGAATTTGGTTCGGGTCGGCAGCTTGGCGCCGCCATCCCAGGGCGCAACACGGTAGTTGAAAACTTCAGCCCGCGCCGCGCGCCGCTTGAGCGTCTGCAAGCGCCAGGCCGCGCGGTCGCTGCACCAAATCAGGCCCTGGTTTTCCATCAGAGCCGAGAGATGCAGCGTCTTGCCTCCCTCGCCGGCGCACGCGTCCCACCAGGTCTGGCCCGGCCGAGGATTGCTAATAAGCCCGATCGCCTGTGAGCTGAGGTCCTGCAGTTCGAAGTCCCCCGCGTGGAACTCCGGGGTGCGAAACAAGTCCTTTGTCCCGCGATACTGCAACGCATCCGCCAGCGGTCCCTCGCCGAAGGGCGTGCAGTCGCCCAGTTTCTTCATCACCGCCCTGCCCTGCCCATGCCGCGCGCGCAGCCATAATCGCGGCTCCGCTTGCAGCGAACGCGCCCACGCGGCGGGAATCTCCATCTCCTCCTTCAGCCACCCCGGAACCGCCCGCGCGATCAGGTCGGCCTCTGGAAACTCTTCGGGCGCAACCGCAAACTGTCGGGATAGCTGCACGGCGCGATCGACCCGGCTGGCGATGGGCTCGTTTGGATCCAGCCAGCCGAGCCAGCGGAAATACGCGAACACGGCCCGGCTGATGTCCGAGGCGGCCCCGGCCTCCAATCCGCGCTGGGATTTGAGCTCCTGGCGCAGGACGCTGTCGGCCGGATGCTCGCGGCCAGCGGCGCGGATGATGCGTTCGGCAAGGGTGGAAATGAGAGGATTCATCATCGAGCCGCTCCGCCCCCGATCAACTGCCGCAGCACATAAGGGAGAATTCCGCCATGCTGGAAGTAGTCGATCTCGATGGGGGTATCGATGCGGCATTTGACGGGAACGGTTTCCACCTGCCCATTGGCCCGAGCAATCTTGAGCGTCAGATCCTGCTGCGGCTTGAGGTCGGGCCCCAGGCCGAGGACGTCGTAGGTTTCGGTCCCATCGAGTTTGAGCGTCTGCGCCGAAACGCCTTCCTTGAACTGAAGGGGCAGCACGCCCATCCCGACCAGGTTGGATCGGTGAATGCGTTCGAAGCTTTGGGCCACCACGGCCTTGACGCCCAACAGGGCTGCCCCTTTGGCGGCCCAATCGCGCGAACTGCCGGTGCCATATTCCTGCCCTGCTAGCACCAACAGCGGCGTGCGCCCTTGCGCGTATTTGGCAGCGGCCTCATAGATGCTCATCACTTCCCCGCCCGGCTGAAACTTTGTCACTCCGCCCTCGATGCCGGGCACCATCAGGTTCTTGATGCGGACGTTGGCGAACGTGCCGCGGGTCATCACGCGATCGTTGCCGCGCCGCGAACCGTAGCTGTTGAAGTCTTCGAAAGCCACGCCGTTTTCCAGCAGGTATTTCCCGGCCGGGGATGTCTTCTTAATGCTGCCGGCGGGCGAAATGTGGTCGGTAGTGACGCTGTCGCCAAAGATGCCGAGGGGGCGCGCCGCTTTAATCTCCCGGATGCCTCCCGGCTGGAGGCTGAAGTTGGCGAAGAAAGGCGGCTCTTGAATATAGGTGCTGGCGGCATCCCATGAATAGACATTGCCGGTGCTGGCCGGGATCTCGTTCCATTTCGGATTCTGATCGGCAAAATTGCGATACAACTGGCGAAAAACCTCCGGCTTGAGGGCCGCTTGGAGCTGGTCGCGCACCTCCTGGAGCGTGGGCCAGATGTCCTTCAAGAAAACCTCTTTGCCTTGCTTGTCGATGCCAAGAGGCTCCCGGGTCAGGTCGATATCGACGCGCCCCGCGAGCGCAAAGGCCACGACCAGCGGCGGGGACATCAGGAAATTGGCTTTGATGCTCTGATGGACCCGCGCCTCGAAGTTGCGGTTGCCGGACAGCACGGACGCCGCGATGAGGTCGTATTTGCCAACCGCCTCGTCCACCGGGGTGGGTAGCGGCCCGGAGTTTCCGATGCAGGTGGTGCAGCCGTAACCGACCAGGTTGAAACCAAGCTGATCGAGGTAGGTCTGCAGGCCGGTCCTGGTGAGGTAGTCAGTCACCACACGCGAACCGGGAGCCAAAGAGGTTTTTATCAAAGGACTGACCTGCAGTCCGCGTTCGACGGCTTTCTTGGCCAGCAAGCCGGCGGCTAGCATGACCGACGGATTGCTCGTGTTGGTGCAACTGGTGATGGCGGCGATCAACACGCTGCCGTGCCGGATCTCTCCGCCTCGGCCCGGGCCGAAGTCCGCGGCGGCATCGGGCGTCGGACGATTGTTGGCCATCTCCAGCTCGGTCAACGGATTGGTATTATGGGCCTGCGCCGCCCGGCGCGACACCGGCTCCTGGCTGCCCCCGCCGGAATGGAACCCATCCACGGCGGCGACGGCGAAGCTCCTGTTCAGATCGGCGCTGGACTTGCCGAAGCCGTTTTCGGCGACCGGCCGGGTGAAGGCGGTGACAAACTCGTGTTTGAGGTTGGGCAGTTCGATCCGATCCTGCGGCCGCTTGGGCCCGGCGACACTGGGCACCACGCCCGCCAGATCGATCTCGAGCTCGACCGAATAGCTTATCTGTCCTTTTTTGGGCATGCCAAAAAGGCCTTGCGCCCGGTAGTAGCTCTCGTACAAACGGCAATGGTCCTCGCTGCGGCCGGTGGCGCGGAGATAATTGACGCATTCGGCGTCGATCGGGAAGAACCCCATGGTTGCGCCGTATTCGGGCGCCATGTTGGCAATCGTGGCGCGATCCACCACCGGCAAGGCGGCGGCGCCGGGGCCGAAGAACTCAACGAATTTGCCTACGACCTTCGCCTTGCGCAGGAGTTGCGTGACCGTCAGCGCCAGGTCGGTGGCCGTGACCCCTTCGCGCAAGGCGCCGGTCAAATACACGCCCACCACGTCCGGGGTGAGGAAGTAAACCGGCTGGCCCAACATGCCCGCCTCCGCCTCGATGCCGCCGACGCCCCAGCCCACGATGCCCAGGCCATTGATCATCGTCGTATGGGAGTCAGTTCCGACCAGGGTGTCGGGATAGTAAACGGCCGGCTGTCGCGGGTCGGCGGGCGAGGCGCCGGAGAGGACTCCTTTGGCGAGGTATTCGAGGTTGACCTGGTGAACAATGCCGATGCCGGGGGGGACGACCCTGAACGTGTCGAAGGCCTGCATGCCCCACTTGAGAAATTGGTAGCGCTCACGATTGCGCTGGAATTCCTTGTCCAGATTCCGCCCCAGCGCGTCCGGGGTGCCGAAATAATCGACCTGCACCGAATGGTCCACCACCAGATCGACGGGCACCAGCGGCTCAATGAGCTTGGGGTTCTTGCCTGCCCGCGCCACCGCCGAGCGCATCGCCGCCAGGTCGACCAGCAAGGGGACGCCGGTGAAATCCTGCAGCACGATGCGGGCGACGACAAAAGGGACCTCCTCGGTCCGGGCTCCGTGGGGCTTCCAATTGGCCAGCGCGCGGACATTCTGCTCGGAGATCCGCCGGCCATCGCAGTTGCGCAGAACCGATTCGAGCACCAGCCGAATCGACACCGGCAACCCTGACACCGGGCCAATGCCCGCCTTCTCCAGTTGCGGCAGGGAGCAAAAGCTTCCACGCCGCCCATTGCCAAGGTCAAATTCCTGTCGCGTGCCAAACAAATTGTCTGACGTATTCATAAATTTCATCCTAACACAATATACCACCCGCCGATTCCATCGCTTCCCGGCGGCTCAGAACAAATAACTCAACCCAAACACGTTCATATTCAAGCCCGGATTGTGTCTGCTCAGCCCGGCGTTGGACATGTGCTGGAAGCGGTAACCCAGCCGCCAGTGGGAGGTCATATCCCAATTCAGACCGACATGTGATGTAAACTGGAGGGGAATTCCGAAATCCTTCGAGCCGAATTGCGACCGTGTCATCACCGTAGGGCCCGAGCCGCCTTCCAGCGAGATCGGCAGGTGTTCGCGCGATAACAGCAGGGTCGGTCCGATGGTCCCAATCGCCGCGTTGGCGGCGCGATCCCCCAGCCATCCGACCGAGCCATCCAGCCGCGACTGGAGGTAAAAACTCCGCCCCAGATCCCAGCCCCAGGGCAACTTCCAATTCACCGCGGCCTCGGCCTGGTAAAAATCCTTTCCGCTCTGGTTTGCCGAAAAGCCGGCGCGCACCCCCGCCGACTCCAGCGTGACATCTCCTCCCATCCCGGACGCCGGAATAGCCAGAAGCGCCAGGAGGCCGCATCCGCCGACACCCATCCAATCATAGAGTTTCTTTGGAGAAAACATGGTGACTACGTATCTCACACCGCTACCTCTTCGGCAAGCCGAAGCGGATTGGAGTGCCGGAAGGAACGCTCCCTTCCAGAAAGGAACGGCCCCGCAGAGGGGATTGCTTTCCGCCTCGGTCCATCCCTATACTCCCGCCGATGAAAAGCAAAGCAATTTCATTGGTGGCGGGACTTGTTGCGGCCGGCGCCTGCTGTGTGGCGACAGCACAGGAATCGAATATCGGCAGCACCCTGGCGCAGCCTGGCTGGCGCCCGCCGGCAGTTCCCCTGGTGGCCTGCGATCCCTATTTCAGCATTTGGTCCCAGGCTGACCAGCTCACCGACGCTGACACCACGCATTGGACGGGCAAACCGCATCGGCTGGCCAGCCTGGTGAGGATTGACGGCAAGGTCTTCCGGCTGATGGGCAAAGAACCCGCCGGCGTCCCTCCCCTGCCCCAAACCCGACTCGAGGTCCTTCCAACCCGCTCCATCTATTCGTTCGAAGGCGAAGGGGTGCGGCTCACCCTGACGTTCATGACGCCGGCCCTGCCCGAGGACCTGGACCTTCTCTCCCGGCCGGTCACCTACCTGACCTGGGAACTTCGCGCCATCGACAATAAGGAGCATGCCGCAACCGTTTATTTCGACGCATCGAGTGAGATAGCGGTCAACATCGGCAACCAGGTGGTCGCTCATTCCCGCGAAAAAGTTGGCGGCCTGGCCGTCCTCAAGATCGGCTCCGTGGATCAGCCGGTCCTGGCGAAGAAAGGCGACGATCTGCGGATCGACTGGGGATATCTTTACGTCGCCGCGCCGCGCTCGGCTGCGCGGGAGGCGCATGTGGCCTTGCTCGCGTCGAATACGCGCGAGAGTTTCGGCCTCTCAGCCACGCCATCGGCAGACGCTCCTCCCACGGCCGCGGGCAATTCGCTGGTCGCCGCCGTTGAGTTCGCGCCGATGAAAGTGCGCGCCAAGCCGGCTTCCTGCTGGCTGATGCTCGCCTATGACGATGGCTATTCCATTCAGTACATGAACAAGAACCTCCGGCCTTACTGGCGGCGCAAGGGATGGGAAGCGTCCGACCTGCTCTGGGCCTCGGCCAGGAATTACGCCTCGCTCAGGAAACGGTGCGAGCGATTCGACGCCGAGCTGCTGTCGGATTTGCGGCATGCGGGCGGCGAGCGCTACGCCCAATTGGCCTCGCTGGCCTACCGGCAGTGCTTCGCCGCCGGCAAAATCGTCGCCGACGCCAACGGCAAACCGCTTCAGTTCTGCAAAGAAAACCATTCGAACGGCTGCATCGGCACCTCGGACGTGTTCTATCCGATGTCCCCGCAATTCCTTCTGTTTGGCCCCGAGCTGGCCAAGTCGTTCCTGGTGCCGTTCATGAACTACGCGGCGAGCGAGCGGTGGAAATTCCCCTTTGCGCCCCATGATCTGGGCACCTATCCGCAGGCCAACGGCCAGGTCTATGGCGGAGGGGAGCGCACCGAGCGCGACCAGATGCCGGTGGAAGAATCGGGCAACCTGCTTCTCCTCATGGCCGCCGTCGCGCAGATGGAGGGCCATGCCAGCTTTGCCACGCTCTACTGGCCGCAATTGGAACGATGGGCTGAATACCTCCGGGCCAGGGGATTCGATCCGGAAAACCAGCTCTGCACCGACGACTTTGCCGGCCACCTGGCGCATAACGTCAACCTCAGCGCCAAGGCGATCTGCGGCCTCGGCGCCTTCGGCAAGCTCTGCGCCATGCGCGGAGACCAGCTCAAGGCCCAGGAGTATTCCAAGGTGGCCCACGAATTCGCCGAGCGCTGGGCGGCCGAGGCGCGGGACGGCGATCATTCCCGGCTCGCCTTCGACCGCCCCGGGACCTGGAGCCAAAAATACAACCTGGTCTGGGACCGTATCCTCGGCCTCAACCTGTTCCCGGCCGAAATCGCGCGCGCAGAAATGGATTTTTACAAGAAGACGCAGAACCGGTATGGGCTGCCTCTCGACAACCGCAAGACCTATACGAAGCTCGACTGGATCACGTGGACAGCAACCCTGACCCAGAACCGTTCCGACTTCGAAAGCCTGATCGAGCCGGTCTGCGCGTTTCTCAACGAAACCCCGGACCGATCCCCGATGACCGATTGGTATGAAACCGCGAGCGGGCGCAAGGTCGGGTTCACCGGCCGGCCCGTGGTAGGCGGGGTCTTTCTGCAAATGCTCTACGACCAGGCAGCGTGGCACAAGTGGGCCAGCCGCCAGAAATGCGTTCCGGGCAACTGGGCCCCGATGCCGCACTGACCCGGGAAAGGACGGCAGGTTCAGCTTTTACCTTGAACCCGTCTCGCGGCTGCGGCACATTGAGTCCCGCCAGGGCCCATGGAATGTGGACTTACGAACCCCGCCAGGGCCGGAAGGCAGCAACGGTAGTTTGCTCTGCGTCTGCCGTGGTCACCCTGGCATTTTTTGAATTTTGAGCGCGGAAGCCGGAGCTGGCATTCGCCGGGATCACGGCTTCCGCGCCCGTTCGAGTCGCAAATGAGTTATCAAGTCATAGCCCGGAAATACCGGCCGCAGCGCTTCGCCGATGTGGTGGGTCAGGAACATGTCACGCAGACGCTGGCACACGCTATCGAGCAAAAGCGCATCGCCCACGCCTACCTCTTTTGCGGCCCCCGCGGCACCGGCAAAACCACCATCGCCCGCATCTTCGCCAAGTGCCTCAACTGCACCGGCGGTCCCAAGGTCGAATTTGATGACCAGGATCCCCGCTGCCAGGAGATTGCCGAGGGCCGCTCGCTGGATGTGCTCGAGATCGATGGCGCAAGCAATAACGGCGTGGACCAGGTCCGCGAGCTGCGCGAAACCTGCAAGTACGCCCCGGCCAGCGCGGCTTACAAGATCTACATCATCGACGAAGTACACATGCTCTCCCCCGCGGCGTTCAACGCGCTGCTCAAGACGCTGGAGGAGCCGCCCGCGCACGTGAAATTCCTGTTCGCAACCACCGACCCGGAGAAGGTGCTGCCGACCATTCTGTCGCGCTGCCAGAGGTTCGACTTGCGGCGCATCCCGGTCACGCTGATCGAGAAACACCTGTTGGTGATCGCCAAGCAAGAGAAGGTTAAGATCGATCCCCCCGCCCTCTATGCCATTGCCCGGGGCGCGGAAGGGGGCATGCGCGACGCCGAATCAACCCTCGACCAACTCATCAGCTTCTGCGGCGACAAGATCGAAGAGCCGGACGTGCTTTCCATGTTCGGCCTGGTGGCCCAAAGCCAGATCCTCGATCTTTCCCGCGCCGTGCTGGCGGGTGAAATCGACGGAGCACTCCGCCAGTTGAATGACCTGGCGAGCCACGGCAAAGACCTCGGCCGCCTTCTCTCCGACCTCCTCGGCCATTTCCGCAACCTGCTCCTGTTCCAGGTCTCGCGCGGCGATCTCAAGATCCTCGAGGTGTCCGAAACCGAAGCCGGATCGCTTGCCGAGCAAGGCAAGATGGCGAGCATCGAGGGCCTGACCCACATCATGGAAGTCCTGGCGGACGCCGAGATGCGCCTGCGCGACGCCGCCTCGAAGAAGATCCTTGTAGAAGTCGCCTTGCTCAAGGCCATCGAGGCCCGCAACGCCCTGAGCCTCGACGCCGTGCTCAAGCAACTCCAAAATCTGCGTCCGGCTCCGGGCGCGGAGACCGCCAGCCTGCCAGCCCCAGCCCCGGCGGCGGCGGCTCCGAAACCTGTCCGAGCCAGGACAACCGGGCTGGAGCCGTTCCCGGCTAGACCCGTGGAAGCAGCGTCATTGACAGCCCAGCCAGGCAGCCTGAACGAGACAACCCAACCCCCAGCCTCGTCCCCCGCTTCCCAACCCCATGCCGGCCTGGCTGAATTGTGGGCCAGCCTGCTCGAGAGCGTCGGACGGGCGAGCCCTTTCACACGGACCTACCTGCTCGAAGCCCACCCGGTGTCCTTTGCAAAAAACCTGTTCACCATCGGCTTCACTCCCGAGTTCGAGGATCATATCGGCCTGGTGGACAATCCGCGCAATCACACTCTGCTCCAGACCAAGCTGCGTGAATTGGGTCATCCGAACGTCCAATTCAAGTTCATCAAGGCCGAAGCCGCCGAGCCGAGCCCGGCGCCTGCGGCTCCCATCGCCCCGGCGCCCGCCCCCAAACCGCCTGCCTCACCGGCAGCCGCTCAACCGGCGACCGCCCCGGCGAAACAGAAGCCGGCCCTGGTTCCTTTCAACAAAGACGATTTCAAGAACGATCCCTTAATTCAAAAGGCCCTGGAAATCTTCAAGGGCCAAATCATCGAAGTTCACGGCTGATCCATTAACCTGTTAACGCATTTAACTCTCTTCGCACCATGTCCAGCATCGGCAAACTCATGAAACAAGCTGCGCGCATGCAGCAGCAGATGGAACAGATTCAAACCGACCTCGGCAAGCGCACCGTGGAAGGCACGAGCGGCGGCGGCGCCGTCAAGGCGGTCGCCAGGTGCGACGGCACCCTCGCCTCGATTAAGATCGATCCCCAGGCATTGAACCCGGCCGACGCCCAGTTGCTCGAGGACATGATCCTCACCGCCGTCAACCAGGCTCTTGGCCAGGCAAAGGAGATTTCCAATACCGAAATGGCGAAGGTGACTGCGGGCTTTAGTATGCCGGGGTTGGGCTGAGCCCATCCTCATCGTTAAATCGTTAAAAGGTTGGAACGTTAAAACGTGAACACAAACCCCGCGCCATCTCGCTCCCGCGCGCTGCGCCGCTTTCACGCTCCACGCTCCAACGCTCCAACGCTCTAACGTCCCCCTGCCCCATGCCCCTGCCCCACTCCATCGCCTCGCTTATCGCGGCATTGGGCAAGCTGCCCGGAATCGGGCCGCGCTCGGCCGAGCGGCTCGCCTTGCACCTGGTTCAGGCTGAGGCCGGGTCCGTTCGACAGTTGGCGGAGACCCTTCTCAGCGCGCGCGATCGCGTCAAGTTCTGTGAGACCTGCGGCGCCTTGACGGAGCAATCCCCCTGCGAAACCTGCGCGGACCCAAGGCGGGACGCGTCGCTGGTGTGCGTGGTCGAGCGCCCGGTGGATATCCTGAGCATCGAGAAGGCGGGCACATTTCGTGGCAAGTATCACGTGCTAGGCGGCAAGATTTCTCCTCTCAACGGTGTTCAGCCCGAAGATCTGCGCATTTCCCACCTCGAGCAGCGCCTCACCCGCGAGCCAATCCACGAAATCGTGGTGGCCCTCGGCACAGATGTTGAAGGCGACGCGACAAGCTTCTACCTGGCGAAACGCCTCGCACGTCCCGGCTTGAAGATTACCCGCATCGCCCACGGCCTGCCGGCCGGCAGCGGCCTGGAGTTTGCCGATGAACTCACCCTAAGCCGCGCCCTGGAAGGCCGGCGCGAACTGGCCCCATGAGCACCCGATTGGCCGCTCCTCAGAAGGCAGACTTAACCTGACCACTCAACCACCCCGCCCCGTGCGAACTGTTCAAGCTGTTGTTTTCGATTTAGGCAAAGTGCTGGTCGATTTCGATTATACCATCGCCGCAAGCAAGATCGCGTCCCAGACCCGGATGATAGGCGATGAACTCATGCGATTCATGATGCGCTCGCCCCTGTTGGCCGAGTACGAAACCGGCCTCATGACCAGCGACCGCTTCTACCAGGAGGTTTGCGCGGCCACCGGCTTTTGCGGGAGCCTGGATGAATTTGGCTGTTTTTTTGGCGACATATTCACTCCCATCGAGCCGATGGTCGAATTGCATAGCGCCCTGCGCCACAGGGGCATGCCCACTTATATCTTCTCCAACACCAACGACCTGGCTATCCGCCATATTCGGCGCGTCTTTCCCTTCTTCGCAAACTTCGACGGCTATGTTCTCTCCTACGAGCATCGCGCGTTGAAACCCGATGCCAGGCTTTACGAAGTCGTTGAGCGCCAAACCGGCCGGCGCGGCGCGGATCTCCTTTATCTGGATGACCGCCCGGAAAACGTCGCCGCCGGCGCCGCGCGCGGCTGGCAGGCCATTGTGCATGAAACTCCCGAGATCTCCCGCGCCGCCGTCGAAAAACTGGTGGGGCGCCTTGAGACGGTGAAACGTTAGAACGATTCCCCCTGGGCACATTACCCGATACCGCTCGCGGCCATCCGATCCGAGAATTGCGGGTTATGAAAGCGGTATTGCCCCTGTTTGTGTTTATCGACGCTTGCGGGTGGGAGATCATCAGGAACAACCCGTTCGCCCGCGCCTTCGCGCCGCAACGCAAACGGCTTGAATCGGTTTTCGGCTACAGTTCGGCCTGCGTGCCCTCGATTCTTTCCGGGCGCTGGCCGGCGCAGCATGGTAATTGGAGCTACTTTGTCTATGACCCGGCGGGCTCGCCGTTTCGCGGGTTGCGCGCGCTGCAGTGGCTGCCGGAAGCGATCACCAGCCGGCGCATCTTCCGCCGCTGGCTGTCCCGGTTCGTCAAAGCGCGGCTCGGCTTCCAAGGCTATTTCGACCTTTACAACATCCCTTTCCGGCACATTTCCCTGTACGATTTTACCGAGAAAAAAAGCCCCTTGCGGCCCGGGGGATTGAACCGCGGTCCAAACATTCTTGATTACCTGGAAGAGCGGCGTATCCCGTATCACGTGAGCGCGCCGGAAGCGAGCGAGGAGGCGAACCTGGCGTCGCTGCGGGAGAACATCCTGGCGGAGCGCATCGAGTTCGCCCTGATGTATTGGCCGGGCCTGGATGGATTGCTGCATCGAGTGGGGAATCAATCGCCCGAGATAGCCCCCAAACTCCGGCAGTATGAGCAATGGATCGAGCAACTCCTGGCCTGCGCCGCCAAACATTATGCCGAAGTTCGCCTTTATGTTTTTAGCGACCACGGCATGGCCAATTGCGACGAGTTGCTGGACTTGAAGGCAATAATCGAAGCGCTGCCTTTGCGCGTGCCGGAAGATTATGCCGTGGTCTACGACTCGACCATGGCGCGGTTCTGGTTCTTCAACGACCAGTCGCGGATGCAGATTATCACCCGCCTCCGCGAAGTGCCCCAAGGGCGCATCGTGCCGGATGCCGAACTCGAAAAGCTGCAAACCCTGTTTCCCGATCGCCGGTTTGGGGAATTGATATTCCTGGTCAAGGAAGGAGTGCTGATTGTGCCAAGCCACATGGGCCAAAGGCCGCTTCGGGCCATGCATGGCTATCATCCCGCAGATCCGCACAGCTACGCCGCCCTCTGCACCAATCAGCCCGAGATCCCGGAAGATATCGCCGCCATCCCGGATCTTTACCGGCTGATGACGAGAGACGCCGAGATTGCCCGGACACGCAATGGCGCAGCCCCGCACCTGGCGGCGGCGTGAACGATTGAGGAGGTTAAACAGGGCAAAAGAGCCAGATGAGCGACCCTTTCGTGAGCATCATCATGCGGTCCCACAACGAGGGGTGGGCCCTGCGCCAGACCTTGCCGGCGCTCCAGGCGCAGGAATTCAAGAACTGGGAGCTCATCGTGATTGATTCCGGTTCGACCGACGGCTCCGTCGAATTGATCCGGCAGGCTGGCCCCCGGCAATTCGTTCAAATCCGGTCGGAGGATTACAACCCCAGCCGTGTGATAAACCACGGCATGGAGCTGGCGCGGGCGGAGCTTGGGATATTCCTGAACGCCGACGCCACCCCGCAAGGCGTTCATTGGCTGCGGCCGTTGGTGATGGCGCTGCAGGACCCGGCGACGGCGGCGGTCTTCGGCCGGCAAATTCCCCGGCCGGACTGCCTGGCGGTTTATGCAAATGACTACGAGCGTTGTTTCGGACCTGACCGCGAGTCTCGCCGGTGGGAACATTATTTCAGCATGGTCAGCAGCGGCCTGCGCAAGGATATCTGGGCCAAACGCGGCTTTCTCGAAAAGATGCAATACTCGGAAGATGATGAATACACGCGCTGGTGCCTGGCGCAGGGCTTGCGAGTGGTCTATTGCCCGGAGTCGGTGGTGATGCACTCGCACAACTACACCCCCGAGCAGGCCTACAAACGCTATTATGGCGAAGCCCGCGCGCTGGCGGCGGTATGGAGCCAGAAACCCGGCCGGATGAATTGGCCGCGCACGGTCCTGCTGGGCTGGCTCAACGATTTCCGGCGAGACCTGGCTTACTGCGCGCGTCACCGCCGTTTGCGCGAGCTGCCCCACGGCGCCCGCATCCGCTGGCAACAGCGCCGCGCCAAACTCGCCGGGTTCAGGGACGGATGGCGGTTTTATCGGGCCGCGACCTGTGAAACCACCCGTCAAATGCGCGTCGAGACTCCATAGACTCGGTGAAAGTCCAAACCGAACCCCGCGAACGCCGCTTCACTCCTGATGGCAGCGATGCGGTGGAAACGCATCTGGCGCGGACCTGTGAGCGAGTGCGGCAGGCGGCACAGGCGCTGGTGCCGCCGCGCAAAATCGAGGGATTGGTCCTGGCCGGCGGTTATGGGCGCGGCCAGGGAGGCGTTTTAAGGACGGAAACAGGCGACCAGCCCTACAACGACCTGGAGTTTTACCTGTTCCTCCGGGGCAACCGCTGCTGGAACGAGTTCCGCCACTCCGAGCGCCTGCGCCTGCTCGGTGAAAGGCTCTCTCACCAAGCCGGCGTGCATGTCGAGTTCAAGATCGATTCGCTTGCCCGGCTTCGGCGCAGTCCGGTCTCGATGTTCACCTATGACCTGGTCTCCGGCCATCGCATTCTGTCGGGGGATGCGACCATGTTTGATGGCTGCGAACACCATCGCCAGGCGAATCAGATCCCGCTCTGCGAAGCAACCCGCTTGCTGTTCAATCGTTTTACGGGCCTGCTCTTTGTCAAAGACCTTCTGAAACAGAGGTTCCTTACGGCCGAGCAAGCCGACTTCATCGCCCGCAATCTGGCCAAGGCGCAACTGGCATTCGGCGATGCGATCCTCACCGTCTCAGGGCGCTATCATTGGAGCTGCCTGGAACGGCATGAGCGGCTGACACAACTTACCGCCAGCGCGGCTCCCGCCGGCCCGGTCTTCGATTCTTCCCTGCTCGAAAAGATCAAAGACCACCATGCCGCTGGCGTGGAGTTCAAACTGCACCCGCGCCCTGGTTTAAAAACCGCCGAGGAGTTCAGGCAGGAGCATCAGGAACTTGCCGGCCTGGCTTTACGAGTCTGGCTTTGGCTTGAAAGTCACCGACTGCATGCTCCATTTTCTTCGGCTCTGGATTATGGTCTAAGCCGCGCGCGGAAATGTCCGGAAACGGCCGCTTGGCGGAACTTTCTGGTGAATCTGAGAAGCTTCCGGGTGCGGGCACTTGGCCCTATGGCGTTTCGCTACCCGCGGGAGCGACTCTTTAACGCCTTGAGTCTTCTCCTTTGGACCGGAGAGGAACTAAAAGAGCCCGAGGTTGCACGGCGCCTTCGGCGCCAACTGCTGACTCAAACGGCAGAATGGAACGAACTGGCGGCCGCCTACAAACGAATATGGTTGAGGTATGGGTGAGCGGATGAAGACCGACGCAGAGAGCAAAGAACGTCTTGAGATTCGGTGGCCTGAGCCGCCTCCGGATTGGGCGCTCGCATGGAGCGGGACAGAGGCACGCGACAACATCTCTCCGCAAGTCCACGTCTGGGCGGCCACACTCGATTTGCCGGCGGCGGCCTTGAGCGCCTGCCAGGAAACGCTGTCCGGAACCGAACTGGCTCGGGCGGCGCGCTTCCGCTTCCAGCAACATCGGAACCGGTTTATCGCCGGGCGCGGTTTGCTGCGCGTTATTCTTGGCCGTTACCTTCAGATTGAGCCCCGGGCAATCGAGTTTGCTTACGGTCCGCAAGGCAAACCATTCCTGGCTGAGCCACTGCCTCGCCCCATAGTTCAGAGCGATGACTCGTCCAAGCCGCCTCGGCGTTCTCCGGCATCGAAGGCTGGAGCCCAGGCTCCGGAGGCACCTGCACCGCGTGCCCTCGAGTTCAACCTCGCTCATTCGCAAAACCTGGCGCTGCTCGCGGTGAGCGCCAGCGGGCCGATCGGCGTTGATGTCGAACTCATCCGTCTGATGCCCGACGCCGGGGAATTGGTCGCCCGCTTTTTTTCCGAGCGCGAAACCGAAGCTTGTAATACGCTGCCCAAAGCGGGGCGGGCGGCGGCATTCTTCAATCTCTGGACCCGGAAAGAGGCCTGGCTCAAGGCCACAGGCGAGGGAATCGGCCATTCCCTCAACCAGGTGGAAGTCTCGTTTCTACCGGGCGAACCAGCGCGTTTGATCGCCCTGCCCAAGGGATGGCAAGCCGCAAAGGAATGGAAACTTTCCGACTTGTCCCCCGCCCCGGGTTTTGCCGGCGCGCTGGCGATGGCCGCCCCGAACCCTCGCCTTTCTTGTTGGAAATGGAGCGCGGAATGGATGCCCAAGTGAAAAAGGGCGGGGCTGGCTCTTTCCCGGACTCTTGTCCGCCGACGCAGGATTCAAGGCGCGGCACCCAGGGCCGGCTCCAGTTTGTCACCCGCCCCCCTATTGCCATATTGGGTGTGCCGTTTGACAACATCACGATCGCGGAAGCCATCCAGGCGATTGAGCGGATGGTCGCCTCCCGGCAACCGCATTATGTGGTCACGGCGAATGTCGATTTCCTCGTGCAGGCCCATGCCGATATCGAACTGCGGCGCATCCTGTGCGAGGCGCACCTGGTGCTCTGTGACGGCACGCCGCTGGTCTGGGCCTCAAGGCTGCTGGGCAATCCTTTGCCCGAACGTGTCGCCGGCGCTGACCTTGTCCCATTGCTCATCCGGGTCGCCGCTCAAAAGCGCTACCGCCTCTTTTTCCTGGGCGCCACGCCGGATTCCGCCGGCCGGGCGGTAGCCAATCTCACAGCTCTTTATCCCGACCTTGAAATTGCCGGCCATTATTCACCCCCATTCAATCGGCTGCTGGAGATGGACCATGGAGCGATCCAACGGCGCATCCTGGCGGCGAAGCCGGACATTCTTTTTGTGTGCCTCGGCTGCCCGAAACAGGAAAAGTGGATGGCCATGCACTATCGGGCGCTAGGCGTGCCGGTGACTGCCGGCGTGGGGGCCACGATGGATTTCCTGGCCGGCCACGTCAAACGCGCGCCCGCCTGGATGCAGCGGACGGGAATAGAATGGCTGTTCCGCCTCAAGCAGGAACCCCGGCGGCTGTTCCGTCGATACCTCAAAGACCTGTGGGTCTTCGGGTGGTGCTTTCTCGCCCAATGGTGGCAGCTCGGCCGCCAGGCGCCCGGCTTTCGGGAGCGTCCTCAAAATCGAATAGAGGTTTCCCAACCGGAAGGCCAGACGCAAGCCGATGAGTTTCCTGTGGCGGAGCGTCTGGACCTGCAAGCGGTGCGTGGCCTGACGGCGTCGGAGCAGGCCATTCTCCCTGCCAACCGGCATTTGCTGCTCCAGATGGCCGGCGTAAAGTTCATCGATAGCACCGGCGTCGGCTTGTTGATCCGGTGGCAAAAGCGGGTGCGCGCGACCGGCCATGAGCTGGTTTTGGTCGCACCCAGCCCGGCGGTGGAACGCGCGCTCGGCCTGCTCCGTCTGGAGAGCTTTTTTGTGACTGCACCCAATGCCGAGGTCGCTCGCGAGCTTCTGGAAATCCGGGTTCTGGAGCGGTCCGGAGTCCTCGTTTCACCGTCGGCCCAATCCGATCGGCTCGTCTGGCGAGGCGAGATCACCGCCGCCAACGTCGGAAAGGTCTGGGAGCAAACCCAAGCCGGCCTTCTCGCGCTCGGCCCCGGGACGCCCTGGACCATCGATCTCTCGGCGCTTCGGTTCATCGACAGCTCCGGCCTCGGCGTGATGCTGCGCGCGAGCAAGCTCGCGCGGAAGCGCGGAACCAGCCTGTCCTTCGTTACACCGCAACCGGCGGTTCTCAGCGTGATCCGCCTGGCGGGCCTGGAACCAATGCTCCTGGGAGAGAAGCGGGATTCAACACCATGCGCATCGGCATTTCCACTTCGGTGATTCAGAGAGGCCGGACGGGGATTGCCCAATACCTTTTCGCCCTGCTCCGCGCCATGCAACCCCAGGCAGCCAAACACCACTTCGTCCTCTTTGTGCTGCGGCAGGACCTGCCGCTTTTTGATTTCGCCAAAGATTGCATGGAGCTGGTCCCCGTGCCGGAAAGAATGCGGCCGCCGGCAAACAACGTTTTTTGGCACCAAATCGCTTTGCCGCGCCTGGCGCGGCGGCATCGGCTCGACGTGCTCCATGTGCCCAGCTACCGGCGGCTCCTCTGGCCCAAGCCGTGCGCGCTGGCCGGGACGATTCATGATCTCGCCCCCTTTCGAGTCCCGAACAAGTACGACTGGAAGCGCATGTTCTACGGCCGGGTCATCGCGCGCCAGCTTGCACGGCGGCAGGACGCCCTCATTGCCGTCAGCCACAGCACCGCCCGGGACATCATCTCCTTTTTCCGCCTCGCGCCCGAGCGCATCACAGTCATCCCTAACGGCGTGGACCACACCCGCTTCTTTCCCGCCGGCAACGCGCTGGACGGTGGTGAGGCGACCGGAGCCCACAGCCTGCGCCGGCCCTTCTTCCTCTATGTCGCCCGCCTGGAACATCCGGGGAAAAACCATCTGCGCCTGGTGGCCGCCTTTGAGAAGTTCAAGGCCTCGACGGGCTCCGATTGGCAATTGGTGCTGGGCGGAAGCGACTGGCACGGGGCGGAGGTCATTCACGCGCGGATTGCACAGTCGCCCTTCGCGGCGGATATCCGGTGTCTTGGATTTGTCCGGGATGCGGAGCTGCCTGATTGGTATCGGGCGGCGGGTGTGTTTGTCTATCCATCGCTGTACGAAGGCTTCGGCATGCCCCCGCTCGAGGCCATGGCTTGCGGGTGTCCGGTCATCTCCTCCACACGGGGTTCGCTCGGCGAGGTGGTTGGCGACGCCGGCGCGCTGGTGGACCCGGAAGACACGGACTCGATAGCCGGGCACCTGTCGTTCCTGGCCACCGACAGCGCCGCGCGCGCCCGCCTGCGCTGCGCTGGCCTGGCCCGAGCCCGGAAATTCGATTGGACCCGCGCGGCGCTCGAAACGATGGAGGTTTACCGGCGCGCCGTGGCAAGCCGCGTCGGACAGCCACAGCCGGCTGCAGCCCAATCGGGATGCGAAGACGCGTTGTAGGCATGCGCCGCGCCCGGACGCTGCCCCGCATTTAGCTGTTTTAACCCTTTCAACTCACATAATCTCGCCGCCCGATGCATCTGCATTTTCAAGCATACGGGCAGGGATCGCCGGTGATAATCCTGCACGGTCTGTTCGGCTCGTTCGAGAACTGGCACCCGGTCAGCCAACGGCTCGGGGAGCGTTTCCAGGTGTTGGCGGTAGACCAGCGCAACCATGGCCGATCGCCGCACAGCGAGGAGATGAATTACCCGGTGATGGCCGAGGACATTCATGACCTCATGCAATCCCAGAGGCTCGGGCAAGCCCATGTGATCGGGCATTCGATGGGGGGAAAGACCGCCATGGAGTTTGCCCTGCGCCACACCGACCGCGTGGACAAGCTCATCATCGTGGATATCGCACCTCGCGCTTACTCCCCGCATCACGGACAGATCTTCGAAGGGCTGCTCTCGCTCGACCTGGGTTCGTTCCAGAATCGCGCCCAGATGGAGGAAGCGCTGGCGCCGTCGATACCGGAGAATTCGGTCCGCCAGTTCCTCCTCAAGAACGTGACCCGCGACCAGGCCGGCGCCTTTCGTTGGAAGCTGAACCTCCGCGACATCCTCAGGAACTATGACCGGCTCAGTGAAGCCCTGGCCACGGACCGGACGTGTTGCCGGCCGGCGCTGTTCATTCGCGGCGGCGAATCCAAATACATGCGCGACACCGATTGGGAACTGATAGCGCGGCTCTTCCCCCAGGCCGAATCCCAGACCATTCCCAAAGCCAACCACTGGGTCCACGCCGACGCACCGGACCTGTTCGTCAGGATGGTGCTGGAATTCTTGATGCGTGTTGCGTAATGCGTGATGAGTAAAACGTAAGGGCCTAGAACGTAACGAGAGACTTTTCAGGCATCACGCATCACGCATCACGCATCACGTCCCACCTCCATCCGTACCCCTACCGACGCACCCACCGTGATATTCCGGTCTTGCGCTGGACCGGGCGGACCATTACTTTTTCCCAGGCTATTTGGCAGAGCGGCACCGTCAGGGTGCCGGGCGGCAAGCGGGCATGTGGCTTCCGAAACAGAGGCTTAGGCCCCACGTCACTGGTTGGCGATCTTTTTCATGGAACGGGACCCTGGATTTCATCTATGAGCAACTATTCCTTTCGAGGATGGATTGTCGGGCTGGCGCTCAGCATTTGGAGTGCAACGCCTCTGTTCGCGGCAGACGTTCAACCCGCCTCTCCACCACTCCCGTCCGCCACCAGCAATGCCCCCGCCTCGCTCTCGGTCGGCCCCGGCGCCAAGCGTGCCGCATGGCAGCAGCGGCTCACTCTGGGCGCCGGCGACACCGTTAACCTCGCGCTTTTTGATCATCCGGAGTCGGCCCAAACCGAGGTGCCCGTGGGGCCGGACGGCCGCATCAGCTTCTTGCAAGCCCGGGATGTTACCGCCGCCGGCCTGACCATCGACGAATTGCGGGCTAAGCTGGACGAGACGCTGGGGAACTTCTACCAGAATCCCCGCACGGTGGTGATACCGGCGGTCATTCGCAGCAAAAGGTATGTCGTGCTGGGCGCGGTGACCGGCCGCGGCGTCTATGCGTTGGAACGGCCGATGACCGTGATTGAAGCCATCGCCCGAGCCGGCGGGCTGGAGACCGGGCTGTATGGCACCCGCACCGTCGAGATGGCCGACCTTCAGCACAGCTTTCTGGTGCGGAACGGCCAACGATTGCCGATCGACTTCGAGCGGCTCTTTCAGCGCGGCGACCTGTCCCAAAACGTGGCGATCGAACCGGATGACTACCTCTACTTCGCCTCGGCCGGCGTGAACGAGATTTACGTCCTGGGCGAAGTCCAAAACCCCGGCGCGCTGGTGTTCGCTCCCAACCCGACAGTGCTTAACGCAATCGCGGCGCGCGGCGGCTTCACGGAAAAAGCCTATCGCCACCGGGTGCTGGTGGTGCGCGGCTCGCTCAATCATCCCCAAACGTTTGTCGTCGAATCCGCCGCCATTCTCAGCGGCAAGGCAAAAGACTTCCAACTCCAGCCCCGGGACATTGTCTTTGTGAGCCACAGCGCCTGGGTCACAGCCGAGGACGTGCTGGACACCGCCGCGCGCGCCTTTATTCAGGGCGCAATAGTCACGCTCACCACACGCAACGTCGGGCCTCTGCTCCCGCTGATCAAGTGATATGAAATACCCTTCGGCCTCTGCTTTGGGTTCAGCGCCGTCACACGCATCCCCCCCGGAAGCCCCTCTGCGGCTTCAAGCGGTTCACAGCAGGAGCGGATGCCCGCCGGCCTTTTTGGGACGGGCTCACCGTCTTTGGCTGACAGCAGTGCTCCTGGCGCTGGCCGCCGGGTGCGCCAGCCAACGGTCCGGCTTCGGCCCTGCCCCCGGAAACTCGTCTGCGGTCCCCGCCAATGTCCAGGCCACACCCCTGGCGGACCAGCCAAATCCCGAGCTGCTCAAGCCCGCCAACAAGCCTTTCACTCTGGGTCCTGGAGACGTCATCGAGATCGAGATCCTGGGCAACCCGGCCTCGCGCGCGTTCGCCGCCGTGGGATTGGATGGGAAAATCTACTATCAACTGTTGCCGGGCCTGGATGTCTGGGGATTGACGCTGGCCCAGACCCGGGAATCGGTCGAGCGCGAGCTGGGGCGGTATCTGAACGCGCCGCAAGTCGATGTGGGCCTTCGCGCCGTCGGCAGCAAATATGTGTGGCTGCTGGGTCGGCTGAATAAGCCCGGCATTTATCCGCTGAGCGGCCCGATGACGCTCCTGGAGGCTCTGGCCCTGGGCGGCGGCACCTCCAGCGCGGGGATCGGCTCGACGGAAGACCTGGCCGACTTGCGCCATAGTTTCGTGATGCGCCAGGGCCAGATCCTGCCGGTCGATTTTCACCGTCTGCTGCACGAAGGCGATATGAGCCAGAACGTGCAGTTGCAGGCCGATGATTTCATTTACGTGCCCTCGGCGCTGGCCCACGAGGTGTATGTGATGGGCTCGGTCCACTCTCCGCAGGCCGTGGTTTACACGGAACAACTGACCCTGGTTTCCGCCATCTCCGCGGCCAACGGCCCGGTCAAATACGACTACCTGAGCACTTACTACCAGGGCCGCTCGCCCGACGCCGACATGGCCCATGTGGCTATTGTGCGCGGCTCGCTAACTCAACCCCAGCTCGCGGTTGTTGATTACAATGCCATCGTCAAGGGCCGCGCTCCGGATGTGCGGCTGGAACCGGGCGACATCGTCTATGTACCAGACTCCCCTTTCCGCACGCTGAAGACGTATATGAATATGGTCGTCAACGCGTTTGTAACAACCGTTGCTGCGAACGAGGGTATTCGCGCGGGGGGCGCCCCCCCCACGACCACGGTTGGGGTGACCGTCCCGGTGGGCGGCAGATAAATTCGGAAACCGAGCGGGGTTTGCCGGATCATTCCCCGCTTGACTCTGTCGCGAGTGGTTTCCATATTGCAGACTCAGTTTCAGTTGTCGTCGGTTGCGATGTATAATATTTGAAGTACTATGGCCAAACCCAAGGTAACCAGCTCCGCATCACACCGCCGCCTCAGTAACCAGACCCCATCCGCTCAGAGTAACCCTCAGGCCGCCGCCTCCGCGGCAGACCCGGCCTCTTCCCCGAACTCCCTCGAAGCGATCCGAGCCCAATCAGACCAGCCCAACGCCTCGGCTGCCAAGCCCTCAACCTCGCCAGCCAACGCCGTTCCGCCCAAAGGCCTCGGCACCCTTGAGGTCGCCGAAAAAGTGAAGGATCTGGTCCGCCTGGCTCAAGAGCAGGGCTACCTCACGTATAACGATATCAACGAAGCCTTGCCCGAGAACCTCGCCACGCCCGAGGAACTTGACGAGATCCTGCTCCAGTTGCGCAATCTCGACGTCGAGATCGTCGACCAGGCCGAGGTGGATCGCATCAAAGCCCCGGAACCGGAAGAGGAGGACGAGAAGACGCGGCTGGACATCCTGGACGATCCGGTGCGGATGTATCTCAAGCAAATGGGCCAGGTGCCCCTGCTGAGCCGCGAGCAGGAAGTCGAGATCTCCAAACGCATCGAGGCCGCTGAAAACGAACTTAAGCGCATCGTCTATAGCTTCGGATTCGCCGCCAAAGAGCATATTGCCCTGGCCGAAAAGCTGCTCTCCGAACCGCCCAAGGAACGGTTTGATCGGGTGGTCGTGGACAAAAAAATCGACAGCCGCGAAAGCCACCTCAAGTCCATCCGGCGGCTTGTCAAATTCGTCCGGGAACTCGACCAGCAAGTCGATGAACACTACGCCGTATGGGTCGGCGAGTCCACCCCCCATGCCCGCGAGAATCACCTGGCCCAGCTCAAAAAACTGGATCGCCGGCTCCAAACCACCTTCGCCCGGTTTTACTACAAACAAAAGGTCATCGAGGAGATGGCGCTGGTGGCCGAGAATATCCACGACAAGTTCCAGATGAGCCTGCGCTGTCTCAGGGACCTCGAACAGCAGGAACTCCTGGACAAGGCGGCCCGCCAGGCCATCACCGAAGCCGAGCAGCGCAAGATCCAGGCGCTCGAGGAATTCGTGCGCATGCCCCACCCCGAATACCTAGCCGCCTACCTGCAATTGCGCCAGTGCGCTACGCGCGCCATTCAAGCCAAAACCGAGATGGTGGAGGCCAACTTGCGCCTGGTTATTTCCATCGCCAAAAAGTACACCAACCGCGGCCTCTCCTTCCTCGACCTGATCCAGGAAGGCAACATGGGCCTGATGAAGGCTGTGGAAAAATTCGAGTACCGCCGCGGCTACAAATTCTCCACTTACGCCACCTGGTGGATCCGCCAGGCCATCACCCGCTCCATCGCCGACCAGGCCCGCACCATCCGCATCCCGGTCCACATGATCGAGACCATCAACAAGCTGATGCGCACCCAGAAGCGGCTGCTTCAGGATTTCGGCCGCGAACCCACCGCCGACGAGATCGCCGACGAAATGCAGATCCCGGTCGAGCGCGTGCGCGCCGTCCTCAAGATGGCTCAGCAGCCGATTTCCCTCCAGTCGCCCGTGGGCGACAGCGACGAAACCAGCTTCGGCGACTTCATCGAGGACAAGAACACGGAGAGCCCATCCGAGATGACGAGCTTCAGCTTGCTCAAGGACAAGCTCTGCGACGTGCTCTCCAGCCTGACGGAGCGCGAGCGCAAGGTCCTCGAGCTGCGTTTTGGCCTGGGCGACGGCTACTCGCGCACTCTTGAGGAAGTCGGCAAGCAATTCCGCGTCACCCGCGAGCGCATTCGCCAGATTGAAGCCAAAGCCCTCCGCAAAATGCGCCATCCCACTCGCATCCGCCAGCTTCACGGCTTCCTCGAAATCGAGCGCCTCGCCGCCAACAAAGAAAAGCTCGCGGACCGGAGATAGCCGGCCTCAGACCCTCCGCGTCAAAGGCTGTTTGCCTCCGTCCAGCGAATAGCATGGCGGACGAGTTCGGTGCTGGTGGTGAGCTTGAGCTTGCGGCGGATGTTGGCGCGATGGACCTCCACGGTCTTGACACTGAGGTGAAGATAATTGGCGATTTCCCGGGTCTCCTTGCCTTGGCCGATAAGCTGGAAGACTTCGAACTCGCGGTCGGAGAGAAGCTCCTCAAGCGACGTGGCAGCCTCCGTGCGCCGGCCGGAGAAGATCTCGAGGATCTTCTCGGATATTCTCTCGCTGACGTAGATCCGGCCCGACAGGACCTGGCGGATGGCCTGCATGAGCGTCCGGCTTCCTTCTTGTTTCATGATGTAACCCCGCCCGCCGGCGCGCAGCACCCGTTCAGCGTAGAACGATTCGTCATGCACCGAGACCACCAGCACCGGCAGCTCCGGATGGTACACCTGCAGGTCTTTGATCAGCTCCAGCCCGTTGCGATCCGGCAGCGACAGGTCCGCCAGGACCAAATCCGGCGGGCGCGCAGCCACGAGGTTCAATGCCTGTGCCGCGGTGCCGGCCTCGCTGCACGCCATTAAATCGGGTTCCTGGTTGACCAACTGCGCCAAGCCGCGGCGCATCATCGGATGATCATCCACGATAAGGATCCGTTTCCTGGCTCCGGCGGGCTTCTTCCTCATAACCGCCCCCGCGCCGGCGCCTTGCGCTCCCGCGCTCGCGCCTTGGGTCCAGCCTGGTCCAGCGTCACATTCTCGTTCATACCTAAGCCGCGTGCAGTATTCCGCCAATCCCGTCGCAAATCAAACTCGCTTTGCGGAACATTTCTGCTTCAATATTTGCCTGCGATGATGCCTGTTGCGGGAGATTCTCTCCAGACCAGCGCGAGCCCGCGGGTTTTCCGCGTGCGCGGCCTGACCAAGATCTATGGCATGGGAGCGGCCGAAGTCCGGGCGCTGGCCGGGGTCGATCTCGATCTCTACGAAGGCGAGTTAGTCGTGCTCCTCGGCCCATCCGGCAGCGGCAAGACCACCCTGCTCAATAACCTGGGCGGACTCGACGCGCCGACTTCCGGCGAACTCTGGCACCGCGAGACCGACCTGACTCAAGCCTGCGAAGACGACCTGACCCGCTTCCGCCGCGACCGCGTCGGGTTCATCTTCCAATTCTACAACCTGATCCCCAGCCTGACCGCTCGAGAGAACGTCGCCCTCATCACCGAGATTGCCCGCGACCCGATGCCGCCTGAGACCGCCCTCGACCTGGTGCATCTCGGCGGGCGCCTCGACCATTTTCCCGCCCAGTTATCCGGCGGGGAACAGCAGCGCGTCGCCATTGCCCGGGCCATCGCCAAGCGCCCCGAGGTGCTCCTTTGCGACGAGCCGACCGGCGCGCTGGACGTGCGCACCGGCATCGTGGTCCTCGAGGCCATCCAGCGCGTCAACCGCGAACTGGGCGCCCTGACCGTCATCATCACTCACAACGCCGTCATGGCCGACATGGCCGACCGAGTCATTCATTTCTCCGACGGCCGTGTCCATCACATCCGGGAAAACCAAAGCCGCCTCCCGGCAACCAGCCTGAGTTGGTGATGCTCTCGCACCTGGACCGCAAGCTGTGGCGCGACTTGGGCCGGATCAAAGGCCAGGCCGTTGCGGTGGCCCTGGTGATGGCCTGCGGGCTGGCCATGATGATCATGGCCCGCAGCCTCATCCATTCGCTCGAATCCACCCGCGCCGAGTACTACGAGGCCAATCGTTTCGCAGACGTGTTCGTCGCGCTTAAACGCGCCCCCAATTCCCTCGTGGATCAAGTTGCGCAAATCCCCGGCGTGGGCGCGGTGCAAGCCGGCATCTCCGTCCAGGTGACTCTCGATATCCCCAACCTCGACGAGCCGGCCAGCGGAAATGTGCGCTCGCTGCCGGACTTCGGCGAAGCGCAGCTCAACCGGCTCTTCCTGCGCGCGGGCCGATGGCTCGCCCCCGGCAGCCGCCACGAGGTGCTGGTGAGCGAAGCGTTTGCCGACGCCAACCACCTCCAACCCGGAGACCGCATCGCCATGCTCCTCAACGGCAAGCGCCAGGAACTCCGGATTGCCGGCATCGTTCTCTCCCCCGAGTTCATCTTCGAATCCCGCCCCGGCGCCGCCCTCCCCGACAACCGCACCTACGGCGTCTTCTGGATGCCTTACAAGGAGCTGGCCACAGCCTTCGACCTCGACGGCGCATTTGATTTCCTGTCCCTCACCCTGGCTCCGGGCGCATCCGAGCGGCCGGTCATTGCCGAGCTGGACCGGCTGCTCGCCTCTTACGGCGGACGGGGCGCTTACAGCCGGGCGGACCACCCGTCTCACATTCGGGTTTCAGATGAAATCCGCGTGCTGCACCTGCTGTCCATCGGTTTCCCGGTGGTCTTCCTGAGCGTGGCCGCTTTCATGACCAATGCCGTGCTGTCGCGCCTGCTCGCCCTGCAACGCGAACAAATCGCCATCCTCAAAGCCTTCGGGTTCACCAATCGCCAGATTGTCCTCCACTATTTGAAGTTTGCCTTTGTCATGGTGGCCGGCGGGACGGCTCTGGGCGGCGTGATGGGCATTTTCCTGGGCCATCGTTTGGTCCTCATGTACCACCGCTTTTTTCGTTTCCCGGAATTGCATTTTCGTCTGGATCACAACGCCTTTCCGCTGGCGCTAGCCGTCAGCGCCGCCGCCGCCGCCGCCGGGGTCTTCAGCGCCGTTCGCCGAGCCGCCCAACTGCCCCCCGCCGAGGCCATGAGGCCCGAGCCGCCCGCCAATTACCGCCGCGCCCTGCTCGAGCGCACGGGCGTGGCACATTTTCTCTCGCACACCTTCCGCATCGCCGTCCGGAATCTTGAACGCAAGCCGCTGCAAGCCCTGTTTACCGTCGCCGGCCTCGCGCTGGCCACCGGCATCCTCATCGTGCCCAATGCCTTTCGCGACGGGGTTGACCAAATCATGGATTACCAATGGGACATCGTCCAACGGCAGGATTTGACGCTCGGCCTGGTCGAGCCCGGCAGCGAACAGATAACACACCTCTTCGAGCGCCTCCCCGGCGTCGTCACCGTCGAGCCGGTCCGGCAGGCCTTCGTGCGGATCAGTTGCGGCCCCCGCCGCCGCCAGCTAGCCATCCAAGGGCTTGTTCCCGACGGCTTGCATAGCCGAATCGTGGATGACTCCAACCACCACGTCCCGCTGCCGCCCCAAGGCCTGGTCGTCTCGGCCAAGCTCGCCGAGGTGCTGGACGCGCGGGTAGGCGACGAACTCCTGGTCGAGGCGCTCGAAGGCCGGCGCCTGACCCACCCGGTGGCGCTGGCGGGCCTGGCGGAGGATTTCGCCGGCATCGCCGCCTATATGGATCGCCGCGCCCTGAACCGCCTGCTCGGCGAAGGCGACATTATCACCGGCGCCAGTTTCAGGATCGACGACGCCCGCCGCAGCGAGTTTCTCCGGGCCCTGAAAGAGATCCCGCGCGTGAGCTGGGTGGCGATTAAAGATTCGTTGCGGGAGAACTTCCGCCAGACTACCGCGGCCAGCATCGGCTTGATACAGATGATCTACCTGGCTTTCGCCGTCATCGTCGCTTTCGGCGTGGTGTATAATAATGCCCGCATCTCGCTGGCGGAGCACGCGCGCGAACTGGCCACCTTGCGAGTCGTCGGTTTTTCCCGGCGCGAGGTGGCGACCGTGCTGATCACGGAGCTGGTCCTGCTCTCGATGATTGCGGTGCCCCTGGGCCTGCTGCTCGGCACAGGCTTTGCCGCGGGCATTATCAAGGCCGTCAATACCGAGACAGTCCGGCTGCCCTTGGTGCTGACTTCGGCCAACTACGCCTTCGCCGTTCTCGTCGTCACCATCGCCTCGGCACTCTCCGCGCTGGTCGTCCTCCGCAAACTGAATCAACTTAACCTGGTTGGCGCTTTGAAAGCTCCTGAATGAAATCTCCCGACAAATCCGAATCTCCCCCCAAGACCGCGGCACTTTCCAACCACCACTCTCGCCGCTGGCTGCCCTATGCCGGCGCCGCGGTGCTGGCGGTTTTGATCGTCGCCGGGCTCTGGCCCCAGCCCGTCCCGGTCGAGACCGCCCAGGTCCTGGCCGGCCCGCTGCGCGTGACGGTTAACGAAGAGGGCAAGACGCGCATCCGGCAGCGCTACACCGTCTCCGCGCCCGTCACCGGCCAGTTGCGCCGTATTCCTTTCAAAGCGGGCGCCGAAGTCCAAGCCGGTCAAACCGTGCTGGCCGTCATCGACCCGATCGCCCCGACTCCGCTCGACGTCCGTGCCCGCTCGCTTGCCGAAGCGGCGCGCGACGCCTCGGCCGCCAATCTCGAAAAGGCCCGTGCGTCCGCTGATTTCGCGGCCAGCGAACTGCGCCGGTTCGTAAGGCTTTACGCCGAAAAGACCATTTCCATCCAGGAGTTCGAAGGGGCCAAGCTGCGCGACGCCTCGGCCGCCAAGGAAGTGGCGGCCGCGGAAAGCGCCTTGCGCCAGGCCGAGGCCCAGCTTGCGGAGTCCGACGTCGGCAATGATCCCGAAACCAATGCCGCCTGCGCCCTGCGCGAAGTCAAAGCCCCGGTTAGCGGCCGCGTCCTGCGGGTCTTCGAGGAGAGCGCCCGCGTCGTGACCGCGGGCGCCCCGTTGATGGAAATCGGCGATCCAGCCAACCTCGAGGTGGTCGTGGAAGTCCTCTCTCGCGACGGCGCCGCCATGGCTCCGGGCGCCAGGGTCGAAATGGAACAATGGGGCGGCGCGGGCCAATCCAATCTCGTCGGCCGCGTCCGCCTCGTCGAACCCGCCGCCTTTACCAAGGTCTCCGCGCTCGGAGTCGAGGAACAGCGCGTGAATGTCATTGTCGATCTGTTAACCCCGCCGGAACATCGGAGCAGCGTGGGAGACAATTTCCGGGTGGAAGCGCGCATCGTCATCTGGGAGAGCGCGGAAACGCTGAAAGTGCCCGCCGGCGCGCTGTTCCGCAACGGCGAACAATGGGCCGTCTTCGTGGTCAACGAAGGCCATGCCCGCCTGCGCCCCGTGACCACCGGCCGCTCCAACGGCTCCGAAACGCAAATCCTGGATGGGTTGAAACCCGGCGAACAGGTCGTCCTTTATCCCGGCAGCCGTGTCCACACCGGCGAACGGGTTAAACCGGTGACGATCTGACTCAACCGCCTCGTGTCTAGACCCCATGCCTTTTGACATGGCGAGGGATTGAAAAGAGCCCCTCGGATGCGATTTTTATGGGATAGGAAGCAGTTGCGAGAATGGAGCACGACAGTTATGGAAGCGACGTCAGCACGCGAGAGTTCTTTATTTGGCCTTTTCCGAGGTTTGACCGGCGATATCCGGACCTTAATCCGGCAGGAAATCCAATTGGCCAAAACCGAGATGACGGAGAACGTCTCCCGCGCGAGTCGCAACGCGGTGAAACTAGCCATTGGCGGCATCATCGCCTACGCGGGGCTGATTGTGTTTCTCATAAGCCTGGGCTGGTTGCTTGCCTGGCTGTTTGCCATGGCTGGTTTGCAGCCAATCCTTGCCTCGTTTTTCGGCATGGCGTTTATTGGTCTGGCGGTGTCCAGCTTTGGAGCTGCCCTGCTGCTCCTGGCTGTCAAAAAGCTCTCAAAAGCTTCCATCGCCCCACAACGCACTCTGCAAACGCTCCAGGAATTAAAGGGGGCGAACCACAAGTCGGCGCCAGCCGCGCAACTCCAGCGGGCTTCAAAGCCCTCAAGCGCGGAAATCGAAACGCACGTCCAGGCGACTGAAAACCGGGTAGGCGAAACCTTGGATGAATTAGGCCGCCGCCTGAGTCCCGCGCACATCAACGAGCAGGTCAAGAGGAAGATCGAGGCCAAGCCATACAGCGCCGGGCTGATAGCGGGTCTCGCCGGCCTGCTCAGCGGCCTGCTCCTCCGCCGCGCCTTCCGCCGCGCCTAATTCCCCATCACGGGTTCAGACGTAAAGCGCCGCCTTTACCTCGCGCATCATGGCCCCGACCGATGCGTAGCGCCGCTCCGGGTCGCCTTCCAGACACTTGAGAATCACGGCTTCCATCGCCGGCGGGATGTCGGAGTTAAGCTGGCGTGGGGCAATAAAACCTGCCCGGTCCAGCTCCCGTCTCAGGGTGTCAGCCGGCGTATCGCCCGGAAATGGCTTTTGGTTGGTCAGCAGCTCGTAGGCGGCGACCCCGTACGAGAAAATATCGACCCGGTGCGAGAGCGGCTGTCCAAGCAACTGCTCGGGCGCCATGTAGCCGGGCGTGCCCGGGTTTTTCTTGGAAAATCTCTTTGGCTCCGCCGGAATCGGCTGCGCCAGGTCGAAGTCGATCAGTCGCACATGGCCGTTGCGGGTCACCAGCACGTTCTCCGGCTTGAAATCCAAATGCATGTAGCCGTTCTCATGCATTTGCTCCAACCCGGTCCCCATGTCGATGAGGATCTGAGCCACGTTTTCCAGCAGCACCGGGTCATGCCGGGCGTAAAGATCTTTGAGGTTCTCCGCCTCGACATACTCCATCAAAAGGTAAAGCCGCCCCTCGGTCTTGCCGTGCTCGACATAGCCGATGATGCAGTCGTTATCCGCGATCTTGGCCAGGATCTGGCACCCGCGCACAAAGCGGCGGCGCGCGGAAAAACTGAACCGCAGCCGTTCGTGCATGAGGCGTAGCGCGTAGGCCTTCTGCTTGCTGTCGGTTGCCAGCCAGATGGCGGCCATGCCGCCGCTGCTGATCAATTCCTGGAGATAAAACCGCCCGAACGGGCCCGGGGCAGGCGCCGTCTCACTCGATTTTCTCAGCAAGCTTAACACTGTCTCTATTTATCACGCCCCCCAGGGGGGCGCCACTCGTTTGTTCCGCCCCCAGCTCGAAACCCCGAATATTTTCCTTGCCTTCTCCTTCGGCTTTTGCGGCTATGTGCGCTCTGATTTTATGACTAGCGCCTTCCAAATCGTCGTCTGCGGCAGCATCGTGCCGGACCCCCTCCAGACCCTGGAGCCGGTGGCCGGGCCGGCCGGGCCCGCGTTGAAAAACGAGATGATGCTTCCCGCCGTGCTCGACCCCTGGGCCAGCCATGCGCTCTACGAAGCGGCCAACCTCGCCAAAAACCATCCGGGAACCAAAGTCTGGCTCGTCAGCCTCGGGCCCAAGGCCAAACTGCAGCAGGTCATGATGACCGTCGCGCAAAAGGTTCCCTTCGAACTCATCGCGCTCGATGGTCCCGCCAGCGGCTTCACTGAGGCCGCCGAGGTGGCCGCTCTCCTGGCCGAGGCCATCCAAGCCATCCCCGGGTTGGACAAGTCCCGGCTCTTGGTCTTTGGCGGCTGGGAATCCGCCTCGCGCGGCGCCGGGGCCACCCTCCAGATGGTGGGAGAGCGCCTCGCAATCCTCGACCAGTTCCAAGGCGTCGATCAACTCAAGCTCAACGCGGACGGCTCCCTTGAAATCCTCGAGCGCATCGAAGGCGGCAAACACCAGATCTCGCGTTGCGCCGGCATGCCCGCCCTCCTCGGCTGGGCCACCGGCAATCTGCCCGAACCCAAGAACAACCCCCAGGTCGGCATGGCCAATATGCGGACGGTCATGCCCGCCCTTCAAAAAGCCAAGCCCGTCAAGCTTTCCGGCGAGGGCCTCACTTTCACCGCCGTCTCGCTCCCCAAACAACTGCGCGAAACCAAAATCATCAAAGACAAATCCGCCGACGACATCGCCCGCGAAATCGTCGAATGGATAAAGTCATAGGAATCCGCCGATGCCTGCGCGTCCAACCATGCGGCCAGACTATTGCCTACCGGCGCGCTGCCCTTTTTAACCTCTTCAGTTCATTCAGCCAATTCAACGCATCTACTTTTGGACGCCATGGACACCATCCTTCTTCTCGCCCACACCGAGCCTGACGGCTCCCTCGCCAAACCCGCTTTCGAAGCGCTGGGCACCGCCAAATCCCTCGGCCTCGCGTTGCCCGGCTCCAGCCTTGTGGTTGGACTCGTCGGCCAAACCGTCCAGCCGGCCGCCAATCAAATCGCCAACTGCGCCGCGACCCGATTCCTCGGAGTCTCAGGCGACGACTTTGCCCAGTCCCGGTATGCGACCGACGCCGCCGCCGCCGAAGCGCTCTGCAAAGCCGCCCAGGCGAGCCTGGTTCTTGCCCCGGCCACCTCGCGCTGGAACCGCGCCCTGGCCGGCGTTGCCCAGCGGTTGGGTGGACGGGCCGACATGCACAGCGTCGCCGCCACGGTCCAAAACGGCGTCGTCTCGGTCAGCCGTTGGTATTACCGGCAGCGCATGGAAGCCATGCTGCAGCGCGCTCAGCGCCCGTGGTTCATTCTCCTGGACCCCGGCAGCCAGCCGGCCTGGGAAGGGCCGGCCGGCGAGGCCGTAGTCGAAGGTATTGCCGTCAACGTTACCGACCCGCTCAAACGAACCCAAGTCATGGGCCGGCGCGAGCCGGCCGGGGATGCCCAAACCATCCGCCCAGACGCCCGTCTGCTGTTTGTCGCCGGCGCCGGTTGGACCAAAAAGCAAGCGGACGGCCAACCCCACGTCAAAGAAGCCGAAAAGCTGATCCTCGATTGCCTCAGACTGGCCCGGGCCTCGCTCGGAAGCAGCAAATCGCTCGTCGACATTGGAGGCGAAGGCCAGGCCGTGCTCTCCTTTCTCACGCATCTTAACCAGATCGGCCAGACCGGCTCGACGCCGCGCCATGCCAAGGGACTAGCCGCCTGCTGCCATGGCGAGGAACCCCACACCGTAGGCTGGCGCTTCATCACCGAGCGCCGCGCCATCAATCTCGACCCCAACTGCGGCTGGGCCCGCGGCAAGGCCGACGTCCTCTACGTCGCCGACGCTTTCGCCGTCATGGCCAAAGTCAACCAGTTGCTGTCACAGCATCCGGCTTAGTCGCGCATTGACTGGCCACGCTCCCCGTCCGCTTCCCTCGGCCCGGTAGGGTCCATACCCCATAAACTTCTCTGCGTCACAGAGTCAAAGTGGTCTCTTGCGGGCGGGCTTAAGCAGGGCGACAGTCTGGGGTGATTAACCGATTTGCAAGCCGCCTCCGGCGAGACGAAAAAGTAAGCTCATGAGTGCTAACGCAAAGAGGACGGCTGCAATGCGTCGACCGCTACGTGTGCTCCTGGTGGAAGATTCTCAGCCCGACGCGGTGTTGCTGGCGCGGGCGCTTGAACGCGGAGGATTCGCGCCACTTTGCGAGCGCGTCGATACTCCCGAAGCCATGGAGCCGGCCCTCAAAAAGCAGACCTGGGACCTGATCCTCGCGGACCATGCCATGCCCCGCTTCAGCGCGCCCGAAGCGCTCGAAATAGTCAAGCGGCTGGAACTGGACTTGCCGTTTATCATCGTTTCCGGCCAGATCGACGAAGAGACCGCCATCGCGGCGATGCGCGCCGGCGCCCACGATTACGTCATGAAAGATCGCCTGGCCCGCCTGGTGCCCGTGGTCGAGCGTGAGCTGCGCGAGGCGGAAGTGCGCCGGGCCCGGGCCAAATACGAAGCCGAGCTGCGCCGCGCCCACGAGGAACTTGAAATGCGGGTCGAACGCCGCACCGCCGACCTCCGCGCTGCCAATCTCCAGCTCGAAAATGTGCTGGAGGAACGGCGCCGCCTTGAAAACGAGCTGCTCGAAATCGCCGAAAACGAGCGCCGTAGCATCGGTTTCGACCTCCATGATGACCTTGGCCAAAAGCTCACCGGGCTCTCGATGATGGCCAAGGGTCTTGAACAGCGCCTCGCCCTGGATCAACACCCCTGCACCGACGACGCTCATAAAATCCAGACCCTCATCCACGAACTCATCCACCACACCCACAACCTCGCCCATCAGTTCAGCTCCCTGGATGTGCAGGGCGACGATCTCTCCAGCGTGCTTAAGGGCTTGGCGGCCAACGTCAAAAAGATGTTCGGCATCACTTGCGCCCTCAGTGTCAAAGGCGCTCTTCCCGAGCTGCCCAAGCACAGCACCATCCAGCTCTACAAAATCGCCCAGGAAGCCGTCAGCAACGCCATCAAGCACGGCAAGGCCACCGAGGTCCTCGTCAGCCTCGTCAAAAGCGGCGACAAACTCGTCCTGACGATCCGCAATAACGGCCTTCCCTTTTCCCAGCCTGCCACCGCTAAAAACCGGATGGGCCTGCGCATCATGAACTATCGGGCTAACACCATCGGCGCCTCTCTTGAAATCAAGCCCCAGGAAAAACACGGCACCATCGTCACCTGTTATCTCCTGGTCAAGAACGGCACCTATGTCAACCATCGCTCTCTCCACCCCGCCGATAACACCAACGGCGAGCTCCCATGCGACTTCGACGCCGATTCGGCCATCCCCAGGCAGATGAAAGCGGCTTGAGTCAATCCCGGAATTTCACCTCTGCGCCGGGCCTGTTCTTTAACATACCGTTAAGGCCTGAGCCGTTTTTCCCTCCTTCCTTTCCGGCAGTTCTCGGCTAAGTTAGCCGCCATGCAACCCACCAGCGATCCCGGCGCGCCCCTGCTCGTCGCCATTGTGGGCGGCAGCGGCGCCGGCAAGTCTTGGCTTGGCGATGGCCTTCAGCGAGCCCTGGCCCCAAACGCCGGCCGCCTCTCCCTGGACGATTTCTATCGCGACCGCTCTCACCTGAGCCCCGCCCGCCGCGCCAGGATTAATTTCGACCATCCTAACGCCATCGATTGGCCCGCATTCCGGCGTGTTTTGCGCAGTCTCCGCGCCGGGCGGCCCGCCAAGGCGCCGCTTTACGACTTCCAAACCCACTGCCGCCTCGCCGGCTCCAGGACAATCCCTCCCAAGCCCATCATCCTGGTTGATGGCCTGTGGCTGTTGCGCAGCCCAGAAATGAGACACCTCTTTGCCTTCTGCATTTTTGTTCAAAGCCCGGCCCGGACCCGGCTGCGCCGGCGGCTTTGCCGCGACGTCCTCACTCGCGGGCGCACCCACGCCTCCATTGCCGCCCAGTTTCGCTCCACCGTCGAGCCGATGCATCTTCGATTCGTCGAGCCGCAAGCCAGCCACGCCGACATAGTCCTCCCGGATAACCTGGGCAGCCACGACATTAAGCGACTGGTCGCCCGCCTAAAAGCCCTGCTCGCCCCGGGCGCTTCCCCCGGCCGACAAGCCGACGATTTCATCGCCTGCCGTTGAAAGCCGCTTACACCCCTCCCAACGGCCCTGGAAGGGGACCCCGCTCAAGTTTCGGTCGAATCTGCCGATACTGATCTGGAATCGTGACGAGTCTGGCTGATAGCGCAGTATGGCGAGCCAAGGCGCAGCGCACCTTAGGAAAGGTCCGCGTCGGCGTCAGCATGCTCACCGCCTTCAGTTCGCGGGGCGGCCGCGCCATCGGCTCCGTGGCCCTGTTCCGGCGGGTGGAATGCCTCGCCTTCGAGCGTCCCCTCGCTCCTCCCTCAGGAACCGCCTTTGCCTCAGCCCCGGACCTGCTGTTCCAAACTGTGGATGCCCCCTTTCTCCCGCCCTCCACAGCTAATGCCTGATTTCTTGCGATTTTAAAATTATGGATTTGGCAGACCAGTTTCTCGACAAGGTAGGGCATCTTCCTCCCGCCCCCACCATAGCCACTCAACTGCTGAACCTGTTCAGTGAACCGGACCGGGACCTCGACCGAATCGTCACCCTGATCTCCCATGATCCGTCTCTGACTGGTGAAGTGCTCCAGCGATGCAACAGCGCCTCCTTTTGCGGAGCCGAGCCGGTTTCCGACATGTTCGAAGCGGTCACCCGCCTGGGCTTCTATGAGGTCTATTGTGTGGTGACCGCGCTCGTGGCCGCCCGCGCCCTTTCCCTGGCGCCCAAAGGATCGGGGCTGGATATCGGAAAACTGTGGGAACATTCGGTTACAACCGCGGTGGCAGCATCCGTCGTGGCCGGTCAAGCCGGCGAATCTGAGGCGGTAGCTTTCACGGCCGGACTGCTTCACGATGTGGGCAAACTGATCCTGGCATCGGTCGAACCGGTGGCTTACGGCAAGATTCTTCAACAGGCCGGAACCTGGGGCTCTGGGTTGGTGGAGGCCGAAATGGGGGCGTTCCAGGTTTCCCACGCGCTTGTGGGAGCTAAATTGCTGGCTCGATGGGGGTTGCCGACCAATGTCCTGTTGCCGGTTCTTCGGCACCACGACTCAACCCTGCAATTGGAGACTTTCTCCCAGCTCTGGGCAACGGTTCGACTGGCCAATAGCCTGGCTCATGGGCTCAAAGACGGAGCCACCGGGGCACTGGAGCCCTCAACCGAGAATTTCAATGCCATGTGCGTCCTGCACTTAGGCCCCGATCAGTTGCCCAGCGTCCTGGCCAAGGTCGCCGATGGCTTGAAGCACGTTCAAGTTCTTTTGCAGATGGCAGCGTAAGGCGCCGCGAAAGAATAACTTGAGCAACTATGGCGCGGGGATTTTGGCCGCTGGCGAGGCGCGAACGAGGCGCATATCCGAACGGATCTGTAACGAGTGAGCAACGAAGCCGGCGGACAAAAGGACCAGCCAGAGTTGCTCAAGTTATTCTTTCGCGGTGCCTAAGCGGATCGGGCGGCTAAAGGACAAGGGGCAACCAAACCGATTGAAACCGAACCAAGCTATAGGTCGACGCCTTTCGTGGTCTGTTTGTCAGCCACGTAGATACTGACAGCGCAACGTTTGGCCCCGGCATATAGCGGCGCTGGGACGACGTCGGTTCTGAAGCCAGCCCGGGTCAGGCGTTCGCGGAAGGCCGCGTCGCCACCAGCAGACCAGAAGAGGGCGCGTCCGCCGGGTCTGAGCACGTTAAAAACCCGCTCAAGGCCCTTGCGGCTGTAGATCTGGGTGTTCCGCTTTTGGACCATGCCGGTGGGGCCATTGTCAACGTCGAGGACCAGGGCGTCATATTGAGCGGGTTCCCCATCTGCAATGACGCTCCACACATCCCGCAGTAGCACTTCAACCCGCGGGTCGTCTAGCAGCCGCCCGTTCAGATGAGGCAGCAGATTCCGATTCCAATCGACGATTTCGGGAATGAGTTCGACGACGTGAACTTTTGCTCCGGGACCGCTATTCTCAAGCAAACCTCTCAAGGTGAATCCGAGTCCCAAACCTCCGAGCAGCGAACGGGAATCTGTCAGATCTGAGAGTTTTTCAGCGGCCAGTTCCCCAAGCCGCAGTTCAGACGCTGTCACCGAGGAGTGCATCAGGTCCTGCCCATTGAGCCGGATACAATAGGCGCCGTCATGCTCGTAAAGAATCAGCCGGCCTCCGTCCGGCGTTGTCGTTTCGGCCAGCTTTCGATTGGGTTTCATCTGTCGTAAGGTCAGGATGGGTGAAGGACGGTCTCCGGTGAGCGAAGGTTCTCTGGAACGGTTGTCTTCACCGCTCCTGTTCGATATGGCCTTCGTCACTGCGCATTCCGGGAACATGCCCCCCCATTCCTGGAACATCAAGCCTATCGACGACGCCGGTTCCATTTAAGAAAAGGGCGACCCGTTGCCAAGTCGCCCTTTCGCGGCCAGGGAATACCGCTCTCCGGCTGCGACAGTATGAAACCCACAACCGGATGTAGTGAGTTTCCCCCAACTGATGCCAGCAACCAACTAGGGAAACCCTTGCGGCCAATTCACTGGAAGGTAGGCCTCCGTTCCTCCGGCTCAAATCAGCGCCCAATCAGCGTTCCATTAGCGGTTCCTCACGCATCACGCATCACATTTCATAACCACCAGCGATTCCAGCAGTGTCAACGCGCCCCATCCTGAGCGGCCTGCCCTCAGCTTCTTTAAGGGCCTGCTCATGCTCATTGCTGCACCGCCCATAGATTTGTCGGTGCCCATGCTTCCGGGTGTGGTTGGTTGTCGCTATTCCAGTGGGTGGCGCTTCTTGGCGGGTACAAATAGTCGCGCCGCTTGACCAGTGCCACATGTCCATCACAAAACAGCATATTGTAACCCTGCGCGTGAGGAGGAGGCGTTTCAGCACCCGTGAAGTAGCTATAGGCGTCAAACAGCCAAACGGACATCTTGATACCGCCGGCAATTCCCCGGCCGAAAGTCTCGGCTCGGGCATCCGCCACCGCATACATTTCACTCGGGGCTGCAACTGCCAGGTCTTTCTTGCTGTCCATCGGTAGATGGCCTAAACCCAGTTGCAGGGCGAAAATGGATCTCGGACAGTCGGGCCAACCGCTGACAATCCCCACGTCGTTGTAGGCGTAGCTGATGCCTACCGAATTACTGCGCACGAGGCTCTCGGAAAGAATGCCCTTGTTGGCGACGTAAATTGGACAATTCCAGGAAGCATTGGTGCAACGGACCGGATAATACGGGTAGAGCTTATGAAAACATAAGTCGGGTGACCTTCGATCGGCCAGCGGAGGATAACGCTGTGACTCACTGGTGTACATGGTCAGGGCCAGGCCGATTTGCCGCAGACGGCTTGCGCAAGTGGTGCTGCCGGCCTTGGCCTTGGCGTCCGAGAGTGCCGGCAGCATCAGCGCAGCCAGAATGACCACGATAGCTGTCACCACCAGCAGTTCCAGTAGCGAGAATCCGGCTGCTTCTGACAAACTGGGGCCCAACCCGCCATTTTTGCCTTTGCTGCTCATCGTCGGTTTAGACCAGGCCGGCAGCAAGATGTCACGCAACCTGAGGTTGTTCGGGATGGCTCCTCGTGGTTTCGCTCCCGCTATAAGTACTGCGTAAAGAAAGTTTTTGAAGGGGAGTTTCTTTCTGGCCCTTCGCGTCCTTCGCGTCCTTCTGTAATGAATCTTGATTTACGGAGTACTAAGCGTAGATCGGAACGAGGTAGCTCTCCTTGAAGTCGAGCCCGGGAAGGTCGAGATTGACTTCCAATTCCCAAGAGGATCCAGGCGCCAACGGCCAAAAAGGCACTCCCGAACAAAAACCCCTTTTTGTACGCAGAGGCAAGCAGCGAATCAATTACAAATGCCCGCCAGCTTTGGAGTTAGGCGCATCGCGATACTGCCCTCGCTGGCGGTTCCCCGGAGCCGGAGCGCCGGCTTTCAGCCGGCTTTGGGCGTTCAATGTTCACAGGGGCTGCGTACCACGTCATGAGCCGAGGCGGCCGCCGGGAGAAGATCTTCCTCAACCACGCCGAACGGCAGGATTTCATCAAGGTGCCGGTCGAAGCCTGCCAGAAGACCGGATGGCAGGCGAAAGCGAAGCCGCACCGCCAGAGGCGCCAGGGTCCTGCAACCGGCGCATGTCAAGCCCACCTGGGCAAGTAAAGGGGGATGAAATTGCTTGAAACCGAACCAAACTATGGTTGACCCCTTTTCTTTTCTAAGGTCAGCCGCCCTTTTTACGCCCGCACCGCGCAAAGCCCAGCCGCATTTTCACATCGGCGTTTTCACACCACTTTCAAACCGGCGCTAACAGAGTTGTCCGGGCTTGGTTTTGAATTGAAATTGGCATGCTCGAGGTGGAGATTGAAGCAATGGATTGTTGCCCTTCGAACGGCCGTTCAGGCAACCCGGTGAATGGGGCCGGGGCCGCTAGCGGGAATTCTCTTGGAAAAATCCCGGCTTCCCTGTGGCAGAAAGCGGTGTTGTTCAGCGTCGCCTACTTCCTCTGCGCCCTGGCCAGTAATTATCTATCCCCGCCCGCCATCCCGTTTAGGATCTTTTGGTTGCCAGCCGGTTTGTATGTGGCCATGTTGCTTTTGAATCAAACCCGGTCCTGGCCCTGGCTTATTCTTGCAGCCTTCACCGCCAATCTCGCCTTTGACCTGGTACAAGGAACGCCGCTGGCTGTGCTGTTTTCATTCTTTGGCGCGACCACGGTGCAGGCAGTGACCGGCGCTTGGTTGATGCGCCGTTTCGTGGCCGAAAGACCGAATTTGCGCACGGCAAAAGAATTTTTCTGGATCACGATTATTTTAGGGATTGGCAGCACCATGTTGGGTGCCATCATTGGCGCGACCACACTGGTTGCCTCGGGTTTGAACCACTCCTTTGGGCAGTCGTGGCTAACCTGGTGGTTCGATAATATGTCGGCGGTCATGGTGGTGACGCCGCTGATCCTGGTTTGGTTCTCCGGGCATGATGAGTATCAGCAACACTTTTTCAGCCAACGCAAAAAATATCTGGAAGCCGCCTTGCTGATGGTGGCATCGTTCGCCGTCTGTGGGTATTTTTTGTTGTTTTCAAACGGCATCATGTCTCCGAACAAGAGCCCGATTCTGTTGGTGTTGATGTGGGCCGGAATCAGGTTTGGAACACGGGGAGCGACGGCAATCGGTGTTTTGGTGGCGCTGACATTTCTCTTTTTTACCACGCAATATTTCACGGGCCTGACCCAAGATCAGATTTCGTCGGGAATTTATATTACTCCTTTGCAGGTTGCCTGGGTAATGGCGTCTCTGGTGGGATTGTTACCGGCAATCGTTCTTCGGCAACGTGACGAAAAGATGGAAGAACTGCGCGTGAGCGAGACGAAGTTCCGGACGCTGCATGACTCGGCTCGTGATGCCATATTCATGATGCAGGGGGACCATTTCATTAGCTGCAATCCGGCAACGCTTGCGATGTATGGCTGCCGTGAGGAGGATATCATCGGTCAGACGCCGGCGCGATTTTCTCCTTCCGTTCAACCGGATGGCCATGGTTCCAGCGAGAAAGCGGCCGAAAAGATACGCCTGGCCCTGGCCGGGGCATCCAGCACTTTCGAATGGCGGCATTGCAAGCTTGACGGCACGGGGTTTGACGCCGAAGTCTCGTTGAACCGGATGGAATTAAACGGGGATTACTTTCTGCAAGCCACGGTGCGGGACATCACCGAGCGAAAACGGGCCGAAGCCGAATTGAAGCGGCACCGGGAACATCTTGAGGAACTGGTGGCCGTGCGGACTGCCGACCTTCAGGCGGCCAATCGCGAGCTGGAAGCGTTCAGCTTTTCGGTTTCTCACGATTTGCGCGCGCCACTTCGAGCCATTGCTGGTTATTCGGACATCCTTCTCCTGTCTTGTGCGCCGTCCCTGACGCAAACGGGGCAGAGAATGCTGAACGAGATTGCCCACCAATCCAGCCTTATGGGCCAGTTGATTGATGATCTGCTAGCGTTCTCCCGCACGGGTCGACAAGCCATTCAAAGTGTCTCTATCAACATGGATGCCCTCGCGCAAGAGGCGTTCGCGGAACAGTGCGCCACCAATCCAAAGTGCGCCGCACAAATCACGACCCGCCCGCTGCCGCCGGCGTTTGCCGACCCCGCTATGATTCGCGTGGTTCTTAACAACCTGCTCTCGAATGCAATCAAATACTCCTCCAAACGTAATCCCCCGCTCATTGAAATGGGAGGTTCCGCACAGGGCGCACAAAACGTCTATTTCGTCAAAGACAACGGTGCAGGCTTCGATATGCAGCATGCGGACAAACTCTTTGGTGTCTTTCAACGCTTGCATTCCAAGGCGGAATTCGAAGGCACCGGCATCGGCTTGGCCCTGGTCCAACGAATTATCCAACGTCATGGCGGACGGGTGTGGGCCGAAGGCAAAGTTGACGAAGGCGCCACGTTCTCTTTTTCCCTGCCTGCTGCAAAAGCCAGCACGTGATATGGACCCATGGAGGGAAGCTGAAGTCAGCGTTTCACCTTTCACGTGTCTTCGCCACAGTGGGGCTCGCCCTCATAAGCAGTTTCTGATGCATCTCGGATGTGGGGACGAGCTGTCCCCACCCCGGTCCCATGTCTGGCTTGGTGGCACGGTGGAGACGCGTCCTTGTGAAGAATTCCGCATAAGCGCCCTCCGCCCCCGCCCCATTTTCCCGTTGCGCCTCCACACAGCCTGGCGCACCTTGCCCGCGGCGCGGACATGAGTCTCACCTCCACACAGCAGCAAGCCATCGCGGCCCGCGGCAACGTCCTCGTCGTTGCCGGCGCCGGCACCGGCAAGACCCGCACCCTCGTCGAACGGTGCCTCAACTGTCTGCTGGATGAGATTCCGCCTGTCTCCCTCGATGAGATCCTCATGGTGACCTTCACCGATGCCGCGGCCGCCGAGATGCGCCGGCGCATCCGGGCCCGGCTCGAGGAGGAACGCAGCCGCGCCCCGGAGGATCCGCGCTGGGAGGAGCAACTGGCCCTCTTCGAAACCGCCCATATCGGCACGTTGCACAGCTTCTGCCTCCAGCTCGTGCGGCAGCATTTCTACGAGCTGGAACTCGACCCGCAACTGGCCGTAATCCCCGAGGAAGAGGCCCGGCTCCAGGCCGAGGAGACCCTTGATAGTCTCCTGCAAAAGTACTACGCGGGCCGCAGCCGCGCCGCCGAGGCCGTCCAGCAGCTCATCCAGGCGCAGGGGCGCGGCGGCGATAAACCGATCCGCAGGCTCCTCCTCCGCCTCCATCACTATACCCAGACCCTCCCCGACCCTGCGCAGTGGTTTCGCCGGCAGCTTGATATCTTCGCCTCACCCGATCCGGTGCTCTGGCGGCAATGGTTCCTCGAGGCCGTTGCCGAAGCCCGCGCGCGCTGGCTGCCCGTTCTCAAGGCGCTGGCCCCCGGAAACCCCGTCGCCGCCAAAGCCGCCGCGGCCCTCGAATCCCTGCCCGGCGCCAATGCCGACCCTGCCCTGCTCCGCTCCGGGCTCGACGGCATCGCCTCCGCCGCCCAGGACTGTCCCCGTGGGAAAAAGACCCAATGGGTGGGCCCTCTCAAAACCATTCTCGAAGAGGCCGGCTTCCTGTCCTCGCTCGCCGCCCCGCAGAACCCTCAAGCCTCCGTGGACGGCTTGCCCTCACCGCCGCCCCCGGGCGCGGCTGAGCCGTCAATGGCCCATCCCCAATTCCCGGCGCTTTCCGAGGACTGGTCCTGGGTGCGGGGTCAAATGACCACGCTGCTCCAACTGGCCCGCGAGTTCACCGAGAGCTTTTCCGAAGCCAAACGCGAGCTTGGCGTGGTTGATTTTCACGACCTCGAACAGTGCGCCTTGCGACTGCTGTGGGACACTCAGCGCAACCAGCCGACCCTGACCGCGCGGCAATGGCGCAAGCAACTCCGGTTCGTCTTTGTCGATGAATACCAGGACATCAATGCGGCCCAGGACAAGATTATCGAAGCCCTCAGCCGCGAAGGCACGCAGGCAAACCGATTCCTGGTCGGCGACATCAAGCAGAGCATCTACCGGTTTCGGCTGGCCAATCCCCGCATTTTCCAGGGCTATGTCGAGACCTGGCGCGACCCGGCCGGCCAGGCGATTCCGCTGGTGGAGAACTTCCGCAGCCGCGAAGGCGTTTTAAACGGCGTCAACTCGCTGTTCAATGTCCTGATGCAGCGAGACCTCGGCGGGGTGCCCTATGACGAGCAAACCAGGCTGCGCTTCGGCGCCCCCGAAGAGCGCCGGAACCTAAGCGCCGCCTCCGATTCCACCCCCTGCGTGGAGCTGCATCTGCGGGTTCGAGGCGGCCTTGAGGACGCCGAGGGCGAGGAGGCCGCCGAAACCCTGGCCCAGGTGGCCGACCTCGAAGAAGCCGACAAAGAAGCGCGCCTGGTAGCTCTGCGCCTGAGGGAATTGAAGCAGGCCCGGCAACCGGTTTGGGATGAGCAGACCCAATCCTTCCGGCCAGTGGACTGGAGCGACATGGCAATTTTGCTCCGGGCCCCCTCCGGCAAGTCCGAGAGTTACGCCAAGGAGTTCTCTCGGTTGAACATCCCGTTGCTGGTCGCGCGCGGAGGGTTTTACGCCAGCCTCGAAATCTCGGACCTCCTGAGCCTGCTCAACGTGCTGGACAATCCCCTTCAGGACTTGCCCCTCCTGGCCGTGCTCCACTCCCCGCTGGTCGGTTTGACTCTGGATGAGCTCGCCATCATCCGCCTTGCTGGCAACAAGACCCGCTTCTGGACCGCCCTGGTCAAATGGCATCAGCAAGGGGCGCCGGAATCCCGCGGCGCCGGCCCGCCTGCGGAGGTTGCATCCTCCGCAACCGCCACTGTCAACCCGTCTCCCACCAGCCTGCTGGCCAAAGTCACGACCTTTCTCGACTGCTTCGCCCGGTGGCGGCGGCTGGCGCGGCAGGTTTCACTCTCGCGCTGTCTTGAAGCGGTGCTGGCCGAGACCCACTATGCGGCGTGGCTTCTGACCCAGCCTCGAGGCCCGCAGCGCCACGCCAACGTCCAGCGCCTTGTCAGCCTGGCCCAGCAATTCGACCAGTTCCAGCGCCAAGGACTCTATCGCTTCCTTCGGTTCATCGAAGCGCAGCAGGAGGCCGAAACGGAGCCGGACGTCCCGCCTGTGAGCGGAGAGAATTCCGTCCGGCTCATGAGCATTCACCAGAGCAAGGGGCTGGAGTTTCCCCTGGTGGTGGTCGCCGACCTCGGCAAGCCTTTCAACGTTTCCGATCTGCGAGCCGACGTGATTCTGGACGAGGCATACGGCCTGTGTCCGCAAATCCAGCCGCCGCATACCGGGAAGAGCTACCCCAGTCTCCCCTACTGGCTGGCCCGCCAGCGTCAGCGCCGTGAAATGTTGGGCGAAGAATTGCGGCTGCTTTATGTCGCCACGACTCGAGCCCGCGACCGTCTGATTCTCAGCGGCAGTCTTTCCAAGACCCGGCTCGAACAACTCCGCACACCACAAAGTCCCGTCAGCACCGCCGCTCTGATGGCCGCCCGCAGCTACGCCGATTGGATCAGCCTCTGGTTCGCCGCTGAGATGGCCGGCCACCCGGAGTCGGCGGCCCAGGCCGACGCTACCCAAGGCGAACTGGCCGGCTGGCGCTGGACCGTCCACGACGACACCGCTCTGGTGGTGCAAACCGCCGCGACTCCGCCGCCGGAAGAACCCGCCGGCCCGGCTCTCGCCGCCGGTCCGGAAACCTGGGAGCAACTCCAGCAACGGCTTGAATGGCGCTATCGCTTCGTCGGAGCCACGCGCCAGCCCGCCAAAACCTCCGTCACCGCCGTGCGCCGGCGGGCCGCCGAAGCCGACGAGGAAGCGGTGCCGGCCATCGAATCCCGAGCCCGGGCCTCGCTCGGCTCGAGCGCCCCGTCCCACTTCCCGCCCCGCGCTTCGCGCTATTCCTCAGCCGAAATCGGCACCGCCCATCATGTCTTTCTGCAACTGGTCTCCTTGGAACAAACCGGCAGCGCCGCGCAGCTTCAACAGGAGGCCCGCCGCCTCCAGCAAGCCGGCGCCTTGAGCGCCGAAGAAACCGCCCTGCTCGATTTTAAAGGGCTCGCGGCTTTTTGGAGTTCGGATTTGGGCCTCAAGGTGCGTGCCCAATCGCAATTCGTGCAACGCGAACTTCAGTTCACCATGCGCGTTTCACCCGGGGAACTGGCGGCCATCACCGGTGAAACGCCCGCATCGGACCTGGCCGACGACTTTGTGGTGGTGCAAGGTGTCGCCGATCTGGCCGTGATCCAGCCGCGGGAGATCTGGCTGATCGATTTCAAAACCGACCATCTGGGCCCGGACAGCCTGGGCGAAAAGGTAAAGGCCTATCAGCCCCAGCTCAGACTTTACGCAGTGGCTCTATCCCGCATCTACCGCCGCCCGGTCTCGAGCTGCTGGCTCTACTTCCTGTCCCGCCAGACGGCCGTGACGGTCGATACCGATCCGGCAGAAAACCAGTGACACGCTAAGAGCGTGTTTTAGAATTGCCAATGACGCCGGGTGGGGGCACCCGGCCTACAGAAACGAGCGGAAATCCTGCGATCCTGTAGGCCCGGTCCCCTGACCGGGCGCTTTTTAAAACACGCTCTCCAAGGGCAACGACATTCGCAATTCCGCCGTCTTCCTGTCACCGGCCTGGCTTTTTCGTCACTTATGCTGTGATATGATGACTAAAGCGATGCCACTCACAGCCAACGACGATTCCGAATTGGTAGCCCTCAGCCGGGACGGCAACCGGGAGGCGTTTGGCCAAATCGTCTCTCGTTACCAATCCTTGATCTGCTCCTTGGCCTACAGCGCCACCGGCAGCCTCAGCCGGAGCGAAGACCTGGCCCAGGAAACCTTCCTCACCGCCTGGCGGCAACTGGAGCACTTGCGCGAGCCGGGAAAGTTGCGCTCCTGGCTTTGCGGTATCGCCCGCAATCTCATCCGCACCGAGCGGCGCGATCAGCAGCGCGAACCGACGCATGCCGCCGAACCGCTGGACCAGGTGCAGGAAACTCCCGCAAGGGAACCTCTGCCGCTGGAAGAGGCCATCACCCGGGAAGAGGAAGCCATCCTCTGGCGCGCACTGGACCGAATCCCGGAGCTCTACCGCGAACCGCTGGTGCTGTACTACCGCGAGCACCAGTCGGTGGAACGCGTGGCCCAGGCGCTGGAACTCAGCGAGGACGCCGTGAAACAACGGCTGGCCCGCGGAAGAAAGATGCTCGAGGACCAGGTAGCCGCGTTCGTCCAGGGCGCCCTCGGACGCTCGGCGCCAGGCGCTGCCTTCACGATGGGCATCCTGGCGGCATTGCCAGCCATGACGGCCCCTGCCCACGCGGTCGGCCTTGGAGCTGCCGCCGGCAAGGTGAGCGGCCTGCTCAAGGCCTCGTCCGCCTTTGCCGGAGCCGGCGTGGTCCTGGCCGCGATTCTGGGACCGATCCTGGGTATTGCGGGCGGTTGGCTGGGAACCAAAGCCAGCCTTGAGGGTGCCCAGTCGGACCGGGAGCGGAGGTTCATTAAGAGAGTGGCTTGGATGGCAGTCGGCCTGTCGCTCACCTTCACCGCCGCCCTGTGCTTCTTTGTTCTTGCCACAGTATCGTTCTGGCGCTCGCATGGCGTGGGTTTGAGCCTGCTCATGGGCGGCACCGTAGCCGGGTTTGTTATTCTGTTGTTCTCACTGATCTTTTGGTCCAGCCGAGGTCAGGCTCGGATTCGGCTCGAGGAGGCTGCGAAACTGCCTCCTGAGGCGATAGCGCAAGGGCAGGCAGGCTGGCCGCTCTTCGAGTATCGCAGCCAATGGCGGCTGTTCGGTCTGCCCCTGATTCATATCCGGACAGGAAGGAGGGTCGGGGAGAAACTAAGGCCGGCGACAGGCTGGATCGCCATTGGCGATGCGGCGGCGGGCATCATCTTGGCGATTGGCGGAGTTGCGGTGGGCGGCATCAGCATCGGGGGAGCTAGCCTGGGCGTTATCAGCGTGGGAGGGGCGGCCGTGGGCCTGTTGGCGTGTGGCGGGTTGGGAATCGGCATCTGGTCGGCGGCTGGATTGGCGGTGGGCTGCCTGGCCTCCGGCGGTTGCGCCATCGCCTGGCAGGCCGCACAAGGTGGCAGCGCCATCGCCCACGATTTCGCCCTGGGCGGAGCAGCGTTCGCCCGCCATGCCAATGACGAGGCGGCCCGAGCGTTCATCGCCGGCAACTCGTTTTTATCGATGGCCGGAACCGCAATGAGAAGCGGATGGCTCCAGGTAATTTGCTTTTTGCCGCTGGGCCTGGTCGTTTGGCAAGCCGTCAGAGCACGCAAAATGCCTCGCCGATAGCCCGTGGGCTATTTCTTGAGTCGCTGCTCCAGGTCGCCGATGTCGTGGAAAAGGCTGGAAGATGAACTCGAAGGCGCGTTCATCGTCCGCCCCCCCGCCGGCGCGGCTGAGTCCATCACCGCCGCCGTCGGCAATTCCGGCGGATAATCGAGCGTGTATTCAATCCGGAATTCTTTCTTCTCCTTGGGCGAAAGGCTGACGTCCCATTTGACCAGACCTTTTACGTCCGGCTTGATTTCGGGCTGGAGCTTCACGTTCAAAACCCGGATCTCGTCGGTCTCCGAAACCGGAACGCGGTCGGCGAGTTGAAACGCGAGCGGTTTATCCGACAAGTTCTCGGTGGTGACCAGGAATGACGCCAGCATCCGCTTTCGCTTGCCGGTCCACGTCAGGGAACTTCGCTTCTGGTCCAAGGTCCGACTCATTTTCAGCCGATCAGCCACGCCCAGGAACACCGAAAAACTCTCGCCCGGGGCGACGAATTCCGTCTCCGTGGTGCCGACAAACGCGCCTTCGGAATACAACAACACCTTGCCGGGAAGAAGCGGCTGGCCGGAGGTGTTAACCAGGTCGGCGGTTTGCACGGCATTGAGCGAAATCTCGGGCGCGGCGACGATGCGCGGCGTGGCGGCAAACCGGCACGCGCCGATGGGCACCCGGACGCCCCGCCCGTCCGAGCGCACGGTCTGAGCGCCCGGGGCGGGGAATTGCGCGGTCGTGCCGCGCTGCTGCACCTGCTGAAAAACCTCCACCGCCTTGGCCTGGCGAGTTTTCTGAGATAAAACGTTCATCGCCCAATCCTGCTGCACATCCAGGCGCTTGGAGTTGAGGACGCTGTTCCAAACATTGTTCTGGCCCTCATAATTCGCGACCGCGGCCTGGAAGGAATCGGCATCGGGGTTGAGCACGCGCCCAAGCTGCCGGCTGTTGCCGACCAGCATCGCCTCCAGCTCGGGAATACGGGCCGTGGCGTTCGGGCGTTGCGTCGAGAAGGTCAGCGCCACCCCCTCCCAATCCTCGCCCGTGGTCTGCGTCACCATCGCGAAGGAGGCCATCGATGCCGTCCCGCCGTCCTGCGATCCGCGCAGTTCGTGAATGGGCTCCCAGGTGGTTCCGGGCAGCAGATAGGTCAAAGCCAGGCCGACCTGGGCCTCCTGCGCGCCCTTGAGCGTCAGCACCACATTCCGTTGCTCCAGGTGAGCGCGCTGCTGGAGGTCGGCAAGTTTCCGCTGCCGCGCCTGGAGTTCGGGCTGCAGCTCATGCCGTCTCTTGTCCACCTCGCGCTTGCTTTTGGACAGCTCCAGCATCGAGCTGCCGATGAACTTCACCACATTGCCGTATTCCTCAACCCGGACCTCACGCACCGCCGCATCTTTGGGGATCTTGTCCAGCGAGAACACGCGAATAGCGTCGGTCTGCTTGAGTTGGGCGTCCAGCACTGCCGTTTGATCGTCCAGCGCCGCGATTTCGTCCGCCACCGCTGTAACCGCCGCCTCTGCCTTGCCGATCTCCGCGTCATCCGGCCGGGCCAGAAAGGTCTTCTCGACCTGCACATCCACCAATTCGGCCGTCCCGGGCGGCGTCACCAGGACGCGCACCGAGCCCTCGTCAATCCAACCCGGCAGTTTGGAGAAAGCGACCCTCGCCAGCCCGCCGTGTATCGCGACGCTGGCCGTTCGCGTCACCCGGGCCCGGTCCGCATAGACGGTCACTTCCGAAATCTTTGACTCCACGGACGTGGCCTCCGTGGTCGTGGGTGAATCGGCGCAAAACACCCGCAGAGGGGAGACCAGCAGAAGCAACAAGCTGACGTTGACGCATGAACGCATAATGAGCCTTTCCTTGGTTAACGAGTAAAAAGAATCCGATGCTATTTGTTCCCTTCGCATCGCTCCAAAGTCTAGTGCGGCGACCCTGAAATTCCAATACATTTGCGGCAGTGGATTTTGGCCTCAGCCGAGGCGCGAGCGACGAGCATACCCCCATGGGTCTGTGAGGAGCGAGCAACGAAGGCTCAGGCCAAAAGACATGCCGCCCGAAGGGTTGCGCCGCATTTGGCTTCTGGCGTTGTTGCTCCTCGGTCACAGGTCCATGGGGACCTGCTCCCTCGTCGCGCCTAGCCAGAAGCCAAATGCGACGCAACAAATGTATCGGAATTTCAGGGTCGCCGCACTAGTGCCCCGGGACCAATTGTGAAGTCCAAAAAGGCCGTTCAAAGCCATGCGAGGCGCGGATTACTTTTTGGAGCGTTAGCCGCACTCGAATCCCCCTCACCCTACCCTCTCCCAAAGGAGAGGGCGTAGCAGAGGCTGGCCTTCGACCATCCCAGCCGCGTCGGATTCCTCAGCCGACAGACGAGAATTCTCCCTCTCCTTTGGGCTGAGCATTCCCCCCAACTGTCACATACAAATCTTCGCCCTTTTCCTGCGCTAGATCTGCGATAAGCTCTAGAATGAGAGAGATTCATAGAAAGCAATTTGTTGAGGCGCTGGACAGCCCG
>Ga0181517_10000121_pt1 | contig 106276 bp, 69 predicted proteins | sample PEATcosm2014_Bin_31_FD_119748 | JGI IMG/M metagenome (GOLD analysis project Ga0181517, IMG submission 119748) | Peatland microbial communities from MTU Mesocosm Facility, Houghton, MI, USA - PEATcosm2014_Bin01_30_metaG | ecosystem: Environmental > Terrestrial > Soil > Wetlands > Peat | place...
CGGGCAATCTTCAGGGCTTCAAAAGGCGGCAGAATGCCCATCTGTTCGCCGTTTTCGTCGATGACACGGATTTCGCGTGCGCGGATCCTGTCATTGATGCGGATAAAGGACTTTGCCGAACGTTTGTCGAGTGCGATGATTCTCCTCCAAAAGTCATTCTCGCCCCGCAGCAGGTACCGCGGCGGATGCACGAACGCACACTGAGTATAGCATTGGCTTGGCCGCAATGAACAAAGGGTTTACGGCAGATTTTACCCGGACCATGCACTACCATCAAAGAGCCTGGCTCATCGTGGGAACTTCATCCCTCCGCCTCATTCACCGGTCAGGGCGCGGATTCGCATCTTCACCGCGATACGACCCGCCCAGGAAAAAGGCTGGTTTGGCCGGATGGTTACAATTGATGTGATCCCGCACTTCACACGCGACCGGTGCCACCAGAGTAACGCCAATGACGAAACGCGAGAGAGTCGAGGCTGTTTACTCGCTCCAGAAAGCAGACCGCATTCCATTTGTTCCGGCTATCTACGAGCACAAGGGCGCGCTCATCGGCAAATCCCCATCTCAAATCTGCCGCAACGCCAACTACCTCTATGCCGGGCTACTGAGGGAACTCGAAGTCTATGACCCTGACCTTCTCGTAATCGGCATTGACGTTTACAACGTCGAGGCGGAGGCGCTTGGCTGCGAGGTTGTTTATTTTGATCAGTCGAACGATTGCCCCGGCATCGTTACTCCTATCCTGGATGGCACCGCTTCGCTGGGAAGACTCGGACTCGCAGATCCAGAGAGCGCGGGCCGGATGCCGCTCTATCTTGAAGTGGCCGGGCGCCTGCAAGCTGAGATTGGCGGCTCCATCATCCTCAGGGGCGCAGTTACAGGGCCCTACTCCATGGCCTCCGAACTCATCGGAGCAGAAAAATTCGTGCTCCTTACCATGGACCAACCCGTCTTCGCACGCAAGATTCTCGACTTCTGCGCCTCGATGACCGTGGAGTTCGGAAGGGCCTTTCTCCGCCGCGGAGTGGAGCCCATCATCTTCGATTCCCGTGCCACGCCCGCCATGGCTTCGCCCCGCATCTTCAGAAGCATGGTCCAGCCCGTCTATCGCGAATTCATTTTCCCCGAACTGAAGGCTGCCGGCGGGCGCTACCTGCCCTTGATTATCGGAGGCAATACCACGCCCATCATTGACGACCTGATCGAAACAGGAGCCACCCAGTTTCTTGCCGACCATCCTGCGAACATCGTCAAATGGTGCCAAAAGGCTTTGGCCGCGCGGGTTCCAGTCCGTGCCAATGTGGATGCGCTGCTCGTCAACCGTGGACCGGCATCGGCGGTTCGGCGCCAGGCTGTTGAGATATTGAAGCAGTTTCACAACCAACCCGGATTCCTATTGGGCTGCGGAGTCGTGGCTTACGACGGTGACCCTGAATTTGCCCACGCAATTCGCCGGGTCCTCGACGATCTGGCCGCAAACCGCCTGGATTTCGAGAGGGAACTCTCTCTGCCAGCTTAGAAAAGGCAAGAATCGTGAGTGATTTCGAAAAGACTCTTTGCGCTACTCAAGCACGGTTAGATACGGCCAAAGATTTCGCATTCACAACTTCTTCTACCGCTTGAAGCACCCCATCTGCCCTCATCGTTTTCACCCGAATCTTCACCAACCGATTGGCGGGCAACCGGCCTTCAATCTCTACCGGTAAGAAATTTTCCGTAAGTGCAGTGGTCCTGCTTCGTTCGTCTAATTCCGCGGGCGTGTGCAGCGTGATCGCCTCCAACTTCCGGCCCACAAACTGTTCACGATGAACGCGGCTCTTCCTCGCAGCCAGCGCACGAAGCTCTCCCATTCGCTCCTCGACTGCCGAAGCCGGAACTGGCGACTCGGCGTGGAGCGCCCAGCCCCGCGTTCCAGGCCGAGGCGAAAACGGAAACAGGTGCAAGTAGCCGAATGGCAGCGTACGCACCAGTTCCAAAGTTTCCGTGAACTCTCCTTCCGTCTCGCCAGGAAAACCGACCATCACGTCCGCGCCCAGCGTCAGTTCCTGTCCGGTGGCACGAACGAGTGCCACAACCTTTTCCGAATAATGCCAAGGGCGATAGCGCCGGTGCATCCGCCGCAAGACGGCATCGGAACCGGATTGCAACGGCAGGTGAGCGTGACGCGCCAGACGAGTGCCGCCGAACTCTGCCATCAGCCCGATCATCTCCGCGTCCCAGTCCATCGGCTCGATGGAGCTGAGCCGCAGACGATGCAGCGCCGTCTCATTGAATATCCGCCGCACCAGCCAAGCCAGCGAAAGCCTGTGCGAACTTTCCGATGCTGGCAGATCCCGTCCCCAGCGCCCCAGATTGATTCCCGAAAGCACCAGTTCGTTGCCGCCGGCAGCCACAAATCCCTCCACTTGCTTCAGAACGCTTGCAGCGGGCAAGCTTTTCGATGAGCCTCTGGTTTGGGGAATTACGCAGAACGTGCAGCGGTTACCGCACCCTTCCTGAATCTTCAGGTTGGGGCGGGTCTGCGTTCCTGGCGAGAGCTGCCATTCCTCAAGAAACGAGTGCGCAAATCGGTCGTCGGCCCAGATGGGAACTCCGCCAGAAAGCAGCGACTGCACACTCACCAGTTCTGTCGGTGCGGGAGAAGCAACGCCGGCTCGATCGCAAATCAGATCCAAAATAATTCCCGGCGCCAGCGCCTTGTGGCTGTTGCCCACCACCGCTGCCACTCCAGCTAGTGCGGCCAGTTCTTTGGGAGCGCGCTGTGCATAGCAGCCGGTGACTACGACGCGCGCCGCAGGATTCAGCCGGTGAGCCCGGCGGATAAAAGCCCTCGCCGCCCGATCCGCCTCCGCAGTCACGCTGCACGTGTTCACGATAACCACATCAGCTTCCGAGGGCTGCTGCATGCAATGCCCCGCCGCGCGCAGACGGTCACTCACCGCCTCGCCATCGGCGCGCGCCGCCCTGCAACCGAAGTGTTCCACGTGAAAGGTGGACGCCATACCTTCAGTCTAAAGCTTGTGCTTATTTGCAGCGTAAGAATCCGGATTGACCGGCGCCTGACCTTAGCTTGCTCGAGGACCTAGTCCGAAGGGCGGAAGATCTGGGATCACTGCCTCCGATATAATGGAAAGTGACCGCTCAACTTCAGCAGGTTCCTGCCCCAGAACATGCAAAATACTGCAACGATCAACGCCACAGGCTCGCCTACTGCTGTCTCCCGCGGCAGCGCGTGGCACATTGTCAGCTTTACTTACTTCACGTTTGTCTGCTACCTCTCCATCGGCTTGCCGCTGGCCGTTCTGCCGCCATACGTTCACTTCCGCATGGGGTACAGCGCGGCGCTGGCGGGCCTGGTAGTTAGTATTCAGTACGTCGCCACACTCGCCAGCCGTCCATGGGCCGGCCGCATCTCTGACCGCGCAGGGGCGAAGGTCTCCGTTGAATGGGGCATGGCTTTCTGCACATTGAGCGGCGTGCTTCTGGTAGTCGCCGCCACCCTGCACCGCGCTCCCCTGCACTTCGGGACTTTGCTGAGCCTTTCCACGCTGATTCTTAGCCGCCTGGTTCTGGGCGTGGGCGAGAGCCTGGGGTCGACGGGATCGACGTTGTGGGGCATCACCAGCGCCGGGCCGCAACACACGGCCAAGGTGATCTCCTTCAACGGGATCAGCACCTATGGCGCAATGGCGTTGGGCGCTCCCCTGGGAGTGGTTCTCGATCAGCAGTGGGGACTGGCTTCGCTGGGACTGTTGACCATCCTCATCGGAGCCGTCAGCCTTGTGATGGCGAGCCGCAAGCGTCCGGTGCATGGCGTGCCCGGCGAGCATCTCCCCTTCAGCCACGTGATGCTGCGGGTCGCGCCTCACGGCATGGGACTGGCTTTGGGAGGAGTGGGTTACAGCGTGCTCGCCACGTTTGTGACTCTCTTCTACATGAGCCGGCACTGGAATGGAGCGGCGCTGTGCCTGACTGCATTCGGCATGGCCTTTGTTGCCGCACGACTGCTCTTTATCCATACCATCGATCGCTTCGGCGGTTTCCATGTGGGTATTGCCTGCCTGGTGGTCGAATCGCTGGGAACGCTTATGCTGTGGCAGGCGCCGTGGCCGTGGGTTGCATTTACCGGAGCAGCGATCACCGGATTTGGCTTCTCGCTGGTCTTTCCCGCGCTTGGAGTAGAAGCGGTGAAGCGCGTGACGGAGAGCAATCGCGGCGCAGCGCTCGGCGTCTTTACTGCCTTTGCCGATGTTTCCTTCTTCCTTACCGGACCACTGGCCGGATTGGTAATCGGAGTGTACGGATACTCAAGCGCCTTTCTCTTCGCACTTGTCAGCATCCTCACCGCACTGGGAATTGTGCTCGTGCTGAAGCGGGTGCAAGAGCAGAGAATAGGGAATAGGGAATAAAAGCCCTACGGTTGAATATCGTGCTTCCCAGGTCTCAAAAGCGAAACCCTGGGGCAACCAGCAAATGAGGGAACAGGGAAAAAGGGACTCGATAAAACGTCGCAGAAGCCGAGTTATTTTGCGCTATATTCCTCGTCTGTTACTTTCTCCATCCAGACTACGTTCACGCCCTGGTCATCCATTTCCTGAATGGCCAGGTGCACCATCGTGTTGCTCGCGGATGCGCCGTGCCAGTGGCGCTCGTTGGGCGCGATGACTACCGTATCTCCAGGATGAATTTCCTGAACTTTCTGACCCTCTAGCTGCACCAGGCCAGAGCCGGTGAGGATGTGCAGAGTTTGACCGACGGGATGCGTGTGCCATGCGGTACGCGCGCCGGGCTCAAAACTGACCCGGAAAAAGCTCAGGCGCGACGGTTCCACGCCTACGGCAATTTCATCGAGCCAGACGTTTCCGGTAAACCAGTCGGACAGGCCTTTGCGGCTGGCGCGGTCGTTGCTGCTTAGAATCTTCATTCGCTGTTTCCTCTTCCCCCGTTGATTCAGCTCACCGCTTCAGGGATTCACAGTTATGCTCATCTGCGGGTGTTAAAGGAGCCGCATAATTTGATTTGGCCGCAGCCGGTCCACGGGTTTCACTGCGCTATAACTGAAATGTGGAGGAAAGATGAAGGTCCTTTTTATTGGCGGCACGGGAATTATCAGTACGGCTTCGACGAGGTTGGCTGCGGAACGCGGGATTGAACTCACATTATTGAGACGCGGACAGCGATCGGCCGAGGTGCGAAAGAATGTGGGCACGATCACGGCGGACATGACAGACGAAGCGGCAACGGCGAAGGCACTGGGCAATCAGACGTTCGACGCCGTGGTGGACTGGATCGTTCAGACGTCGGCCGATGTGGAACGGGACATCCGGTTATTTCGTGACCGCACACGGCAATATATTTTCATTAGCTCGGCCAGCGCGTATCAGAGGCCGGTGGGGCACTATCTGATTACGGAATCTACTCCGCTGGCCAATCCGTTTTGGCAGTATTCGCGCAATAAGATCGCCTGCGAAGAGCGATTGATGCAGGCCTATCGCGAAGAGGGTTTTCCGATCACGATCGTTCGGCCTTCGCTGACCTATGGAGACACGCAGATTGTGCTCCCGATCAACAGCTGGGCGAAGTCTTTTACGGCTGTAGACCGGATGCGGCGTGGCAAGAAGGTGATTGTGCCGGGGGACGGTTCCTCGCTGTGGGTGATTACGCACAACAGCGATTTTGCGCAGGGGCTGGTCGGACTGCTGGGACACAAACAGGCCATCGGCCACGCCTTCCACATTACCAGCGACGAGGTAATGACGTGGGATCAGTTTTACAAGATCACGGCGCAGGCGGCGGGCGCGGAGGCGCAGATTGTTCATATCGCTTCAGATTTCATTGGCGCGTGCCTGCCGGATACGGTGGGGAGCTTGATTGGGGACAAATCATCGAGCGTGGTGTTCGATAACAGCAAGCTCAAGCTTTTTGTTCCGGGGTTTTGCGCCAAAGTTCTGTTTGCCGAAGGGATCAAGAGAACGATTGATTGGTTCGATGCGGATCCGCGACGCAAGGAGATCGATGAGGATGCGAATGCCGCCTGGGACAAGTTGATTTATGCCTACGAGAGAGGCCTTGGGGAGGCTTTAAGCAGGTTTGGGAGATAGTGCGTTCAAACATGATTTTGAGACAGAGCTTTGTGAAATAACGGAAGCGCTTTAACGAACAACGGCCACCCCGAAAGGTGGCCGTTGCTGTTTGGTGCTTGATGTAAATTTACCGCTCGTTTTTGCGCATGTTGATCAGGTCGCCAAGGGTGGTGGTTGAGCTGGAGACGGGCTGCTTGCGCGGCTCCGACTTCTGGTGGTGCTCGGCAGGCGCGTGGCTGGTTTCGTGACCGGCTCCGGCAGCGCGCAGGCTCAAGCCCACTTTCTTCTCTTCCACGTTGATCTTGATAATTCTGAACTCATGCTCCAGACCGGTTTCAAGCTTGGCTTCGCCGCCTTCGCCGGCTTCAGAAACGTGGCATAGACCTTCCACGCCTTCAGCCAATTCGACGAATGCGCCGAACTGCGCCGTGCGCAGCACCTTGCCGTGCACCATATCGCCCACATTGTGAGAAGCGAAGAAGCTCTCCCAAACGTCAGGCTGCAACTGCTTGATGCCCAGCGAGAGGCGCCGATTCTGCGGCTCGACGCCCAGAACTACGGCCTTGACCTTTTCGCCCTTCTTGACGATCTCAGAGGGGTGCTTGACGCGCTTCGTCCACGAGAGATTGGAGACGTGAACAAGGCCGTCGATGCCGTCTTCGATTTCAATGAAGGCGCCAAAGTCAGTGAGGTTGCGAACGCGGCCTTCAACGACCGTTCCGGTGGGATAACGCTCGGTCAGGTTCTCCCAGGGATTGTCCATCAACTGCTTCATGCCGAGCGAGATGCGGCGATCGGCAGGATTGACGCTCAGGACGACAGTGTCGACCTCGTCGCCGGGTTTGACCAGCTTCGATGGATGCTTGAGGCGCTTGGACCAGGTCATCTCAGAGAGGTGAACCAGGCCTTCAATACCCTGCTCGAGCTCAACAAACGCGCCATAGTCGGTGACGGAGAGAACGCGGCCATGAACGCGAGCGTTCACGGGGTAGCGCTCAGTTGCATCGAGCCAGGGGTCGGGGGTCAACTGCTTGAAGCCCAGCGAAACGCGCTGCTTATCTTTGTCGAACTTGAGCACCTTGACTTGAATTTCGTCGCCGACGTTGACCAGGTCGCGGGGGTGGGTGAGACGGCCCCAACTCATATCGGTGATGTGGAGCAGGCCGTCGATGCCACCCAGGTCAACAAACGCGCCGTAGTCTGTGAGGTTTTTCACCGTGCCGGTGAGGATTGAGTCCTCACCCAGGTGCTCCATGGTGGTGTTGCGCTTGGCGTTCTGCTCTTCGTCGAGAATTTCCTTGCGGCTGACGACGACATTGCCGCGCTTTTTGTTCAACTTGATGACGCGGACTTCAATCTGCTGGCCGAGATAGCCGTCGAGGTTGCGGACGGGTCGAATCTCAAGCTGCGAGCCAGGCAGGAATGCCTTGAGGCCGATATCGACGGTGAGGCCGCCCTTGACGCGGCTGACCACGGTGCCAGTGACCGGCGTTTTGTCGGCGGCGGCTTTCTCGATGGTGTCCCAAACGCGCAGGCGCTGAGCCCGCTCGTAGCTGACCAGGTACCCGCCTTCGGGCTCCTCGCGCTCGATGACCACGTCGATGGGGTCGCCGGGCTGGAACTTGACGGCGCCGGTGTGATCCTGAACCTGCTCGAGAGGCACCAGCCCCTCGGACTTCAGTCCAACATCCACTACCAGGTGCTTTTCAGTCTGCTTGATGACCGTGCCGGAGACGACTTTGTCGCCAAATGCCTCAACGGCTGCGGCCTCGGCTGCCAACTCGCGTTCAAATGCTTCGAGCGCGGCAGAGAAATCTTCAGCGGACTCGGTGGAGTGCGCTTCGTGAGCCGGGGCCTCGGCGGCAACCTCGGCGGGTGCGGCTTCCGGAGCGGGCTCGACTTGCGTTACGGCCTCGGCTTGAGGTTCAGCCACTGGCTCTGGTTGGACTACAACTTCCGTTGTAGCTTCGACCGTAGGCTCGGCTTCAACTGCGGCTTCAACAGGCGCGGCCTCTGCTTGAGGTACGGTTGGGGCATCGGCGTCCAGCGCGGGTACTTCGACTACTTCGGCTGTTTCAGGGTTGGACGTGGATTCGAACGACGGCTGCTCTTGCTCCGTCGCAGGCTCTAGCGTGGGGGTTTCCAATTCAGTGTTCAGGGTTATACTCTCGGGTTCTGGATTGAGGACGTTTGCCATGGATAAAACTCCGGAATTCCTTGCTCCCGCTGCGGACTTGTCTGCTGCTGGGCGTGGCTTCAGGGCGGCGATTTCAGCCGTCGACGAAGCCTTCGGACCGTTTCCCTGGCGTCGAGTCATCTGCGTGTGCCGGTAGCTTCTCCACGAGGCGCATTTCTCCAAGCGATTTGCGCTGGAGTCGTAATAAAAACGACTGGGCTCCTCGGGAAACACCCGGCAGGCAACGGCGTTGCTGAAGGGCGGTCGCAACTCGCTGCTGGAATCCGCGCAGGGAGCTACGCTCAAGAGTGTAGCAACCTCAGCTTTCCTGCGTCAATCCAACGGATTGGGACACTGCGCCGCAACCGGCAGTACAACCGAAAATTAACACTCCAATTGACCTGACGAATGGACTTGCGGCTGGGAGGAGCCGACAGCCATAAACCAAAAGCTATATAGCGGGCAGCCACCTATAATGTACTGTTTAGAACAGCGTAACCAACGGAAGGCTTATGGACCATCTTTGGACCCCCTGGCGCTTCGCCTACATCACCTCGGCGGAGGATGCGGCGCGCGCAGGCGTTCCGGCGCTTTCCTGTCAGCGTAGGTCAATGTCCATGAAAAAAATCTTAGCTCTGGCGATTTTCTTGGTCTCTAGCGCGGCGTTCGCTGAGACCTGCGCACTTCAGACTTACGCCTCTTCGTGGATGGTCACCGGGACGCCGTTCTCGGTGAAGTGCCCATCGGGAGTATATTCCGGCCATCTGGTTTCGACTCCGGCGCGGCGATTCTTCCGGCGTGGCCACATGATGCTGGTCTTCGATCAGCCGCTGATAGTGCACACGAAGAATGAGGCGGATGAGGGAAAGATTCAGCCGGGGCGCGGCAGACAGATCGCCAATATGCTCACCACAGGCGGGGTGGGAATCGGGACAAAGGACCTGACGGATGGGCTGTCGGGAGTCGTGTTCAAATCTTGGTACATGATTCCGGTTTCATGTATCACGCTGGCATTCTTCTCGAACGGCGGCGACGTGAATCTCAAGCTGGGGGACAAGCTGGAAATCGTCACGCTGAAGAACTGAACGGTCGCTACGGACACAAAAGGACCTATACCATGGACCATCTTTGGACTCCCTGGCGCTTCGCCTACGTCACCTCGGCGGAGGATGTGGCGCGCGCCGGCGTCCCGGCCGCCCTGGCAGCGTGGCCGGGCGATTTGGGGTGCGTCTTCTGTAACCTGATCGCTTCAATAGACTACGCCATCGCGCACGGGATGGATCGAGACGAGGCTGAGGCGGCGGGCGGGCTGATACTACGCGGGAAGCACTGCTTCATCTGCCTGAATGCGTTTCCGTATACCTCGGGGCACGTGATGGTGATGCCGTATGCGCATCTGGATCGGCTGGCCGCGCTCGATATCGAGGCTGCGCACGAGTTGATTCGCCTGGCGCAGCTTACCGAGAAGGCGCTTGATCACCTGTATCATCCGCATGGATTCAACTTTGGAATGAATGTGGGGCAGGCAGCGGGAGCCGGGGTGCAGGGGCACATCCACCTGCACGCATTGCCACGGTGGAGCGGGGATACCAACTTTATGACTACCGTTGCGGAGACTCGCGTGCTGCCTGAGGATCTGGAAACGACCTGGAAGCGGTTGCGGCAAGCGTTTGCCGAGGTCGAAAAGTAGCGAGCCGGTGGATGCGTGCGACTAATGGACGCCAAAGAATAAAATTTTGGCGCCTGGCTTGTCGAAGGTTGCTTCGATCCTGGCCCGGCCTTCGCTGTCTTGGGTCACGGTAACGCCGTCGCTGGTCCAATGGTCATTTGAAGGTTTGTTTTTGGTTATATATCGGTAGGAGCCTGTGCGTGTGGCAAAGATGACTACTGCGCCGCGGCCCGTGGTCACCGAGATTTTTTCGTGAATCTCGGGACTGGCGGAGACGATTCCAGTGACCACGGGATCGCTTTGAGTGATGTCGTCGCGAACTTGTTTATACCTGGCCAGCATGCTGCCGATGTTGGCGACGCCGGAGTCTGAGACTTTAGGCAGGTCGCCCCAGATTCCGTTTTGGCCGAGGATGAGCGATGCCACGTCTACCTCCTGCCATTGCTGCGGATCGTCAGGGAAATAGTGGGTGAGAAAGAGGACGGAGGGGATCCATTTATCGAAGGTGAGCGGCGTGCGGGTGATCCATGTACGCGCCTGACCTTGCTGAACAAATATGTTGGAGTAGGTTTTGTCCCAATCGATAGGAATGTCGTAATCCGGGTAGTATGGACCGTTATTGACGAGGAAGAACTTGCCGGAGGAGAGGAATTCGAGACCCATGGCGCGGCCACCTTCGGTCACATCGAAGTCCACGATCGCTCCGGGAACAGCGGCGGCGACTTTGTCGGCCATGCGGCTCATGGATTGGATCAGTTGGAATCCATAGGAGTCCGCTCGCTCCTGGTGAGTATTGTTCTCGCCGCCGTGGTTGTGATGCGGGTCGCTGCATCCATATTGGTCAACGCCGTCCCATTTGAAATAAGTGACGCCGGTTTCATGGGCAACACGGATGAGTCGATCAGCCAACACGTCCGCATAGCCACTGACTAAACACATCTCATAGTTCTTCTGCGGTCCCCAATCGTTGCGGGGCTTGCCGACGATTCCGTCTTTAGACATGCGCCACTCAGGGTGCTCGCGGACAACCTGGCTCGATGTTTCCGCCTCATTAGGACCGAACCATAGACCCAGCTTCATGCCGTAGCTGTCGAGCTTGGCCTTCACCGCCTTGAGGCCGTTGGGAAAGCGTTCGCTGCTCACCGTCCAGTCGCCGCCTTTGTCGTACCATCCTGAATCGAGAACAAAGACCTCAACGCCCATGCGGTGCGCTATCTCGATTTCCTGGAGCATGCGGGCTTCATTCATCGATTCGATAAATGTTTTGTTATTCCAAAATTTGTTGCGCTCCTGAAAGTTCCAACTGTTGTAGAAGATGTAGGGCTTTCTCGATTCTCGATTTTGCGTTAGATACTTGAGCATAAACTTTCGATAGGTGGAGGCAAGCTCATCCAGGTTGCCAGGTTGGGCGGCGGTTTCAAACCAGATGGTTTTGTAGGGGTGTTCGAGGTTGATGGTCTGGCCGGGATAATAATTGCCCTTGACGGCATCCAGGCTGATGTTGCGGCCGGGAGTGAGACGATATTCGAGAAACGCGTCGGGAGCTGTGGAACCGTGCTCATAGGCGAGAAGGAAGCTGCTACGGCCGTCGGTTGCGGCAAGAATGGGGCCCATGACGGCGCCGCTGTCTTCAAAATTTCTGTCGGCGATTTTTTCTTCTGAAAGCTCGTAAGAGTGGGTAAGCTCGGCGAAGTTCGATAGCCTGATTTCTTCAATCTGCGGAAATTGCTTGAGCGATGTTTGCAGGTAAGTGAGGTCGTTCGCGCCGGATTTCGCGGTCAGCGATTTTGACTGGTTGGATTTGAGCGTATAGCGGAAGCGGATTACCGGCGTTCCTTCATTGATCTGGAACTCGATGCCGAGATGGAGATGAGCGTCCTGGGCCAGCGGGCCATCGAACGAATATTGCGTGACGCCATTGGCGAGATGGACTGGAGCCGCGGTGGGGAAAAAATGGTGGACTTCAGCGGAAATTTGTTTGCCGTCTAGTTCGAAGGTGGGCGGAGTGAATTGGTATGGAACGGTTGAGCCCGCGGCGCGATAGCTCCAGAAGCAGTTTTGGCCGCAGGATAGGGAGATGCGCACCTGGCCGTTTTCTATATCGGGTTTCCGGTTGGGGGTCTGCGACCGGCCGACGAACGAAATGGTGAGGAGAGCCAGGATGCAGGTTGCGATCGTTTTGCAATTGCGAGAGAGTGCGGTTCCGCCGTTGAGCCGACGTACATATGAGTTCTGGAAGTTCATCATTTCCTCTATCATTCCATCGCTATCGATTGGTGGTGGAGCAGTTTGAACGATCACCACTTCAGGGGCTAAAGCCCACGAACATTTTGCAACCATTGCGGCACGACTGAAGTCGTGCCCTGACACAAAGCTGATTTTGAAATCGTACAGGAAAAGGTTGTGGTTTCCCACCCTTGCGACAGGGTGTAAAAACGCAGATCCTTCGACTCCGCTACGCTCCGCTCAGGATGACAGCAAGGATGGGGCACGGAGCTCTTCCTATTTATTTGCATTTTAATCGTTCATTGAACGATCTATTGGTTCTTCTTCTGAGCCGGTCCGAATGGGATTATCTGCGGACTCTCGCCCTCCTGAATCCATCTGATCCGGGTAGATGACCGTTCCTTCGGCATCAACGATAATCCCGCCGCCTCCTTTGCTTGAGCTCGAGGCCACCACCGCTCCCAAAACAGCTAATACGATCAGCATTACTCCTACTCCAAATGACACCTTTGCAAAGAGGTAGGAGCGCTCGCGCTGCGCTCCAAATTCAGTCGGCTACCCGTCGACGGATCGGCTTGATCGTAATATACGGTTGCCGTATAGGTTTGCGAGAGGCCAGCGGCAACCTCAAGTGTTTCTTTGATCGAATTACCGGAAAGCTTCGGTAGACAACTCGTCTGCCAGGAATATTCTATTTCGTTTACTGTGTAGCTGTAGTAGCAGGTATAATCCGCGCTGGAACGGTGAGAGCCAGCCTGCTGCATCTGGGTTACAGAAGCAGTCGTTGTACTCTCGCGTTGCGCGAGGGCGGCGTAGCTGGTTGCTTCGTACACGCACAAACCGCCGAGGGCGAATCCAATTACCGATCCCAGAATCAAGGACCCGACACCGGACTTCCAGGCTGGACTCATGCGTACTCCTATTTCTCTTCAGATGGGTATTGAAGCGAAGTGTACGCTGATGCGTCATGCATTGACAATGCAGATTTTCCGGAAGGGAATAACTATGAGCCTTTACCGGCAGGTAGTTTCAACCCTACTCCGCCTCGCCGCTCTCTTCCGCCTCGGCGGCTAACGCCACGCTCGACTCCTCGGCACCAGCCGCATCGAGCATGCTTTGCGACACAGACTTCCCCGTCCTAATCCCAAGCCGCCTGAGCATCTCCACCTGGCGAATCAGGTTACCGGGACCACTTGTGAGCTTGTTTTTCGCGTCCTCATAGCTCTCGGTGGCTCCGCGCAGACTTTTTCCGATGGCCTCGATATCCGCGACAAAACCGGCGAATTTCTCGTACAGCGCAGTGCCGCGCTTGATCACGTCCTTCACGCTGCGAGCCTGTAGTTCTTGCCGCCAGAGGTTATCGACTATGCGAATGACGAACAGGAGCGTCGTGGGACCGACGAGCAGAATTTGCCTCTCGTAGGCGTAGTGCCAAAGTTCTCCGTCCTCGTGGATCGCCAAAAGAAATGCTGGTTCAATGGGAACGAACATAACCACAAAGTCGGGGGATTCGACCACATGCAACCGGTGATAATCCTTGGCAGACAATTCGTCGACGTGTCTGCGGACGCTTCCGAGGTGTCTCTTTACTGCTGACTTGCGGTCCGCATCCGATTCCGCTTTTACGGATTCGTAGTAACCAATCAGCGAAACCTTGCTGTCAATAATTAAATTCCGGCCTCCGGGCAGATTGATGATGATGTCAGGGCGTACGCTGCGCTGTCGACCTTCCTCCCCTCCGGCGTTAGCTTCGACGGTCTGCTGCAGGCGAAACTGGACTCCTTCTACAAAACTGGCAAGCTCAAGCAGATCTTTGGCGACCTCTTCCCCCCATCCTCCCTGGTCGCTCGAAGATCCGAGCAGAGCGGTCGTCAAGTTATGCGCCTCTTGCGATAGTTGCTTATTGAGGCCGCTAAGATCGCCGATCAATGTCTGCAGCGTAGTAACGCCAGTCTTCGAGTCACTCTGCGCCTGCTCAACCTTATCGCGGAAATCCTTGATCTGACCCCTGAGAGGCTCTAGCAATGAGCCAATTTCCCTCTGGCTGTCCTCGGAGAGACTCTTCTTCTTTTCATCCAGAATGTCGCCGGCCAGCGCTTTGAACTGATTGGCTAGCGCTTCCTTTGCTCCCTCCAACAGAGCCAGTTTCTCGTCCAGGTTTTCCCGCTCGTTCTTTAATTCCGCTTCTAATTTGCTGATGCAAGCCGCCTGGTCGCGCTCGGCCATGCTCTTGACGCGTAGTTCCTCGCGGAGCGCGCCATGTTCGCCCTCAAGCCGGTTGATTGCACCCTGCCGTTCTGCGGCAAGAGCCTCAAAACCCGCCCTGGACTCGGATTCAGCCTTGGCTTTGGCAAGTGCTTCCTTCAACTCCCTAGATTCCGCAAGCAACTTCCCGTTGTCCTGCTCCACAAAAGTCCTTGCACTCTTTGCCAACACGCTCTTTAGCCAAAAGCCTAAAGCGGCTCCAGCAACTCCCGTTATAAAAAGCCAAAGTGCCTGCATGAGATTCCTCTTCGCCTAATGTACGCCTTCCGTCTGTGCATTTCCCTTTAAAATTATCTTGCAATGCCTCGAACCACGAGGTATGCTGAACGGCGATGGGACGTGAAACCAATTCGAATTTCATGAATGGCGTGCCGGAACTTCTGATCCTGAAGTTGCTGGGGCAGGGCGATATGTATGGCTATGAGATTGTTCAAGCCATCCGTAACCGCACCGGGGAAGCGATCGCGGTCGGGGAGGGCGTGGTCTATCCCGTGTTGCACGGTTTGGAACAGGATGGGGCGCTTACATCGCGCCGCAAGATGGTGAATGGACGGAGTCGTGTGTATTACATGGTTACGCCGGCCGGGTTGCGGCGATTCGCCGAGCGCGCGCAGGCATGGACTGATTTGTCGAGCGCAATTCAGAAAGTTCTCACAGGAGGATAAAATGGCGAGGCTTTTCGATGAGCTTGGCGAGCGGTTGCTGCGGGCTGGCGTTGCGCCTCGACATGTGCGGCGCTATCTAAGGGAACTTGGTGATCATTTGGCCGACCTGCGGGCTGAAGAAGAGCATGCGGGCAAGAGCAGGGCGGATGCGGAATCGGCGGCGTTGGCGCGGCTGGGCGAAATGGAAGATCTGGCCCGGGCAATGATGGAGCAGAGTCATCTGCAATCCTGGAGCGCCCGGGCGCCGTGGGCAATGTGCGGACTGGCGCCGCTCTTCGTTCTGGCGGCAGCCTGGTTCGTTGCGCTATTCATTCTGTGGTCTGGTTGGCAGATCTTTAAGCCCGAAGCCACATCGCCGTTCGGCGGAGGCCCGCATTATGGTTTCGCGAATATCTATTTCCAGGCGGGCAAGGCAATCTATTTCGGAGCGCCCTATTTCGTCGGCTGGGGAATCGGGTGGATGGCGGCGCGGCAGCGATTGAAGGTGCTGTGGCCGATTCTGGGCCTGGCGCTGGTCGCCCTTGCGGCCGGCACGGCGCAGGTTCATGCCAGCCGCACGGGTGCTTATGGCGGGGCGTACCCAGTCAGCATGAGCTTTGCACTCGGATCTTCGATACCGGCATTTCTGGCGAACATTCAGGATGTTGCGGTTATTCTCACCTTCACGGCCCTGCCCTACTTGATTTGGCGATTGAGGCAGGCTCGATCTCTTTCCTCCTGACCGGCCAGCCCCCGATTGGCCGCCAAGAGCCGCTTGAGCTGCGTCCGGACCGAGTCATTTTCCGAACTGGACAATTTCCCATTTTCTCCATCCTTTACATCCCCCCCACCTGCCCGATAGACTCGAAACTTCGGGGCGATGCGCATTTTTTCGTCGTAATGGTTGTGTTCCCCTGCCACGGGCCGTTATTGTAGGCAGGCGGAGCGGTATTGAAGATTCGCCCCGGACTAAGCTTTCAAAAGATTCACATACCACGAGGAGAAGCACGCATGGCCGTTGAAGAGAAGGTAAAACAGATCATCGTCGAGCAGTTGCAGGTGGACGAAGCCGAAGTAACCCCCGGTGCCAGTTTCCAAGAGGACCTGGGCGCGGATTCGCTGGACGTGGTCGAGCTGGTGATGCAGTTCGAAGAGGCCTTCGATATGGAGATTCCCGACGAAGACGCCGAGAAGATCAAGACCGTGAAGGACGCGATCGACTACATCGAAAAGAACGAGAAGAATGCGAAAGGCGGCAAGTAGCCCTTGTCCATTTCGCCCCGCAGAGTCGTCGTTACCGGGCTCGGTCTGGTTTGCGGTGTGGGCAATACCGCACCCGAGGTATGGCGGGAACTTTTGGCCGGAGCCAGTGGCATGGGCCCAATCAAGGGCTTCGATACCACTGGCTTTCCGGTCACATTTGCCGCCGAGGTCAAGAACTTTGACCCGTTGAACTTCGTGGAAAAAAAAGAAGCGCGCAAGATGGGGCGCTTCATTCATTTTGCGTTTGCCGCCACCCAGGAAGCCATGGGCCAGTCTGGCCTGAAGATCACGCCGGAGATCAGCGAGCGGGTGGGGGTCTTTATCGGTTCGGGGATCGGCGGATTTGAGATCATCGAGCGCGAGCATGCCAACCTCTTGGCGGGCGGGCCACGCAAGATCTCGCCCTTCTTTATTCCCGCAGCAATTGTGAATATGGCCGCCGGGCAGTTGAGCATTCGCTACGGAGCTACGGGGCCTATTTCGGCCACGGCAACGGCATGCGCAACTTCAGCCAATTCCATTGGCGACTCAGTGCGCATGATTATGCACGGCGATGCCGACGTGATGATTGCGGGCGGTGCGGAGGCAGCGGTCACTTCGCTTTCTGTGGGCGGATTTGCGGCGATGCGCGCGCTCTCAACGCGCAACGACGAGCCTACAAAGGCCAGCCGGCCATTCGACAGAGATCGCGACGGCTTTGTGATCGGAGAGGGGGCGGGGATCCTGATCCTTGAGGAGCTGGAATTTGCCAGGGCACGTGGGGCAAAGATTCTGGCCGAGGTGATCGGCTACGGCATGAGCGCCGATGCTTATCACATTACGGGGATCGCTCCTGAGGGACTGGGCGCACAGCGCAGCATGAGAGCCGCTCTCAAAGACGCCGGCATTGCGCCGGAGGAGGTGGGCTACGTAAACGCCCACGCTACCGCAACTCCGGCGGGCGACGGCAACGAGTCGCGGGCCATCGAAGCAGTTTTTGGCGAGCATGCGCTGAGCCACAAGCTCAAGGTGAGCGGCACCAAGTCAATGACCGGGCACTTGCTGGGCGGGGCGGGCGGGCTGGAGGCAGGCATCTGCGTGCTGGCGCTGGTCAATCAGCAGCTTCCGCCCACCACCAACCTGGAAAATGTCGATCCCGAGTGCAGGCTGGACTACGTGGCCAACCACGCTGTTCCGCACAGCTTCGACGTTGCGCTGTCGAATTCATTTGGATTCGGCGGCATCAATGCGACGCTTATTATGCGACGCTGGACGGAGTGATCGGTTCAGCGGCCAATCCAGATCTCAGCTGAAGGCTAACGCCCAGCCTACTTTGAACAGCACAAAAACAGCCCACCATCCGAAGACCGCGATGTAGCCGGAGTTGCGTTTCACCCCCGCCACAGTCGCAGTTCCGATCGCCAGCAATACCAGCATCCAGATGGTCACCGCATCGAGTGAGGTCGCGAGTGCATAGAGCGCCTTGTTGGTCTCTAGCGGATTGAGAAAGGCGCCGATATTGGTGGGCGCGAAGTTCTTGATATTGAACGTCTCCGGGTCCGTTCCGGCAAAGATCGCTATTATCCCCAATATAGGCTTTATGATCATTGGCACGCCGGCAAACATCCACACGGCAAAGATGCTGCCGTACGTGGCCTTGCCGGCGAAAACGAAATTGATGGTACCCCACAGCCCCAGGGAAAGCAGCGCTATCCCAGCCAACACCAAGGCAGGGTTGACGACAAAAGAAACTTCGGCAATGGTGACGGCAATCTGATTTGAAAGATCGCGCGCGGCCGGAGGCGCCTGCGCCAGCTTTTCCTCCGCCTTGGGATCGAGATGAATCTGGTTGGTCACCACCTGCTGCACGCCGATCTTGAATGCGATGGCCGCGAAGAAAATGTATGCAACCAGCGCCGTAATCACGAACGGCAACCACCAGCTCCGGTGGCCTTGCTTTATATCTTCAAAGGTTTTTGAGGGCGCGGTGAAAGTGCTTGTCACGCGCTGCCACTGGGAAAGACTGGTGATTCCTGGGGCTACCCCAGCCATAGGTTGAACTTCAGGGTCGTTCATGAGTCGCCTCGCTAGCCTCTTTCGGCTTGGCTGCGATTGTAACCTTGAACGGCTGATCCTGTGCAATCAATTTTTTGCGTGAGTGCAGGCAACGATGGGAATGCCTCTACCGGGCACGGGCTGCAATCTGGACCGGCTGCGGGGACTTGTGACGTTTTGGTTTTCCGGTTACCGCCGGCGTGAGAGGCACGTAGCTTCTATAGACCGTGATGTGGAAGCAGGCCTGACGGAATTCCTCTTCGACGTCAATCATGCCGGCCTGCTGGAGAAGCAGCAGACGGTTCCGCATCCAAGCCATCTCCTGGCGGCTCATGCCGTGTTTGACAATATCGATGGTTGCGCCGGTGAGATGCGGGCTGGCAATCTCGCCCTCGGCCGCCGTTGCGTTGCCGTTGGTCAGCATCAAATGCTTCTGGTATTCGACTGTACGGACGGCCGAGCTGACCTCAAGCGGCCGATGGAAGGCAACCGCGTGAATGCGCGCCAGTTCGGTGAGAAAATCCGCCGTCCATGGGCGGCAATAGCGGTAGTTTTCCGGAAGATTTCCGTTGACGATGAGTGAGGCTGAGGCGGGAACGGGCACCAGCATCTTGCGGGCGATGCGATCAGCCAGGTCATCGTCGTCTTCAATCCGCTCTAGATTGTCGTTCTCGGTCTTCTCGTTTTGCCGTTCGAGCGAGGCGTAACTGCCACGCAGCGGCGACGGCTTTGCTGCCCACGCCTTGCTCCGCGAAACGGTCTTGGGCGTGGCCTGCCGGCTCTCAGTATTTATTTCCTCGGCTGGAGGGGGAGGTGCGATTGGCTGAAATTTGGCGGGCGAATCGAATTTTGCGGATTTCCCGGCTGGGTGGAAGCGGAAAGGCTGCCTGGGCGACGCTCGATGCGCATGTGCAGCCGCTGAAGATTTTCGTGAGGCTTCGTGAACCGATTCTTGACCGGATACCCGCCGGCCTGCATGGCCCGGGGTTCGCGCGGTTGCGTGGTTCGACGGATGTTTTGCTTTGTGAGAGGCGCTTACCGGCGCAGTTGCCCGATGCGGCTTAGCCGATAGATCCGGTGAGCCGTTGGCCGCGCTTACACTGAGAACGGTCAGCGCGAATGCGATAAGTACAGTCCGGCACATAAAGGAGTGTGCGGAGAATTCAGAGCACTTTTAATTCTAGGCCGGTTCGCCTTAAATTCAGAGTACCAGCGAAGATGCACATTTGTCTGATAATGCGCCGGATTCCAGCAGCTGCGGGAGCATCGCGGATTGCGCGAGGTAAGCTGGGCTGGTTTAGAGTATTGGATATTCCTGAAATTTCAGCCATTTTCATCGGGCCGCGAGACAAATGACTTTGTTTCCTGTGAGGAGGAGAGGGACCTGAGCAAGACAAAAGCTAAAAAGAGAGCAAAACCTGCTGCACGGACGGCGGCTCTGGTGGATTCAGGAGTTCAAAGAGGGTCTGGGTTTTTGCCCTGGATTTTGGTTGGCCTTGCAGTCGCGTTCGCGGCCGCCGTTCGGATCCGCTTGCTGGAGATTCCGTTGGAGCGGGACGAGGGAGAGTTTGCTTACGGCGGCCAGCTTCTGCTGCAAGGGATTCCCCCTTACAGGCTCGTCTACAGCATGAAATTCCCGGGAATGTATGCGGCTTACGCGGCAATCATGGCCTTGTTTGGGCAAACAATCGCCGGGATTCACGTGGGGTTCATGCTGGTGAATGCCGCAACCATTGTATTGGTTTATCTGCTGGGGAAGCGGCTGTATTCGACTGCGGCCGGCGTTGTGGCGGCTGTCGCATACGCGCTGATGTCACTGGGGGCTGGCGTTTTAGGTGCGCAGGCTCATGCAACACATTTTGTGGTGATCGCCGCGTTGGGCGGAACGTTGCTGCTGCTGCGCGGAATCGATAGCGGGCGATGGACCACGCTGCTTGGAAGCGGGGCGCTGTATGGAATTGCCGTGCTGATGAAGCAGCACGGAGCTTTGTTTGTGGCCTTCGGTGTCGCATACCTGGCGTGGGATTATTTCGCCCGGCGCCGCGATGCCTTGCTCCGAGGGGCGAGAGATTTGGCAATATTCCTTGGCGGAGTAGCGGCGCCGCTGGTGATGACCGGCCTAGCGCTATGGTGGGCAGGCGTATTCGACAAATTCTGGTTTTGGACCGTTACGTACGCGCACGAATATGCGGGGGAAGTTTCGCTTCACGGCGGACTGATCATGTTCCGCACATACTTTCCCAACGCCGTGGGGCCGAATCTTCTGATTTGGATTATCGCGCTGGCGGGATTGGTGCTGATTTGGTTGAGAAAGGAGAATCGCAATGTGGCGATTTTCTCAACTTTTTTTCTGGTCTTCAGCTTTCTGGCTGTCTGTCCGGGCCTTTACTTTCGTGAACACTATTTTGTGCTCATGCTGCCGGCAATTGCGTTGCTGGCCGGCGCTGCGGTCGGCGTTGCCCTGAAACGATGGCCCGGCATATCGGTGCTGACGTATGGCGTGTTTTGCGCGGCGTTGGTGACGTCGGTTGCGCAGCAGCAGGAATATTTGTTTCAGTCGAGCCCGTTAGAGATTACTCGAGCAATGTATGGAGCAAATCCATTTCCTGAGGCAGAACAAATCGGCGAATATATTCGAACGCATGCGGCGAAGGACGCCACCATTGCGGTACTCGGATCCGAGCCGGAAATTCCCTTTTATGCGCACCGGCACTCGGCCACAGGTCACATTTACATGTACGGCTTGATGGAACCCCAGCCATACGCGGCAACGATGCAAAACGAACTGATCCGCGAAGTGGAAGATGCCAAGCCGGAGTACTTGATTGTGGCAACGAGCTCAGCTTCATGGCTGCGGCGGGACACTTCGCCGAAGGAACTCTTTGTCTGGCTGGATGAGAACCGGCCGAAAGAATTTGCGCAACAGGTCGCAGTGGCCGACATTGTTGCAGCCGATCATACAGAGTACAGGTGGGATGACGCCAACTACCAGGTCCGATCGAACTCAGCTCTGCTGGTTTACAAGCGGACGGATCCGCGACTTACTCTTGCCGATACCTTGCAGAAGCAGGGAAAGTTTGACGAGGCGGCGCACGAGTACCGCAAGGTGCTCGCCACGGATCCGAACAACAGCGAAGCACACAACAATTTAGGGATAGTACTGGGCAGGAAGGGATTGAAGGAAGAAGCGCTGAAGGAATTCCGGCTTTCTCTGGCCATCAAACCCGACCAGGCATTGGTGTATGCCAACATCGGATTTAATCTTGGGGAGACGCATCACCTTCCCGAAGCCGTGGATGCGTATGCGAAATCGCTCGAACTCGATCCCAACGATGCTCGTGCTCATAACGACCTCGGGGTGGCGCTCGTTCAACTAGGCGAATATGAAAAAGCAGCCGAACAATTTGACGACACGCTGCGGATTGATCCGAACTATTCCGATGCAAAGCGAAATCTGGAATATGCTCAATTCAAAATGAAGAACAAATAGATTAAAAATTTTGCGTTTCCCAGGTCTGAAAATCCAGACCTGGGGCGCCCGGCGGCAATCGATCTTTATTGCAGCAGTGTCGGCTCGTCGTCCTTCAGCTCTTCGGGCGGGATGATGACAGCGGCGGCTACCTTGTCTTCCGGCTCAAGATTCAAGAGACGCACACCTTGCGTGGCTCGTCCCGCGGCACGGATGGTCTTGGTGTCGATGCGAATGATTTTGCCGAATTGGCTGATCACCATCAGTTCGGAGGTATCGTCGACCAGTTGAATGGTGTTCACTCGACCGATGCGCGGGGTGACGGCCATATTCTTGACGCCCTTGCCGCCGCGAGTTTGCAGGCGGTACTCTTCCACGTTGGTGCGCTTGCCGAAGCCATTCTCGGTGACGGATAGAATGCGAAATGCGCCCGCCTCGTGCTCCTTGGGGGTTACGGCTACTCCCACCACAAAATCGCCCTTCTTCAGACTGATACCGCGGACGCCGTAGGCAGGCCGGCCCATGGAACGCACATCGTTCTCGTCGAAACGAATGGCCTGCCCCAGGTGCGTGGCCAGAAAAATAATCTGGTCTCCGTCTGTGATGCGCGCTTTTACCAGTTCGTCGTCTTTGTCGATACCGATGGCGATGATGCCGCGCGCCATAACGTTAGAGAAGTCCTTGAGCGGGGTTTTCTTGACCGTTCCTTTTTGGGTGGCGAAGAAGATGAACTTGCCCTCTTCTTCGAGGTCGCGCACGGGTAGAATGGCGCGCACGTTTTCGCCGGGCTGCAAATCGAGCAGGCTCTGCATGGATTTGCCCTTGCCCGCCGCGCTTACATCGGGAATTTCATAGACTTTGAGCCAGTAGACGCGCCCGGCGTTTGTAAAGCAAAGCAGAAAGGCGTGCGTCGAGTTCACGATCAGTTGCGAGACGAAATCTTCCTCACGGGTTTTCATGCCGGTGCGGCCGGTGCCGCCGCGGCGCTGCTGGCGATAGATGGAGATGGGCGTGCGCTTGAGGTAACCCTGGTGGCTCACGGTGACCGCGACCTGCTCGTCGGCGATCAGGTCTTCGAGCTGCAACTCGGCGGACTCGTCGATAATTTGCGTGCGCCGTGCGTCGCCGTATTTGTCGCGAACCTCTTCCAGCTCCTTGACGATGACTTTGCGAAGCTTCTTCTCGCTGGCCAGGATCGATTCATATTCGGCAATGCGCTCGCGCACCTGCTTCAACTCGCTCATCAGCTCATCAATGGAGAGCTGGGTCAGACGGTAGAGCTGCAACTCGAGAATGGCATCGATCTGGCGCAGCGTGAGGCCGCGCTCCTCGTGCGTCAGCCGCTCGCGGTCGAGCGTGACCACGATCTCAGTGCCCTTGCCCCAGGCATAAAGATTTTCACGCGCTTCCGCCCTGGAACCTGAACCGCGAATGATCTTGATTACCGTATCCAGATTGTCGAGTGCAATTTTGTAGCCTTCAAGAATGTGCTCGCGCTCGCGGGCCTTGCGCAGCAGGAAGACGGTGCGGCGCTGCACCACGTCGATGCGGTGATCGATGAAGGCACGAATCGCCTGGTCCAGGCTCAATTCCCGCGGCTGCCCGTTGAGCACCGCGAGGAAGATCATGGAGAAGCTTTCCTGCATCTGGGTATGCTTGTAAAGCTGGTTGAGGATGATCTCAGGTTGCGCGCCGCGCTTGAGCTCGATGACGATGCGCATGCCGTCACGGTCGCTCTCGTCGCGCACGTCGCTGATATCGTCGACGATTTTCTCGTTGACCAGTTCGGCGATGCGCTCGATGAGCTTGGACTTGTTCACCTGGTAAGGAATTTCGGTGACAATGATGGCTTGCTTTTCTTTGGTAAGGTTCTCCGTGGCCACACGCGCGCGCATCATGAAGCGGCCGCGACCAGTCTTGTAGGCGTTAGGGATGCCGGACTTGCCGTAGAGAAATCCGCCGGTGGGGAAATCGGGTCCCTGCACGTGCTTGAGCACTTCGGCAAGACCGGCTTCAGGGTCCTTGACGAGCGCAATGGCCGCGTCGACCACCTCGGTGAGATTGTGAGGGGGAATGTTGGTCGCCATGCCCACGGCGATGCCGCTGGAGCCATTGACGATGAGATTGGGAATACGCGTGGGGAGCACCGTCGGCTCGAAGGTGGACTCGTCGTAGTTGGGCACGAAGTCCACGGTTTCCATTTCAATGTCGGCCAGCAACTCGCCGGCAATGCGCGCCATACGGCACTCGGTATAACGCATGGCCGCAGGAGGATCGCCATCGACGGAGCCGAAGTTGCCTTGCCCGTCGACCAGCGGATAACGCAGCGTAAACGGCTGTGCCATGCGGACGAGCGTGTCATAGATGGCCGAGTCTCCGTGGGGATGATAGACGCCCATGGCCTGGCCAACGACCTTGGCGCACTTAGCGTATTTCTTGTTGTATTCGAGGCCCATCTCGCTCAACGTGTAGAGCACGCGACGGTGCACGGGCTTCAAACCGTCAAGAGCGCTGGGGAGTGCGCGGCCGATGATCACCGACATCGAGTAATCGAGATACGAGCGGCGCATCTCCTCTTCAATATTGATGGGGATCAGGTTAGAGCCGCCGCTGGGCGGCGTACCACCTTCAAGAGGGAGTTGGGGATTCTGATTGTCTGGCATAAGGTTTTTCAGGCCCGCAGCAAAGCGGCAAAAAGGTTCCGGTGAAAGCAAGGCCGGATTGCTCGAGCTATGGCTCTATTTTACGCGTTTGGAGGGCGAATCGGCAAGGTTATTGGATAGAAATAAGTCCTTATTTTGCTTGATTTTATAGCTTGTTTAGGGTGCCTGCTCTGGAGGCTCTTAGAGCTCAGGCAGCAAGGGTGCTTTTTGGCTTGAAATTAGCGTTTAGGCCAAACCTCATTTTTGACTTTTATTCGCTTTAGATTCACATAAAAGCCAGGCTGAATCAATTCCATCTCCCCTACATGAGACCGGGTAAACTCAGAACGCAGAAGACGGCTTGGAGCAGCACAATCGCGCCCGCGGCGCACAAGGCCAGATGGCCTCGTGGGCCTTCGTAGGCATCGGCAAAGACGCCGGCAACAAATGTGAGCAGAAACGGCAGCGCCCACAGCCACGGAGTTCCGGGAACGTCCGTCATGACCAAAACGAATAAAAGTATGGTGCAAAGCAGAGGAGCCGTATTGCCGAAGTACCTTGATCTGCGCACGCCGAGATAAAGCACCACGGCGGCAGCAGCGGCTACCGTAATTCCGGCGTTGCCCAGCGTGGAGAAGAATCGCCGGGCCGGGTCAAGCGAGAGCCACAAGAAGCCTGCGCCTGAGCGAAATAGATAACTGAAGGCATCGGGCGAGAAGCCGTAGCAGGCGAAGACCAGCACCAGTGCCCCGGCTGAGGCCGCCAGCAGCACAGGCAGTACCTGGGCTCGGCGACCTTCGGCTATCCAAAGCATGGTTACGAGCCCCAGCAGCACCGCCAAGGGCAGCGCCACGACATGCGAAGCTGCCGCCACGCCGAACATCGCCGTCAGCAACAAGATGCGCGGACGCCATTTCCTGCGCGGTCCCAGCATGGCGTGGGCCACTCCGATTGAGGTATAGACACCCCCATAGAGGCCCAGGGAGGCTAGCACCTCAACATTCGGCGAGACGCAGGCTTTGAGCACAACCGGAGAAAAACAGTAGAGCGCCAGAGCCGTATAGCCGCCCAGATTGCCGTAGAGGCGACGGGTTACCCACCACAGCCCTGCGCCAAGCATGCAGCCAGCCAGCAGAAACGGCAGACGCTCAAGAAGCAGTACGTGCGTAAGCTGGTGGCGCAGTTCCCAGGTGCTCAAATTGGAGGTTCCGAACTGGACTACGCGGTCTTCCGGCTTGCGGAAGTGGTCCAGGCCCTGCTCGAGCAGCAGGTTGAGCGTGAGCGGAAGCCCCGCCATCCGGTAAGCCAAAATGCCATCGTGAATATTGCCGCAGGTGGTAAAATAGCCGGCCAGGGGCGAAGGCCGCTCCCACATCTCGCGTCCGCAGCGGGCGTATTGGTAATCGCGGTCCGTCAGCGTCTGGCGGCCGGTAAGCCACAGGCCCTGGATGAGAAACACGGCGAGCAATCCCGCCGCAATGCGCTGCGGCAGATTGAAGCGAAAACGGCGAAGGATACCGAACCGGTGGATCTTCATGCTCTGGGCGACCCTACCAGTCTAAACTCTTGCGCTGAGATTCCTTTTCCCACGGACGGGCATGCAGGTTTCACTTTCAGCCAGAGCAAACCATTCAATGGCTTTCATAACAAGCCGGTGGCTTGGGTGGTAGCTTTGCCAATGAAGATTCTGCGGCAAATCTAAACTTGATTGCCAAACGCAGGAAAGCCGCCTCGGGAGGCGGCTTTCCTGGCATGGCGGAGGATGAATCCTAGTTAAAGATCGCTCCAACGGTCACGTTGGAGTAAGGATAACCGGTATTGGGATCGATCGCTCCAAGATAAACAGTGCAGGAATTCGGCCCAACCGCAGTCACAGTCCCTTGAGCTTCGCAGTCCCACGACCATCCGCCAAAGGCAACCCCGGCTTGTGCCGGCGCGGTCAAGGTCACCGTAGTGTTTACCGGGTAAGTCGCCTCGCAGACCGAGCCGCCAGTGCCGCCATTGCCCGCCCAGCCCGGGCCGCAGTGGAGCACATCCGGCGTTCCTGTGGCAGAAGGAGCAGTAAGCAGCCAGTTGGTGGTGTTCAAGCCCGTATTAATGACGGTCAGCGTCACTAGCAATCCCGTTGCTACCGTGTCCTCATTACATGTACCGGGGTTGTAGCTGGGGGTGCCGACGCCGGTGGGGAGTTGGAGGGGGCAGTTGAATGTCACCGACGGACTGAGAACGAGCGTGCCGTCCGGATTCGCCGCAACAACGTAGATGTCCGCATTTCCAGACCCATCGGCGGTAACAAGTCCAGCAGTCGCTCCCGGAGCTCCGGAGGAGTTGACTGGAAAGACATAGGGCATGGCGGAGATCCACGTGGTCTGGACCCAGCCGCACTGGGAGTTTGGAGGCGTAGTCGGGGGATTAGCGAACACGGCGGCGGTATTCGCGGCTGCATCGGCGGCCGTGCAACTGGCAGTGGGGAAACCAGCGTGATAGAAGCCGTCTGAAACGTCCTGGAGGGTCGGGGCGGTTGAAAACGTTCCGTAAGCGAGAAATTGCCCGGTCCCGTACAAATTATCGGTTGTGAGGTCGGTCGGCAAAATTTCGATCGAAGCCAGCGGTTCCGCCCCGGAGGTTGTTGTGCCTGTAACAGTGAGAACCGCGCTGGAGGAAAGAGTGCCCTCGTAGCCGGCGATGCTGGCGGTAATGTTGGCTGTGCCTGCAGACACCGCGGTGGCCAAGCCAGTATTTGGATCAACCGTCGCCACGGATTGAGAACTGGAGGTCCAATTCGCCTGGTCGGTTAGATTCTGGGTGGTGCCGGGGTGGGTGCCGTGGCTGTAGGTCCCGGTCGCGGTAAACTGCGCTTGCTGGCCTATCGCAATAGACTGCGTGGCCGGTGTAACCGCCAAGGAATCAACCATAGAATTACTGCATCCGGTCATTGGCACAATCAGGCCAACCAGTAGCAACGCACTCAAACAGGAACGGTCAAGCATGGATACTCTCCTGGGTTCGAGACGGCCTCCGCTCGGTCCTGTCACGGCCAAGCTCCTAGCCTCTTCCACCATCGGTAATTGGCCTCCCGATTGCCGAACCGCAAGGTTCGCAAGAGCCCTCAAGCCAGATCATCGACTTTATTTGAAAACGCCCTCAGCATACACCCAGCTAGAAGTAGCGGTCAATACACATTGGTGTTAGTCGGAAGCGGGATAAACTGAATGGAATCTAACTTGGCACGGGCTCTGGAGGCCTGGGTGTAGAATCGCCCTTTGCCCTCACAGGCAACACCCGCTAAACTGCTCCCAGCATGGCAATTGCCCGCGACAACACTCCGGAACGACTCGTAAGCGCCGCGCGCGCCGACGAAGAACAGGGATTTGAACTCAAACTACGCCCGCGCTGGCTGCGCGAGTTCATCGGCCAGTCCAAGGCCAAGGAACAGCTGGCCATCGCCCTTGAAGCCGCCAAATCCCGCGGCGAGGCACTGGACCACGTGCTGCTCTTCGGACCTCCCGGCCTGGGGAAAACCACCCTGGCCACCATCATTGCCAACGAACTCGACGTCGGCTTCCAGCAAACTTCTGGCCCTGCACTGCAGATTCAGGGCGACCTGACCGCCATCCTGACCAACCTCCGCGAACGCCAGGTGCTCTTTCTGGACGAAATTCACCGTATGCAGCCGGTGCTGGAAGAAAAACTCTATACTGCCCTCGAAGACTATAAACTCGACATCATCATCGGCCAGGGACCCGCGGCGCGGACGCATGTGATGGAGATCCGCCCGTTCACTTTCATCGGCGCCACAACACGGCCTGGACTGCTCTCTTCGCCTTTGAGGTCACGCTTCGGAATTCTGCTGCGGCTGGAGTTTTATACGGAAGAGGAGCTGCGGTTCATCGTCACGCGTTCCGCGGAAGTGATGCAGATTCCCATCGACCAGGACGGCGCGGCTGAAATTGCACTTCGCTCTCGCGGCACACCACGCATTGCCAATCGCTTGCTGCGCCGCGTCCGCGACTACGCACAGGTTCGCGGCACCGGCGTCATTGACCGTCCCATAGCCAACGCCGCATTGACCATGCTGGAGGTCGATGCCCATGGCTTTGACGAAATCGACCGCCGGCTGCTGCTCACCATTATTCAGAAGTATGACGGAGGCCCGGTAGGACTGGGCACACTGGCGGCAACCCTGGCTGAGGAGGAAGACGCGCTCGAAGAAGTGTATGAGCCGTTCCTCATCCAGATTGGATTTCTCGACCGCACACCGCGCGGCCGCATGGCTACGCGCCTTGCTTATGAGCACTTCGGACTCGACCTGCCGGGAAGGCAGACACCGCTGTTTTAGTGAGTTAGTAAGTTTCTAAGTCAGAAGCAACTAGGAGATATCCAAATGGCCCTTACCGAATCAACCATGCTCGAATTAGGAACCATTGCGCCTGATTTTGCGCTTACCGACGTGGTCAGCGGCAAGATTGTGCGCCGCGACGATTTTCGAGGGAAGAAGGCGCTGCTGGTCATGTTCATCTGCGCCCACTGCCCTTATGTGAAACACATCGAAAAGAGTATCGCCGCTCTCGGCAAAGACTACATAGGAAAGCCGATCGGTATCGTCGCCATCAGCAGCAATGACGCAGTTATACACCCCGCCGACAACCCCGCAGGGCTCAAGATGCAGGCTGAAACCTGCGGTTTCGTCTTTCCCTACTTATATGATGAATCGCAGGCCGTGGCTCATGCTTACAAGGCCGCGTGTACTCCTGATATTTTTCTTTTTGACGAGGGCTTTCACCTTGTCTATCGCGGACAGTTTGACCAGAGCCGCCCCAGCAACGGAGTTCGCGTCACCGGCCAGGATTTGCGCGCCGCTATTGATCAGGTGCTTGCAGGCAACCCCATACCCAAAGATCAACAGCCATCTGTCGGGTGCAATATCAAGTGGAAGGCGTAAGAAGCGGAGCTAGCGGTGCTTGCGGGGTTGGCATAGATATAACTCCGCTAACAACGCTAGCTCCGCTAACTCCGCTTTACAGCTCCAGCCCTTTTAGATATTCACGGAATTTCGGCCCAAGGTCGGGCCGCTTCAGCGCAAACTCCACCGTCGCTTGTAACATGCCGAACTTATCGCCAGCGTCGAACCGCTTGCCCTCAAATATATAGCCATAAACTTTTTCTTCCTTGAGCAGCGCCTTGATGCCGTCGGTAAGTTGAATTTCGCCGCCTGCACCGGGAGTCGTCTGCTCCAGCAATGCAAAGATTCTTGGCGTTAGAACATAGCGGCCAATGATCGCCTCTTTTGACGGCGCGTCTTCGAACTTTGGTTTCTCCACCATGCCGGTGCAGTTGAAAATCCGCCAGTTGTTGGGATCCCGCGAACCGGCCAGCACGCCGTATGCGCTGATCTCCGGCCCCGCGATGGTTTGCGTTGCCAGCACCGAACCGGCCTTTTCATCGAATACGTCGATCATCTGCTTGAGGCAGGGAACTTCGGCATCGATCACATCATCGGGAAGAATCACGGCAAACGGTTCATCTCCTATCATGTCCTTGGCGCAGAGCACAGCGTGACCCAGACCAAGCGGTTCCTTCTGACGAACGTAACTGATCTTCGCCAGCGCAGATACTCCCCGCGAAACGGCCAGCAAGTCGAGCTTGCCCCGCTTTTCAAGCGTCGCATTCAATTCAAAGCTATTGTCGAAGTGGTCTTCCATTGCGCTCTTGCCGCGACCGGTGACGATGATGATGTGCTCAATCCCAGACGCGATCGCTTCTTCCACCCCGTACTGGATGATGGGCTTGTCAACCAGCGCGAGCATCTCTTTGGGGATCACCTTTGTGGCCGGCAAGAAGCGCGTGCCCAGCCCGCCTGCGGGAAAAACTGCTTTGCGAACTCGTTTGCTCATACCAATTTCCTCATCTCAACAACTCTTGAAGATGCGTGCCACTTGCTTGCGGATTCTCACGTCTTTCCCGCCAAGGGTTAGAGTTCGAGTACTTTATAACGCCGGACTGTTATCACCCAGCATAGCTTCTCGCACAATCTTGATCGGGGGGAATCCTTGCCGCAGGAAATTATTGTGAAACTCCTCCAGTGAAAATGCCGCGCCCTGCTTCTTCTTCATATCTTCGCGCAGCTTCATGATCTCCAGCTTGCCCAGCGTGTAATAAAGATAAGTCGGGTCGCCGGCTCCTCGCTTGGTCTCGACAATCGCCGTCTCCTTTGACTGGTAGCCTTCTTTCTGGAAGAACGCGACCGCCTCGTCAAAGCTCATCTTGCCGGTATGCATCTCAATGCCCACGATGAAGCGCGCATTCCTGAGCAGCGCATCCTGCAGTTGCCCCAGGCGCAGGAATTTTGCCTCGCGCTTATCACTGGCTCCGGCTCCAGGCAGCCCATACCCTTCGTCGAGCATCATTTGCTCGCAGTAGTGCGCCCATCCTTCGACATCTGTGTTGGCGCCCAACAACTTGCGCACCCGGCTCGGGGCCTGCGGCAACCAGAGAAATTGAATGTAGTGCCCCGGATAGGCCTCGTGCACCGCAGTCGAAATCACCGTGCCCACGTTAAATGAATGCATATAACCTTCCACCTCATCCGGTTTCATCGATGGGTCGGGTAAGGTCACGTTGAAATACGCTTCGGTCGCGTGCGTCTCAAATGGTCCCGGCGTATCCATACTGGCAAAGGTAGTGGCGCGCATGAAAGGCGGAGTCTCTTCCAAAATCGGCCGCACGTCCGAAGGGATGGTCACGATATGATTCGCGCGAATGAAACTCACCAAGCCAGCAAATGTGGCCCGGAAAGCGTCCAGGAGATGATCCGGGGCGGGATGATTTTCTCCCAACTCCTCCAGCACCGCGCTCGGCTCTTTGTCTGGCTCCAGTTCGTGCGCAACCTTGTTGAAGTGCTCTTGATTCTTGCGCAGATCGGCCCAACCGACCTCAAGCAGTTTGTCCAGTGGCATATCCACCATCTCGTCGTATTCGAGCTTCTTTTGAAACGTCTCCGCGCCGATGCGATAGTCTCCATTCGATCTTGCCAGCAAGTCAGACTTCAGCCAGTCAAGATAGCTCTTCAGTTCCGCGATCACCTTGGCGTTGGTCACTGCAAACTCTGCCTTCAGCGCTGGATCCTTCGCATCGGCAAAGGCCAGCGGCACGTCGTGCTCAAAGAAACTCACTATACCGGGCAACTGCTCAATGGCAATCTCGGTAAAGATGCGCGGGGGATTTTTCATGTTCACGCGTGCATTGTTAATCAACGCAGGCATTTGCTTTTCGCGCGAAACCAATGACCGCAGCCGCTCGTCAGGTGAAGCGAATTTGCGCTCCATCAGCGTGAACGCCCCATTTGCGCAGATGCTCGAATAGTTATCCGCATTCTTTTCCCAGGGGCGAATCGTCTCCAAAGTCAGCAATTGTGAGCGAATAGTCGACAGCACCATCTCCCGATCGCTGCGGGGAACAAAATCTGCTGCGGAATCGTCCGGATGAATCGCCTCAATGCGCTTTTCAAATTTTTTGAGCGCCGATATTTCCGCATCGATATTCTTCCGCGAGTAATCCTCCAACTGCCCGTCGTACTGGTGATAGCCAACAAGCGTCGCACTCGTTGGAGCGTGGGGAAAGTAAACCTGGTCGAAATATTCGTCCGAGACCCGGTTGAATTTCTGCTTCCAGCCTTCTTTCGCCGCGAAAACATTCAGTGCAGAACACATAAAAACTCCGATCGCTAAGGACGCAACATACTTCTTCATCTTCCCTCTCTCAATTTGATGCTCATAAATTATGCGCTAACCGGTTCCGGCGCCAGCTTTTCAAGGACTTCATGAATCTCAAGCAGTACTTCGTCTGACCGCGTGGCAGCCAAAGGATACTTCAACAGACCCTGCGGCGTGAACTGCGCACCTCGCTTGGCGTTTTTCGCCACCAGACGCATCAGGCGAGCTGGGTCGACGGCCGCATTTTCCATGAACCGTATCTGCAACTCGCTGCGCCTACGATCAATTTGCGCAATGCCCATCCGTTCGCATTCGAGGCGGATCATCGCGGCCTCAAGCAAATACACGGTTGCATCGGGCGGCGCGCCATAGCGATCTTCCATTTCCGCTCGCACCTCCGCCACAGCAGCTTCGCTGGTTGCGCCTGCGATTTTCTTATAGAGCCGCAGCCGCTGATTCTCTTCGGGCACATAGCTCTCGTCGATGCGCAGTGCAATGCCCAGATTCAGCTGCGTAGCGGGCCGCTCCTCACTGCTCTCGCCCTTCATCTCCTTCACCGCGGTCTCCAGCATCGACGTATATAACTCGAATCCAACCGCTTCGATGTGTCCGCTCTGCTCGCCGCCCAGCATGTTACCGGCTCCGCGCAACTCCAGGTCCAGCGCGGCAATCTTGAATCCCGCGCCCAGGTCGCTGAACTCTTTGAGTGCGGCCAGCCTTCTGCGCGCAATCTCCGTCAACTCTTTCTCTGGCGGAATAAGCAGGTATGCATAAGCGCGCCGATTCGAGCGGCCCACGCGTCCTCTTAGTTGATACAACTCGCTCAACCCATGCCGGTCCGCGCGATTAATCAGGATCGTATTGGCCAGTGGAATATCCAAACCGTTTTCGATAATCGTCGTCGCCACCAAAACATCGTATTCGTGGCTCATGAAGGCCAGCATCACGCGTTCCAGTTCGGTCTCGCTCATCTGACCGTGACCGACAGCAACTCGCGCCGCCGGAACAAGCTCTTGAATTCGTGCAGCGATTTCGTAAATCGACTCCACACGATTGTGAACAAAGTAGACCTGGCCGCCGCGCTCCAGTTCAACCTCAACCGCAGAACGAATAATTTTTTCGTCGAACTTGGCCACAACGGTTTGAATCGCCATACGGCCCTTGGGCGGGGTCTCAATCACGCTCATATCCCGCAAGCCAACCAGCGACATATGGAGCGTTCGCGGAATTGGCGTTGCGCTCATGGCTAGTACGTCAATTTCCCTCCGCATCTGCTTCAATCGCTCCTTGTGCCGTACGCCGAAACGCTGCTCCTCATCCACAACCAGCAGGCCAAGGTCCTGAAACTTGATATCTTTCGAGAGCAGCCGATGGGTTCCGATCAGAATATCCACCTTGCCCGTCTCTACGCGCTCGACGATTAACTTTTGTTCCTTTGCCGTTCGGAACCGCGAGATCATCTCTACGTTGATGGGGAACTGCGCAAACCTTCGCTTGAAAGTCTCGAAGTGCTGGAAGCTCAGCACCGTGGTAGGGGTCAGCACGGCAACCTGCTTGCCATCCTGCACGGCTTTGAACGCGGCGCGCATTGCCACCTCGGTTTTTCCGTAGCCCACGTCGCCGCAAAGCAGCCGGTCCATCGGCGTGGTGGATTCCATATCGTACTTGATGGCGCGGATGGCCGATACCTGATCGTCGGTTTCGCTATAGTCGAAGGAGCCTTCAAAGTCCTTTTGAAACTCATTGTCCTTTGAGAAGGCCATACCTTGCGCAGTGGTGCGCTCGGCATATAACTTCAATAACTCGCCGGTCATATCTTGCATGGCCTTGCGCACGCGCGCTTTTGTCTTGGCCCACTGCTGCGACCCAAGCCGGTTCAATGCCGGGGCCGGCCCTGCATCCGTCGAGCGGTACTTCTGGATAAGATCAAGTCGAGTGAGCGGGACATATAACTTGGCGGCTTCGGCAAACTCAAGAATCATGAATTCGACCGAGAGTCCGTCCTGCGTAATCTCCTTCAGCCCCTGGTACTGCGCGATCCCGTGCTCCACATGAACGACATAATCGCCGATGCCAAGATCACGAAAGTCGGAAACAAACGCAGCTGTCTTCGATCGCTTCGGCTCAGGACGCGCCGCAACATCGGCGTCGTCAGATAAGTCATTGGCTCCGAAGACAATCAGATTTGAATCGGTGAAGCTGACCCCAGTCGAAATCTGAGTTCGTACGATCACCGGCACGCGCAGATCGTCGGCCAGGTAACTCGCCTCATCGAGCATGGTCTCGCCGGGTCGCGGATTGCGGCTGCCCAGCCGGTAAGGAATCTGATATTCGCGCAGCACTGTTGCCAGCCGCTCCACGTCGCCCTGGTGCGGGGCCGCGAGAACAATTCTTTTCTCCTCTGCCATCAGCGTGCGCAGTTGCTCGGTAAGCGCCGGAATCGACCCGTGAAATCTTAGCGTGGGTCGCGTATTCAGCTCAATCTCGCCAAGCGTTGAATCTTCATCCAGCACATCCACCACGCCCAACTGATCAAGATCCAACCCCATATGCGCATCGAGAGAAGCCTCTAATACCTCCGGCCGCAGATAAATATCCTCGGGCTTAATCAGCGACCCGATCCCTGAGCGCTCATGCCGCTGCTCCACCTTGTTCCACCAGCGGTCAATCTGGTTACGCACCATTGCCGGCTCTTCAATGAAAAGCGCGCACTTCGGCACCAGAGTCAGCAGCGACTTGTTCGCACCTGCCACCGAGGAGAAAAACTCCCACCCCGGAAAGACGCTGACTCCTCCGGCAGCCGCCATCTCGGCTGCCATCTCCTCGTCTACTTCTTCACTGTTGACTTCAACCCGCTGCTTGCTCAGCCGAGCGTGCACTGCGGCCAGCAGCCGCTCAGTTACCGGCGTTTCAGTCAGCGGCAACAACTGGGCTTCGTCGAGGCCTGACTGCGACCGCTGCGTCTCCGGGTCAAATTTTCTTATGGTTTCAATTTCGTCACCGAAGAACTCGATGCGCACCGGGCGGTCGGCTTCAGGCGAGTAGACATCGAGAATTCCGCCGCGGCGCGTGAAGTGCCCCGGCATCTCAACCAGATCCATTTGCGTATAGCCCACACTGGCCAGGTGTGCGGTCAACACCTCTACGTCAACCTCTTCACCGCGCTTGACCGTTACCGCAAGTCCGGCGTAATAGTCGCGGTCAAAGAGTCTTAGCGCCGCCGACTCGACCGGTGCAATCAGAATTTCGACCGCACCGGTTGCCAGCTTCCATAACGCCGCAGCGCGCTGCTCCTGCACATCCGGATGGGGAGATAGATTTTCGAAAGGAAGTACATCGTGAGCCGGGAAACGGACCACTGCGGCAGGATCCACCGCGCCAGTCAGCTCGCAGCCGGCCTTGAGCATCGGCTCGAGGGCCTCGGCGGCCTTGTTGTCAGCGACCACCACGATCGCCAGTTGCCTGGCGGCTCTCGCCATCAGCGGCAGATAGAGCGAACGCGCTGTAGAAGTCATTCCGGAGACACGTCTTCGCCCCGCACCAAGGCTTAGATGCCTCCGTACGCGTTCGAACCCCGAAGAGTGCTCCAGCTCCGCGAAGATCTCGCGGACGAACGGGAGAATCATTTACTTCAAGTTTACCAGCGCAGGCGCGCGGTGGTCAGAGTGGTTGGATCTTGAAAGCCGCGAGCCCGCCGCCGGCGACGCCATCGCGTTTGACTACACAACGGAAGTCGGCCAGCTCCGCTTCGATCAAGTGCATCGTTTCGGCATTGGACCAGAGGTCGGTAACGGTATAACTTCCGCGACCGTCGAGTCCTATGCCGGCTAGATCAATCTTCAACTTCAGGCTTGCATCAGCATCCCGGTCGCGATTGCCGGCAATCAAAATTGTGCTGCGATTGCTCCAACGCAGATAGGGAACAGGCACTTCATGATTCGATTCATATTGCACTGCCTTTAGATTGGGCTCAATTCCTCCCGGGCACATGGAGAGAACTTCCGCATTCTCTTTGCGGATCGCCATCATTTTCTTCACGTCGGCAAGCATATCCCTGTGCCCGGGCTCATTGATTTCATTCCAATCGGGCATGGAGCCATAGAGCCAGCGGCCCCTTCCCGCGTCCCTGCCGCCGTAGAGATCAGGAGTCAACTCCGGCAGAGCATGAAAGGTTGCGTTAAACTCCTCGCCGGAAAAGAAGATCGGAATCATAGGAGAAAACAAGAAAGAATATCCGAACATAGACCGGCTTCCCCGCGCTACGTAGGGATTCTCGTCCAGAGGGAAGCCAGCCCAGCCGTTATCGTGGCAACTTAGTAGGATGGACGATCCCCAGGCAAGCGTGGCGATATAGAGATCGAGACTCGTCAAAGCCACCGAATATCTGCTGGACTCGGGAGCGTCCATAACAAGCGGCCTGCTTTCCCATCCTTCCGCGCGGAGCCGCCACTCCTCTCCCATATCGTTGCGCACGGTGATGTTTGCAATTGGTTTCTGCAGCACATTCTCCAGGGTAATTCTCACATCGGGCAATCCGTCCGGCTGCGAATCTCCTCTTCTTCGACTTACCCGGTCGGCTGATAAGCCCGCCAAATGCACTCCGAGCGGACCTTCCCCTTCTGTGTTTCCTTTCATACCGGCGCCGTCTGCGAATTGAATCTGCACTTCGTAGAAGCCGCTGCGCCCGAATTTGCGGTCGTAAAAACCGGGAAGGTCGTTGACCAGAACCTGATTCAAACCGTTCGCTTCGTGCGTGGCGATGCCGTTCTCTCCTTGGGTGAAATCCGTAACACCCGGGATTACGGCGTTCGATTCTTCCCAGATCACAATCGGATGGCCTGCGGCTGCGGCGTTTCTACGAATGCGCTCCCAAAGATCGGGGCGGTAAATATTGAGGTCCAGACGATAACCGTCCACTCCGTAAATAGTTACAAAGTCTGAATAAATTTTTATCCACCAATCGTCCAGGTCCGTGTGGCCGCCGGTCCAGTCAAAGTCCGTCATACCCCAACTGCTGCCGCGAAACCATGCAGCGTGCTGCTTGATTACTGGGCTGTCTTTCATTAACCCGTGAGTAATTACATCGAGAAAGACTTTAATGCCGCGCTGGTGCGCTTCATCGATGAGTTGCTTGAATTCTTCGGCAGTGCCCAGCGTGGGATCGAACTTATCCGGCTCTATAACCGCATATTGGGTCCAGATGTTATAGAAGTGGTGTGGGTCGCATAAGGAATAGCCTGTAAGCCATATGCCGGTTATGCCTAACTCCTGAAGATAAATCAAACGAGAGCGGAGACTGTTGAATGTTCCGCTCTCAGCACCGTGCGGGGAAGTAAATCCCTTTGTAGCAACCTCATAAATGATCAGGTCTTTCATCCAAACTGGCGAAGCCGGTTGGGATCGATCGCGAGATTGCAGGGACGTCTTTCCCGCGGGCTGCTGGGCGAGAGCCGCGGGCGGCACCGCGAGAGGCATTGCAGGCTTCAGGGCAATTAGGGTTCCCGCCTTCAGAAAACTCCGCCGAGACCAGGTCACATGCCGATCATATTTTTCAGCCATACAACTTTCTTACTCGCCGCCCGCGTGATCTACAAACACCTGTTGCGGAGCGGTTACGTTGATCGCCGGCGCATCCACCTTCAATTTCATTGTTTCAAGCGTGGGCTTGCCGTTGAGCTGCGCGCTGAAGTTGATCTCATACTGGTTGGCCAGTCGCCGCAATAAATCCTCGAAGTACGGCTGGAACGAGACCGGATTGCCCGTTCCCTGCCAGTAGCTTTTTCCGCCTGTCGCATCGGTCACTTCAAGCAAGAGGCTTTGACTGGCATTGTTCTGGTATCGGGAAAGATCAATCAAGCCCCGATTCATCCAATAGATCGAGTAAACGACCAGTCCCGCCTTCGCTGAGTCTTTGATTGCGGCCTGGACGTAAGGATCATCGGGATCGAAACGTAAATCGTAAGCATCCACGCCGTCGGTCACCATTACGACCACGCGCCGAGCTCCGCGATTTCCTGAAGGCCAATTCTGGGCGAGATCAGAGAGGCAGAAGTACGGGCTCGCGGTGACCCCGGTCGCGCCCGCGGGCAGATGAAGTGCGCTCAATACCTGCTCGTGATTCGTGGAAAGCGGACCAGCAAAAACGGCGCGCCCGTTCATCATATACGCGATAGCGGCCTTGGCATTCGGCGGCAGGCTGTTAACGAAATGCCTGATATCGTCGAGTTGCGTTCCCAGGCTGGTGCGGGCCGCACCATCGATCAGAATCACCAGTTCTACGCTGTTGTTCGGTCCATTCAACGGCGTCCAACTGGTGATGATGGAGGGCTTCCCGTTCACCTTGATACTCACGTTTTGTTGGGAGACGCTTGCGGGCGTCCCGCCAGTCTGCTTGGCTAAAACAGTGACAACAGCGCGGCCCTGGCCCGTGCCGAGATCACCCTGCGCGAATGCCGGAGCCGCAACCAGCAGCGCCCCGGCTGCCATTAACATCGTTATTCCAGGCTTATTGATGCTCATGAGAATCTCCCTCCCCAATCGCTTTTTTCGAGATCCTGCCGCCGGCAGCCTTTTTGCGCCGGGCGGTCCAGAACCTCTACTGAGTTAGACGCGCGCATCCATTACGCGATCGCAACCGCTAGAACGGCAGCTTGAAAATATCTGTGCAAGGCGTTGATTTTCTTAAGGATATCAACACCTTGAAATCGCGGCCAACGTACAACGATTACGGGCCCTCCTTGGCCGATGCTCCTCGAAACGACGGACAGAGGAGCTTGGATTCAGCATACTCCCACTTACCGCGCGCCGGGTTTCAAAAAAAATCACACGCCCGACCATTCAATTGCCGATCACAGCACTCACTGAACCGAGGCCAGCTTTTCGCCACTCAGGATGCTCTTGAGCAGGCCGGGTGTGTAATGGCCGTCCTTGAATGCCGTGAGCGGCAAGACGCGTATGGGATCGCCGTCAACCACCCAATGCAGCGCAGCGTTGCCATCAATCTTGTCGGTGTCGAAGCGTCCCTCGGGATCGACTACCGCCCAACTGCCATCCTGGAAGCCGTAAAGCCGCGCGAGTTCCTTGCCGGAATCCACCTCCCATAGCATCGTCGTGCCGTCCCCGCCGCCGATCAGCACACGACGGCCATCTGGAGAAAGGGTGCCAAACGGCTCAGTACCCAAGGCTTGCTCAAAGTGCTGGAGTTCCTTGCCGGTCTCCACATCCCACACCAAGCTGCCCATCATTACGCGGCTGCCGTCCGCTGAAAACGATGGACGCGACGCCTCGCCGAAATGCTGAAGTTCCCTTCCTGACTTCACATCTCGCAACGTGGCTGACCTGTCCGCATTCTCCGTGATCATTTTGCGCGAATTAGGAGAAAAGCCCACGAAGAGGTTCTCCATTGTTTTCACCTTGATAACCCGCACCTGTTCCCCCGTGTCCACATTCCACAACCGGGTCGACCCCTCCGAGTCCGACGTGACTGCCCGGCGGCCATCAGGCGACAAGGCCAGGTGCTTTACACCATCTCGATAATCCCCCTCGGGATAAAGAAAGCCCGGGCGTAATCCCGGATTCACTTTGAAGTGCTGAACTTCCTTTCCCGTCTGAACATCCCACAGCGAGAAATCTGGTCCGCCAAGTGCGGTCAGCAGTTTGCTCCCATCCGGAGAAAAATCCGCATCGGAGATTAAGTCGTCAGGCTTCTGATCCAAAATCTGTATCTGTTTCCCCGTCTGCACATCCCATACCACATCCACCCCCTGAATGCCCGCCATGAAAATCCGGCGGCCATCAGGAGAAAGAACCACGGGCCAGGCAGCCCCGCCTTCGCCCGTCGCGGCCGGTCTGCCCTGTTTCGCAGGCGCCAAGGCGTGCTGCAACGCTTTGCCGCTCTCCGCATCCCACTGCCACACCATTCCGGCTTTGTTCACCGAAACAATTCCGCGCCCATCGGCAACAAAGCCCAGTGCGCCGACCCCATCGGCCAGTCCTACTAATCGCCGCAGTTCTTTGCCCGATTCCAGATCCCAGATTCGCGCTGTTTTGTCGTCGGCCCCGGTCAGCGCCTGGCGCCCATCCGGAGAAAGAGCCGCGCAGTTCACCGCCATGTTCACTTGCGAATCTGAAGCATTCAACAGCATGCGTACTTTGCCGGTCGCAACGTCCCACACCCGCGCCTTACGGTCGTCGGATGCAACCAGCACGCTGCGCCCATCCGGAGAAATGACGATGGATTTTGCCGCCCCTATGTAATCCAATACCCCAGTCGAAGCAAAATGCTGAATCTCTTTCCCTGTCTCCAAATCCCACAGCCGGACTACGCCGTTGTAAGTGCCCCAGGCCACTTTGCGCCCATCGGCGGAAAACGCCGCGGCGTTCACCACCCCATCATTGGCTCCCAGCCCCTGCAACAGCTTGCCGGTCCGAACATCCCACACACCGGTGCCGTTGGCATTTCCTGAAAACAGTTTCTTCTCATCTGGAGACAGAACAGAATGTGCCGAAGTCGCGCCTACACCCGGCAGCATGAATTCGCGGAGTTTCTTACCCGTCACCACATCCCAAAACTGAATTCTTGTCGCGCCGGCAGGGAGTTTGTTTCCTTGGCCGTCGAATTCAACCATGCTCGCCGTGGCAATCGTGCTGCCGTCGACGGATTCAAGCCCATAGATCAGCTTTCCCGCAGGTGAGATGCGCCCCAGTTCCTTTCCGCTGGCCGCATCCCATAGCTGCACCGTGGTCTTTTGATCGAGGCTGCTAACGGTCAGCACATTCCGATGATCAGACGAGTAGGCCACATGGATGATCCAGGCTTCTCCCTGGTAGGACTGGAGTTCCTCTCCGCTCGCCGCATCCCAGAGCCGCGCCTTGCCTTCCCAGCCGCCGGTCAGCACCGTGCGGCCGTCCGGAGACCAGGCGCAAGCAATCACCTGGCCTGAAGCCACCTGGGCCATCAATCGTGGATGATCGCCGGTTTGCGCAACCGCAGCAAACACGCCGTACCCTGACAATACGCAGAGCCACAAACACCTAACTGGAATCCGCATAGCGCACCCCGTCTCAGATAACATTGGAAAACTTGCACACAAGTATAAGGTGTTTGGCGCAGATCCAGCTTTTTATCAGAGGGTCAATTTTGACGAATGTCTTAATCGATCGATTACTCCCCGCCCAGCGCTTTCAAAAACGAGTAGAAGAAATCCAGCGACTTCCAGTACGAATCCACTGGCAGGCGTTCGTCCTGCCCGTGGGCGCGGTCGTCGTCCCGCTCCAGTGCAATCGCCGAGTACCCGTAGCAGGGTATTCCAGCCTGCGCAAAGTAGATTGAGTCGCTGGCCCCGTTTTCCATCACCGGCGTTACTGGGATTCCGGGCCAGATAGCCTGAGTCAACCTCGTCAACGGGACAAAGACTTCGGGGATCGGCGCAGGCGGGACCATCGCTTTGCGTTCCGGCGCCGTATCGGAGATCTCACCTCCGTCCGATACGTACTTCACGCTCAACTTGGCGTCGCCAAAGATGCCAATCAACTGCTGGCGAATCTCCTCCGGCGAGTGCCCCGGAAAAATCCGGCAATTCACATTGGCCTGCGCGGTCTGCGCCAGTGCGTTGTTAGCGTGACCGGCATTGAGCCGCGTAGCCGCGCAGGTGGTGCGAAAGTTGGCGTTGAAGCTGGGCTCTGCGCTCAAACGCGCTGCCGCCGCAATATCCGGTGAGTTTGCGAGAATTGCCCGCATATCCGCCGCCGTCTGTCCCGTCTCCTTGGCTGCCAGATTCTTGAAATAAGTTCGCGTTACTTCGTTCATCTCAAAGGGAAATGTGTAAGCAGCCAGCCTGTTCAGCGCCGTCGTCAGTTCATAAATTGCATTGTCGGGCCGGGGACGCGAGCTGTGGCCGCCGGCATTCACTGCCGTGATCTGGAAGTCGGAATAAACCTTCTCAGTAGCCTCCACATCGGCCACCACCACATGTCCATGATCCAGTTCCACTCCGCCGGCATCGGGGTTAATAACGAACGCGGCGTCCGCCAATTCGCGATGTTGCTGCACCAGCCATCTCGCCCCGTTGAATTTGCCACCTTCCTCATCCGCGGTCAATGCCAGGATCAAATCGCGCTTCGGTTTGTATCCATCACGGTGCAGTCGCAGAAACGTAGCCACCAATGCGGCGTCAGATTCCTTCATGTCCTGCGTTCCGCGCCCGTAGTAGTAGCCGTCTTTCTCAACAAACTCGAAGGGATTGGTGTGCCAATCGGAGGGCAGCGCCTCAACTACGTCCATGTGACAGAGAAAGAGCACAGGCTTTTCAGACGGAGTGCCCGAAGCCCGGAGCCGGACCACCAGATTCTGTTTGCGCTCGTCGGGCCCCAGCAGGTGCACATCTTCTGCCGGGAATCCTGCGTCAAGAAACCGCTTCTGCATAGCAGCGGTCGCCGTGGTTACGTTTCCTTTGGGCGTGTCCGTCGTATTGATCTCGATCAGTTGCTTGAAAATTTCGCGCGCCAGGGCACGATCTCCCGCGGAAGCTGTGGGCAGCGTGCTCTGCGCACTGGCGGCTGAGTTGAGGTATACCGTTCCCAGGGAGGCAGCCAGGATGAACGCGGCAATTGGCGATGGCAAACTGCTTCTCTGCATGAGCGCATTGTACGGCGATCTGGCCATAGCCAGGAAACCGGAACCCGAAAAGACCAGCCCGGGTTTGCGCCGCACTCTAAATCAATTTATGTTGGACCCACGACTACTATCGAGGTGCACGATGCATTCCAGGGTCCTTGCCGCCGCGTTTCTCGCCGCATTCACACTCACCGCCGCCGCTCAAATGCCTGACAAACCTATCGCGCGACCGAGGATTACAGGCATCAGCCACATTGCCATCTATACATCGAATCCCGAAGCCGCCGACCGCTTCTACAGCGACGTTGTGGGCGCAGTGAAACAACCGGACCCTGAGAACCCGAAGGGCGTTCGCTATGCGCTAAGCGCTACACAATTTATTGAAGTGCTGCCGCTGCCGCCGGATGCGGGCATCAACCGCCTGGATCACACCGCATGGAAGACCGACGATGCTGAGGCACTCCGTCGCTATCTTGGCCACAAGTCGTGGAAGGTGCCGGGGCAGGTGGAAAAGGGCGCCGACGGCGGCCTGTGGTTTGACGTCAAGGATCCTGAAGGCAACAAAGTGCAATTTGTGCAGCCTCCTGCGCAGGTCAAGCCGATGGTAGTTACCACAGCGATCGGGCGGCACATCATCCACGTGGGTTACCTGGTTCACAGCCGCACCGTCGAAAACATACTGTACCGCGATCTTCTCGGATTCCACCCTTACTGGTTTGGGGGCATGGTGGAGGGGCGCATCGATTGGGTAAGCCAGCAGTCGCCGGACAGTCACGACTGGCTGGAATACATGTTGACTAGCGACTCGTCCGCTTCAGGAATCCCAGCCGGCATTTCACAGCAACAATTGGGAGTCCTCGATCACGTTTCCATTGGAGTGATCTCAGTGGACGAGGCTTACAAAACACTCAAAACGGGCAACCGGCTCTCCGGACGTCACGACGACCATCCCCATATCGGCAGAGACGGCAAGGAGCAACTCAACTTATACGATCCTGATGGGACACGAATCGAGCTGATGAACTTCCATGCGACGGAAAAACCCTGCTGCTCGCCGTTCACCGCCGACGATCCGGACGAGTAAGTCGCGAAGCGCCGGACGGCGAAGGTTATCATGCGCAGTTCATGGCAGAACTATCTTGGCACCACCGGCAGCACCAGAACGCTGGGATGAGTGCCGTCATGGACGATGGTGTTGGTGGCTTTGACGAAGGCCGCATCAGTGCTTGCGTTCTTGCCGGTATTCAGGTTGCGCTCGAAGCGTGGGAAGTTACTGCTGCTGACTTCCAGCCGGATGCGGTGACCTTTCAAAAACACGTTGCTGGTGGACCACACATCGATCTTGTACTCGTAGACTTTGCCGGGAACGATGGGTTTGGGCGCTCCGGTTGTGGACTCGCGATAGCTGGCGCGCAGAATGCCCTCGGTGAGGTTTTGCGCGAAGCCATTGGGCCAGACGTCGACGAGTTTGGCAGTGAAGTCGGTATCGACGGCCGAAGATTTGGCAAACAGGTCGAGGGTTACGGGACCGGTGACTTCAAGGTCCTGGTCGAGAGGCAGCGTGGAGTAGACGAGCACATCCGGGCGGTTTTCCACGTCCTTCTGGTTCCGCGGCCCCGGCGCAAGGTGCGCGGTATCGCAGCACAAAGGACCGCCGACGGTGGGAACTGGATTGGCGGGATCGTAGACGAAACTGTCGGCTGCTTCAGAGCGCGCGGCAACTTCGGAAAGCGAGCCGTCGCCTGAAACGCTGTTGGCCTTGCCGTCCGAGTGAAGGTAATAACTCGTGGCAAGCGCGCGCTGCAAAGGCCAGCTATCCTCCAGCCGCCACTTATTCTCGCCCATCACGAAAATTCTTACCGGCTTATCGGTGGCATAACGATTCTGTTTGCCCTGGAGCAGGTAGTCGTACCACTCGAATATGATCGATTCTTCGTCGAACTCCTCGGCTGCGGGACCGAAGTCCAACTCGCCGACCTTGCGCGGGCCGCCGGCATGGCCGCCGATGATGACCAGAAGCTTTTGCCCGTTGCGGGCTGCATCGCTGCCGCCGTGAGCCTTGACGCCCATAAAGTTGCGCAGCGACCCGGCCTGGAAGAGATCGTACCAGGCGGCAACGGTGAGCGCGGGAACCTGGATGTTGGCGTAGTTCTCCTCAATGGAACACTGCTTCCAGTAACTGTCGTAGCTGGGGTGGTCAAGCCAGTCGAGGAAGTAGGGAGCGAGCTTGCGGGTCAGGGCGGCTCCGTCGTCAACGGCCCACTTGTTGAATACAGGATACTTTTTCAAGGGGAGAGTGGGCGCGCCAATCATGGCGTTCGTCTCCTGCTTGACTGTCCGGTTGAGCGTGTCTGCGGCGAGGCCTGAGGTCCATGACTCGTTGAACCATTGTTCGAATGCGCCGCCCTGGTAGGTCCAGTTTTCGTGGTAGTTGCTGGCGGTGACGACTGGGCAGATTCCGGCCAGATGAGGTGGATGGCCGATGGCGGTGAGCATCTGTGTAGCGCCCACGTAGGAACCGCCGAACATGCCCACTTTGCCGTTCGAATGAAGCAAGGCAGCAGCCCATTCCACCGTATCGAAGCCGTCGTCGGTCTCGTGCTTGAACGGGTACCATTCACCCTCAGAGGTATAACGGCCGCGCACATCCTGCACGATGACCATATATCCGCGCGCTGCGCCCTGGCGACCAAACTCGGCATCGCCGTTTTTGTCGTAGGGCGTACGGGTCAGCAGGACCGGAAAGGTTCCCTGACCGGCGGGGCGATAGATATCGGCGCGGAGCTTCACGCCGTCGCGGGCGGTCATGATGACGCCTCGCTCGACAACGATATCGGGAGCGGCTTGGCCCAGGGCAGAGATTGCGGGCTGCAGGGTTACGGCAAAAGCGAGCAGGCAAAGAGTCTTTTTCAGCATAGGGCGTCTCAATTCCTCAATGGCGAAGGCCACATCCATTCTACGGTTCCAGAGCGGCGCGGCTGAACGGGGCGTGGAAATCCTCACTTCATGCCTCCAAATCCATTAGCGAAACCAGGGATCGAGTGCCGCCCGGGACCGAAGGTGCCTGAACCCGCTGCGTCAGTGTATCGTTACTGACGGGAAGAAAATTCAGAGCGTGAGGTGCTAAAAGTGCAGGTTTTGAATCGCAGGGGATTTGTGAAAGCTGCTGGGGCGGCAACAACCGGAATGTTGCTGGGACCAAGAATGTACGCATTGGGCGTAGCACAGGCAGAAGCCGCCAAGCCGGTCGCGGCAAACGATCATATTCAGATTGCGCTGATTGGCGCGGGCGGCCAGGGTCAAGGAGATACAAAGACGGCCGTGCGGATTCCAGGAGTGAAACTCGTGGCCGTGGCGGACTGCTACGACGGCCGGCTTGCGCACAGCAAAGAGCTGTGGGGCGAAGACGTTTTTACCACGCGGGACTACAACGAGATTCTGGCGCGTAAAGATATTGATGCCGTCATTATTGGCACGCCGGACCACTGGCATAAACAGGTGGCAGTGGATGCCATGAAGGCCGGCAAGGACGTTTATTGCGAAAAGCCGATGATCCACGTCTATGCCGATGGGCCGGAGATGATCGAGACAGCCCGCGCCACTAAGCGGGTCATCCAGGTGGGCAGCCAGCGAGTGAGCTCGGTGATTTACGCAAAGGCCAAAGAGTTGCTGGCGTCGGGTGCCATCGGGCAGTTGAATATGGTGACCGCGCGTTGGGATCGCAATTCGTCGATCGGCGCGTGGAGCTATACGGTTCCCCCCGATGCTTCGCCGGAGACCTGCGACTGGCCGCGCTTTGAGGGCACAGCGCCGAAGATTCCCTTCAATGCCGAGCATTTTTTCCAGTGGCGGAAGTGGAAGGCATACGGCACCGGCGTGGCCGGCGATCTGTTTGTGCATCTTTTCAGCGGCACCAACTTCATTACCGGATCGCACGGGCCCACGCGCGGCATGGCTACCGGTGGGCTGCGCTTCTGGAAAGATGGACGCGATGTGCCCGATGTGATGCTGGGCCTGTTCGACTATCGCGAGGGCTTCAACCTCAGCCTGCACGTGAACTTTGTCGATGGCGGCGAAGAAAGCGAAGGGCTGCTCTTCACCGGTTCTGAAGGCACGATGGATATCAACAACAGTTCGGTAAGCGTAAACCGCGTTCCGCTCGAAAAGGAACCGGGCCTGATGATCGACACGTTTACCAATGCGATGCAGAAACAGATCCTTGCAGACTACCGTGAAAAGTATCCGCGTATAAATCCCGAAGGTGCGCCGCCAATCGGATTCGAGAAATTTGTAGCGCCGGCAGGATACCTCGACAGCTACGACCACTTCAGCAACTTCTTCAATGCGGTTCGAACGAGGAAGCCCGTAGTGGAAGATGCGGTCTTCGGATTCCGCGCGGCTGGCGCGGCGCTGCTGAGCAATCTCAGCATCGAGCGCGGCGCTGTAGTCGGATGGGACCCGGATGCGATGAAACTGCTGTAAGGTGTGGCTTGGTGGAATCCCAGGTCTCAGAATCGAGACCTGGGGCACCCGAGACTTAAATTAGCACCCACAACTAAAAAAGGGCGCTGCTTCGGCTGCGCCCTTTTTTATCCCTTCGCGGGTCTAAACGTTGCTTACATTCCGCCTTTGCCGAGCAGGATGCCGATGCCGTAAGTGACCGCGCCTTCCACAGCGCCTACTACAGTCATTTCAAATCCAGACGACCACCACGAACGAACGGTAATGAGGCTCTTCGCGGCGCCAACGGCAAAGTGCGCGGCCAGCGAGATCACGGCTGCGGCGATGACTGCATCAATTCCGCTCAAAAAGAAAAATGGAATGATGGGGATAGAAGCGCCGATGGCCGTCGAAAGCGCGCCGGAGCTGGCAGAGACCAGCGGGTTCGAGAGCGCTTCTTCAGACGAGCCGAGCCGCTCGCTGGAAAGTGCGCGGAGCAATTGCTCGGGGTCGCTGGCAATGTGGTTGACCATGTGCAGGGCGTCGGCCTCGGGCAGACCCTTCACCTGGTAATAGAGTGAGAGAAGTTCGCGCGCCTCAGGGCCATTCATCTCTATGGCTTCTCGTTCGCGAGCTACTTCGGCCATATAGATTTCGCGCTCGCTCTTGGCGGCCAGATAAGCGCCGGAGCCCATGGACAAGGCAGAGGCAATCATGCCGGAGAGGCCGGCGAGAAGCACGTATTTGCTGTCGCCCGCAGTGGCGCCGCTGACGCCGCTGACAATGCCGAAGATTGCGCCCAGCCCGTCGTTCACGCCGTAAATAGCGTCGCCGATCCATGATCCAGGTTGCTTGCGTCCCTGGCTGCGCTTGGCCAGCATTTCATTCAGAACTGCCTGGGCTTCAATCTTGGGCGAGCCTGCGGGTGTGGTGTAGTGGCCGCGAAGCAGCGATCCAAGTTCTTTGTAATGATCTTTCTCGTCCTCGATGACGTGCTCGAGAATGGCGATGGAATCCTCGTCGCCGAGGGACTTGAGCTGCTCGCCGTAACCTGCGATGGCGCGGCTTTCTTCGATCTCCAGGCGGCGCAAGGCCATGCGGATGCCGCCGGCGCGGTTGGCCAGAGTGTCTGCCTCGCCGTGCGGACTGCCCGTCCAAACGGGCGCGGGCTGGCCCAGTTCCTCGATGCGGCCGGACCACATGGCCGCGTGCTCCCACTCGGCACCGGCCAGATGACGAAGAACCTGGGCGCGCACTGGGTCAGTGTCGCGTTCGGCCAGGGCCAGGTAAGTCAAGTGGCCCTCCATTTCAGCTTTCCAGTTGCCTTCCAGCGCGGCTAAAACCTTCTTCAGCTTGGCGTTGCTCAATGCTTCGTTAGCCACTTATCGTTCCTCGCTTCTAAATGAGCATAGCGGAAAACGCCATCGCTGCGGAAGCGCGGAATCAACCCGCCCGACGGATTCGCATCAACTCTGCATGCTTTGCCGTATAGTGTTCTGGGCGGCAAAAAGCAGGAATTTTCTGCTTTTGGCGGACGAAACAAACTTAAGGAAGCGGGGAGTTTCTTCTCATGGCAGGACAAACCAAACAATCGGCGGCTCTGACGTCGCCCGGGTATCTGATCCCATTCATCACGGTCACCGCACTGTTTTTCATCTTTGGATTCATCACCAATCTGAACATGGCGCTGGTGCCTGACCTCCGGAAGATCTTTACTCTGCCCTACGCATGGGCCATGCTGGCTGAGTCGGCTTTTTTTCTGGCCTACTTCGTCTTTTCCGCGCCTACATCCAAACTGATTGAAACCATCGGCTATAAGCGGACCATGGTGGTTGCGCTGTTTATTCAGGTGTTGGGATGCCTATTGTTCGTTCCCGCCGCCAAGCTGGTGAGTTTTCCGCTCTTCCTGACCGCGGTATTTGTTGTAGGGGCGGGCGTGACTGCGCTGCAGACATCGGTCAACCCCTATGTTTCCATCCTCGGACCCGAGCAGAGTGCGTCGATTCGATTGAATCTCGCCCAGGCCTTAAACTCCATCGGCGGCACCATAGCTCCGCTCGTAGCCGGCGCCTATATCCTTACCGATTTGGGTCCGTCAGCCACCCCGGCCACCATTGCGCATACTGTGCGCGGACCATACATCGCGATCGCTGGCGGACTACTGATCCTGGGAGTTGCGGTGGCGTTTTCGCACCTGCCCCAGATCACAGAGCCCAAAACCTTCCGCACCGAAAAGGAGGGGGAACCGGTGCTGAGCCACAGCATTTGGAGTTACGGGCACACGGTGCGGGGAGCGCTGGGTATCTTCTTCTATGTAGGCGTGGAAGTGGGCCTAGCCTCGATCGCGGTGAACTACTTCAAGACGCAGGGGATGAGTACCGCCTCTACGGCGTCATTCCTGGTTTCGCTTTACTGGCTCGGAGCCATGGTGGGGCGCTTGCTGGGCGCCGGAATCATGACCAGGGTCAAGCCCGGAATGCTGCTCAGCATCTTCGCCTTTGCCGCAACCGCATCCATCGCTATTTCCATGTTCACCTCCGGCTGGGTAGCCATCGCAACGCTGGTCCTGTGCGGCTTTTTCAATTCAGTCATGTTCCCCAATATCTTTACCCTTGGCATAGCCGGACTGGGACCAATGACCAGCAAGGGGTCTGGGCTGATTATGACCGCCATTGTAGGCGGGGCTGTGATTCCTTACCTGATCGGTGCGCTGGCCGATAGGGTTGGAATCCAGTACTCCTTCGTCATTCCGGTCATCTGCTACCTCTATATTGCCTATTATGGATTGTGGGGATCCAAGCCAACGCAGACGATTACGGCATAGCCGGGTTGGTTGCCGATTCAAATTTCAAGAGCCCTTCGACATCGACCGAAGGGCTCTTGAGTCTGTGGGCGAACACAATTCATCGACGTTTAAGGATGCGGACCTTAGTTCTTGAGGGATCTGCCGCCGTGAAAAGTGGCCGGCGCTGCGTGAATATAAGATAAGAGAATAAGGATTTTCGAGCTTCCCCATGCCCACAACAACACAATCCCGTCTCGCTCTCAGCCACCTCGCTCCCGCTGCCGTGCAGTCGGAGATTCGCGCCATGACTCTCGCGTGCGACGCCATGGGCGGCATCAACCTCGCACAGGGAGTTTGCGATACCCCCGTTCCTCCGGCCGTTAAAGCAGAGGCTCTCGCCGCCATTCACGCGGGCCACAACATTTATACCCGGCTCGACGGCATTGCCCGCCTGCGCAACGCCATCGCTGCCAAGCAGCAACGCGACTACGCACTCCTCTATGACCCCGAGTCTGAAGCGCTGGTCTCCTCAGGAGCTACCGGCGGTTTCCATGCCGCGGCGATGGCACTACTCAATCCCGGCGACGAAATTCTGCTCTTTGAACCCTTCTATGGCTACCACGTCGCCACACTCCAATCTCTTCGCATGACTCCAGTTTTCGTCCCGCTCACCGAACCCAGCTTCGCTCTCGATCTCGACGCGTTAAAAGCGGCCATCACCCCGCGCACGCGCGCGCTGGTCCTGAACACGCCCGCAAATCCCAGCGGCAAAGTCTTCACCCGCGCCGAACTCGAAGTCATTGCCGAATTTGTCCAGGAGCACGACCTCTTCCTCATTACTGACGAAATTTACGAGTACTTCGTCTACGACGGCGCACGCCACATCGCGCCCTCCACGCTTCCCGGCATGAAGCATAGAACAATCGTTATTTCAGGTTTCTCAAAAACTTTTTCGGTGACCGGCTGGCGCGTTGGTTACGTTCTGGCCGATGCACGCTGGATGCCATCGATCGCCTACTTCCACGACTTGACCTACGTGTGCGCGCCTTCCGCTTTCCAGCACGCATGCGCTGCCGGGCTCGAACAACTGCCACCAGGCTTTTATGCAAACTTAGCCGCCGAACACCAATCCAAACGCGGCCGTATGCTCGGCGCCCTTGAAGCCGCCGGCTTCAAACCCACCGTTCCTGCCGGCGCATACTACGTACTAGCCGACGTCAGCCGGGTTCCCGGAAAGTCATCTCCAGAAAAAGCGCGCAACCTTCTGGCTGCCACCGGAGTTGCCGCCGTAGCAGGCTCGGCGTTCTTCCGCCCCGGTCACGGGGAAAATCTATTAAGATTTTGCTTCGCGAAAAAAGACCACGAGCTGGACGAAGCCTGCGCGCGGCTGCGCCGGCTCTAACGCATCTTGCAAGTGTGCAAACGAGGCTTTGTCTTTAGACCCCGGGCAATGAATTCCAGTGAAGATGAGAGCCCAGTCAGCTTCTCATTTTCACCATACTGAGCGCTGCCAGGATCACCGCATTGTTTGCGATCACGTCTCCCTGGGTGTTATCAAAGTCATCGGAGCCACCCCGAAATCCTTTTGTGCCCTTCAGTCGGATCTCCTGAATCACTTTGCCTAACCGCGGATTGACCCACTCGTATGCGAAAAATGTCACGCGATCTTTCACGCGGTCTCCAACTGCAACCGCATCCGCGCCGTAGCATAGATCCTTTGCGGATTCACGCTGATCCCAGTTCCATTCGAGAATATTGACGCCATAACGAATGGGAACCGTGTCCACAAATCCGTCTTCATAAACCACTTCATACCATCCCAGAAGGTCCGCCGTATCTGGTTGATCCCAGATCATCCGGTAACTGTCTCTGTTTTTCGCCCGCCTTGCCGATGCGTGCAGAAAGATCAGGCTGGTAGGGGCTTCGCCGACGGGAATGCCAGTCACTGACATTGGTAACTCAATGGATTCCTTGCCCTGGGATCCAGCGATAATCGCGCGCATGCCGTTCGCACGCCTCAGATTGAAAGGGACGTTTTTATATTGAACAATCTCGGTTGCCATTCCATCCAGGTCCACGCCCAGCGCGGGAACGGTGTCTCCAATATTGAATCTGCCCGCAATATTCACGGGGACGATCGAGGTTTCAGTCTGGCTGGGGGGAGTGGCCCCGCTCAACCGGGTTCGAATCGCGGGCAGCAACGGCTGAATCCTCCCCGATAGCTCCTTGCCCTGAATTACGCGACCGGTCCAAAGGATGTTGCTGCAGCCGAGAAAATCACACATGGAGTCTTTGCCGATGCCAATTTCGTTTGTGGCAAACCAGGCTGACGGCGCGCCGCCTAGCAGTGTTTCGAGATTTTTCCGTGTCTGATAGTTTTTGATGTCCGGCGTGAAGTTACCAAATATCTGTTTGAAGCCCATCTTATCCAGAATATTTTCGTTCTTTTCGGCCGCGGCCTCTTTATCCGGCTCATCGCTCCAAAACCAGTTATAGATAAGGCAGTCTTTGGGAATCAGTCTTTCCACCTGCTCAGGAGTCATGCCTCCAGGAGAGTTATAGACCCATCCATCCGGCGCCGTCTTCTTCTCCAACCCTTTACCTCTTACCGTCTGCAGCAACATATCGCCCCAAAGATGCGTCGATACACCTTTGGAGGCAAGGTAATGATGGATTTTGTTCACGTCCTGTCCGTATAACTCACTGATATCCTGATCCTCGCATTGGGCAGATACCGCGACAGCCAGAAATAACTCATCGTGTCCGATGTGAATGCTCTTTGGCTTTATCAGATCGATAAATTCGTCATAGACTTCGTAGACCAACTCATAAGACTTGGGGTTGGTGGGGCAATAGATATCCGGCCACTTATCTTGTGGCACCGCCGCGAGGTCCTTGTGCCCCGTCAGAAGATAGTAACTGTGCGTAAAGGAAGGAATTTCGGGGATAAGTTCAATGTGATGCCGCCTTATCCAACGGGCCAGATCGGCAATCTCTTCCTTTTCAAGAAACCCCCCGTCAGCCGTATCCTGATGTGAGGAATTCTGCTCCATACCATGGAACGGACCGAGAGGATAATTGCGGCAGCTATAGTCCACGTCTCTCGCAAACTCTACCCACCCGTAATTCAGTTCAGGATGATTCTCAAGCCGCATGCATGAGTTCATTTCCAGAATGAGCGTGTTGTATTTGTACATCGCCATGAAGTCGCGCACAAAGCGCTTGAAATAATTAATGTTGTCGCGCCCGGGAAGGAACATATAGATCCCCCGGAACGGCTTGTCAGGCCAATCGCGGATCATCACGCCGCGGAAACGCACTTCCTTTTCTTCTTTGACCACTAGTTGCCGCAAAGATTGCAACCCGTAAAACGCGCCGCGATCGTCCTTGCCCGCAACAAGAACCATATTCTTGTCAGCCTGAAGTATGTAACCCTCCGGGCCAAGGCCATCCACGCCGGGAGTAACCTTCATCTCCGTGCAATAACGGCGAACCAAGGGATTTTCCATCGACCCCATCAGGATGACTCGTTTGCCTGCGTTCAGATTCTTCACGCGTTCGATCTTCAGAAACAGTCCAAACCGATCGCTCAGTTCGTTCACCAGCATGCCGGCCAGAAGCAGATCCTGCTCAGATGCCTCGGACGGCACCACAACACGCACCTGGTCGTCGAGCGCGAAGTCGCTGTCCGACCTGGAGATTTCCCGCGGTTGCGGAAAAATGGCGGACTCAATCTGGCACGAACCCTTGCAGGGGACGCCGCTTTGGCCGGTCACGGGCGGGAACGCCGCCAGGGTTTCGCCATGAAGAAATGCATCATGGCCTGCAATCGTGGTTCCCACTGCGACTCCGGTCACGGCGTGGATGAATTGACGTCGCGATAGATCTTTCATTTAAGAATCTCCTCGATATTCCGTCTCGCTCGAATTGTACAGTGTTATCATTTCGAATTTCATATAAGCGTTTCGCTCATTCCACTCTCTGGCCGGAAACACGTCATCCAATGAAAGTTGAGATGCGCGTCATTATCCGCACGCAATAGTTGACCCTCATCAGGTCAATTGATAAACTATATCTGCGGGGTGGAGCAGCCCGGTAGCTCGTTGGGCTCATAACCCAAAGGTCGCTGGTTCAAATCCAGCCCCCGCAACCAAGAAATCCAAGATTCTAAACGGCTTCCGCGAATGACTCGGAGGCCGTTTCTACGTCTGGAGGAAACTTAGGCGTAGCTTGGAAAAAGAATGCCTTACCCAAAAGTAATCCAGGCTCTGCGGCTAAGTTCTCGCCTCGGCGATGCTCAATCAACGGGAGAAGCCTGGATTAGAAGGCGAACTTTACAGCGGTCTGCACCAGTCGGGGGGCGTCCGCGCTATTGATCTGGCCAAATGCTGTGCTGTTCACGTCGCCGTTGACTGCGGTTGAACCAAAGAACTGCGCGCGATTAAACACATTGAATGCTTCGAGCCGCAACTCGATGCGGCTGGATTCATGGACTCGTATGGATTTTTCGAGCGCCATGTCGTAGTTATCGAGACCCGGCCCGAAGAAGTAGCGGGGCGAGACATTTCCAACCGTGCCGAGCGGTTGCAGGCCGAAGAGCGAGATGTTGAAGTAGGGATTTCCGTTTTGCGGATGGTGGTTCAAGTGGAGCGGACCGGGTATGACTTGCGGCAGATCCACGGAGAATGGGTTTACCCCATTCGGTCTAGCTCCAATGAGCGAGTGGTCGCTGCTGTTTTGCATGGTGACTGGAAGGCCGGTGCTGAAATGGGCAATGCCGGAGATTATCCATCCCTGGGTAAGCCGGTTACTCCGATGCAGAAGGAACTCGACGGGAAGGTTGTAGTTATAGCTGGCGACAAAGTTATGCTCGATATCAAAGGCTGACAGCTCGTAGGTCCGATGAGGGTCTCCCGGGACCAACATGTCGGCAATACTTGACGAAATGTCGAGAGACTTGCCGTAGGTGTACCCGGCCAGAACATCGAGCCTTCCGCTTTGGTGCCGAAGGGTGACTTCGAGGGCGTTGTAATTTGAATTGCCGACCGACTCTTCGAAGGCATCGCCGCCGAAGTTGGCGCCAAAGGGCCCTCTGCCCTGGACCACTTGTCCCGATACAGTGGTAAAAGTTCCGGTTTCGCTGAATGGCCCGCAAACCGCGCTGCCCGGCGCCACCTGACTGAGCTGGCTGACTCTAAGGCAATTGGATGGAATGCCGGGGTTGGCCGTAACCAGTACATACTGATGATGCCCCTCGCTGCCGATATAGTTCAAACCGAGCACGGTGTCGTGGCCCAGTTGCCGTTCAATTGAGAGGTTATATTCCTCGGCATACGGGCTTACGTTGTGGATGTCGACTGCAACCATGCCGGAGATGGGCTCATACTGAGCCCAATCGACTGTGTTGTTGGGTTTGCCGGGAGATGCGCCAAATGCAGGAAAGCTGAGGGGGAAGCGCTGCCCTTCGTTGAAGCCGGTGCCGGCATCGATAAAGGGATTGGAGAAGAGTGGAGAAACGGGGCTTGAATACGTGGTGCCATAAGGGGGGTCGCCGGCCATAACGCCTGCAGTGATGCCTTCGACCGCCGTGAAGAACCGTCCGGCTCCCAGACGGATGCTGGTGTCGCCTGGGTTGCCAAGCAGGCTGCCGAGCACGCCGTTGTACTTTTTGGCAGGTGACCAGGCGAGCCCGAGGCGGGGAGAAAAATCGTTCCAGCGCCTTGAGGAAAGTGTGTTCGGTACGCCCTTATCTAAAGGGAAGACAATGCCGGTGGGGGCACCGGGATAGACCTGCGATTGTTCGCCGAGGACAAGTGTCTGGAGCTGATTGAACTTCTCATAGAAGGGCATCTCCATCTCCCAGCGCACACCGTAATTGAAGGTCAGGTTCCGGCGGATACGCCAACTGTCTTCAACGAACGCACCGCCATACCGGTTGCGCATGTAGAAGGGCTGAGCATTGCCTTGCTCGTAGGTGCTGGGAGCACCGACGAAGAAGTCGGCAATATCCAGGCCGGTTTCCGATCCGAAGAAGGCGAACTCGCCATTGGATTGGATATCGGCGTTCCCGTTGGCCTCGTTATAGCGCAACTCGCCGCCAAACTTCAGTGTGTGCGTCGCAATGACATGGGACAAAGTGTCGGAGTATTGATAAATGTTGTCGTACTGGTTTATTCCGGTGACGGTGGAACCCATGGTGAAGTTATTGAAGATGATGTTTTCGACACCGACAATCGAAGGGCGCTGCGGAAGAATGCTTGGGCCTCCGCTGCTGGTGACAAATCCCTGCGAAGTGAGCGAGGTTCCCACAGTGCCATCCGGAGTGCCAAGAATGTTGGTATCGCGCAGGTAAGAGGCCTCGAAAAAGTTCACCGTTCTGGAACCGAAAGTCTTGGTATCAGAAAAGATACCAAGCTGCGAACGGCCGGCGGTGAGACCGCTGAATCCGGGAATCGTTGCGCCACCCTGCTGGATGGGGTAAGGATTGGCGAGGGCATAGTCGTCGATGCCATAGTAGCCCGAGATTCTGCCCCAGCGCGAGTTGGCATCGATGTGGATCCCTCCCTTGAAATCGCGAAGCGTTTCATTCTGGGAGTTGGTCGAAAAGTCACCGTTGGGAAGATTGGGCCCAGGGATGTACTTGACGAGGTTGACCGCGGGGCCGGACCAGGCTTTCTTCGGGATCATGTTATTGGGAAACACTGCTGGCCGGCTCGGCGTGCAGCCGGTGGACGAGGGCCAATAGGGATCTCCAGCCTGAACGGAACTGCCGAGGCTTTGACCGAGGATGCCGGCGATGTAAGGGCCGCTGACGCAGCCTGTAAGCGAAGAGGCTAGTGAGGGATCGGAAAAGTCTCCGTTGAGCTCGGCATTGGAGGGAACGAGAATTTCGCCGCTGGACTCACCCTGCGTCATCTGGGTGCCTTGAAAGTCGCCAAAATAGAACAGTTTGTCCTTGCGGATGGGCCCGCCTGCGGTGCCGCCATACTGATTCTGCTGAAAGGTTCCGCGAGTGGCGGAGAAGTAATCACGAGCATCGAGCGCGGTATTGCGAACGAAGTCGAAGACATCGCCGTGAATCCGATTCCCACCCGATTTGGTAATGACGTTGATCTGGCCGCCGCTGTAGTTGCCATATTCGGCATCGACATTGGTAGTGAGAATGCGGAATTCATCGATCGAGTCGAGGTTGGGGATGAAGCCGGCTCCCATGGTGAAAGGCTCTTCAATGCTTGCGCCGTTTACCGAGAACCCATTGGAGAACTCCCTCTGACCACTGATCGAAAGCGTTCCCGGATCCAGAGTTCCGGACGGTGAAATCAAGCTCGCGCCTGCCGCGGTTAGCGACTGACCCACGAATGAAGATTGTGGGACGACGCCCGGCTGTAGCGACAGCAGATCTGTAAAACTGCGCCCATTGAGGGGCATCGCGGTCGCTTCTTCACCTCTGATAACTTCGCCGAGCTGAGTATCGACAGATTCGACATGAACGGCCAACGATTCAACGGTTACGGTTTCGGCCGCACCACCCACCAATAGTGATGCATTCGCGGACAGAGAGCTGTTGGCGTTCAAGATAAGATTTGTCTCATGAAACTGCTTGAAACCGGGCGTGTCGATGCTGACCTCGTAGCGGCCTACAGCCAGTTCCGTCAGAGAATAGAAACCTTTCGAATCGGTTGCCGTTGTTTGCTTGAAGTTTGTGTTGAGTTCTATGACTGTGACCGCTGCGCCGCTTATCGCCTGGCCCTTGGGGTCCGTCACAGTCCCGGAAATGCTGCTATCCGTCGATGCCCGGAGTTCGGGAGCAAGCATCGTCAGGAGCAAAAGCAGACGCCATAATCCCCCGGCGAACAATGGCCCGCGAGAGTCGAGATCAAGCCCAAGTAAAGATGCCCGACCGTTCTTGAGGAACATCTTCGACCCTCGTCTTCCACCGCGTATTCCTGTTATTCGTCCCGTTTGTCGGCGCCCCCGTTAGGGGCAGGAGCGCCGACTGCGGATTGTGGATTTAGGTCTACGTACAGCTGAAGGGATCTTGCCCGGGCCGGGCGGTGGCTCTTGCAGCCGACGGAAAAGTCAGCGCAAGAGTTTCCGTGTCATCCCGGTTCCAGCATGAAAGGACAGTCGCAATCGACGTGCCAAACACTCTGAATATAAAGTTCCTACAATGAGTTAGTTAGCAAACACGACCTGACGATCAAGTGCAAAATTTTGCACAAGAATGGAGAATTTTGTCATCAATTTGTGCGGATGCTGTCAGCAATTTTGTACGGGTTCTGTCAATAGGGCGCTTTATGCTTGCCACTCTCGCAAAAAACACGAGGTTGTACAATTGAGGCGTCGGCCGCCAAATGAAGCTATTGATCGTCGAAGATGAAGCAAAGACAGCCAGTTTCCTGAAGCGCGGCTTCAGCGAGGCGGGTTCTCTGGTGCATGTCGCATCGGACGGCTTCGAGGCCAAACATCAAATTAAGACCGAGTCGTTTGAGCTCATCGTGCTCGATATTCTGCTGCCTGGAATGGACGGCTGGGAGATTCTCACATGGGCACGCGGCTCCGGGGTCCAGACTCCCATCCTCCTGCTGACGGCCCGGGATTCGGTGGCGGACCGGGTTCGCGGCCTAGAGCTTGGCGCCGATGACTACCTGGTAAAGCCATTCGCCTTTTCTGAACTGCTGGCTCGGGTACGGACCATTCTGCGCCGCCCTCCGGTGCGGGAGGCGGCCAAGATTCGGGTGGCAGATCTGGAACTCGATTTGGCCGGCCATCGCGCCATGCGGGGAGGCCAATGGCTCGATCTGACGGCGCGGGAGTTCACGCTGCTTTCGCTGCTCGGTCGACGAGCCGGCGAAGTGCTCACGAGGACTTTGATCGCCGAGTCGGTATGGGGCATGAATTCCGAGGGAGATACGAACGTGGTCGATGTGAATCTGCGACGGCTTCGCACCAAGCTGGATGATCCCTTCCCGCGAAAGCTGCTGCGTACGGTTCGGGGGGTGGGTTATGTCCTCGAAGACCCCGATCGACAGTAAGCCGCGCAAGCGCAGATGGGGTGGCGCATCGCTTGCGTTGCTGCTTACCGTCTGGTACACGACCGCATCCTTCGCGGTGGTGGCGGCGGCCACGGGGCTGCTCTACTTCGCCCTGGCGAACAACCTGAGAAAAATCTCCGAGCAATCCTTGCAGGACGAGCTGGACGTTTGCCGTACATTGGTCCGCGAAACGAATGGTGATCCGCATGCCTTGTACGAAGAGGTGGTGGTTGATTCGGCCGTCCGTCGCTATCAGAAATTCTATATTCGCGTGCTTGACGAGAACGGCGAGGAATTGGCGACGACACCTGGCATGGATATGGATCTGAGCGCTTCCCTTGTTGCGCAGGAAGCCGAGAAGCACCATGGCATCTTCAAGATCGATTCGCCTGGAGGAGCATCGTATCGAACAATCGTGACCTCCGCGCCGAGCGAAGTCGATGGAAAAGATGTTTGGACCCTCCAGGTAGCAGTCGATCTCACGCAAGAGCAAGTTGTGCTTGGCAGGCAACGAATCTGGGTGTTGACGTTGTTGGCGGCGGCTCTTGTTTTTTGTCCGGCCATGGGATTCGCAATTGCCCGCAGAAGCACGCGGCCATTGCGCGAGGTTGCCGAAACCGCCCGCCAGATCGGCTCCAGCACACTTAACGAGCGCATCAATGGCGAGGGGTATCCGGTGGAGATCCGCGTGTTGGCGGATGCCTTTAATGCCATGCTTGAGCGGCTGGAGGAATCCTTCGCCCGGCTCTCGCGCTTCTCCGCTGACATTGCTCACGAGTTGCGAACCCCCGTAAACAACATGCGCGGCGAAGCGGAAGTGGCGCTGGCGCGCGCGCGTACCGCTGAAGAGTACATGGAAGTGGTTGCTTCGTGCCTGGAAGAATCCGTGCGGCTCTCGGAGCTGATCGAGTCGCTGCTGTTTCTGGCGCGGTCAGAGAGCCCCGGCGATCATCTCAAACGCACGCAGGAGGATATTGGGCGACTCCTCGCAGATCTTCACGATTATTACGAAGCTACGGCTGCTGAGATTGGGGTCACATTATCTGTCAGTCCGGAAGATGGCGGAATAGTGGCAAACGTAGACCGCACGCTGCTGTTGCGCGCCGTCGGCAATCTGATATCGAACGCGCTGGCGCATTGCTCGGCGGGGGGTCGAGTGAGTTTGAGCGCGCAGCGGCAGGACAAGCAGATTTCGATTGAGGTTCGCGACACCGGCACGGGAATCTCCGCCAGTGCCCTTCCCCATGTATTCGACCGTTTCTTCCGAGCCGACCCCGCGCGTTCGCGCAACTCTGGAAGCGTTGGATTGGGGCTGGCTATCGTTCAACAGATTGCGTTCCTGCACGGAGGACAGGTGAAAATCGACAGCACTCTCGGAGTCGGCACAACGGTATCGATTCTCCTGCCGATGTCTTAGCGGTTCCCTCATCGATTCCGCGAGGGCAGGCATCGCGAGATGCTCTCCAGAATCCCTGGCGCATTCCGGCTGCACGAACGCCCGCCGCAGTTTCACTGTCAGAATGACAGGCGCGCCGCGAGCTGTAGCTCGCGCGGATCGTTCGCCGAAGAGATTACGCCGTAGTTCGACTGGCCAGCGAACGGTGCAGGCAAAGAGAAGTTTGGACGATTGAACAAATTGAAGGACTGGGCCTCAATAGTAAGCGTAGTGCGCTCGGGTAATGTAAAGCGGCGCAACAGCGAAATATCGAACGAAGCAAATCCCGGTCCGAGAAGCGAGTTACGGCCCGCATCGCCATACATATTCGGTGGCGCAGTTTCAAACGCACAAGGATTGAACCACTGAGTCGCAGTGTGGGTTGGTCCCGGAGGAGGCACGCACGACGGGTTTGCTGCAATGGTGCCGCTTTGATAGGGGTTGCCAACTACGTTGGGCCGGTCTGATCCAGCCTGCTGGCCGGTATTTCCGGTGTTGCTGTTATCGTCGCCGAGGGGGAGAGTTGTGGTGAACGGCTGCCCGCTCTGCGCGGTGGCGATGCCTTGAAACTCGGTATTCCGGGTCCAGCGATTACCATTCGGCAGGGCCAGGACATAGGCCGCAACAAAGCGCTGTCTCATGTCGAAACTCGACGGGCCCCGCTCGGCGCGCAAATTGTGGCTGTTCTGGGGGAAGTTGGGATCCGCGGTATCCCCGAGGAACGCCGATTGGTCGTCGATGGAGTGAGACCAGGTGTAGGCGCTCCACACGGAGATCGACGGAGTGATGTGTCCGGTATATCTCAACTCCATCGCATTGAAGTTGGACGAGCTTTCGCTTTCGACGTCGAAGATGGCGCTGTATGCAGGGTACGGCCGGCGCGATTGCAGATTCGCCTGGCTCCCTGTGGGCGAAAGCTCGGGTTGATTCAAGTCGCGCTCCCTGATCAAGTGCGAACCGCTGGAACCAACATAGCTGAGCGTAAGCGTGCCTCGCTTCCCAAGGGTCCCTTCTGTGGTGAAATTCCATTGTTGCAGGTAGGGAGTGATGATGTTGGGGCTGAGGACGCTGAGAGATGCCGGCGGTGTATATCCGGCATTGGTCGGGAACGGGTTCTGCAAGGTCAGCAAGCCGGCGGCTGATGGAAAGAACACACTCAATGTGAACTGAGGCGGATTGAAGAAAGCTGACGACCCGACGATGAACATCCCGGCATCGTAGAAAACGCCGTAACCGGCACGTACCACGAGGTCTGGAACAGCATGCCATGCGACGCCGACGCGCGGCGCAAAATTCTTGTAGTCAGGATAGATGCCGGAGCGCGTCACGCCATTGGTGCCCACCTGAACAATCTGCCCGGTTTGCAAATCCAGTTCCGACATTCCGTTTGTCGGATCCGTGGCGGGGCTGTTGAATTCATAACGGCCGCCGAGGTTGAGGACCAGATCGTGGCGAAGCCTCCATTCGTCCTGGAAGTAACCGTCAGAGCTCATGGAGCGAAGACGGATAGGATTGTTGGCCCGTGACTGAATGCCCAGAGCGGGGTAGCCGAGCAAAAGGTCGCCGAGGGGGGATCCGGAAATCGCTCCGGAGAAGGTCAAAGATCCGCGCACCAATTCATCGAGGCGGCCGTTCAGTTGCAGCTTGCGAAGATCCACCCCGGTCTCGAACGTATTCTTTCCGTGGGTGAAGGTAAAGTTGTCTGCAATCTGATAGGTGTTTGTATGCCTGAGATTCGGGAATGCGAAATCGTCTCCGACCTGCGAATACCCGGTCACTGAAATCGTCGGGTAGCCATAATCCCGCGGCGGAAGATTAAGCCAGTCGACGCCCCACAATGCTCCAACGTTTGTCTGGTAATTCTGGGGAAGGAAATCGCGCGAGAAGCGATTGAACGCAATCAACAGAGAGTTGATTGCATTCGCACCAAAGGTGTGCTGCTCGCGGATCATGGCGTTATGGGTGTGATCGTAATGATAATCTCCGAATCCGGGAACGGCGCCGTTCGTCGAGACACCCTCCGGATAGGGCTGAAAGATGTTAACGATGCCCATGGAATACCTGAGCGTAAGATTATCGTTCGGCGAAAGCTGATGATCTCCTCGAAAGGTATTCTGCACATGATTCTCAGGCTGGGAAGGCTGCCCTAGAAAGTTATTCACTGATCCGGTAAGATTCGGCTTCGGATATAGGTTGATGATGTCGGCGGCAATGGGCGAGATGGTCGTGATGGTGTCATTCGGGAACGGGAGTCCCGTCAGCGGATTTATAGCAATAATCCCCGTGTCGGTCAGATTTCCGCCGCGCTCAGCGAGGGTCGGCACCACCGCCTGCACACTCTGCGCCTGTCGCTGCCGGAAGAAATCGGTATTGGCAAAGACGAAGGTCTTGTCGCGGCGAATGGGCCCGCCCCCGGCCGCGCCAAACTGATTGCGAATATAAGGGGGCTTGATGAAGCCGTCATCGTCGAAGTAATTGCGCGCATCCAGCACCTTATTGCGAAGATACTCGTAGCCGGTTCCATGGAATTCGTTCGTTCCCCGGCGCGTGATGACGTTGACCTGGCCGGCAGCGCTGCGGCCGTATTCGGCGTCATAGCTGCTGGTGACCATCTTGAACTCTTCCACGCTGTCTACCGCAGGCCCGACAACATAACCATTGATATAGGGGTCGTTGTTATCTGCCCCATCGAGCAGGAAGTTGTTGTACTCCTCCCGCCCTCCGTTCACTTCCAGCGCGTTACCTCCGTTGGAGGACAATTGGGACCCTTCGACCGATGGAAACGCACCAGGCGCCAGGAGGGCAAGCTGGAGGAAATTTCGCGCATTCAATGGGAGGGTCTGGGTAAATTGCTGATCGATCACGGCTCCAAGGTCGGCAGTTTCCGTCTGCAGAGCCGGGGTCGGAGCGGTTACTTCGATGCGCGTCTCCGGCCCCCCGACACTGAGATGGAATTCGAGATTCAGAGCTGTGTCTACGTCCAGCGATACGTCGGGACGCGTCAGTTCCCCAAATCCTTGAGCACCGGCCGAAATCGAGTAGGAAGCCGGCGCCAGTCCAATGAACGAATACCGTCCCGTGGCGTCTGTCAACAACTTCCTAACCCGGCCATCCTGTTTGCTTGTCAGTGTGACCTGTGCACCAGGAATTATTCTTCCCGCGGCGTCAATCACATGGCCGGAGATAGAACTGCTGGTTACTTGTGCGGGCACGGTCCCGGGGAAGCTCAGGACCAGAACAAATGTGAAGACGATGACGACAATTCTCAATCGTGAGCTCAATCGAACCTCTCCAATTGTCCTCAGCTACAACGAGTGGTGGGGATGGACCGGGTCCTTATGAAGCGACCCGGATACGCTTCGCCTATCGATTGCTAGCCGAGCTAACTGCGGGCATCGCCAATGGGGCAGGTTTAAAAGTCCAGGTTGCTCCCACATCCTCCAGCGCGCGCGTCTTTGGAAATATCTCAGCGGTCCCGGGGAATGTGTACGTCATCTTCACTTTGAGTGTCGCTTCCGGAGTGGGGTCTTGCAACGCCTGCCCCATCAAGCGGAAGAATTGCGCGGCGTTCATTCTGATCCCATCCACAGTCAGTACGTTGGGCACGGTGTTCTTTGGCATCGGGTAGCCCGTGTCGTCGTGCAAACCAGCATCAAGCTGCGCACAAACCTTGGCTACAGACGCGACCGTTACGTCGCCGACGTTCGGTCCGTGTCCCAAAGGCAATCCGATCGGGCCGTACACCCTATCCACCTGCACTGTCTGCGGTAGCTTTCCCGTACGGCTGAATTCGGCAAGGGCATCGGTCATCACCTGGAATGCTTCGGCCAATGACAAATATTGGCTTCCAGCCGGGATAAAAGGAGGCAGATAAGTGCTCTGGCTAAAATTTGCGAGAGCATCCTTCACCGAGGCGCGCAGGGCATCAACCGAGATCGTGAACCCGGTGCTTGGTGGCGTCATCCGCTTCAGATCGCCGCTCGAGACAAAACGGCTGCCCGGACTTGCCGTGAAAAAGCTGGTAAGCAGCCAATCTAATGAGGATTCTTCCTTGGCGTAGGCTTGATTCACTTCGTCGGGGCTCAGCCGGTCCTCCGTAGGCACCTTGGGATTGTCTGGATGCGCATACGCATAGGTGAGCGACGGGGAGAACGGAGTCTTGGCAAAATCGGGCTTCAGATAGTCGATCTCGCTGCCCAGTTCCATGTGAATGATGCGCAGTTTTGACCTGTCCAGTTTGGTGGTGAAGTCCTTGATGGCGGCCGGCCCGTCATAGCCATGAAATACCCGATCGCCGTTCCCCGCGGACTCAGAAGACCGCAGAACATTGTCTGCCCAGAATAGCTCCGGTGAAGAGTCCGCAACGGGGCTCAGAATTCTTCCCAACTCCCTGATCGAACCTCCGAAGCCGGGTATGAGGGCGGTGTTCGTGGCTGGGAGGCCGAACATAATTGCTTCGGTGTTATATTTCCGCAGCAAAGGCACGACTTCCCAGTCGCCAATCTCGGGCTTCACAGGATAAGTCGGTCCCTTACCGTGCATATGAGGGTCCGTCACCGCTTGGAGACGTTCTTCGCCCACGCTCACGCCGGTGATGTACGCAGCTTCGCCGAAGACCTGTTGCATTGCCTTCAGGCCTCCGACAGATCCTGGCTCAGGATCTCCCGTGAGTGGATTTCTTCCTTCGGTGAGGAATTTTTCGTCTTCACTTGCCCGCTCCAGCCAGCGTTCCTTGTAAGGTTTCGTATCAATCAAATGAACCATTGGGCGGTGTTCGTAGGTAGGTTCGTCAGTGCCGTCGTAGCCGATTTCGATGATGCCCCGCTTCTTGTACCCGAGAACGAAATCCTTGATATGAGTTTGGGCGTTTCTCTTCGCAAGCGCCTCGCTCGACGCCCCGGAGAATAGGATCGTCGCGGAGACATGAGCGTCAGGATGCTCCTTGCGGAACCTCTCGATCATCGGCAACAAACGGCGCAGGCGCCCTTCCGTGATGTCGAGGTTCACGTGATCGGTGAATCGCGAATATAGAAATATATAGACCGGCTTCGGTACAACCGGGGGACCTACAGGCTGAGGCGAAGGGACGTGTTGTGGCTGCACTGCCGGCGGAGTTACTGTGGTCTGTGCTGCCAGCAAAGGCGAGATAAACAGGAAGGGGACAAGACTCCAATTGAAGCACTTCATTTCTTTCTCTTTCTCCGGAAAGGCCGCTTGCCTTGGCGATAGTCTACCCCGAATTCTTGGCACAGCAAGCTAAATTTAGAATCTGTGAAGAAATTATGAACCTTGAAGGGTCAGGCTTCAGCCGTTCCTTAATGCCCATTCGACAACAAGCCTTCGGTGTTACCCGAAGGCTTGTTGGTTGGCAGGTTGACCGTCCTTTAACTAGAGGAGGGGCTTGGGTACTGTGATTGTTGCCTGATTGGACTGGCAGACCGCCCCGGAAGCGTTGACGGGCTGCAGAACGTAGTAGTAGGTATCCCCGTTCGTCAGTCCGGTTCGATCCGAGTAAGCTGTTGTCGAGGTGCTGCCCACTTCAGTGTAAGGTCCTCCAGCCGTGGTCGACCGCAACACGTCGTATCCGGTTACGTTCGGAATTCCACTCCAGGTGAGGTCGATCCTCGCCGGATTCATCCCGCTTGCAGTTCCCTTTCCACCCAGGTTGTTCACGCAAGTGACGAACACTGTGCGCTGCAACATGATGATGTTCCAAGCGGTCTCATACGGGAATTGGGCTCCGTCGTAGGTATCTGCATACCAGTAGCCGGGAGAGATGGAGTTGTACCCCGTAGTTGAACCGTTGTAGTTGTAGCCGGGTGCGGCTTGTCCCGGAGGCAGATACTGTCTTTCGATAATAGTCTGGGCAACACCATCGCAGGCATCCGTACCGCCGTTTGCAGACGACAGGGCGGCGTACCAGTCGATGGTATTCGCAGGTTGACCAACGGCCGGGTTGGAGTTGGGGAATACGCCCGGAGTCTCGGTGCGGAGATATTGGATTGGGGTGAGGAGGCCTCCGGGGTTGTGGAGCAGCATCGACTTTGTGAACGAGAACAGACCGTAGGCGTAATTCCTCGGGGTGTAGTAGCCGCTGGAATACCCGCCTGTGACGCTATTGCAGAAGTTATCTGCATAGTAGGTTTCCACATTGTTAAAGCGCTGGTCTGGATCGTTGGAGGCGTCGCCAAACACGGTATTTTTGGTGCGGCCGACACCGTCAAGCGCCATCTGCACCATGCCAGACGGGGTGGTGGCAAAAGGTCCCCATGGTTCGGAGTAGTAAAGGGAGCCGTTGTACCCGAACGCCCCATATGCATCCGAACTGGAGTCCTGAGGGGCCCCGGAGATAGGCAGGTCGGTGGTTTGGACGTCCTGCATGTCTGTGACCCACGTGTTGTTGGCATCCTTGATGATTTGTGGAATAGAAACGCCGAATCCGCGCTCCGCCCCGATCAGGCCAATCGCTGCCCACTGGGAAACGGAGTTGTCATTCCCCTCTTGGCAGTCGTACCACCAGCCTCCCCCCTGGCCAAAATTACCGCCGTATGGGTAGCCGCGATAGTACCCACTTGAAACGTCATTATTCCCAGGCCACTGGCAGAATTCGTCGGCATCCGCAATATCCTGGACAATATTCTGGTAGGTCTGACCAATGATTCCAACTGGGCCCGTCGCAGCCGTTGCGCCCGGAGTTGAGCTGGCAACGAGAGAATCCAAATACATCCCGTCCTCATAACCCCATCCATACGGATTGCCGGCCTGCTGAAATGCATAAATCGCCTGCCCATTGCTATTTCCATCAAAGGTAAATTTGCAGGGCGGGGTCGAGCAGGATGTGGCACTGGCGTTGTAATAGACCGGTGTCGCCGAGGAGTCGCAGTAGAAATGGGGGCTGCCAAGGTTCGTGGTGGTGGGAGAAGTTCCGTCGCTGCAGCCGAAGTTTGCCGTGGCGGGATTGTAGGTGTAGCTCTTGGAACCACCCGTGACGCCCTCATATGTGATTTCGGACGCGATCGGAACCGGCGTCAGATTGGTAAACATGTGATTCAGGGCTTCCTGAACGTCGGTCGTGTATGGGTCGGTGGCCGGTCCGGTGCCCAGATGTCCGTTGACCTCGAAGGCCTGAACATTGGTGGCGTCCAGCGAGCCATAGCCACTGCAAGCATATCCCGAATAACCCCCTGCGCAACTTTGCGACCAGTTACCCTGGCCGGCAGCGGGATGATACATGCTCTGGTGCAGGTACCAAAGGCCGTAGTCGATGGCCACATTGACCCGAGACTGGAGGGTATTGGCTTCCTGGATGACCAGGTAGTTCCCGGTATATTGCGCACTGGTCGTCGTGTCGGTTACGGTCACGACTGCCGTCCAGGTCTTACCGACGGCGGCCGAGAAGGGATACTGGTGCCTCGTGGAAATATCATTTGGATTCGTCACAGCCGCCGCAGCGGTCGCCGCACTTCCGTCACCAAAGTTCCAGGAAAAGGTAAACGAATCGGGCGAGCCAGCCGGGTTGAAGATGGCTCCAAGGACGATCGTTGCTTCAGATGTGTATGGGCCGCCTAGAGGCAGCGGATAGGTGGTGTGCGGAGCTGCAGGATTGGTTGGATCCCACGGCACCGTGTTAACCGACTGGGCACTCGCGAAGGGCACGATGACAAGCGCGGCGATCAGCATCAGGAGGCCGGTAAGCAATTTGCTCCCGGCCTTGATGTGAAACCGATGGCGCAGCCGTGTGGCGCCCGCTGCCAGGCCAGAGAACATCAGCAGCCAGGTGCTCGGCTCCGGAGTCGTTGATGTGCCAACCGGCGACTCGCTGGCGCTCAAGGTGAAATAAACGATTTGTGAACTTGTGTTATTGCCGTCAACCGGGTGAGTCTCCGTCAGATAGAACCCACCGGATGGCGCCGTTTGCGACACGTTGATCGTGATGGTTTCTTTATCACCAGCGCTCACGACGAACGCATCGCCCAGGGCTTCGGCCACCCAACCATTGCAGTCGCCGACAGTAGTTTCGGCCCCACCGTCGCAGGTGCCGAGATAATTGTCGCTGGCCCCCTCCGGCGCGTCGTTGAAATCTGACAAGGAGTTGCCCGCCCAATCGTTGACGATGCTCGTATTCACATAGAGCAAGTTGTCAATTTCCCAGCTCTCGCTCGTGGAGCCTGGCGTTCCAACCACAGCACCGTACTCGTTGTAGAACGGGACCGACACAGGCAGCTCAAAAATCGTGTCAAAGTAGCCTGAGGTTGTGGTGGAGTACGTAATTGTACCCAACCCCGTGGACGTGTTGTAGCCACTGAGGCTGACGCCGGGAGCCGCAGCATCCACGGTCAGCGATCCGTTTTCGTTAAAGCCCAAAGCTTGCAGTGATGTGTTTTGGGCAAATGCGCTTGACGCACCCAGACCCAGAATCAGGAACACCGCACACATGAGAAGCAAGTGCTTTTTCACCGTTACACCTCCCCTAAAGGTGGTTAATTGCGTCGCGGCACCGGCCACAGAAACCCCGGCTACCAGAGATACCCGCCACAACCGCGAAACCCGGTTGAGAAGGGAGTGGATTCGAAACATAAAACGATCAAGCCAGCTAACAAATCACAGAAGAAAGAGTGCGTCAGGCCTCAGTGATCTCTAGGGGGCGGCCTCCGGAACGATCACGGTGTTGTAGCGAGACCGAGGTGAATCCTGGGGAACGGGAAGCGGTCTGCGCAAACACAAAGACTTACGAATCACCACATGGCAATCCAGGGGCCAATTTCTTTCCCGCTCAAGAGTTGCAGAATCAGGCACTTACAAATTCCCACCTTGACGTAAAGTGCAATCCCCTGCACATTTAAGGGGAATAATGTTCCATTTTGAACATTGCGGCCAACACTTGGTTCCGACTTGATTCCTGGCTGCAGGCGCCCATAGTAGCCGGGAACCGAAGCACTTAATACAAGCAGGTTTTCAAGTTTATCTAAACGTAAGAATCCAAAGAAAAATAGGTGATTCTACCGGTGACAGAGATTACGGGACGGGTTATAATCGCGCAAATCGCGACGGGTATCCGGGATACAGGCCGGGGATCCGTTGACGGTCTTCCCTGTAGGTCGATTGGGATTTGACATCTGAAAATCCGCTGATTGACGAGTCAATTTTGAGGACGCTGCCCCTTTGACTGTCCCTGGCTTTTCAGCGCGCGGTGAAGGATAACTGTGTCGACGCGTACGATGCGCAAGACGAGAGCCTCTGCCCGGTTACTCGCAATTCCTATGCTGCTTGCGGCGGTCCTCGCCGTCTTTTGCCTGCTGCCCCGCGCCCTGGCGGATCGAAATCTGCAATTATCGATTGGGCTGGCGGTCACGGCTTTGCTGGTGTTCGCCTGGCTACTGCGAAGGCGCGTGATTGCCTCCGGCCGCGCGCTGACGATGGAGTTCCTCCCAAAGCGCGTCCACTACATTCAATTGGTCATGCATTCCTGCATCTATGCCTACTGGGGTTGGTATTGGCGGGAAGTTTATGGCTACGTCCCGTTGATCCTGGCTCAGATTATCTTCGTCTACGCGTTGGATATGCTCGTCTGCTGGTCGCGCCGCGACAAATGGATCCTGGGATTCGGGCCGATTCCGATCATCCTGAGCACCAACCTGTTTCTATGGTTTAAGGATGATTGGTTTTTCCTGCAGTTTGTCATGATCTCCATCGGGGTGGTTGCCAAGGAGTACGTGCAATGGAACCGGGAAGGCCGCCGCACTCACATCTTCAATCCTTCCGCAGTGGGGCTGTTTATTTTCTCCGTAATCCTCATTGCGACCCACAGCACGAACATCAGTTGGGGCGCAGAGATCGCGGAGACGCTGCACCGTCCGCCCAATATCTATCTGGAGATCTTCGTATTAGGGCTGGTGGTGCAAGCGTTATTCTCTGTAACGCTGGTTACGCTGTCGGCAGGGGCGATGCTGTACCTGTTGAACATGGTGTACCTGCAAACAACCGGAGTGTACCAGTTTGTCGATTCGGGTATTCCGGTCTCGGTCTTCATTGGAATTCACCTGTTGGTGACCGACCCCGCCACCTCACCGCGCAGCAACAGCGGCAAGGTTATCTTCGGGGGGATGTACGGGGGTTGTGTCTTCGGGCTGTATAGTCTGTTGTCGTGGATGGGCGCACCGCGCTTCTACGACAAGCTGCTGTGTGTTCCCCCACTCAATCTGAGTGTTCGTGCGCTTGACCGGATCGGATACTCGCTTGATCGCAAGGTGGCTGCACTGCTCGAGAGAATTCGCGCACCACGTTTGGTGTGGGCAGGTTCCCCGCGAATCACCAACTTTGCTTTCATGTCAATCTGGATCGTGTTGTTCGGCGTAATGGCCACAACCGGCTTTGTAACCACCGAGGTGGTGGGAATACCGCATCCGGGCGCCGACCCGGCATTCTGGAAACAAGCCTGCGACGCACACCGGCACAACGCTTGTCCCACGTGGGTGGGAATTCTGAATGTGCAGTGCGAAGCAGGATCGGGAAGCGCGTGCTTCACCATGGGCAAGGTCACCGATCTCGGATTGGTGGTGCCCCGTCAGCCGGCGGCGGCAGCGCGCGGCCTGGGCCGGGCCTGCGACCTCAGAGAACCGGAAGCCTGTAAAGCATTCGCCAACTTTGTGAGCGCCGGCGGCGATCGAACGCTTGCGCGATCGTGCGACCAGGGTGACGCCAACAGCTGCTTCTATCTTGGAACGGTGCTCCACCTTGGCGGGGGCGTGGCTCAGGACGACGAACGTGCGCTCAGGGTGTTTGAAGAATCGTGCAACGATGGCTATGTGCGCGCATGCGGTGTTCTCGGAGATATGTATCTGGCGGGACAGGGCGCGCCGGTAAACACCGGGAAAGCTCTGGAGAATTTCGATCGATCATGTGCCGGCCATTGGGGAGAAAGTTGCATGGCTGCGGCGATGCTCTATCACCGAGGGTCAGCGGGAACGCAGGACGAAGCGCTCTCACAGAAGAGATTCGAACAAGGGTGCGAGTTCGGCTATCAGCCCGCGTGCAAGTTTCTTCAGGGAACGGCATCCGCCGAACCGCTTTTGCGCTAGTCGCCAGCCTCACTCAACGCGAACTATTCCTCAAGTCCGAATACTCCTTGCCACCGGCACAACCAATTCGTATCCTGCAGCCAGGAGAATCTCCGCACATGCAGAAGCGTTACGGATACTGGATATGTATCGGCTTGCTGGTTTTGTGGCTAATCCCGAACGGGGTTCTTGACCTGATGCGCATCCCTGGGGTCATCACAGGCCTGCAACATCTGGGATACCCGGCTTACCTCGCTCTGATTCTTGGAACCTGGAAACTGCTGGCCGTGGTTGCCCTGCTCCATCCGCGCACCCGCCTGGTACGCGAATGGGCTTATGCGGGAATCACGTTCGACATGTTCGATGCTTTCCTGTCGCACCTGGCGGTTCACGACCCCATCGCCGTCTCGTTGGCTCCGCTCGTCGTCCTGGCGCTCGCGGCAGGAAGTTATTTCTTGCGGCCAGCCAGTTTAAGGTTGTGCCCCGCGGGTTAGCTTGCAAAGCTGATTCATGGCGGGCAGGCCAGGGCCATCGGGCTGTTAGCGACACCTTGGAGGAAGCTTGCGCGTAACAGTGGTGAGCTTGCCTGTAACGGCGTATTTGCGCCGTTCGACCGGCGAGGAAAGAACCAGGCTGGTGACCGGGTTGCCGTAGGGGAGCAGGGCCTCGATCAAAGATTCCAGATCGGCCATCGAAGTGGTGGTGACTTTGAGAAGAAAGTCATCACCGCCGGTCAGGTGGTGGCACTCGCGGACTTCTTCGAGGGTTTGCACGTAATCGAGCAGTCGGTGATAGTTCTGGCCGCCGCAGCTCATGCGGATGAATGCCATGACTTCCAACCCCAACGCTTCGCGGTCGATCTCGACGGTGTATCCGTGCACGATGCCAACCTCCTCCATCTGCTTGAGGCGTTCGGCGGTAGCTGTGGAAGAAAGACCGATCCGGCGGCCCAATTCAGCCAGGCTCAGGCGGGCGTTGGCTTGCAGTTCGTCAAGAAGCTTTCGTCCGAAACTATCCAAAATGCCAGTGGAATCCATTGTCATAATTGATAATCATAGACGATTAAAGCGTAATCGCTAAATATAACCGTGCAATCTGTCTGTACCGGAAAGCTGGCACGGCCTATGATTCGGCCTATGGAACGCTTAATTTTGGAAGGCCAGTCTTTAACCCTGGCCGAGATCGAAGCTGTATCGCTCTTTTCTGTACGGGTGACCGTAGCGCCTGACGCTCTTGCCCGAGTAGCCGCCGGTTGGAAGCTGATTGAAGAAATTGTGGCGACCGGGCAGAAGGTCTATGGGATCAACACCGGCTTCGGCAAGCTGTCGGACGTCAGCATTCCACCGGAAAGTCTGGCGCAATTGCAGAGAAATTTGGTGCGAAGCCACGCCGGAGGAGTGGGCCAGCCGATGCAGGAGGCCGAGGCGCGAGCCATGCTGCTGCTGCGAGCCAACGTGCTGGCCAAAGGCTTCAGCGGCTGCCGCCCGGCGCTGGTTGAGTTGCTGGTGGCAATGCTCAACGCCGGAGTGCGTCCGGTGATTCCTGAGAAGGGTTCGGTGGGGGCAAGCGGGGACCTGGCTCCGTTAGCTCACGTGGCGCTGGTGGTCATTGGCGAAGGCGAGGCGTTTTATAAAGGCGAACGGTTGCCCGGAGGCGAGGCCTTGCATAGAGCCGGTTTGCAGCCGCTGATCCTGGCGGCCAAGGAAGGACTGGCGCTGCTGAACGGCACCCAGGCGATGACCGCAGTCGGCGGGCTGGCAGTGGCGCGAGGCCTGCGTCTGGCGAAGATTGCCGATCTGGCCGGCGCAATCTCGCTGGAAGCGCTGATGGGCACTCCAGTTGCCTTCGACCCGCGCATTCATCTGGCCAGGCCTCATCCTGGGCAGATCGCCGCCGCCGAGCATCTGACGTGGCTGCTCGCTAACTCTGAGATTCGCGCGGCTCACCGCGAGCAAGATTCGAGAGTGCAGGACGCTTATTGCCTGCGCTGCATGCCGCAGGTGCATGGCGCAGTGCGAGGCGCATTGGATCACGTGCGAAGCGTGCTGGAGATCGAGGCCGGTTCTGCTACCGATAATCCGCTGGTCTTTCCCGAGAACTCGCTCGGAACGCAATTAAGCGAAGCGGTCATTTCAGGGGGAAATTTTCATGGGGCGCCGTTGGCCTATGCCTTCGACTATGCGGCCCTGGCCCTCACCGACTTGGCCAACATCGCCGAACGGCGCATCGACCGGCTGCTGAATCCCGACATCAACGAGGGGTTGCCGGCATTTCTGTCGCCCAATCCGGGACTTTCCTCGGGCTTCATGATTGCGCAGATCGTGGCGGCGGCGCTGATCAACGAGTGCCAGGTGCTCTCGCATCCCTCGTCTACGGGCAGCATTCCCACCGATGGCGGCAAGGAGGACCATGTCTCAATGGGCATGACGGGGGCGCTGAAGCTGCGCCAGATCGTCGAGAATCTCGAGCATGTCGCAGCGATTGAGCTGATGTGCGCCACGCAGGCGCTGGAGTTTCGCCGGCCGCTCAAGTCCAGCCTGGAGATCGAGCGCGCTCATGATGTGGTGCGTTCTTTAGTTCCTCGCTTGGAAGAAGACCGGTCGCTATCCGGAGACATCGAAGCTCTGGCCGCCGCAGTGCGGGCTGGAGCTTTCGACGAGTGGTGCCAATAGAGCGGCTCTCCAGTTCACAAGTTGGTCAATCCTTCGGCCTCAGTTCCTCCGCGCGTTTCCGCGTTTGGCTTACAAAAACCTCATCCTCGTGTAAATTCTGATGAATTGAATCCAGATTGACCACGACGTTGGCGAGCGCTCCTTCCAGCGCGGCGCCTGCCAGGGAGATAGCGGTGGCCAGATCGGAACTCACGTTGGGATTGGAGATCGGCTTCAGTTGGCTGGCTATCCGCGCCACTTCAGCGGCCTTTTCAGCTACTCCTAGAGGCACATTGATCGCCTGCCGCAGCGCGTCATTGATTGCCCGGTCTCCGTCGCCAGGAGCCTTTGCCTCTTTCGCCGCTTTGTAAGCCTTCATGACCATGTTGTAGGACTCGGCATCCGCGTCGATGGCGGCCTTCAACTCCTCGCGCAACGGCGTAAGCTTCGCGATGGCTTCGCTGAGCTGGCTTTCATATTGCAGATAAGCCTTCTTGCCCCGCGACATCGACGCCACCATGCCCGCGAGTCCGGCGGCCATCGCTGCTGCCGCTGCTGCCGCGCTGCCGCCGCCGGGAGTCGCGGTGGGAGCGGCCAACTGCTCGATAAACGGCTCCACTCCTGCGCGCAAACCGCCCACCGCAATCTGAGCGCTCATCACCGCATCAAGGCGGTTTTCCAGAATGAGTGAGGAATCAAAGCTTTCCACTTGCAGAAACCATTCCGCGGCTTGCTCCAAAGCGAGTTTGGGAATCAGTCCAATAATCTCGCTGGAGACCGGGACGCAGCCGTAACGCTCGGCCTCGCGCTTGACGAATTCGAAGACGCGGTGGATCGGCGTCTGCTCGAAGTCGGTCAGGTTCATTGAAACCTGCGCCAGGCCTCGCACCAGAAAGCCCGCGCCTTTAACGAAACGCAAGCCTCCGCCAGAGAAGCGCACCGCCTTGGCGATCTTTTTGGCGATGGCCACGTCAGCGGTATTCAGAAAAATGTTGTACGCGATCAAAGGCTTGCGCGCGCCCACCACCGTAGCTCCGGCCGTCGGATGTACGCGCGGCGCGCCGAAGTCTGGCTTGCGGGCGGGATTCGTCCCAATTTCGTCGCGGATGCCCTCAAACTGCCCGCGGCGAATGGTTTCCAGGTTCTGTCTCTCAGGCGTCGTCGCTGCGGCTTCGTAGAGGTAAACCGGAATCGCGAACCGGCGCGCGATTTCTGCTCCCACGTGGCGGGCCATGGCGACGCAATCTTTAATCGTGACGCCCTCGATGGGGATGAAGGGAACGACATCGGCTGCCCCCATGCGCGGATGCGCCCCCTCATGCTGGGTGAGATCGATCAGCTCGGCAGCCTTGCCCACGCCGCGAATCGCGGCTTCTTGAATGGCCTCCCGCTCGCCGGCCAGCGTGACGACACAACGGTTGTGATCGCCATCCATCTCCCGGTCGAGAAGATAAACGCCGGGGATTCGCATAGCTTCAACAATGGCATCGACCTTGGCCGCATCGCGGCCTTCAGAAAAATTTGGAACGCATTCAACAAGAGTCTTCGGCATGCCAAAAGGATAGCGATCTGCGTTCGATCCTACAACATAGAATGTAGGTGGCTTCTGGAAACAAGCTCTTTTCGGGGCTAGTATTCTTACTGGAAAGATTTCCGGACTGCGATGTTGCGATTTCAAAACCTGGAGGCATTATGACGATTCGAGCTCCCGAGATGACCGTTCCAGCGCCCGTGATTCGCGCGCCGCGCGGCAGCCAGTTGCGCTGCAAAGGCTGGCAGCAGGAGGCGGCTCTGCGCTGCCTGATGAACAATCTCGACCCCGAGGTGGCCGAACGGCCCGCGGATCTGGTGGTCTATGGCGGCATCGGCAAAGCGGCCCGTAACTGGGAGTGCTATCACGCAATCATTCATGAATTGGAACAACTGGGCGGCGAAGAAACTTTGCTCGTGCAATCGGGCAAGCCGGTCGCGGTCTTTCCTACTCATGATCTTGCACCCAGAGTGCTGATCGCCAACTCAAACCTGGTAGGCAAATGGGCCAACTGGGAAAACTTCAACGAGTTGGACCGCAAGGGCCTGATGATGTACGGCCAGATGACGGCGGGAAGCTGGATTTACATCGGCACGCAGGGAATTTTGCAGGGCACCTTCCAGACTTTCGCCTCGCTGGCGGAAAAGCACTATGACGGCTCGTTGAAAGGAAAGCTGGTGGTGACCGGCGGCGTGGGCGGCATGGGAGGAGCCCAACCCTTGTCCGTTACGCTGAACGGCGGAGTCGTTCTGGCCATCGATGTGGACCGCAGCCGCATCGAAAGGCGAGTCGCCATGCGCTACTGCGACCTGATCACCGAAGATCTGGATGAAGCGCTGAACCTATGCGAAGAGGCAAAGCGCGAGGGTCGCGCACTCTCCGTGGGACTGGTGGGCAACTGCGCCGACGTGTTGCCGGAGTTGGTGCGGCGCGGCGTGGAGGTGGACGTGGTGACAGACCAGACCAGCGCGCACGATCCGCTGAACGGTTATGTCCCGCAGCGGCTCTCGTTGAGTGAAGCAGCGGAGTTGCGCCGCACCGACCCGGAGGAATATGTGCGACGCTCGACGGCTTCCATGGTGGTTCACGTGGATGCGATGCTGGCCTTGCAGCGAGCGGGCGCGGTAACCTTCGATTACGGCAACAACATTCGCCGCTTTGCCTTCGATGCTGGCTGCGCAGACGCTTTCCTGATTCCCGGCTTCGTACCCGAGTACATTCGCCCGCTTTTTTGCACCGGGCAGGGCCCCTTTCGCTGGGTCGCATTGTCGGGCGATCCCAAAGACATCGACCGTACCGATCAACTGGCGCTCGAACTCTTCCCAGACGATAAAGTTCTCACGCGCTGGCTGCGGCTGGCGCGGGGCCGGTTTGCCTTTCAGGGGCTGCCCTCGCGTATTTGCTGGCTGGGCTACGGAGAGCGCGCCCGCATGGGCCTCGCGATCAACGAATTGGTGCGCAAGGGTGAGATCTCAGCGCCCATCGCCATCGGGCGCGATCATCTGGATACGGGGTCGGTCGCCAGCCCCTATCGTGAAACGGAGAAAATGCTCGACGGCTCGGACGCAATCGCCGACTGGCCGATCTTGAATGCGCTGCTTAACACGGCCTCCGGCGCGACCTGGGTGAGCTTCCATCATGGCGGCGGAGTGGGGATGGGCTATTCGCTCCATGCCGGACAGGTGACCGTGGCCGACGGCACGGAGATGGCCGCACGCAAGATCGCTCGCGTGTTGAACAACGATCCTGGCCTCGGCGTCGCCCGCCATGCCGATGCAGGTTATGAACTGGCGCAGAAGACTGCGCGTGAACGGGGCATTTCGATTCCCATGGGTGTGAAATAGCCTTGGACGGCGCGATCGCCATCGTCAATATCGGCCAGCTTGCCACTCTGGCAGGCCCTGCGCGCCGACGCACCGGCTCCGAACTGCGCGAACTCGGCTTGATCGAGAACGCAGCGCTGCTCATCGAAGAGGGCCGGATCGTTGCGGTTGGAGCACACTCTGAGCTTCGATCCAAAATTCCGCCACACGCAGTGCTCATCGATGCCGAGGGCAGCCTCGTAACTCCCGGCTTTGTAGATGCTCATACCCATTTTGTCTTTGCCGGCAACCGCGCGGCAGAGTTCGAGCGGCGCATCGCTGGCGCGAGTTACCAGCAGATCGCTGCATCAGGCGGCGGGATTCTGAGCACGGTCAAACAGACCAGAGCAGCAACCGAAGAAGAGTTGCTCGCGGCGGCGCGAAAACATCGCGACTGGATGCTCCGAGCAGGCACAACGACCATCGAAGGCAAGTCCGGTTATGGGCTCGACCACGCCTCGGAATTGAAGATGCTGCGCGTGCTGAACAGGCTCAACGCAGAGGGTCCGCCGACGATCGTCCCCACTCTGCTGGCAGCGCATGCCGTTCCCCCGGAGTTTCGAGACCGTCGCGAAGAGTACGTTCGCTGGATCGCCGAAGAGCTGATCCCCGAGGTCGCCGCGGCGCGTCTGGCCCGCTATTGCGACGTATTCTGCGACGAGCACGCCTTCACGGTCGAAGAGTCGCGCACCGTGTTGACCGCTGCGCGGCGCCACGGTCTCGGCTTGCGCATTCATGCCGAGCAGTTCCGTCCAGGCACGGGCGCGGCTTTGGCCGCCGAGTTGGGTGCGGCGACCGCCGAACACCTGGAGACGGTCACTGAAGAAACGATGCGCCAGCTTTACACTGCAGGCGTCCAGCCGGTGCTGTTGCCCGGTTCGGCCTTCGCGCTGGCTGGAACCAACTACCCGCCGGCGCGCGCCATGATCGAACTCGGCCTGGCGATTGTGCTGGCTACGGACTTCAACCCCGGCTCGTCGCCGATTGTCTCCATGCCGTTTATAATCTCGCTGGCTTGTCTTCAAATGGGTTTGTCGCCCGCTGAAGCGCTCACAGCGACGACGATCAATGCAGCCTGGAGCCTTGGCCTGGGTAACCGGACAGGCTCTCTGGAGACCGGCAAACAGGCCGATCTCTTGATTCACGAGTTCGGCGACTACCGCGAACTGGCCTACTATATTGCCGCTCCAGCGAGGCCGCGCGTCTTTATCGCCGGAAGAGAAGTAATGCACTGATTCTCTGGCCGAGTCATGAGCGGCTAGTCGAATCGCGGCCCTCGCCAAATCCCCGCGCGACCGTTTCCTGGCCAACAAGTTGATGAAATCAATACAACGCTGCCCGGTACCCTCTGGACAACATTCATCGTTCGATGAAATGCTTACAACAATCGAGCTCTGGAACGAACCGGTTCTCCCCTACACACTTGCCGGTTGTTCAGGATGATCGAAGCACGCCCAAAAAGCCGGGAATGAAATCGGTAGGAACTCAGCTCCAATGCGCTTGTCGGTGATTGATAGCGGAACCCAGTGAAGGAGCAAAATCCAATTGGCGATCGTCGCTAATAAAAATTTGATTCTAAATAAGTTATATAGATTATGGCCGATGCTTCTTCCCGGAGCATTGCTGGGGATGGTGTTGGGCTGTCACAGCAGGCAAGCCCGGGTTGGGACGGCGCAGCATCTTGATTTCAACCAGGACGTGCAGCCTATTCTGGCCAGCAACTGCTTCAGTTGTCATGGGCCTGACCCCGAGATGCGCAAAGCGGGGCTGAGGCTGGATCTGGAGGAGTCGGCATTCAGGAAGCGGCCCGGTCGTCCCGACGCAATCGTTCCAGGACATCCTGAGCAGAGCGAACTAATCAAGCGGATCGAGTCAAAGAATCCCCACTACCTGATGCCGCAGTCGTCGCAGGGCGAAGCAAAGCCGATGAAGCCGGAGGGGATCGCAATCCTGAAAGAGTGGGTGAAGGAGGGTGCGGTCTATCGGCCGCACTGGGCATTTGAAAGACCCTCGAGGCCCGCGCTACCCGTTGTGGTTGCGAACGATAGTTGGGCCAAAACGCCGATCGATGCGTTTATTCTGGCGCGATTGAAGAAGGAAGGACTGAAACCATCGCCCGAAGCGGACAAGGCGACGCTGATTCGGCGAGTAACGCTGGATCTGACCGGACTGTTGCCAACGCCGGCAGAGGTGAGCGCGTTTGAAAAAGATACGGCGCCGCAGGCTTATGAGCGCCTGGTCGATCGGTTGCTGACAAGGCCGAGTTTTGGCGAAGAGCGGGCGCGCTACTGGATGGACTACGCGCGCTACGCCGATACCTACGGGCTTCATTACGACAACAGCCGCGATATCTGGCCTTACCGCGACTATGTGATTCGGTCGTTCAACAGCAACAAGCCTTTCGATCAGTTTGCCATGGAGCAGATCGCCGGGGACTTGTTGCCAGCCAGGAATCTTGATCCTTTGATCGGCAGCGGGTATGTCCGCCTGGGCGTGAGCAGCAACGAAGGCGGGACCATTCCCGAAGAGTTGCGCGTGAACATTGCGCGGGAACGTGCCGAGGCTTTCGGCGCCACCTTCATGGGGCTCACTGTTGGGTGCGCCGTCTGTCACGATCACAAATACGATCCGACCACGCAGAAGGACTTCTATGCGCTAACCGCGTTCTTTAATAATCTGAATGAGAAGCCCTTTAATGATGACCGCCCAGTTTGGGCGCCAGTTGTTCGCATCCCCAGGGCGCAGAATCAGGAAGCATACAACCGCGTGTTGGCGAAGCGGTCAGACCTTGCCGGCCAACTGAACGCTGCGCGGTTGCACGAGCGCGCTCTGGTGGAGCAGTGGATTCGGTCGCGACAGAGCATTCCGCAGCCCGTGCCAGCCGATAAGCTGATGCTACGCCTGCGCCTGGACGAAGGCGGCGGCGAGGTACTGAAGAACAGCGCGCCGAATGCTAAGCAGGCCAGCTTTCCCATCGGCAAGTCGAAGCCGCAATGGGGTGAGATGACTTGGTTGTGGCCCGATTTTCGCATGGACACCAACACGCGGGTGATGCTGGGCCAGACCGGCGATTACGAATGGAACCACGCGTTTTCTTCAGGCGGATGGCTTATGTTGCGTTCCGCGCCGAATTATACGCTGGAGAATTCCTCCGGCGCCCTGATATCGAAGATGGATACAACCCAGCACAACCGGGGCTGGGATCTCTCCATCAAGAGAGGCATCGTCAGCGTCGAGCTGGTGAATGAGTGTCCGAAGGAGCAGACGGCCGCGGAAGTGCCGTTTAAGAAGTATGGTGCCACGAAGGAAGTCTTCCAATACCCAACACCGGCGGACCTGACCGCCAAGGATCTTGCGCCCAACAAGCCGGCGACCAAGAAGAACGCCGAAAAGAAGAAGGCAAAAGACAAAACAGAGGCGAAGAAAAAAGTCGAGCCCAAGCCTCCCGAGGACAAGACGCCGAGGGTCGAGATTCTGGTTTCGACAGTTGATCCGCTGCCTCTCGACGGCCATTGGAAGCATGTGTTTTTTACTTATGACGGATCGGGCAAGGCATCGGGGATCAGGATCTACGTGAATGGAGAGCCGGTGGCAAGCAAGGTGGCTTTAGATAAGCTTGGCGGCGCGACGATTCGGACACAGGCGCCCATGCAGCTGGGATGGAGATACCCCGACGCCAATCCAACGCGAGACACGCGCTATCAGGATATTCGTCTGTATGAGCGCGCGCTGTCGGCGGAGGAAGCGAAGCGGCTTCCTCATGAAGATTATGTTGCGGAAGTGACCGGCAAGCCTGCGAGCCAGTGGAATGAAGATCAATGGCATGCGGTGAGCGACTACTACTTCAATAACGTGGACAGATCCTACAGGGAGATTCAGGGCCAGATCGACCAATTGGATGCGCAACTCGACAAGCTCTCCGAGGGAGGCGCGCTGACTCTCGTATCGTGGGAAAAGCCTTCGATAGCCTACGCAAATGTGCTGACGCGGGGAGTGTATTCCGCACGCACGGAGAGAGTGGAAGCGAATACGCCGCATTATCTGCCGCCCTTGCCGGCTGGTGAACCTCGCAACCGTCTGGCGCTGGCGAAGTGGACGGTAAGTCCTGACAATCCGCTGACAGCGAGGGTGACCGTGAACCGGATGTGGAACGAACTGTTCGGAGCCGGGCTGGTGGAGACGACGGAAGACTTCGGGATCATGGGGCAGCGGCCTTCTCATCCCGAATTGCTGGACTGGCTGGCTGTCGAGTTCCGTGAGAGCGGATGGAACATGAAGCACATGTATAAGCTGATGGTGATGTCCGCCACTTATCGGCAGAGTTCGAAGTCGACTCCTGAGCAGCTTTCGAAAGATCCGAAGAACCTGCTAACGGCGCATGGGCCGCGCTTCCGCATGGATGCGGAGATGCTGCGGGATATTGCTCTCGAGTCAGGAGGACTGCTGGTGAACAGGATCGGCGGTCCCAGCGTGAAGCCCTATCAGCCTGCGAATGTGTGGGAGCAGGTGGGCTTTCCCGCAAGCGATACGCTCAATTACAAACAGGAACACGACGACGCGCTTTACCGGCGCAGCATGTACACCTACTGGAAGCGAATGGCGACGATGCCGGATATGGATACATTTGACGCGCCGATGCGCGATGCGGCATGCACGCGACGGCAGCGGACAGACACGCCATTGCAGGCGCTAGTGACGATGAACGATGTGCAGTGGATTGAGGCCGCGCGTGCGCTTGCCGAACGGGTAATCAAGGAGGCCGGAAACCCGCCGGAGCGGCGCATCAATCTTATGAGCGATATACTGCTGTCGCACGATCCGTCGCCCCGCATGGCTTCAGTACTGGCCAATTCGCTGACACAGATGACGAAGCACTATGCGGCGGATCCCAGTGCAGCTCAAAAACTGGTCGCGGTAGGCGAGAGCAAGAGCGACCCGTCGATACCCGCGCCTGAACTGGCAGCGTGGACCATGGTAGCGAGCGAGATGCTCAATCTGGATGAGACGCTGACGAAGTAAGTGCGGGAGGTCGAATGAAGCAACATCCACTTTGTACCGATACCGAGCATTGCCATAACGTACTGGATCTCCCTGTGCCTGCTGATTTGAAGCAGGAGTGGGCGGCATTGCAGACACGCCGCCACTTTCTGGGACGCACAGGAAAAGTGCTGGGATGGGCTGCGATGACAAGCCTGCTGTGCGACCTGGCGATGAGGGGGGATGCTTCTGCCACGAGCGCGAACGGACAATCTGGAATTCTTAGTGGACAAGATCTGAAGCTGCCGCATTTTGCTCCCAAGGCCAAGCGTGCGATCTACCTGTTCATGTCGGGCGGACCGCCGCAGATGGACATTCTGGATTACAAGCCGAATCTAGCTGCGCTTTACGACAAGGATATGCCCGAATCGGTGCGCGGCTCGCAGCAGTTGACGGGCATGACAGCCGGGCAGGCGCGGTTTCCCATTGCGCCTTCGCACTGGGCATTCAAGCGTTATGGGAAGACGGGAACGTGGGTGAGCGATCTGCTGCCGTATACGGCGCGTATGGTCGACGACCTGACCATCGTCAAGTCTACGAACACAGACGCGATCAATCATGAGCCTGCGATCATGCTGATGAATACGGGAAACATGAGCCCCGGCAAGCCTTGCCTGGGATCTTGGCTTGCGTATGGCTTAGGCAGCATGAACGACAATCTGCCTACGTTCATGGTCTTGCAGACCAAGGTGAATACCAAGCAGAATAATCAGCCGGTGTCGTCGCGGCTGTGGAGCAGCGGCTTCCTTTCGTCAGAGTATGCGGGGGTCGGACTCCGTTCGTCGGGCGATCCGGTGCTCTATCTGACCGATCCGAATGGGGTGGATCGCGAGGTGCGCCGCAAAATGCTCGACGCGGTGAGCCAGATCAACCAACAGGCGTATGAGGAACTTGGTGATCCGGAGTCGAATGCGCGGATTGCGCAGTACGAAATGGCCTACCGGATGCAGACATCAGTGCCGGAACTTGCGGATCTGAGCAAAGAGCCGCAATCAACTTGGGATCTTTATGGGCCTGAAGCGAAGGAACCGGGAACGTTCGCGTATAACTGCCTGATCGCCCGGCGAATGGCGGAGCGTGGCGTCCGGTTTACCCAGGTGTACAAGCGCGGATGGGATGTCCATGACAACGTCACAGGAATGTTGCCGGTTCTTTGCCAGGAGACGGATCGCGGTTGTTATGCGCTGGTCACCGATCTCAAGCAACGCGGATTGCTCGACGACACGCTTGTGATCTGGGCGGGTGAATTTGGACGGACTGTCTATAGCCAGGGTGGATTGACGAAGGAAAATTATGGGCGCGATCACCATCCACGCTGCTTTACTACCTGGATGACAGGCGGAGGCGTGCGGCCGGGGATTACCTTTGGCGAGACAGATGATTACAGCTACAACGTCCAAAAGGATCCGGTGCACGTTCGAGATTTCAATGCGACAATTCTGCATTGCCTGGGCATCGACCATAATAAACTCACTTACAAGTTCCAGGGGCTCGATCAGAAGTTGACCGGGCCGACGCCTGCGAGCGTCGTAAACGGGTTGCTTGCGTGAAGACTCTCAAAAGAGCGGCAGCGCTTGCCGGCAGGCTGTTTCCTAAAAGCAAAACGACAAGGGTGGTGTGGTTCGCCGCGCTGGTGGCCAGCGCGGCGCTGCTGCTGCTTCCCTGGCTGGTAAAGCTTGATGGCAGGCCGCACGCTGACTGGCAGCAGTTTCTGGGACGATTCCATCCGCTGGCTGTGCATCTTCCCATCGGGCTCATCGTGCTGGTTCCACTCCTTGAGATTGCGGGAAGGTTTAGGCCGGCGTTGCGTGAGGCCGCGGGATTTGCTCTGGGACTGGGCTTCATCAGTTGTTTGGGAGCTTTGTCATTGGGATTTCTGCTCGCCTTTGGCGGAGGCAATTACGGCGTTGCCGTTACGCGGCACATGTGGGGCGGAATCGCGCTTACGATCGGCGTGCTGTTGTGTTTCCTGGCGCGACCGTGGTGGACGTCAGGGAGCGTGCCGCGAGTGTATCCGCTGATGCTGGCCTGTGTGCTCATGGTGCTGGTATGGGCGACGCATCAGGGAGGCACCATCACCCATGGGAGCAACTATCTCACCCAATACATGCCGGCGCCGCTGAAGCGCCTGTCAACACTCGGCACCGTTCAGGCAAATGCTCCGCTCTCCGGGTCGTTTTATACCAACCATATCCACCCGATTTTTGACGCAAATTGTGTGACGTGTCATGGGGATGGGAAGGTAAATGGCAATTTGCGGTTGGACTCGTATGAGCTGCTGATGAAGGGCGGGAAGGATGGACCGGTTATTGTTGCCGGTGACCCGGAGAAGAGCCTGCTGTTCGAGCGGGTGACGCTTCAGCCGGATCAGAAACACTTCATGCCGGCGGAGGGCAGGCCACCTTTGAAACCGGAAGAGATTGCATGGATCAGGGCATGGATTCAGCAAGGAGCATCGCCCAGTGCGACCTCACTGTCAGGAATTGCAATCAGCGATGAACCGAAGGAGCAGCCGCTGCAGCCGGTTGGGGACTATAGCGGGTTGATGCCCGAGATCCGCCAGATGGAGAAAGGCCAGGGGGCAAAACTGATTCCGGTATCGAGCAAACCCGGCGATGGATTGATTCTGAGCACGGCAGATGCTGCGGGAAGCTTTGGTGACGCGCAGCTCGCGCAGTTCCAGAAGTTTGGACCCTACATCGTAGAAGCCGAATTGGGGCGCACGGCGGTGACGAATGCGAGTTTCGATACGTTGAGTAAGTTCGCTCATCTGCGTGCGCTCCATCTTGAAGGTACCGCCGTCACCGGGGATGGCCTCGCGAAGCTGGCTCCGCTGTCGCAGTTGACTTATCTGAATCTAAGTGGAACAAAGGTAACTCAGGCGGCTATTGCTCCACTAACTTCGATGAAGAACTTGCGCCATATCTATCTCTACAACACGCCTGCTCAGCCCGCGCTTAATGGGGAGGCAACAAAACAGATTGCAAGGAGTGCACCATGAAACGAATACCGAATCAAACTGGAATTGGAGTTTTCGACCGGCGGAGCTTTCTAGCAGTTACTGGAGCCACTGCACTGGCGGGCCTGGTGGGAACGCGTGCTGAAGCGAGTGGGTCGAATGGCAGCACTGGAGGAGTAACAATGCAAACTGGCAATGGCGAGTGGACTTACCAGGTAGCTCCAGGCTGGGGGCAATTGCCAGCGGGGACTTCTTTTGGCGGCACTCATGGAGGAATTGCCACCGACAAGGCTGGCCATGTGTACGTCAGCACGCAGAGCGAGACGGGGATTCTGGTATATGGCCCGGATGGCGCACTGCTGAAGACGATTGCGAGCCAGTATCCCGAAGTTCACTCCATGGCCTACGCGCAAGAGAACGGCGACGAGTACCTTTACACGACAGTGCAGAAGGGAACGCTGAAGGAAAACTGGTTGTTCGTCAAAATGAAAACGGATGGAACGGTCGTCCAAAAGATTACTGCTCCGCCGGAGGCCGGGTTCAAAACGCCAAACGAATGGCGGCTGACGGCGGCAGTCCCTGCACCGGATGGCAGCATCTTCATTGCCAATGGCTATGGAGACTCGCGGCTCTTCAGGTTCGACAGGAACGGTGAATACCGAGCAAGCTATGCCGGAAAAGGCAAGGCAGAGGGCTTGTTCGACTGCAACCATGGGCTGGCTGTCGATACGCGTTACGACCAGCCGTTGCTGCTGGTATGCGACCGTGAGAATCGCCGGCTTTGCCATTTTGATTTCGATGGGAAATTCGTACGCACAATCACTCTGCATCTGCGGCGCCCATGCCAAGTGAGTTTTCATGGGGACTATGCGGTGGTTTCTGAATTGGAGGGTCGCGTCACCATCCTCGACAAGGACAATGTTCCAGTGGCATTTCTCGGCGACAACCCGCAAAAGGCGCAATGGGCAAACTACCAAATTATGCCAAGTGAAATCGCAGCCGCATCCTTCAGCGCGGCGCATGGATGTCACGTTGACAAGAGCGCCAACATTTATGTTTCCGACTGGAATCAAACTGGCCGCGTAACCAAGTTAGTCAGGACAAACGTGTAACAATGCCTCACCAATGTGCCATCCTGTGCTTCAACGAAGTGACCAACGCAGTGATGAGGGGAGATTCAATGAAACAGATGATCCCGGAGAACTCCTCGCTTAGACAAAGTTGCGAATCGATTCAATGGAAGGGCCGCGATGCCATTCGGCTGGCGAATGGAATTGTGGAATTGATTTCACTCACGGGTGGCGGGCACCTGGCCGCGTTTCGATTCCTTGATGGGGATGACCGCTCCTCGCAGAACGTTCTTTGGGAGGCGCCCTGGACGACACTGGATCCGGGCCAGGACTGGTCGCCGGAGATGTCGCAGCTCTATGGCGCTCCTGAAACGGGTAAATTTATTGCTGGATATACTGGACATGCGCTCTGCCTTGACTATTTTGGCGAACCCTCAGCCGAAAAGGCTGCTGCAGGTCTTGGAATTCACGGTGAGGCGGCAATCTCACAATGGAAAGTAGTTGGCTCCGCGGAGCCGGGGAATGCGCATTGCCGGCTGACCGTGAGTCTGCCTATCTCACGGCTTACATTTGAAAGGGAGATTCGTTTAGCGAATGGACAAGGCGTCGCATATATTCAGGAGACCGTGAGCAATCAGCGAGACCACGAGCACAAGTTTGATTGGGTGCAGCACGTTACCTTTGGAAATCCATTTGTAAGTGAAGTGGCAAGCACCTTCGCCGTTTCCGCACAGTCCGGAATGACTTCACCGTTCGGTTATGAAGGAGACTCATTGCTCCCGGATAATTGTTTCTTTTCCTGGCCACATGTGAAGCAAGGAGACGGCAATAAGTCTGTTGATCTAAGGCTTCCATTTACAACGAAGAAGAAAAGCTATCTGGCTGGCCTAAGGCTGGATCCGAAACATGCGATAGAGCATCTGCTGGCAGTAAACTGGAAGTTCCGCCTGGGCGTGGGCTACTGTTTTCGACGGCAAGACTTTCCCTGGATGGCGATCTGGGAGGAAAACTGCACCCGGCGGTATGCGCCCTGGAATGGTAATACGCAGGCGCGCGGAATGGAATTCGGTACAACGCCATTGCCTCTGGCAGCAACTGAAGGTTTTTCAGACAAGCGCTTTTCTGATACTCCCCGAGGCTGCACGATCGATGCACGCGGCAAGAAAACCGCACGCTACATCATGTTTCTTTCCGCGGTACCAGAGGAAATGCAATCGATTGATCATGTTGTTCCTGTTGGTAATGCAATCCATATTTATGATGCGGGTGGAACAGCTTCTCTTCAAGTACCGGCAGACGGATGCGAGGAGTTTCTAGCTTAGCGACCGCGGAATAAATCTCGGAGCGGCAATGAACCTCTGGAGAATTTCGACTCAATTTGTGCCGACTTCTTTCTCGTGGCCAAACAATCAGGCAGAATTATTTATTTCGTTGACGCTCGACTCAAGGCTTTGATAGATTGCATAGTCTATGCCACTGTATGAGTATCGAAAAAATGCTCTCAATCGCGTAAACATCTCACCGGCCATCCAAAAAGAAATTGTTTGTGGAACGCGACAGGTTGTGACTCGCGTTATTGCGCTCATCGAAGAACGGAAGCGGACTGCGAGGCCAGTTACGGTGGCTATCGATGGATGGTATGGCGTGGATTGGGCGGAATTGAAGGCCGGCCTGATCAACGTTGCAAAGGCAAGCGGCTTGTCGATCGAAATTGTATCCACCGCCGGGCTCTATCAATCGGAAGACGAAGTTGAGAATTACCGCCGGCCCTTTGTTACTGACGATCCGTCCTTTGGGCGAGTCAACGGCAAGGGCGTGCTCGAAGATATTCTGGATAGCAATAAAGTCGGCGCATTGAAGGAGCGCCTTGCGGCTCCGGCGAATCAGATCACGAAGGATGCGCTGGTCGTGGTTGGACCGGGTGCGGCCCTCGCCGAATTGGAAGATCTCTATGATTTGCGCCTCTATGCCGATTTCACAATGCAACCGTTGCTCTGGCAGATGTGGGATGAGAAGCTGGTGGCATTCGGAAGCGACAATCCAGCCGCAAACTATACTTGGAAAAAATATTACTATTGCGATTTCTATCTTCTGCTGAGACAGAAGAAAAAAGCGTTCGCGCGCATGGACTACTACGTGGATGCGGTTGACCCCGCAGAATTCAAGCTGGTTTCAGCGGCTTCTTACAACTCCATCATCGACGAGTTGGTGAAGACGCCCATCAAGCAAGTCAAGATCACGCAGCCCGGTCCCTGGGGGTCTTACCGATTCAAGGAAATTTACGATAAAATTCCAGGCTTGGAAAACATGGCATGGAACGAACTCGCCGGAATCGAGCTGAGCATCCTGGTCGATGCAGGCGCCGCGTCAGCCTTCAACATTCCCTGCCAAAACATCATGCAGCGTCCGCTGCAGCTGGTGGGCGAATATGTTCATCAAAATTTCCCCGATCTGCTTCCTCTCCAGGTGTGGCTCGACGACGGTTATTTCAAAGATCCCGTTCCCTATGAACGGGGCAGCATGCCGATTCACAATCATCCAGACACGGATTATGTAAAACGAAATTTCAACGAGCCGCTCGGCCGTTATGAAACTTACTACATTGTGGAAGCGTACGAAGATGCGGGCACAATGATGGGATTCAAGGAATCAGCCGACCTGGAAGAATACGAGCGCCTTTGCCGAGAATCGGAAAACAAGAAAGTCTTCGACTGGCAGAAATTCGTGTGCCGCTGGCCAACGAACGTGGGCGATCTTTTTCTGATACCGCCGGGCACGGAACACGGGCATGGCGGCAACCAGATGATCCTGGAAATGGATACCGGGCCGAGCGTAGCGGGCACGGAGTATTCATTTTTCACCTATGATTTTGCGCGCAACACCTGGGATGACAAGGCCAAGAGCATGACCGCGCCGCCCATGAGAATGCACATTGAACACTCGTTCCGGAATAACAAGTGGAGGCGCGAAAAATATGTGCAGGAGCATCTGCGGGCCAGGCCTCGAGTGGTGAGGGGCGACGGTGACACACGCATGGATCGCTTCACAACCATCAGAGAAATGCCCTTCGAGATAGAGCGGTTCGTCTTTAGCAAACCGATGGCGCACAGTACAGAAGGCCGTTACCTCCAAATACCGACACTCACCGTTGGCAAGACGGTGCTGATCCGCTCGCTGAAGAACCCGGCCCTTGAAACAACCATTGAGTTTCTCCAGGCCTGCCTGATCCCGGCCGGATTCGGGGATTACGAATTCGTCAGCGTGGATGGATCTCAGTGCACCGTAGTGATGATCCGCCTGAAACAGGGGTAACGCTTAACGCTCGAAGGCGCGGCGGCATGAAGCGATCACCAGGCGCAGGCAATCGACAGCGGTCGGCGTTTCCGCCAGTACATCCATCATGGCAAAGCCATGGATCGTACCGAGAAAACGGACGGCCGTTACGGGAACCCCGGCATCGCCAAGCTTTCGGGCATAGGCCTCGCCCTCATCACGGAGCACGTCGTATTCACAGGTCGCAATCAGCGACGGCGGCAGGAGCGATAACTGTGAGATCGCGGCCTTCAGCGGAGACGCCAGAGCCTGCAAGCGTGCCGTTACGTCGGGTGCATAGAGATTCCAGAACCACTTCATCGTTTCGCGGTCGAGATTGAATCCTTCTCCGAATGCTTCATAAGAAGGCGTGCTAAAGTCGCAATCCAGAACCGGATAGAGCAGAACCTGCAAGCGAAGTGCCGGTCCGCTGCGCTGCGCTGCCAGAATTGCGACGGCGGCAGCAAGGTTTCCACCGGAACTGTCGCCGGCGATCGCCAACCGGGTCGGGTCGATGCGGAGAGAAGCTGCATGCTCATGAACATATCGGGTGGCCGCATAACAATCTTCTACGGCCCGGGGATAGTGGCTCTCGGGCGCGAGCGAATAAGACACAAACACTACGGCTGCGTTGGCCCCAACTGCAATCTCCCGCAATAACCTGGCATGAGTAGCCAGGTCTCCCAACACCCAGCCGCCGCCGTGAAAAAAAATCACAGCGGGCAGTGACTCGGGGCTGTGCCGCGGACGCACAATCTGCAACGAATATTCCCGGAGATCGATTTCCTGTGTTTCTACCGGGTAACCGGAAATGTCCGCTGTCTGCATCTCGCGCATCAGGGCTCTGGCCTGTGCGATGGAGAATTCGTGCAACGGCGGACCCTCGCTTGCGCGAAGATCGCGGAGATAATCGCGCGTTCGGGGATCAAGCCCCGGTGGAAGCTCCCGGTTTTTTTCTTTGCCGTTCAAAATGCAACGTCCTTTCAGGCGTTGGACCGCACAAACGCCTTGATCGTGCCGCACTGCTTGCCGATTGACTGTCCGTGCGGGCGAATTGTGTAGGCGCCGACCGCCGCAGGAACGATGAATGTTTCAGCGTAATGAACGACAAACGGCTCGAAGGCTGAAGTTGGGCTTTCAACAATTGCCTCATCGCCTTCAACCAGATTCAAGACATTGACGGTTCCGTTGGTGTTGTGGGGGACGGGCGAGCGGAACCAATGGCGCCTGGTTTCAATGAACTCGCGCTCGTGCAAGCCGGTGCGCTCTTCAGTCCAACCGTCTCCCGAAGATATGGGAGCAATTCGATCGACCAAATTATTCTGCACCCATGCGGTAGTGCGATCCCACTGAATATTCACTTCGCCATGGTCGATATGAATCGGCCGGGGCTCGCCGTCCAGTCCTACCCGGCCCCAATCCCAAAGCTTGAAGGTAAAGATGTAGGGGGTGGCGCTGATTTCGAGCACCATGCTGTTCTTCCCGGAGCAGTGGATGGTGCCGGCGGGAATGAGGAAATGATCGTGTTTGCGGGCCGGTAAGATATTGACGTACCGTTCAGCAGGAAAGTCAAAGTCGCCCTCCTGCGCTTTGCGGAGATCACGCAGAAGCTCAGCGGGCCGGGCTGAATCGAGCAGTCCAAGATAAACCGTTGCATCTTCGCCGGCATCGAGTAAGTAGTAGCTCTCATCCTGGGTGTAATGCATGCCGAATTTGTCCTGGATATATTCGGTCAAGGGATGAACCTGGAGAGACAAGTTGCCTCCGCCCATGGTGTCGAGGAAGTCGAATCGAATGGGGAACTCGGTTCCGAAGCGCGCATGAACGCTCTCTCCAAGCAGTTCATGAGGGTGCGCGAAGACCAGATCAATGGACGGGACTTCAACCCGCGTGTTGCCGAAGCCGAGCAGCAGGCTGTTCTCTTCCGGCACGCAGTCAAAACCCCAGGCATAGTTCGGGCGGTCGCGCGGAAGATCGCAGATATCCTCAATCCAGTGACCACCCCATGGCCCGGGATCGAAGTAAGGAACAACGCGGAACGGTCTTTGCGATGCACTGCGCAATGCGCGGCGAAATACATCGCCAGCAATCATTTTGGGGATTGATGGATCATTGGTATCGAGGAGAAAATTGAGCCGCGGCAACAGAATCTTTTTCAAACGGTCCGCGGCCCGCCACTCGACAAAAAATCCGCATTTATATTTGACTCCGATGGTGTCGTCTAAATTGTCGAGCCCCAGGTTTCCGATCTCCTTTCTTCGCCAGCGTTGCTGGATTTCCCAGCGCGCCATATCCGCATAGACGATCAATGCGGGACGGTCACAGAGGAGCGAGGCTCCAACTCCAATGATCAACAGGCGCAAAGCGCGATTGCTCTCGATCTGACGGCGGGCGCTCTCGAGACGCACCGGATCGAAGTAATCCTGGATTGTAATGCCGTTCATCCGGCCAAAGACCGGGTCGCTGCCGAGGTACGGGGAGACGAGGTCGCGAATTTCATCCGTGTCTTTCAACAGTTCGGAAGTTCGGATGACATCACCGGGCGCGAGAACTCTCCGCAGCGATTTTTCAATGCGATCTACAAATGCGCCCGGATAGCACTCCACGCAGATTACGCCACCGGAATCCGGCAAGCCGGCCAGCAGGGCGTTACCGATCTCATCCCATTCCTTGAGGCAATCCTTCTCGTCCCCCGAATGAATGGTTGGCAACTTATCGTAATTAGACGTTCGTGACATTCATGTACTCCAGAAAATCTTTTGCCTACTGCGTAATTCGACATGCGAATGCCGTTGGGGCGCTAGAGGCAGAAGTCGAGGCCGGATTACCTTTCGGAAGGAATGTGTGGCTCATGGCCTTAATCCACATTACGTATACGTCGCTGCACGAAGCGTTGTCAACAAATTATGTGCGTTTTATCACCATTCGACCATCCAAATGACTCTTTTGTTCATTTTTAGTAGATAATAATGACCGAATTCGCTTGACACCGTATTTCTTCGTACCTATACTCAACCGCGTGGAAATATGTCAAATGGCGGTAATCATTCAAGGAGGAGTGCAATGGCTGGTTTGTCACAAAGAGCGCACCATCTAACCTCAGGGCGCCTGGTCGCCGCGCTGCTGTTCATCTGTTTGGTGTTTGCGCTGCCGGTTGCAGCGCAATTCGACACCGGCACGATTAATGGAACAGTCGCCGATCCAACGGGAGCCATCATCCCGCACAGCGCGGTAACAATTACCAACTCGGGAACGGGAATCCAGACATCTATCTTCACTGACAGCAGCGGGAGTTTTTCTGCTTCCGCGTTGCCATTTGGGCACTACGTGGTTTCAGCCACCGCAGCCAACTTCGGCAAGGCCACATCCCAGGACCTGGTGCTGAATGTGGGCGCGACAGTACGCGTTAACCTGACCCTGACCGTCGCGGCGGCCAATGTCTCCGTCGAGGTCACGGGCACACTCACGTCAGTCGATACCACTTCAAGCACGGCAGGCACCACTCTGGACTCCACTCAGGTGAGCAATCTACCCGTCAATGGCAGAGACGTGAGCTCCTTTCTCGAAATCTCTCCCGGCTCCGTAGGCTCGACGTCATACTTCCAGGGCAGCGTAAACGGACTGGATAATATTTTTACCGGATTGAATATCAGGCTCGACGGCCAGTCATCGAGCCGCGGTGACGTCAACGGGTTTCTGGAGACCGAAGGCCAGGAAGCCGCGAAAATCACGCGCGCAAGCGTGGACAGCATCCAGGAGATCGACTTTTCCAATAGCGGCTACAGCGCCCAAAGCGGCTTCTCGCTCGGACCGCAGATGAACATCATCACCAAGTCCGGTACCAACAACTACCACGGCACGTTGTTTGAATTCCTCCGCAACGACGCTTTCGACGCCAGGGATTACTTTCAACCGGGTCCGAAAGTTCCTCTGAAGCTCAACCAGTTTGGCGGCAACCTCGCCGGCCCCCTCTACAGATCGAAGCTCTTCTTTTTCGTGAATTACGAGGGAGACAGGACACACCTGACGAATCCCCAGCCATTACACGAGGTAGTGAGCGCCTACGTTCTTTCGCAGTTCGCCCCTTCGATGGCGCCCATCGCGGCCTTGATGGCTCCCCTTCCCGCGGGCTGCGGGCTGGGTTCAACCACGGCAACCTGCGACTACGATACCCGTTACCCTGACAACGGGACGTATGACCTGGTCTTCACACCAACGAATTTTCCAGACATTCTTTCGGAAAATACCGGCTCGATCAGGCTCGATTACCACATCGGCGACAACGACAGCCTGATGTTCCGCTACAACATCAACAACTCTCTCACTACGTACACCTATGGCAACGCCCAGGGGCAAGTTTCTCCCCAGGCGCTCAGAACGCAGTTGACAAAGATCGATGAAACCCACATCTTCAGCCCGACGCTGCTCAATGAATTCAGCGTAGCGTCCAACCGCTTCCATTCCAATACGGCGTCGGACACCGGCACTCCTTATTTTTCGATTGCGAGCTTCTTCGTCAACCTCGGTGCGTTGCCGGGGGCAGATAGTTTCAATCAGAACAATGCGAATACGCAGTATGAGTTATTTGACAACGTGACCAAAACGCTGAAAGCTCATACGCTGAGGGGCGGCGTACAGATCCGTCTCAACCGGCTGAATACATGGCTGCAAAGGATCGAGGCGTACGACTACTACAGTTTTGACAGCCTGGAAACGAACCTTCCTTTTGTATTGCAGGTGTCGGGAACCCCGGGATCGATCGGCAACGATGATTCCAACTGGGATTTTTATGGGCAGGATGACTGGAGGGTGAACCACAACCTTACCGTCAATCTGGGCCTTCGCTATGACTACAACACCACCTGGAATGTAGCCCACGGCGACCAGCAGCAATTTATTTATGCGACGCAGAGCTTCGGTCCGCTGGGACAGAGCGCGTACAGCGCATCGAGAATTGACGTCGCTCCCCGCATCGGATTTGCCTACGACCCATTCGGCAAGGGAAAGACCGTCATCCACGGTTACGGCGGGCTGTTCTATATGCCCATGCAGCCAGCGCCCAACACGCTGGCGGATAACGTGCCCAAGAATGCGACCATATCCGACAATATCTTCGATTATTTGTTCGGCTTAGTCCCCTCCATCTCCTATCCCACGCCGAACCCGCCATTGCTTGCCAGCAATCAGAGCGTATACATCTTCCCGACCAATCCCAAAGATCCGTATTCGACGAATTGGCTCTTCGGCGTGCAGCAGGAAATCGCGAAAAATACTATCCTGACAGTCAATTACACCGGCAACAAGGTGCAGCACACGCAGGCCGGCGTAGCGTTTCAGGGAGTCAACCTCAATCCTTCCAATCCCAACACCAACGTACCCAGTATTCTCTCTTCCACGTCGCCCTACCAGAACGAAAACTACATGCCCGGCGTTCTCTTCTCCAAATACAACGCCCTGCAGGCGCAGTTGCGGAGGAATTACCAACATCTCACGCTCGAAGCCAACTACACCTGGTCGCATGAAATCGACGACGAGGTCAACGTCTTCGCCGGATTCTCCGACCCGTTCAAGCCGTCTCTCGACACCGGCAGCGGCGATTGGGATACACGGCATAACTTCACCGTCAGCGCCCTCTATGACCTGCCCCTGCTGAAAGGCCACAGCCGGCTCGAGCAGGAAACCCTGGGCGGTTGGCAGTTATCCAGCATCCTTCAAACCCGCAGCGGCCTAGCTCAAAACGTCGAGGTCACCAATGGGTTCTTCGGCAATTACATGCGGCCCAATCGCAATGCAAGCGTGCCCTTGAAAGTCCCCAATGCCAGTTGGCCCAATTCGAGCTACAACATAAACGCATTTTCGCTCGAACCGGGATTCGACGGTGTGTGGGGCGATCCCACCACTCTTGGCGACATCGGGCGCAACTATATTCGCGGCCCGGGATTCTTCCAGTGGGACTTTTCCACAATGAAAAATTTCGTCATCACCGACAAGCTCAAAATGCAATTCCGGGCGGATATCTTCAATATCCTCAACCATCCCAACTTCTCCAACATAGATACCGGCATTTGCAGCTCGGTATCCTACCCCAGTGCCACGTCCGCGGTCTGTACGCCCAACACCCCCGTGCTCGCGGGCGGTCAATGGACTGGATTTGGAGTTTCAAGCGCAACCATAGCTGGAGCCGATACCAACCAGATCGGAAACGGAACTGCGCGTCAAACTCAATTCTCAGTCAAGTTCCTGTTCTGAGACGCGACATCTTCAGCGCGGCCGGCTGTCACCATGCTCGCCGCGCTGAATTTTTTGAATCACTACCGTACTTTTACCTATGTGAAGCTGGAGATGCAGCCGTCTGTTTTTTCAATCTCCTTGAAGGCAAGCTATGCAGAACAAGCAAACGCGCGCGTTGATTCGATGGACAGCAATCTTGTTTTTGGTCTGTCTCTCCCTGCCGCCGGCACATGCCTTGGCGGGCAGCAAAGGTGGTTGCATGCCGTCGTTTCCGCTCAACCCAAGCTGGCAGGGCGCCGATGCCGCGTATTCCATTCCACTGCCCGATGAGCGCGATGTTTGGATCTTTGGCGACACGCTCTTCGGGAAGAATCGAGCGCTTGGTTCCAACGGCGATCCGATGATGGTTAGAAACAGTATTGGAATTTCAACCTGCGAAAAAAACGGCGTTTCGACGCTCCGCTATGTGATTCGCCACGATTCCAGCGGGCAGCCGGAGGACTTTTTTACCGCGCAGCACGCCAACACCTGGTACTGGGCCCTGGACGGATTTTCTTATGACAAGAGCTTATGGGTCACTCTGCTGTGCGTTCGCAATCTTCCCAAGACCTCATCGATGTCCATGGGGTTTGAGACTTGCGGAACCGACCTGGCCAAAGTGACGGGGCTTGGGCGCGATGCGCAAAAGTGGAAAGTTCAGTATTTCCCGCTGGTCGAGGACGGAGCCAAAGCGTACCCCTCTTCGAGTGCCGTGATTGAAGGCGATTATGCCTACATCTTTGCCCTTTACGAGGCCGGCAACCGCCCTGCCCTGCTGACCAGGATTCCTCTCAGAGGCTTGAATGATCCGCGACAGAATCTCGAATACCTGGCGGCAGACAACACTTGGCAAAAGGGATTCGACCCACACAATGCAAGGCATGTGATGGAGGCCGGAAGCCCTGAAATGTCAGTCCGCTGGCACCCGGATCTGAAAAAGTGGATTGCTGTTCTTCTCGATCCTGCCGGCTTTTCAGACAAGGTGTTGTTGCGCGAAGCGCCTTCCCTCACCGGTCCCTGGAACGATGGAAAGGTGATTTACCGCATTCCTGAGTTGCAGCCGTCCACCCCCGGATATGACAAAGATACGTTTTGCTACGCCGGCAAGGAGCACCCGGAGTTCGAGGATACGGGTTCGCTGGTTTTCACCTACGTTTGCAACACCCTGGATGTGAAGAAGTTGCCGGGCGAGACTTGGATTTACTTTCCCAAAGCCGTTGAGATGCCATGGCCAAAGCAATGATCGGCAAGAGCCGACTGCAGAATCGCCGCTGTATGGAATTGAACTTGATTTCGTCAACCAGCCACTCAGGGTTCAAAAGTTTCCCAGAGGCTTCCGGCCAGGGAAGGCTCCGAGACCCACTGCATTCGAGCCGGATCTTGGGCGAACTGTTCATAGATGGGCGGCGAGTCCGATACGCCAAGTTCCGGATAGGAACGTGCGGACCGGCAGATCAGTTCGGACGCCGCATAGGAAGAATTGCGCTGCCACTCGATGCCGTGATTCCCCAGCAGCGGAAACCAGGCCAGGCCGCGATGCGCGCGTACGCCGTCATATACGAACCCATATTGCCGGTCGCACCAGGCGCCGAAGACCATCCTGGTCTCGGGATTGCTGTTGATGACGCAATGTGCCCAGCCGGGCGGAATGACGATCTTGTCTCCTGGATTGGCCTCGATGGCAATGCAGCGCCCGGGCCGGTCAAGTGCCGTCTCCTGCGCATAGATAATGGCGTTGCCCTGCCAAATCTCAAAGAGTTCCGGGGTAGACCATCCACAGTGGGGAGCGATGGCATGCACGTGCCCCTGGCTGCGAACCGGTTCATCGCCCAGCTGGCCTTTTTCATAAGCCACCACACCGAACAGCAACATCCGCTGCCGCAGCGTCTCAGCATGTTCATTTCGCCCAACATCCATGGCAATGCAATAGACAGGATCGGGGCCATTGCACGACGGAGACAGCAGGCTATAACGAATGGCATCCAGGCTGCGCAACTCCGGAGGCGGCCCGAAGACATCCCGGCCGTACTCAAATGCCAGTGGTCCGGCGCTAAGTTGCACTGCGAGTTGGGGATCGAACGGCATAGAAGGGGGCTCAAAAACCGGCGCTCACGCCGGAATCACGACCGGGCCTCCATGGCGATGAAGAACGCGCGCGCCAAAGCCCTGGGTTTTGATGGATGCGTAGTCATGACCGGCATCGCTCGGCCAGCACGCCCAGAAGAGCAAGGGTTCATGGCCGCTATTGACCACGCGATGCGCATTGCCGCCGGCAATGTAGTGCAAACTGCCGGGAACCATCGCTTCGGTTCTGGTCGCGCGGTCTTCATCCATGAGCACCAGTATACCCTTGCCGCCGATGACGCCGTAGTATTCGCCGCGATCGCGCTTCAGATGGTAATGCCCGTGAGTCATGAAGTATTCATCGCCCACGCGCCCCGGTGCAATGGTCGTCGAGCCCCAGAAGAGACCGCCTTCCGTACCGCGAGGAACTGGTTCGGTCCACTGAATGCGGTAAACGACCATGTTTTCATCCATCGAGCGCAATGCGTTTGCGTCATGAAAGAGTCCGGCCATTTCGCCCAGAGTCTTTTTACTCTGCTGAACGGCAACGCCACGCATGCTGCCGGCCAGCCAGTCGACCTGAACGTCTTGGGAAACGAATTCTGCTTGAGCGCTCACTATCGGCCTCAGATTGCGTGGCCGGGCAACGGTGAAATTCGCAAAGACTTCCCATCACCCGCCAAAGCAGCAATAATATATTTTATACTGCCCTCTCTATGTTCAAGCGAACAAAGAAACTCGGTAGTATGCAAGCGAGGCAATTAAGAGTGTCAAAGAGAAATTCATCCGTGACTTCTCAGGCTTTTGGAGCGAACGCCGCCGGCAACGCGCTATCTGACAAGCAAGCGTTGCGGCTCAAGGCGATCCTTGAAGTCCTTCAGGAAACAGGCTCTGTTTCCGTTGATGAACTAAGTTCCCGATTTGCAGTCTCGGTTGTCACCACCCGGCGGGACCTCGACGTTCTCGAAAAAGATGGACGACTGCGCAGAACCCACGGTGGAGCAGTCTCCATAGAACCCTTGTTTTACGAACCCTTCCGCGATGACCGCTCCTTCCAGGCACAGGTTGAGAAGTTCGCGGACGAAAAGCGCCGCATTGCCAGAGCTGCCGCGGCACTGGTCGGACCCGGCGAGACCGTTGCGCTCACCCCTGGAACTACAACTACTGAAGTGGTTCGATGCCTTCCCATCAATTGCAACATCACCGTGGTCACCAATACCGTCAACATCGCCATGGAACTGTCGAAGCGCAAAGACTTGAACGTCTTTGTCACCGGAGGCCATCTGCATGGGGACTGGTTTTCCCTCGTTGGTCCCACGGCGATTGAGAGTTTGAGACAGGTTATGATTCATACTCTCTTTATTGGTGCGGATGGCCTCGATCCGCAGTGGGGAGCCACTTGCTTCAGCTCCGATGAGGCGGATCTCAACTCGGCGCTGGTCCGCGTCTCGCGGCGAAGAATTGCAGTGGCCGATCACAGCAAGTTTGCCGTCACCGCCGGCTGGCGAATCTGCCCGACAACAGATATTCATATGGTGATCACTGACAACGGCACAACGGATGAGACGGTGACAGCCTTTGAGCGAAAGGGCGTACAAGTGCTGCGTGTTTGAGGTTGTCACCAAGGCAAAACTAAATTGATGACTCCCGCAGCGTAAGAATCTCTGGCTTAAGAGCAAGTTTACGCAATTTGTCACAAGCTCACTGCTAAACTAATCTGCACATTTTTTAATTTCCCTTCCGATCCACGCCGATGCGCCTGCGCACGCATTGCTATTGATTGCTTTGTCGCCGGGATTGGATGGCAGGCGCGCAATGTGCCATGATTATGTAAGCAGATCCTGAACAAATTCTGCGTTGCGGAGACTTGAATCATGATCGATTGTGAATTCGGAGAGCAGCTTCAACAGTTTGCAAGCGATAACTACGCGGGCATTTGCCCTGAGGCGTGGCGGGCGACCGAGGCTGCCAATCGTGGTCACGTATCCTCCTACGGAGACGACCCCTGGACTGCGGGAGCATCCGATGCATTTCGCGAACTCTTTGAGAAAGATTGCGAAATTTATTTCGTTTTCAACGGCACCGCGGCCAACTCGCTGGCATTGGCATCTCTCTGTCAGTCATATCACGGAGTCATCTGTTGCGATTCATCGCATGTGGAAACAGATGAATGCGGCGCGCCGGAGTTTTTTTCAAACGGATCGAAGCTGCTGGTCTCTCAAAGCGCGGAGGGCAAGCTGACGCCGGCGTCCATTCGCGAACTCGCGACCAAGCGTCAGGATATACATTATCCCAAACCGCGCGTAGTCACCATCACCCAATCTACTGAGTTAGGCACCGTTTATACATTGGATGAATTGCGCGCGATTTCCGGGGAATGCAAGTTGCATAATCTCTATCTGCACATGGATGGAGCCCGGTTTGCAAATGCCTGCGCGAGCCTCGGCTGCTCGCCGGCGGAGACTTCCTGGAAGAGCGGCGTCGATGTCCTCTGTTTTGGAGGCACGAAGAATGGCTTGGCGGTCGGCGAGGCGGTTATCTTTTTCGATCGCAAGCTCGCGGCGGACTTTGACTACCGATGCAAGCAGGCCGGCCAGCTTGCTTCGAAGATGCGCTTTCTCGCTGCGCCGTGGGTGGGGATGCTTGAGAGCGGAGCGTGGCTGCGCAATGCCGTGCACGCAAACAGTTGTGCAAAACATTTCGCGGCGCAAATCGCCGATATCCCAGGTATACGGATTGCTGCGCCGGTTGAAGCCAACGCGGTGTTCTTATCACTTTCCGAAGAGATTCTCAGTCCTCTTCGAGCCCGCGGCTGGAAATTTTATACATTCATCGGTGGCGCAACGCGATTCATGTTTTCCTGGGATTCCGATCTGTCGCGCGTCGATACCCTCTGTCGCGATCTGAAAGAATGCGCAACTCAGGCGCTCGTAGCGCACTGAAGGCGGAGAACACGTTTCGAGTCCGTCGCCAATTCCTCCCAGCGGCAAAACTACGCAGTTCCAGTGCGTTCAGCTTTTGCCAGCAATAAAGATTTTCGCCGGCTCAACCTCGCGCACAGCCAGATGGTCGTACCAGGTGAATTTCAAAATAGCCGAGGTCACGAGAATTGCTGCCAGGGCAATTGCGGCGCGTTGATATTCCTGAATCACGATATAGAGAGGCAACGTCACCAGGCTTACCTGCCACAGGATACCAACCGCGATATTGAACATATCGCGCGGAAAGTCACGGTTGCGTTTGAAGCTGGGATCTTCCGCCAGCACCTTCTTCAGGATCGGTCCCCAGAAACCCCATGGCCTGACGCGCCTATAAAAATCCTTCAGTACTTCTTCGTCGTCCTGTTTGGTGAGCAGCGTGCCGGCGAAACAGCCGATCAACGAGACAATCAACGTCAAAGGGAAAATGATTGAAACATTCAGATTGATGGAATATTGAGTAAGTAAATACTGCACAATCGGAACTTTTTCAATCACCAACGGCAACGTCAACGAAGACGTAATACCAACAACCATGCCCCAGAAGTAGCCAAAGCCATTGAACCGCCACCAGTACCATTTCATCATGTTGGATGCGGTATAACCACCCCACAGGCCGGAGACGAGCCACAGCACTACGGAGTTTACTGATGTCACATACCAACCAATCGCCACGCCGATCACGACCACGGCCAACGAAGCAAGGTAACTGAGCCGAACATAAGTCTTCAACGAAGCATTCGGATTGATGAAGCGTTTGTAAATGTCATTCACAAGATAAGGAGGAGCAGAGTTCACAGTAGCCGCAAAGTTTGACATAAAGGCCGCTAACATTCCGGCAATCAGGAATCCCAGCAGCCCGACCGGGACAAATTTGCCAAGCGCCATGGGCAGCACCAGCTCGAAATCCATATTCGGTCCCATTGCGCGGATGCTGTCACTGAAGAATGCCGCTGCCAGCACCGTGAGTCCGACAATAAGAAAGTAGCGCGGGAAGGTAAGCACAATATTTACCCAGGCGCTCATCATCGAGGCTTCGCGCGGATTTTTTGCGGCCAGAATGCGCTGCATATCGTAGCTGGGAGCGGGGCCGGCCGCCGAAATCAGTACGCCTTTGAACAGCAGCATGATCACGAAGAAACCGAATAGCCCATAACCGTCCTCGGCAATCTTGGCATTGGCCGATGGAATCAGCGCCGACCAATCCAGGTTCAAATGCCAGCCGAAGAAGACGCTGTCCCACCCGGCGGGCACTACCTTGCGTAGGGTTTCAGGCGCCACTTTGATCATGGCGATAATGCCGACTGAAAACGATGCGATGGCCAAGATGGCAAACTGCACCACCTCGGTAATCACCACGCTGATCATGCCGCCCTTGATGACGTAAATTGCCGTGATGGAGATGAGGACAAGCGCGTACATATTTGGGGAGGGATGCCACTGCCCGTGGGTCAATGTCAGAAACGTCGGATCAAGAAATGTAGCAGTAAACTTCCCAATGCCTTTGAAGCCGTAACTAAAGAATCCGAGTGTGCAGATCAACGCGTAGATGATCACGATCACATGTGATAACTGCGCGCCCCGTCCGGTGCCAAACCGCGTCTTGAGCCACTCCGCGCCGGTCATCACATTTGAACGCCGCATCCATGCGGAAAGATAAACCATCAAGAATATCTGGTTGAAGATAGGCCATAACCAGGGAATCCATACGCTTTTCAGACCGTAGATAAACATCCAATAGACCAGCAGCATGGTGCCGCTGATATCGAACATCCCCGATGCGTTCGAGATGCCCAACATATACCAGGGCATTTTGTTGCCGCCCAGAAAATATGCCTGCATGCTTTTGGAAGCGCTGCGCGAAACCCAATAGCCGATGAACACCGTGCTCAGCAGATAGAGCAGGATGATGACGATATCAAGAACGTGAAGATGCATTGAACCCTCATTGCCGACAGCGGGCGCGGATGGCTACCTGCCGCCTTGGCAACCTGTAACAATGAAATTGCTTGTTGTGCAAGTATACAGTGCGGTTGCCTGAGCTCTTCGTGGCGTCATTTACAATAGCTCTGCTTCCCAAAATCAGAAGTTTTGGTGCTGGCAAGTCAGTAACGTTTCACCGACGTCCGTAGCCACCGGTCTATCAAATTGTGGCAGGCCGAAGGCGGCGGGGACCAAGCTGGAACATTCAGCACAAAGAACTGGGACGACCGGAGAAAACAGATGAAACAAGCTGCATTCAAAAAGAGTATTCAGAGTCTATTCAAGCGGCAGGAGAAGCTGCTTTCACGCCGTAACCGCAAGGCAGCGGACGGCAATGGTATTTATGACCGTTATGATTATCCGGTCCTCACCGCCGCGCATGCGCCGCTGATTTGGCGCTACGACCTTAATCCCAAGACAAATCCATATTTGATGGAACGGATGTTCATTAACACCACGTTTAACGCCGGCGCAATCTTTCACGAGGGCAAATACCTGGTGGTCGCGCGCGTTGAGGGCGCGGACCTCAAGTCCTTTTTCGCCGTCGCCGAGAGCCCCAATGGCATTGATAATTTCCGCTTCTGGGACTATCCCATCCTGATGCCTGAGACGGAAAATCCGGACACCAACGTCTACGACATTCGGCTGGTCAAGCACGAAGACGGATGGATTTACGGCCTCTTCTGCACCGAGCGCAAAAACCCCGAGGCGCCGGAGTGGGAGACCTCTTCGGCAGTTGCACAGTGCGGCATTGCCCGCACCAGGGATCTGAAGAAATGGCAGCGTCTTGCCGACTTTAAATCCAAATCGGCACAGCAGCGGAACGTGGTGCTGCACCCAGAATTCGTCGACGGCAAGTACGCCTTCTATACCCGGCCACAGGATAGTTTTATTCAGACGGGCAAGGGCGGCGGCATCGGCTGGGGTCTTTCGTCCAGCATTGAAAAAGCCGTGGTCGATCAGGAAATCATTATCGACAGCCGCAGATATCACACCATCCAGGAGGTCAAAAACGGCCAGGGCCCCGCGCCGATCAAGACTGAAAAAGGCTGGCTGCATATGGCGCATGGGGTGAAGAATACGGCTGCGGGACTGCGTTACACGCTCTATCTCTTTCTTACAGAACTGGAAAGGCCATGGGTCATTACTCACAAGCCGGCCGGCTACTTTATTGCACCGCAGGGTGAAGAGCGCGTGGGCGACGTCTCCAATGTCGTCTTCAGCAACGGCTGGATCGAGCGCAAGAACGGCGACGTTTATATTTACTACGCTTCATCGGATACGCGGCTACACGTGGCCACCAGCACCGTCAGCAAGTTGCTGGACTACGTGATGAATACGCCGGCCGATCCGTGGCGCACCCACGCCTGCGCTGAACAGCGATACGCTTTGATCGATAAAAATATCGATGCGCTGAAGACGATGAAAATTCGTGCCGGCAAGAGTGCCGCGAAGAAATCGGCTGGCCGCGCAAAGGCGAAGAAGCGCTAGACAGTAGGCTTGACTCGACCTATTTCTGGTTCTGCTTCGCTTGCTTTGCGGCCTCGTCCTGCGCGCGAAGCTGGGCATCGATGCCGTGGCTTGGGTCACGATGGAGAAACCTCCGCGACAAGTCAGGCCAGAACTCGTCGAAGACGGCGGCGATGGTGCCTTCGGCGGTGACCAGCATTCCGTTGCCGAAGGTCTGGCCAATGCCGGAGTTGCTGGAAGGATAGTAAAGATTGGAGATTGCGCCCGAGACAATGTTGCCGGCTACGTTGGAGTAGTTGGGCTCCCACTTACCGGTATTGTCATGCTTGCAGATGAAGCTGGTAGCGGCGGAGTAAAGCAGCCGGCGTTTGATGGATCCGTGGCCCATGCGGAAGAAGCGAGGGTCCTGGTGCAGGATGGAGGGCAGAATGCCGTTGCCGATCATGGTGCCATCGAAGGCGTCGAGGTAAGCAGCGCCGGCCCGCTTTCCAAAGCCTTCGGGCCCCCATCCGAACCCAGTATCTTCGTCCTTGAGTTCTTTAAAGCCGGCGCCCATTAACCCGCCGATAAAAGTCACCGGGTCGATAGAGGAGCGAAAGGCAAGGCGCATTTTCTGTCCCGAGGTCATGGAGACGGCGTCACTGTGATAGGTGACATTGAAGGCGGGCACGACTCCCGCGACGCGTTGCTTCTCCTGCTCCTTGATCTGTTCTTCAGCCTTCTCATACTTGCTTTTTTTCGCATCGGGCTGCTGAGGAACAGATTGAGAGCTCGAACTGTCCTGCGCATTTGTACTCGGGGCCGGCTGCTGAGTGCTCTGGTCTTGCGGGTCAGACGGCGCGTTTGTGGCAACCACAAACTGAGGCTGTGGTGCTTCAGGAAGTTCCGCAGCCGCGATTGACCGCCGGCTCGATCCAGATTCCTGCGAAAGAAGTTGGAGGGGCGGTCCCAGTAAGGCAATGCTCACAAAAAATAGCGCTGAGGTCGAACTGATACCTGAACGCACCCATTCTTCGAATGTGCAGTCGCGGCCCATCTTCAGGGCGGTCTGATCCGCCGACTTTTTTATCCCAGTTGAGCTAGTAGTGTCGCGCATCGAATCTTTCAATTTGAGGTCGATTGTGAAGTGACGATGGCCTGAAATTCAGGTAGTTCCTTGCGAAGATCATACTGGCGAATGAAAACCACCGCGGCTCAGTGAGCTGCATCGGTCTGCGCTGCCTTCAAAGCCACTTTTTCTGCGTGCTTACGCTTGTAGTGACGCGCAATATCCGGCCAGAACTCAATCACTTCGGCGCCCACGATCCCTTCAGCAGAGACGGTCAGTCCATCGGTGATGGTGTCGGTGACTGTGCGCTGTGAAGCTGGGTAGTACACCCTGGCAATGGCAGCGCCAATCAGGTTGCCAATGACATTGGCATAATTCGGCCCCCATTTCCCATTGTCTCGCTTGCACCAGCCGGTGCTTTCGGCCGCCCACAAAGCCCGGCTACCAGCGGAGCCAGTGCCCTTCTGGTAGTAACGTGGATCTTCATGCCA